>ERZ857801.1777-NODE-1777-length-20940-cov-13.018482_pt1 | contig 20940 bp, 20 predicted proteins | sample MGYA00519762_ERZ857801 | MGnify/ENA primary metagenome ERZ857801 (study PRJEB31778, sample SAMEA3449368) | human gut metagenome | biome: human gut; feature: human-associated habitat; material: faeces | place: United Kingdom | collected 2010/2012 ...
ACTGGCTGATAAGCAGGTAGAAAGCATCCTTGTTTGCGAAAATGTACTCCACCAGTACGGAAATAACCTCATCAGAAATATTCCACATATTTTCCGGATGGCCATTTGTCAGAGAATCGAAGCCCCGTTCTCCGCCTTTGCGATACAAATCCAACATATGATCCGCAACTGGGGACACAAGTGCGGCAAACAGGCTTTCTTTGTCAGGAAAATACCGAAAAATTGCGCCGGTGGTCAGCCCAGCTTGTTTTGCAATACTGCGAACGGAAGCGTCGTTATATCCCTTTTCCATGAACTCCTTTTTGGCTGTGTCAAGAATCAGTTGTTTTGTATCTTCGCTTTTACTCATTACAAGCACCTCTCTAAAAAATAGCACCGCTATTTACATTATACAGAGATTGCGGGAAAAGTCAAGATAGCAATGCTATTTTTTCTTGTATAGAAGCCGTATCCGTGATATATTGTTGAGAATAGAGAGTTTGAGCCTATTTAATCTTGTACACTCGATGCTTTATTCTTAAAGGTGGTGATGTTCGTGAAACAGCAAGCTGAGAGAATTAACTTCAAGCCTTTTGGACAGGCCATCAAATCCGCAGGGGAAAAGAAAGGTTTAACGCGAAAAGAACTTGCGGCGCAGATACGCATTTCTCCCCGCTACATAGCCTCTATTGAAAGCAGCGGGCAAACCCCCAGCCTGCAAGTTTTCTATCGTCTCGTCACTTGTTTAGATATGTCCGTCGATCAATTCTTTTTCCCGGAGAAGGTCATCGCAAAGACCACCCAGCGGCGGCAACTCGACACGCTCCTTGACAACATCAGCGAAAACGGCCTGCGGATCATCACCGCCGTCGCTAAAGAAATCGCAGATACCGAACAAAAAAACTCCTTGAAATAAGCAATTTTGTTCTCCGTTCTTTTGGCAAATTCAACTTTCCGTTGTAGTAAGGGATAGAGGATAAAACTTTCATAGCAAGCATAGGAAGCGGGTACCCACTTCCGTATTTTCGCCCTTCCGCGCTGCGGCGCGTCGGTTGAAAATTGCTTGTACCCTCACAGGCTATCGCCTGTTGGGGCAGACCCTTGGGAAGTGTCCCAAACCATCTATGAACGGAAAGGAGCGTTAGAGCATGGACGGACGGAAAAGGACGGTGCAGCTAAAGTTTCGCGTGACGGAAGCCGAGCGCGATTTGATCCTTGAAAAAATGAAGCTGATACCAACACGGAACATGGCGGCGTATCTGCGGAAAATCGCAATCGACGGATATATCATTCAGATAGACCATAGCGACATAAAGGCAATGACCGCCGAGATACAGAAGATCGGGGTCAACGTCAATCAGATCGCGCGGCGCGTGAACAGTACGGGCAGCGTCTATCAAGAGGATATAGACGAGATAAAGGGGGTGCTGAATGAGATATGGCGGTTACAAAGATTAAACCTATTAAAAGCACGTTGAGCAAAGCCCTCGCCTATATCCAAAATCCCGCCAAGACAGAAGAAAAAATGCTTGTGTCCTCGTTCGGCTGTTCCTATGAAACGGCAGATATTGAGTTTGCATATACCCTGTCGCAAGCGTTAGAGAAAGGCAACAATTTAGCCCACCACCTCATGCAATCCTTTGAGCCGGGGGAAGTCAGCTATGAAAAAGCGCATGAGATAGGTCGACAGCTTGCCGACGCGGTAACAAAGGGGCAACACGAATATGTGTTGACTACCCACATAGACAAGGGGCATATCCATAACCATGTGATTTTTTGTGCAGTCAATTTCATCGACCACCGCAAATACAATTCCAACAAGCGGAGCTATTACGGCATACGCAACATCAGCGACAGGCTGTGCCGGGAAAACGACTTGTCCGTCGTTGTCCCCGGCAGAGGCAGCAAGGGAAAGAGCTATGCGGAGTACCAAGCAGAAAAGTCGGGTACAAGCTGGAAAGGCAAGCTAAAAATTGCCGTTGACGCGCTTATCCCGCAAGCGTCAGACTTTGCCGATTTTCTGCGGCTGCTGCAAGCTGCGGGCTATGAGATAAAGCCCGGTAAATACATATCTTGCCGCGCACCGGGGCAGGAACGCTTTACCCGTTTGAAAACGCTCGGCGCGGATTATACAGAGGAAGCCATAACGGAGCGCATCAAGGGCAGGCGCACCCGCGCCGCCAAAGCCCCGAAGCAGGAGCGCGGCGGTATCTCCCTTGTTATCGACATTCAGAACAGCATCAAGGCGCAGGAAAGCCGGGGCTATGAGCATTGGGCGAAAATCCACAATCTCAAACAGGCGGCGAGGACGCTGAACTTCCTCACGGAAAACAGGATTGACAGCTATGCAGAGCTTTCCGCAAAAATCGCGGAAGTGAACGCGGCAAGTGAACAGGCGGCAGGCGCATTAAAGGGCGTCGAACGGCGGCTTGCGGATATGGCGGTCTTAATCAAGAATGTTACGACGTATCAAAAGACAAAGCCCGTGTATGACGCATACCGCAGAGCAAAGGACAAGGCGGCATACCGCGCCGCCAATGAGAGCAGTATCATATTGTTTGAAGCCGCCGCAAAAGCGATCAAGCCCGCGTTGGTCGGCGGCAAGCTCCCCAACGTCGCCGCGCTGCAAGCGGAATATGCAAAGCTCCAAGAACAGAAAGAAACGCTGTACGGCGACTATGGCAGGCTGAAAAAGCAGGTCAAGGAGTACGACGTTATCAATCGGAACATCGACAGTATTTTGCTGCGTGAAAGTGAGCCGGAGCGGGGTAAGGAAAATGTGCGCGGATAAATGCGGATTGTGTGGAAATCCCCGAAAAAGCATGGTATGATGAAACTATCCCAATGTAGGACTGCTGAACGCTATCCATATTTTTACGAAACAGAGGTGAGGTTATGACGCGAGGTGAGATTTGGAAAGACTTTTTTAAGAAAACGGTTTTGACCGTTCTGATTGCCGGAGTGCTGTTTTATTGGGCTACACTGGTATTCACAAAGGACGGGGCAACGAACTACTTTTATGTGTGGCTGTGCTGCGGCATCCCCTTTGGCATACGCCGTATGTTCGTATGGCTTATCCCACGCGGCTTCGACCTTTCCGGCACGGTGGGCGTCGTTGCGCTCAACTTCATTGTGGGCGGCTTGATCGGCGGCGTCATTCTGATATGGCGGCTTGTGGTCGCGGCATGGTATATCCCTCTAACGATATATCGGCTTCTAAATGTCGGCAGGGTCGGCGTAGCAGAAATCAGCGAGGAATAAGCAAAAAAAGAGAACGGGGCGCGGCAGCCGATGATGGCCACCGCGCCCCGTCTGTTCGTGGGTGCTGCTTTAAGGGTCTGTTACGCAGTAGAACACTGTTTTTGCGGGTTTAGGTATAAATCCCCTGTCATGCTCAAATCGCGTCTGAAAAGCGGCATGGTGCAAGGGCTTTTTCGCGCCTACTGCGTAACGCGGGCGCGTCGTTTCCGCATCCTCTCGGCGGCTTGCCTGCGGGTGATCCGCTTGCGGCAGTCCGGGCAGTATTTGACACTGTTTGAGGTGGACGCAAACGCCGCTCCGCACTCGACGCACCGCCGCCTGTCCTCGGCTTGGTAAAGCTCCGCGTAAAGCAGCTTGTCGGCGGGAAGTACGGCGTTTTGAAACCACCTGCAAAGAAGCGAATAAGAAATAAGCTGCGGACAAATGCACTCGTCCCCATCGTCCAGCAAAATGCAGTTCCCGCCCATACAGTTGCAGCAGGTTTTCTTGATAAGGGCGTTCGCTTTGCGGCTCTGCTGCGGCGTCAGCCGTTTCAGCCCGCTCATACTTCGTCGGCGGCAGATACGGCGAGAGCGGCAAAGTCGGCGTCGCTCATGGCGCGGAGCTTTGCAAGAGTACGCAAGGCAAGTTCGCGCATTTCGCCGTCCATATAGGGCAGCGCACCTGTCATTTCCCCGATAAGCTCCCTGCGCGTATCGGCGATGTAGATGCTGATAAGATTTGTTTCCTCAACGGTAAATCGGTTCATGCTCATACCTCCATTTCGTGATGTTTTGTTTTTGCCGCCCGCTTCGGAGCGGCTTTCTTTTTGTCGGCGGCAAGCTGCGCCCGGATAGAGGGGCGGGGCTTGCGAATATCCCGGTCGCGGTTTTCGTTCTTGTCGATCAGCGCATAGATGCCGTGCCTGCCCTCAATTTTGGAAAAGGTCAGCGACTTGTAGGGAAGCAGCGAGAAAAGGCGGTCAACGTCCCTGCTCGACGCAAGCATCATAAACGCCGGGGCAAGCTCTGTCATGTAGTGGGTTTTGTTCGGGCTGTTGGGGCTGTACTGACGTTTCATTTCGGCAACAATGCGCCGCGCTTCGGCTTCAATCAGCCCGTCGCGCAGGGCGGCGATATGCGCCTTGAAGTCCCCCGGCGTTAGCTTGTCCCGGCTGCGCCGTTCCTCTTGCAGAAGATCGCGCAAGGCTTCGGGGACGTTTGGCTGCACCTCAAAGCGGAGAAACGCGCCATACTGCGGATCGGGTGAACCGCCAAGGTATCTATTTGTCGGCTGGCTGCGCTCGCCGCGCTCATAGAAAAGCGTTACGGTGTCTGCGGGAAGCGCCTGCTCCCGAACGTGCCGGAAATGGGCGGCATAGTCCAGCTCGTAAAGGTTGCCCTTGATTTTTCCGTTCTCAATCCCGGTCAGCTCTACGGCGTAGGCGAGAATGCGGTCGCGTGTCTGCTCCCCGTGGAACTTCCATGTGTTGTATGGGCGGGTGTCTTTGAGAAAAACATCGCGCTCCCGGAAGCAATGCGTCCCGGACGGACGGGAAAGCCACAAAAGGGTTTTGTCCTCGCGGTTGGGACTTGCAGCAGCCTCGTGAATGATCTTCTTGTCAATCTCAAAATCACTTTGGTAAAAGCCGGTGTTCTGCTTCATCACCGCATCAAGACAAGCCAGTATATCCACATTTTCAAACTTCTGCATACGATCAGTTCCTTTCCAAATCCTGTGTTTTGCTCCTTTGCACCTTTCTTTGGGCGGTCTGCTCCTTTGCCGCCCGAAGCTGCGCCCGGATCGAGGGCTTTTCCTCTTTGCCGCGCTCCTTATCGGCATGGATGGCGTTCGCAAGGTCAATCAGGGAAATCGGCTCACCCGCCTTTGCTTTCTGCTCCAATTCCCCGATGGTGGGCGTCTGCGGCGTGTTGTTGATGATACCGTCAAAATTGTTGTCGTTCTGCTCCACAATATCCTCGACGTGCTTTAGATAATTCTGCGGCTGCAAAAACTCCGGTGTCTGTCGATAGCCGATGCTGTCAACGTAATGCGCCGTGTCCTGCCCGTTCTGATGCAGCACCACCACATCGGAAACGGAAAGGCTGTGTCCCTTAAAGTCTTTCGGGTGGTCGATATTAAAGCGGGTAAAAATAGCTTCAAGGCTCGTACCCGGTGCAAGGGGCGCGGAATAAATCAGGTCATAGTTCGCCGGATCAACCGCGTGTCCCGCTGCGGTCAGACGGTCGTAAGGCTCAAAGCGCAAATCCCGCGTTTCGTCGCCGCGTTTGAGCTGGTAAATGGAAAAGCTGTCCCTGTCCGGCTCCTGCGCCTTTGTGCGCTCCGCAAGCGTCTTTTCGGCACGTTGCAAAACGGCATCGCTGACGGGTAGCGCATACAGCCCGGAAGTAGAGGAAAAGCCGACGTTGTTGAAAACATAGTCCACTTCACTATCTTTCAATGCGCCCGCCGCAAAATACTTCTCCCGCGTGGGTTCTGTACTCACCTTGCCATCCGCGATGTCGTAATTCAGCCCGGTTTCGATATGGGAGCAGATGTTTCCGTCTACCGCCAGTGTTACATAGTACCAGCCCATATATCCGCTGCTTTGACTGTCCGCGCCATCGTTGAACTCAACGTTGAGCAGGGTGTAGGGCTTCAAGCCCTTCTGCGCGGCAATGGCATTGTCCTTTGCTTCGCGCTCCATGAGGGAAGCGAGGGCGGCTTCCTTTGCCGCGCTGACGATCTCCGGGTTGTACCGCAGCAGGGCAGCGTTGACAAGCTCCCGCTGTACCGCTGCGGTCTTTGCTTTCGGCGTAAGGCGGTTGCCGAGAAACAGGGACGCGCCGTTATCAAAGCGGATGGATATATCGCTTGTACCGCGCCATTTTCCCGTGCAGGGCGACGTTTCAATCCTGCCCGCAGTACCGCCGAACGCCTGCGCAATCACTCCGATTTTTTCCTGTGTGGAAAGCGCCTCGTATTTCTCTGCGATTGCGGCGGCTTTTTTCTGCAAGTCCGTAAGGTTTTTTTCGGTCTGCTGCTCCTGCGCGGCGTCAAGATCGGGCGCGGCTTTCTCGGCTTCGTGCTGCTTTTGCAGCTCTGCGATATGTCCGTCAATGCTGCTGATGATGTCTGCGGCGGCAGAGCGGATCGTTTCAAGGGAGCTTTTCAGCTCCGCAAGCTCCCGCCCGCTGCTCCACCCGGCAACATAGCCGAAAGAGTAGTCCGACGTATCAAGCCCGTAATGCTGGCAAACGGTGTAGGCGACGCTTTCCGCTTCCACCTCGCGGGTGCGGCGGTCTACGCGGGGCTGCTGCTCGTCTTTGGGAGCGTTCAGGTCAATATCGTGCAGCTTTGCGTGGGCGATTTCGTGAATGGCGGTTTTGAGCGTTTGCAGCTCGCTCATACCCTCGTCAAGCGCAATACGCTTGTCCTCCAAGTGATAATAGCCGTGTGCGCCGCCCTCGATTTTCTCAAAGCCGATGGGGACGGGAGAGGTCTTTTCAAGGGCTGCGAAAAAATCGCTGTACTGCTCCACATCGCCTGTCAGCGCGTCCACGGCAATATCCGGCAATTCCTTTCCCTCGGTTTGGGACACGTCAAAAACGGACACCACCTTGTAGGCGGGTATAGTGATCTCCTTTTCCTCGGTGACGGGCTTTCCGTCCTTGCCGATCACGGGCTTTTGGGTCTGCGGGTCGATTTTCTCCGTTTCCTGCTTGATTTTGAACGGCGACGGGGCGATAATCTTAATGCCTTTTTCGCCTTTTTTGACGTTGCGCTGAAACTGGTTTTTCCAAGCGGTAAAGCCCGCGACCAGGGAAGCATCGGGCTTCTGCATGGCAATCAGGAGGGTGTTGTTGAAGCTGTAATTATGAAACTTTGACATGACGCGCAGATACTCTTTGTAGCGTTCGCTGTCGAACAGCTCCGTAATGCCTTGCTCCAAACGGTCGGTAATCTCCTTGAGCTTTTCAGCGGGCTTTTCTGCGGTAAGGTTGATAGGGATAACGGGCTGCGGCTGCGGCGGCTCGACAGTAAGGGGCGCTGCCTGCATCGCGGCGGCATCCATTTCCACCTTTTCCGGGTCAGGGCGCGTCGGCTGCGCTGCCTGCTGGGGCGCGGTGTGCTGCGGCGGCTCGCCCTCAATGACATAACCCGGAAGCAGCAGCCCATTCACCTTGAACGGCTCCGCGTATTCTTTCGGAACGGGCGGCGCGGGCTCGGTAAACAGGCGGTCGTATGCCTTGATGCGTCCGGCAAGGTATTTTTCCATTGCCGCCTTGTCTGAAAAGGTCTTGCGCTCCTGTCCGGCGATTTTTACGTTTTTCTCATGGTTCGGTCCGTTGGTGCGGACACTCCATGTCAGGCTCCATGAATACGGCACGGATTTTTGCGCCTGTCTGTCATAGCGGGTATTTTCATAAACGTGGTAGCGCATCTGATAGACTGCGTTGCTGCGGAGCTGCCATTCATAATCTGTTTTCTCCCATTTGTTGGATGTATGCTTGACGGGCGGCGTCTGCACATACTCGATGGCTTTTTCAAGAAAGCGGGTGTTGCCTGCCTGCTGCTCCCATGCGGCCGCCTCCGTTTTCAGCCTGTCAAATACAGCCTGCTCCGCCGCCGCGCTCTCCTGCCGCAGCCGTGTCAGCTCCGCAAGAGAACGCCCGGTCAGCGCGGAAATATCCGCTTTCTCACTTTCAAAATAGATGCTTCGCTCAATTACCAGCTTTTTTGCTACTTCAAGCCTGTCAAAATCATAGCTGGAATAATTCTTTTCCTGTTCGCTCACGGTTTTGCTCCTTTCTTTTGTTGGTGTGATGATGTCTTTTAGCGGCTGCTCCCACTTGCGCCCAAAGCCGCGCACGACGGTATCTCCCGCCGCGCCGTTTTCGCTGAACATTTGCAGGGTGGAAAACGCATTGTCAAAGGCGGGGATATTGTCTGTGCCAATATTCGGGGCGAAGTGAATAACACCGTCCAGGTAGTCCCTGCCTGTGCCGATCCAGCCCCGGATAAAGCTGTCGAAAGGGGCTTTCGCCCCGCTGTCAAAGTGTTCCTCGGCATGGCTTTTGTATAGCTGCCCGCCCCTATACTGTCTGCCTAAAATCAGCTCTCCCGCCTGCGGGGAGAACATAAAGCGGCGGTTGTCGATTTCCCGCATATCAAATGACATACTGCGGGTATCAAGAAGCATCAGGGCGGCGGTCAGCTCTGCTTTCGGCTTGTTCTGCATGGCTTACGCCTCCTTTCATCGTTACAGAGGGTTTGGGAAACTTCCCAACAAGCAAAATCCCCATTCTGCGCGTAGCGTCAGAACGGGGATTTTACGGAAAGGGTACCCCTTTCCTATGCTTGCTGCGTAAGTTCTTTGTCCCTCGCAAGCTCGATACGGTAGTTGACGTATTTCCCGCCCGTATCGGCTAATACAATGCTTCCGTCATAGGTTTTACCCGTTTTCGGGGAATACAGCTTTTTGACTTTTGCCTTGCCGCCGTTCAAGAGTGCTGCGGCGATTTTCGGGGTAAAGGCGGTTTTGCGTTCCTCGAAAAAGCGGTCGTTTTTCCACATGACAAAGGCGCAGCCCTTTTTTTCGCAGTAGTAGTTTTTCCTGCCCTCGCAGACGTTCCCGCCGCAGCGGGGGCATTTGCCGATCACCGTCTGTTCCTCTTTGAACAGGTCTTTCTGATTTTCGGAAAGAAACGGATAGGCTTTCACCAGTTCCCGCGCCATTTCTTCAATGCCCCGCATGAAGTCCTCCGGCTCGGCTGCGCCCCTTGCAATCTGCGTCAGAGCATTTTCCCATTCGGCGGTAAGCTGCGGAGAGGTCAGCGTATCGGGCAGAACGCAAACAAGGTTGTTGCCGTTTTTGGTTGGGATAAGCTGTTTTCCCTTGCGCTGCACAAAGCCGGATTTGACCAGCTTTTCAATCACAGCGGCGCGGGTAGCGGGAGTGCCAAGCCCCTTACGTTCTGCGGCCGGGTCGGTGTCCGTGCTTCCGGCGCGTTCCATAGCCGAAAGCAGGCTTGCTTCCGTATGCGGCTTCGGGGGCTGCGTGTCGTGCGCCGTAACTCTTGCGGCTGGGCTGTCAAAGCTCTGTCCCTCGGCAAAGGTCGGCACATCTAAAATACGCTCGTTTTCCTCGTCGCCCTCGGCGTCGGGCTTTCCTTTCAGCGTCGCCCGGTAGCGTCGTTCCAGCTCTTTCCACCCGTCGCAAAGAACCGTCTTTCCCTTTGCTGTAAACTCGGTATCGGCACAGGAGAACACCGCCGTTACCGCATCAAAAATGTGCGGCTCGGCGGCGGCGAACAGCAGACGCGCCCCGGCAAGTGTGAGGATATTTCTTTCGCTTTCCGGCAGCGCGGCAAGGTCTGCTTTCGCAAGCTCCATTGTCGGAATGATGGCGTGGTGGTCGGACACCTTTTTGCTGTCAAGCGTCCGGGCTATGTCCGGCGTAAACGCCGCGCCTTTCATAAAGGGCAGCTTGCCGACAAGCAGCGCGGCGATATGCACCGCCGTATCGCCCATGTCGTCGGGCAGATAATTGCTGTCCGTTCGCGGGTAGGTAAGCAGCCGCTTTTCGTAAAGGGCTTGTGCAAGGTCAAGGGTCTGCTTTGCGGTGTAACCGTAAATGCGGTTAGCTTCCCGCTGCAAGCCCGTAAGGTCGAACAGGCGGGGCGGCTGCTCGGTTTTCCTCTCACGCCTCACCGAAATGCAAATGGTCTGTGACGCTTCGCAAGCCGTTTTGAGGACTTCCGCATCTGCGGCGTCGGAGATCCTTGCGCTTGCCGCTTCCGCGCCGCCCACATCAAGACGGACGATATGGTAGGTTTCTTTCTTGAAAGAGGTGATCGCCGCGTCCCGGTCTGCAAGCGTTTTTAAGGTCGGCGTCTGAACGCGCCCCACGTTTAGGGTTTTGCCGTGAAGGACGGAGAAAAGGCGGGTGGCGTTGATGCCGATGATCCAGTCCGCTTTTGCGCGGCACAGCGCAGACGCATAGAGCGCGTCATACGCTTCGCCGGGTTTCAGCTCCGCAAAGCCCTTTTTGATTGCGCTTTTCTCCATAGAGGAAATCCAAAGGCGGGAAAAGGGCTTATCGCACCCCGCCGCATGGTAGACAAGGCGAAAAATCAGCTCGCCCTCGCGCCCTGCGTCGCAGGCGTTGACAACCTCGGAAACATCGCTGCGGCGCATGAGGTCTTTTAGGATTTTGAACTGCTTTTGCCTGTCTTTGAATACGGTATATTGCCACGGCTGCGGCAGGATCGGCAGGCTGTCATAGCTCCACTTTTTGTACTGCTCCCCATAGGCGGCGGCTTCCGCAAGCTCCACCAAATGCCCCACGCACCATGAAATGAGGTAGCCGCCGCCCTCCATATATCCGTCCTTTTTGTTCTTTACGCCAAGAGCGGCGGCAAGTGCCGCCGCCACACTCGGCTTCTCTGCAATGACTAACCTCATTCCTCGTCCTCCTGTTCCTCGCTGCCTGCTTCCGGCTCGTCCTCGTCGTAATCGTCAAAATCGAAATCGTCAAGGTCGGTGTCGCCCTTGATACCCTGCTTCGGCTTCATAATCTTAAAGTAGTAGAACGCGCCGCCACCGGCAAGCAGGGTAACGACAAGGAAGATCACAAGCCCGCCCGCATTACTTTTTTCTTTCTCCGGCGGCGCATCGTCCGGCTCCGGCACGGCTTCCTTGCCTACACATTCGGTCATATTGACAGAGCATACCGGGCAAGCGGTATTGACTGCGCCCGCCTTGCATTTGTCCTTACAGGTGCAAACGGCGGGAGCCTGCGCCTTACCACCGCCGTCCTCCATGAGCGCCATCAGGTCGGCTTCGTCCACCTGATTGAGAAAATGTACGGTGTTTTCGCCCTCGGCGGCGCGGTCAACGATGATATAAAAGTAGTTGCCGTTTTTGCTCTGCACAACGATAAACTGCTTGTCCTCGGTGGCTTCTCCCTCAATGTCGTCAATCAGCAACAGATTACCGTCCGGCGTAAGGGGCTGCGGCTCGGTTTCTACGATCACGCCGCTGTCGTCGGTGGGGATGTCCTCGCCGCCGCCTGCATAGGCGGGAACGGAAAAGCCGCCCAAGAGGACAAGGGCGGCAAGCAGGGCGGCGGCTGTTTTGAAAAAGCCTTTATTCTTCATTTTCGATTTCCTCCTGTTCCATGTAGTCTGTACCTGCGGCGGCAATGCCGGGGATCGGTTCGCCGGAAAGCAGGGCGGTAAGCTCTGCGGGGGTTAGGCGCATGGAGCGCACAAGAGAGATGATTTGCAGGTTTTCCGCTTCGGTTTTCTGCATTGCAAGCTCTTTCAGCCTGTTCTGATACTCGGTGATTTTCTCCCGTGTTTTCTGCATTTCCTTTTCAATGCGGTCAATTTTGCTGTTTGTCATACTGTCAAAACTCCTTTCAAATTTTAATTCCAATTCATCAGCCCATAGCCCTTGATACAGGCGTAATCAAGAGGATAGCTTCTGATTTTGCAGGCGTCGCCGGAATTACCCTCCACGGTGTAAACGCGGCTTCCGTCTGTGCCGATTACGATACCTACATGGTCTGCGCTGCCGTCTAAATCCCAATCAAAAAAGATGGCGTCGCCGGGAGCGATATTCTCATAACCCCTCGCGCCCCATTGCCCGTGAGAGGTAAACCACGGAACGCCCTGCGACTGACAGCCCGCAAAGCGCGGCTCGGATAAACCCGCCTGTCCGTAGCACCATGACACAAAGCAGGCGCACCAAGCCACGCGGCTGTCAAAGCCGTACCAGCTCCAGTAAGGCGCACCGCCTACATTGCCGACTTGCGACTTCGCTATATCCACAAGGGCGGTGTTGCCGGGGCGCGTACCGTTTACAAACTGTACGCCGCTTAAATCCTCGGACGCGGAAGTGTCCGCAGAGCCGCCGCCAAAAACGAGGGGTTTGTTGCCGCTTGTTTGCAAATAGACACGGTACATTTCAAGCTGCTCCGGCGTTAGAAGCTCCGATACAAAAGAGGATATAGATTTGTTCGTCAGCGTTACATTGAGAATGTAATAGTTATAGGGGACTTCAACGGTGTAGGTATAGGTATGGGTGTTGCCCTCCGCATCCGTGTAGCTGCCTGTGCGCTGTTCCGTGCGGTAGCGCACCTCGATTTCTTCCGTGACGGTCAGCTTGTATTGCAGATTGAAAATGCGGTCAAGCTCTGCCTGTGCGCTTTGTGGGGTGTATGTCTGCAACAGGGCGGTCAGGTAGGATGCTAATTCATGGGGGTTATGCCCGATGTACGCAAGGTCGTAGCGGTATTCGTCATAGCACGGATAATCGCGCTCGATATTGTCTATCCTGCTTTGCAGATCGTTTTCCTTTGCCGCATAATTGTTTTCCACCGCTACAAGGTCGCTGTCCTCCGATGTGTAAGAGGTTCCGATTACGCCGTTGACAAGCCCCGAAAAAAGAGCAGAGCCGGAGGAAATTGCGGACATCAGCATGATAAGCAGGAGCAGCGCACACCCGGCAATCAGAAAGGCTTTCCAATGCCGCACTACAAAGGCGGCGGTCTTTTTCGTCGCTTCGGCGGTTTTCTTCGCCGCCTTGCGGGTGTTTTCTGCGGCTTTCCTTGCGGATTTTGCACCGCCCGTTCGTACCGCCTTTGCATACTGCCGCTTGATCTGCTGCTTCTGCCAAAACCGGGAAACGGGGTTAGACGCGGCAAGCTGCGGGTTGTCGTGCAGCGCCTTTTGATACTGAAAATCGGCGTTTGCCTTGAATGCGGCTTTTTCCGCTTTTGCCGCCGCCCGGTAGGGTTTCAGCTTGCGGCTGCGGCGGCTCTTTCGCACCTGCCGCGCCCCAGCCCGGATGCCGCGCTCGGCTAATTCCTCGCTCTTGTGCGCTCCCTCCACGCCGGAGTTGTCCTTTTCAACGGAATGTATCTTATTGTGGACGAAAACGCCGACCTCCTGCACGGGGCGGGAGAGGGGGTTGTGCTGCTGTCTGCTGCCCGGTATGGGTTTTTCCTTTTCCTCAAAGCGCAGGCGGGTTTTGCCCTTGCCTGCGGCTTCGTCAAAGGTGCGCTCTTTTGTCAAGACTTTCTTCTTCGGAATAGCCGCCCGCGCTTCGTCCAAGCGGTCGGCGGCTCTTTCCGATTTGCAGATCGCCTTTTGAAGCTCCGGCGTCGCCCGTTCTTCCTCGGTGAATTGCAGGCGTGAGGTTTTTGTTTTTGCCGCCGCTTCCCGCTGCGCCCGCTTTATCGCCTTTTTGGACGCTGTGCGGGTATGGGCAGCGTCGATATGCTCCAAAACACGCTCGGCTGCGGCGTCGTCCCGCTTCGGAGAAAGCTCCGGGGTATGGGGACGAGCTGCCGCACTGCCGGATGGGTGCGGAAGCTGCTGCGCGGCTTCCTGCGCCGCCTGTTCGGGCTGCTTGGAAAAATCCGCGTCCTGCTCGCGCCCGCTGACCAGCTCGGCGGTGCCTGCGGTTTCGTTGACCTCGATAAGCCCGTCCCGGCTCATTTTCTGCGTAATTTTATCGCGGGGTTTCAGCTTTTTGCTCAATTCGTTTCACCTCCGATCCGCGCCCTTGCAAGGGTGCAATAGTCATAGTTCAGCTCAATGCCGATGTAATGGCGGTCAAGGCTTTTTGCCGCAAGCCCCGTCGTGCCGCTGCCGAAAAACGGGTCAAGCACAACGCCGCCCTTGGGACAGCCCGCCAAAATGCAGGTTTTCGCCAGCTTCGGCGGAAACGCGGCGAAATGCCCGCCCTTGTAGGGTACGGTGTTGATATGCCACACGTCCCGCTTATTCCGCGTGGTCGGCATGAGGGCTTCATCGTAGTAGCCGCCTGTCCGCGCCCGGTTGATGCCCTGCACCTTGCCCTGTCCGGGTACCTCGCCGTCGTATTTGTGTCCCGCGCTGCGCCCGCCTCGGTATCGCGCCGCCGTTGTTGGGGCTATGGGCTCGGCAATGGCGGCGGCGTCATAGTAATAGCTCTTGGACTTCGTAAGCAAAAAGACGTTCTCATAGCAGCGGCTCGGTCTGTCCCGCACACTTTCGGGCATGGGGTTGTCCTTCTGCCAAATAATCGCGCTGCGCAGATACCACCCATCGGAGCGCAGGGCAAAGGCTAAAAGCCACGGAATACCGATTAAATCCTTTTGCTTGCAGCCTGCCGCCCGTCTTGCGAGGGATAGGCTCTGCCCGTTTCTACCTTTCGGGTTTTTCGGGTCGGTGTAGGCGCCCTTGCTGCCTGTGCCGCAGTAGGTATCGGCAATGTTCAGCCAAAACGTACCGTCCGGGCGCAGCACCCGTTTCAGCTCACGGAAAACCTCGACAAGCCTTGCGATATACTGCTCCGGCGTGTCCTCCCGCCCGATCTGCGCGTCCATGCCGTAATCCCGCAGGGCGTAGTAGGGCGGGCTTGTGACGCAGCAATGGACGCTCTCGGCGGGCAGCTCCCGCAGGGCGCACAGCGCGTCGCGGTTGATGATGGTGTCTAATCTCATGTGCCGCCCACTTCCTCCGGGCGGGTCGTCATTACCCGGTATAGCTCGGTATTTTGCGGAAAACGGTCAAGGAAAGGCAACACCACGTTTCCGTAGAAGATCAGCCCCTCGCCCGCTTCGGTATGGGTAACGTATTTCATCTGCTGCGGGGAGATATTGAGCTGCCTTGCAAGGATTTCCCGGTCGCCCTGCGCCTGATTGAGCATGAGGACAAAATCGCTGTTCTCAAAGATATTCTCAACTTCGCGGCTGCTCAAAAGGTCTTTGACATTCTGCGTGATGGCGGTTGGGATCCCGCCCCATTTACGAAAACGCTTCCAAATCTCCACGGAATAGGCGGCGGTTTGTTCCTCTTTGAGGAGCAAATGAAACTCGTCCATGGAATTTGCATGCCCAATTTCATAAGTTCTCAAATCTTCACGAAAATCCATAAACGCGCATGGCTGCAATATTCTTTTATTGGCAAGGGAAATATATCTCCATGATTCTCCATGAAGTTCTATGCGGAAATGGTGTAAAAATGGTGTACTCCTAGATTGGTTTTATTCACGAGAAAAAACCAGTGCAACACACATCTGGAGTACGATTATAGAATCACAAACATGTAGACCGATACTGCTTTTACGGCAAGTGTCGGTCTTTAATTTTTATCAAATTCTGAAAGTTTTTATAAATCACGAAGGAGTATTCTTTATGAATGAATGTAAAGTAATTGCTATCTTGAATCGAAAAGGCGGTGTATGTAAAACTACTACCACCCACAATTTGGGTGTTGCGCTGGCCCAGCGTGGCTATCGCGTGCTGCTGGTAGATTGCGACACACAGCGCAATCTTTCCATCAGTCTTGGCATCGACCACCCGGATGAAGAGCAGTATGCTCTCTGCGAACTGCTTCAACCGCTGGTCGATGTAGATGCTGATGATGTGGATATTCACACCTGTATCCATCATTTAGAAAATGGAGTGGATTTTATCCCCAACAAACAGGCTTTGTCCACACTTGAAAAACAAATAAGTACATTGGATTTCCGCCGGGAGTGCGTGTTGTTCGACGCGCTGGAGGATGCCCGTCCGGATTACGACTATATCCTGCTGGACTGCATGGCATCCCTGGGAATGCTCGCTGTCAATGTGATGATGGCGTGCGATGCGGTCCTGCTGGTATCCACGCCGGAAGAAGATTCAATAGAAGGCGTTTCCCTCGCCTCCGATTTCATTAAGGAAGCGTCCAGGGCGCTGAAGAAAAGAATTCATGTGTGCGGCCTGTTGATCTGCCGAGTAGATATGAGGTATCGAAAGAGTCGAACGGGCGTTTTGAAGATCAAAAAACTGTTCGGGCCGGAGTGCCCAGTGTATCCGGAAATGGTACCGGATCGCGTTTGCGTGGCAGACGCCCGCAATCGGCAAGTCAGCGTGATCGAAGATGCGCCGGAGAGTGAACCAGCACAGGCCTATCAGGCAGTCTGCGATTTATTCTTAAGGGAGGTGGAGAGCTATGGCAGCCGTTCCGCTTAACCTGTCTGGGATGTTTGATGCCTCCCCTACCCCAGCGCCGCGCTCACGGGAACGAGTAGAAAACATCCCGATAGATGTAATCGACAATCATCCTCGGAACACTACACAAGTAAAAGAATCCTTGTTGGATCCGGCATTTCGTGAAAGCATTGCGGCAGTCGGCGTTTTACAGCCTGTTCTTGTTGTCCCTAACAATGATGCCGCAGGCCGCTATTACTTACTGGCCGGACACAAGCGGCTGCTTGCAAGCAAGATGTGCGGCCGGGAATATGTGCCGGCCATCATTCGAAAGGATTTACCTCCGGGATTGGAGGGCATCTATATTACAGACACCAATCTGCAATATGGTGTGAAGTATATGCTTCCCAGTGAAAAGTGCCGTACCTTATGGGAACAGCACCAAAGTATCAAGGAATTTCGGCAATACTGCCGCCTGCACGCAGGGGAAAGCAGTGAAATTGAACTGGGCGGTAAGGTGATCAAATTTGGGCATCTTGAGAAAACTCGGGAAGTATTGGCTGCTACATATGGCTTGGCCGCTGCGGATGTACAGCGGTATTTGAGCCTCCATACGCTGAACTCCACACTGTTCGACTTTGTGGACCATCGGATTCTGGCGGTGTCCACTGCTGTCCATTTGGCGCAACTTTCTGATGAGTGGCAACTGGAAACTGCTCGTTGGATACAAGGAAAAAAAATCAGCGCTCAGCAGGCACAGAGGATTTTGGCGCTGTATCAAAACGATGGAGATGTGAAGGGAATCAAGGATATCATTCAAGGCAGCCAAAATAAAAATCGAAGTAGGACTACCGGCAGTTATAAAATATCACGGCGGGTTCTGAATTCGTGTTACCCTCAATTTTCCAGTATGTCCGATAAAGAAATCGCACAGACGCTGGAAGCTGCGTTAAAGTTTTACTTTGCAAGCCAACCTCTTGAAAACTCCGAGCAGCGAGGGTATAATGGAGGTGAGAAAGCCGTATGACCAGAGAGTATATAATAATGCCGGAATTTGAGCGGCAATGGAAAGCGATGGGACTGACCGACACAGAGTTGAAATACCTGCAGGAACAACTGCTTCTTAATCCTCAGCAGGGACCAGTAGTGAAAGGCACGGGAGGTCTGCGAAAAATTCGTGTTGCTTTTGAGCATCGAGGGAAAAGCGGGAGCGGTCGTGTTGTTTATGTAGACTTTCCAGCTTATGAAATCATCTACTTAATCACGGCATATCCTAAAAATGAAAAGGATAATTTGTCATCATCTGAGCGCAACGCCATCCGAAAATTAATCGAACAGCTGGAGCAGCTTTTGAAAACAAAATGCGAAAAGGGGCGATTCTTATGAATACAGGCATATATGAGAGCATCCTGCAGGGGTTAAATGAAGCCATTGCTACAGAGAAAGGCCATCTGCGCGCAAAACGATGCAAGATGACTGTACAGCCTCCCGAGGAATTCGACGCAGAGGAGATCCGCACCATACGGTTGAACGCCAATATGACACAAAAAGTCTTTGCAAGTTTTCTCGGGGTTTCACCCAAAACGGTAGAGTCATGGGAGGCCGGCCGTTATAAGCCGGATGGCCCGGCGCGTCGGGTCATGGGACTTTTACAGCAGGATCATATGTTGGCGCAAAAATACGGATTGATCTCACAATAAAAATAAGGTGTCCAAATTTGGGCACCCCAAAACTAAAAACGCCAAAGCGCTGTTCAGCGCTTTGGCGTTTTGCTTTATGGGGCTGGCTTTCCCTGTCGAAAAAGTTCCGGATAATTGCTGGAGGCCCAAACGATACGCTCAATGATGACAGTTTTTGTATCAACGCGGTAAATCACAATATGATTGTCGTGGACCAGTTTGCGGAAACTCAAAGCTTTCAAATATTCGTCCGGGTGTTCTTCTCCCATGCGGGGAAATCGCATTAGTTTGTCGATGTAATCCTGTAGGGCACCAACCGCGCGCAATGCTGCGCTTTCTCCAACTTTATCGAAATAATAGTCAGAAATCCCCAAAATATCCTGCGTTGCTTCGGTGGTATAAATAATCTGCATTTCATCCATTTTTTCGATTCTGCCTGCCGCTGATATTTTCACGGACCAAATCGCGTACCTGCGCGGTGGTGTACGTCGCCGCTCCATTTAGTCGATTCAGTTCGGCTTCTAAAACCATAGCGCGATGCGCAAGAGCCGCTTCCTTTCGGTCGAGTTCTTCTTCGCGTCGGGTGTAGGCTGCAAGATCCATCAAGACGGTATCCCCTTCCCCGTTACGTGTGATGTAGACCGGCTGCCCAGTCATGCGGGAACGGGCGGCCAGTTCATTATATTCTGTGCGCAGTGCAGAAGCAGGGCGAATATCCATAGCCATATAACGGCCCCCTTTCTGTTTTTATTATATCGCGAAGGAAAGCAAATAACAATCTTTTTTTGACTTAATTTGCTTTACAAGAATCGGGAATCACATTTTGACAAACCTTTCAGGTACACTGGTCAGGAATGATTAACAGGTAGTTCCTACTTTTTGCTGGTGTAATCTTACATAGTTGAATGTAAAAATAGTCTGATCCAAAAATATTAAGGATACAAGTGAAGGTGTCCAAATTTGAACACCCGCTGATGCCTGATTCAAGGGACGATTTACGGATCGTTCCTTTTTCCATTTAATTTCATCACTGGACCGATAAGGGGCATTTCAGTGCAAGGTGGATTTAGAAAAGGAGGTATTGAATCGGAAACAGATTCGTTTCCGGATTACTTATGAAACAGAAATCACTTTCCACATATGATTCCGCTATCTCAATATCATCATCTGGGGCAAAACAATCAGGGGTGCTGGATCATATCGCATGGCAGCTAGGCGTGTGTATTTCGGATTTGCGGCTTATACCACAAGTACATCGGACGGCCTTGAATTTTCTGGCGCACATGCCTTATATTGAAGATTTTCCTCTGGTTGAGTGGGAGCAGGCGATAGCTTATTTGGACGGTTCAAATGTTCATTTTCTTTGTTATGATGACCTTCGAATCTATTTTCAGTCTATGATTGAGTAAGTTTTAAGTTTGCGAATATGAGTTCGGTTGCAGAACGATCATGAATCATACTTATTTTGTAAGCACGGGAAGAAGGGAGAAGCAATGAAGGAAAAACTTAAGAGTGTGAGTATAAGGTTTTTATTATTTTTATTACTGATCATATTTTGTACATCTGTTGTGCATGCCGCGGGCGGCGCGCTGGGCGCGGACCGAAACGGTACGCCATATATCTACGTGATCGGCTACATGTATTCCGGCAGCTCCCAGACCGTCAACACACGGGAGATCTTCACCTCGCCCAACAACTATGACGTCTGGCTGTGCCCGGTGTGCGGTCGTGACCCGTTGGGAAATTCGCAGGGCACGGCGCTGTCTCCGAATTTGTATATGCCGTGCTATGGATACGATATTGCGGCAGCGGGCGGCGACAGGAGCATCCGCTACGCGCTGGTGCGGCACAGGCACAACAACGGGCAGCTTTCAAACGACCGTGTATACATCCCGGTGAACGTGCCGATGTACGCGGGCTGCTATTACGGCTATGACCTCACCGAGCCGACAGGCGTGCAGGCCAGCGATTCCACGGGCTGGCAGAGGGACAGCGCGGTGGTGCGTTTTTCGGGCGGCACGGATACCGGCACGAGCCTGCCGGACTGGAGCGCAACGCCGGGCGACTACGGCAGCGGCATCCATCACTACGAGTACAGCATCAACGGCGGGGCATGGACGGGCTGTCCCGTGGGCGACCCCACCGTGACCATCACGGCAGGAGGTGAAACAACGGTGACCGCCCGTGTGGTGGACGGAGCGGGCAACGCCTCCGGCCAGACGGCCACGGCAAAGGTATACATCGACCCGGCTTCACCCAATGTGCCCGGTATCACGCTTTCCACGGAACAGTGGACGAACAGTACAGTAACGGCGGCCATCAAGGACAACGGCGACGCACACAGCGGCGTCGCGCGCACGGAATATTCTCTGGACGGCGGAAGCTGGACGACGTACAGCGGTGTGCTTTCCATTGAGGCCCACGGCAAACACACAGTCAGCGCCCGCGCCATCGACAATGTGGGCCGCATTTCCGGCACAGCAAGCAAGACTGCGCTGGTGGATAAGGTCATGCCTGTCATTTCAAAGGTGGAGCAGCAGCCAAACAGCGGCCACACGGAAATGATGCTGGCCGTTACCGCCACAGACGCGGACAGTGGTGTGAAAGGCTATGCGGTCACCACGGAGGAAAAAACGCCTGCGCTTGACCGTTTTAGCGCCGACGCTCCCAAGGTAGACCACAACGGCGTTTACTACGTCTGGGCGGCGGACGAGGCGGGGAATATCTCCGCTGCCGCAAAGGTGAACGTCACCGCGCTGGATATCGTGCCGCCTGTTGTGGTAAAGGTGGAAACGCAGCGCACCTGGGATGCCACAGAAAACTGGGCGAAGGTGACGGCGCAGGACGATAACAGCGGCGTCGTTGCCATTGGCTGGGAACATGCCGAAAAAGATATGGGAAGCCGTCATGCCCCGGACCCGATCACCTGGGTGGATTCCACGGCGGAAGCGGCCTTCATTTTCACTGAGAACGGCAGCTACAACGCCTATGCGCGCGATCTTGCTGGCAACGTGTCGGAGCCGTATCCGTTCATCATCGACCACATCGACAAGCACTCGCCGGTCATTGATT
>ERZ857801.1783-NODE-1783-length-20900-cov-6.873495_pt1 | contig 20900 bp, 25 predicted proteins | sample MGYA00519762_ERZ857801 | MGnify/ENA primary metagenome ERZ857801 (study PRJEB31778, sample SAMEA3449368) | human gut metagenome | biome: human gut; feature: human-associated habitat; material: faeces | place: United Kingdom | collected 2010/2012 ...
ACTAAAAACGAATAATCAAATGTGGCTTGCGGGTGCTTAACTGTGCCTGCTGCCATACCCACTATGAAAGGAGCTTTTCTATGAGCAATCAACACAAACATCCAACTATAAGTTTTAGAATCAGCGATGCTGAACGCAAACAAATCGAAGCCCGCATCCTTACCAGCGGTATGATGAAGAAAGATTACTTTGTCCGTTCCTGCATCTATAACAGCATCTGCGTTGTCGGTAAGAAAGAAACTATATATCCTCTTGTACAGACTGTTAATGCACTATATCTTCAATTACTTGAAATGCAGAAAGAATTTATTAAATGCTGTGAAGAACAAACTTTGAGACATCTTCCTAATAGCGATGAAATCAAGGAGCTACAGACCGACTACATCAATATGCTTACAGCCATCATTGACCTGCTTGATGGTGCCAAGTATCTGTGGGAAGGTGAACACCATGAAACAAAATAATCCTTATTACCTGTTTGGCATGTATGAACCTGATGCTAATTCCGTTATCATTAATGCTATCAATGATACATATACCGACACACCTATTATTATTAGTTGTGAGAAATGTAATTCAGCCGTCTTGCTCGATACACCTGATGATATTGTGTATCTGTACCGACTGGCACAGGAGAATCCTCTGCTGTATGCTGAATTAGCTTGCAAGCCCAATGGTTTACAGGAATATGTTGATGCTATGAATGAATTCAACTAAACTTACATAGCACCGCTATATATTAAACTGCTCTCTGAGTATTCTTTCGAGTTTTTTAGAAAAAACTTGAAAGAATACTCAAGTCATTAATATAATTTTATAATACATGATAGACATCTTATAAATTCAACCCTACCATTGCTTCCAAAAATCTGAAGTATTTTCTTAATATTTCTTTATCAATATCATCCATTATATAATACTAAAATATTTGATTATCATTTCTCTAATCTCATGTTATGTCACATAATAATTACCTTTATAGTTACTTTTCTATGTTCCTTTATATAGATTTTAGATACATATACCGAATACACATTAAAGTCTGCTCTAGGAAGATAAATCATAATAACAAAAATGCTCAGAAGTATACTTTCTGTTTTGCTTCTCAAAAAACTTCTCATAGTACCTATTCCAAAAACTTTTCCATCAAATACACAAACATACATATTGCATAACTTGCTACATTCAGGTACTCTTTATGATTACAATATATTCATTATAATTATATAATAAATTAACACTGTTCAAAGTACATATCATATATATCTTCACATAATACCATTTTAAACACTTTAACCTCAGTGTTCTTATATTGCTTAATTATTTCATTTTGATATTCATATGGCATATTACATCCTAAATAAATTGCTGTGATGTAATCCTTCACTTTAATTATGGGATAACTTTTTGATTTCCACATTGAATATTCTCCAATTTTTCTTGAACGCCATTCTCGCTCATAAGACCAACACTCAGATTTTGTCAATATAGTCCTTGATACATATTCTTCTTCATTTTCAAACTGTTCTACACATGGTTTTTTATTTGTATATTCAACCTTAGCAATCCCTTCTAAGAATGCCTTATCTTTCGATTTAGCAAAATCATACTCAATACATAAACCTGAATAGCCATCTGCATAATGTGCCCACATTAATTTTGAATTATTCACTTCTGAAAAACAAGAAATCACTATCTCTTCCTTGTATGATATCTTATGCTGCATTATTTTCTTTAATAATGTCATCGATAAATCTCTATTTCGTAATTGATTCTCTATTACGATATTTAAAGCCCTATCAAAATCCTCTGAATAAATCAACCTATTTATTTCATCTTTCTTAATAGAAATTACCCTTTTTAATACTTTAATAATTTCTTTTCTCTTCTTAATTGACGGAACAATTTCTGGTGCATTGGGTAACTGTGTGTCAAATGGATCATTAAAAAACTGTGGTGATGTATAAAATATATATCCATCTAATGCTATTGCTCTCCATTTATCTATTACTTCTCCAATACTGCTTGCATCTTCTCTTGATAAATTAGTCGTAAACATTAAGATGTCTGTACTTTTTTCATCATCTGCTAATTTTACTGCACATTCCTTTGATAATGGATAATATTTATACAATTTTCTAGGATTATCATATAAATTAATTGACAAATTCCTTCCACTCCTGTTTTTTATTTATATATACTTCATCTACAATATAGTACATTTTTTGCATTAATACCACATTACAATTCTTTTAAAAAAAAATATTCACCCGCCCGAACATTTCATAACTAATCATTTAATTTTTCTTTATTTTCCCCATTGATATCTATCTTATATTTATCATTTCCTTTTTGATAAAAAATATATTCGCCTTCAATTTTATCAATTTGATACCAAAAGTCATCAGCCTCATCTAAAACTATCTGCTCAGTCCCATCTGGCTTAGCTTTTATTAACCTATTTGAAGTATAATATATCCAATCATTATCTGTATTTTCTAATAACACCACTTTTTCTAATCCATTTGCTTCATTTTCAATCTGTATTTTATAATTTGAATATATTGCCCACCCATTTTCTATTCTAACATTATAATGACTACCTTTTAAAATTGGACTAGATATTTCGTAAGCCATTCTAGTCATATGATTACCATTTAAATCGATTCTATATAAAGCATGTCCTTCCAGCCCAGCACCAATTGTATCAAAGCAATATGTAAAATAAATATATTCATCATCTACTGAGAAATCATATAGTTCTTCTTCCATAACTCTTTTGTTCATTCCATCAGGTCTTGCAGCATACAATTCTCCATGTGATAGATCTGCCAATGTTGAATTTAAATATATAACACTATTTTTTATCACTTCAAAATGTGGACAAGCATCTTTACTTATTTTCTCGGCAATTTTTCCTTTTTGCCATTTATACAATACTGGGTATGTAATAATTTTATCACCAATCATTTGAGATGTATTATATGTAAAAAATGTATATTCTCCAATTATTTTCTCATTGAGAATGTCTACACCAATAGGATAAATAATCTCATTCTCATCATTCAATATAGCGATTTCTTGATATGAACTCGGCTTCTTAACCAAATAGCAAAATACAAATACAAGCACACAAAGAATCACTACTACAATACATAAAATGATTCTTTTCCAAACTTTTAAGTTTGTCAAATCTCGACAAAACTCTTTTACATTTTCTTTTATAGTCCTTTTCCCTTTTTTATATTTACTCAAAATCCATTTTATGACACAAAATAAAATAAGCAACAATATTATTATTGCCATTCCAATCCAACTTATTTTAACATTATTTAAAATAGATTTAATTAACTCACCTGTTTGTTTTAAAGACATCTCTTCTCTTCCTTTTTATTATTCTCAATTTCATTTTTCAATTGTTTTACTTTTGATATATTAGAAAAGAAATTTTCTCTTATTATTTTCAAAAATATGTAATCAACATCATACTTATTGATATAATTGAAAGTATTAACACTTTTTACTTATCTTAGTTTTAGCTCGGCTTTTAACTTGGCGTCTAATTCAATATGCCAAATTAAAATACCATGATAAAGCTACACATTTACTGATTTTTGTCTTTACACTCATTTTAACTCGTTCTCTAACTCGGCATTGCCAAGTTGAATAACAAATTAAATTTCTTTTAAAATATATTTCGCATACCTTCCACCATTACTCATTTCAATAATATTTTCTTCTTTCATTTTTTCAATTGTACGTCTTGCCTGCTGATCCGTAAATCCACACAACTCTTGTACTGTACTACGATTAATATATCCTTGCAATTTAATGTATTCTGTAATCATATCTTTTGCTTTAATATACTGTACTGTTTTATCTCTGGTATACTCGATATCTGACTTTACTGCCTCATAAACCCGTGCTGTCAACATGTATTCCTTTCCAATAATCTCTATTAACCCAAATTTCATTAATTCGGAACAACATTTTCTTGCTTCTTCAGCCGATATCTGAGCCACATTCTGCACATCAGCAAGTTTAATCTTTCTATTTTCTACAATATACCGCAATATCATTAACTGTGATAATGATAAACTTACCTGTTTTGAATCCTGTTCTTTTACGATAAATCTTACAAAATCAGGATCTTCCATTGCACTTTCAAGCGTAAGCTGTACAGAGTCACTAAATACACGATATACTGGATATGGTTTCCCCATAGATACCATTTCTTTATATATAATGTCAACGCCCTGCCCTGTTCTCTGAACATATTTTAAGCTCTGTAATGTTTCTGCTATCAACTTGTTTCTCGGAGCTGAAGGATGAGTAATAATATTATCAGCTGTTATTCCATCTAGAAATCCTCCTGGATTTTCAATCACAATCTTATCTGGATAATGCTTAACATACACTGCTCCCATCTGTTGATAATCACGATGTGAGAGTGCATTTAACAAAGCTTCCTGAAATACCTTTTCTGAAAAATCCGCCACTTCAAGTCGGAATAATCCGATCTGCACATTCTCAATTTTATTCTCATTCTGAATTTTTTCTGTAAGTCTGTCCAGAATTGTAATAATAGGCTGCTTCATATCAAGCCTAGCATTATATTCTTCAAGATTATCCTTTCCATAATGCAAATAGATAACCTCTGCCTGTGGCAATAATCTCTGAATAGACTGTTCTTTCCCCACAAAAAGCAATCCCGCTATAGTGAGTCTAATCTGACCATTCTCCTCAACAATCAATTTTAAATCACGCAAAAATGCCATATCATCTAAATCAGGCAATGTAGATGAAGAATCTCGTATCTTCAGTTTTTCCTTCAAAGCATATACAACCATAAGATTGATATCATCGACTGAACTTTCTGCTATTATCTGTGCCGAAAAATCGTTAGAATGATATGCTGAATAAATATGACTCATTTCATCTGGATAATATGGTTTGGAATTTTTCCCTAACCGCTTTAAACAGCGCCCATCCGTTGTAGCATATGTTTTACCATCTGCTTCTACAGATATTGCTATAACTTTCTTCCCTTCATATTCTATTTCCTCAATTTCCGTAAACATTGGCGGTCTGGTTTTATCATATATTGATTCACTAATCGCCTGTAAATCATATTTACCTGTACATCCCGTAACATCACAATTATCCTCTACACCAAGATATACTGTTCCACCTTTACAATTAGCAAATGCAATTAACTCATCAACAGCTAATGAAATTCTTTCTTTCATATTATGAGCTTTTATCCACGATTTGAATTCTATATCAATAGATTCGCCTATTTCTAATGCTTCCTGTAATGTTTTCAACTAACCACCTACTTTTCAATTAAAAATTTTAATAATAATATCATATAGGCAAATAATTACTCTATCAGTATTATAAATACCTACAATAACTTTAAATCTTTATTAAATGTAATCATAATCCTCTGATTCACTTTCCATTCCCCAACCAAAGATGCATTCTTCCTTTGTTTTCCCTGCACTCATCCAATCCTGTAAAATAAGATTATCCACATCAATAAGTAAAGGCGAAGCTACTTTTATTCTATTTCTTAAATTTCTTGCATATCCATCATAATCAAATTCCTTTGAAACAAAAACCACATTAGAACCTCCATAGCAATAAGTTTCATCATATTCTGATACTGTTTCATATTTTACTCCATCAAAGGTAGTGTCAGAATTAATCCACTGTAATAACAGTTATGGTATTATATATTCTTCTTTAAATGCTACATCAGAATCATATGATGCAATAAGTGAGCAGGCAGCTCTAAGAGGATATGTAACCAAACATTTAGCTAAATAATTTTCCACATTTTCGATATTTGTTTTTTCCTTTTCATTACATCTCCAACAGAAAAAACTATGGGCAAGTGGAATCATTTTTTCAGAAAAATCAACTAAATGCATGGTATCACCTATTTCCTGTGGAACCTGAAATTTCGAAATTGCAAATTTCGAAGGCTTCTTACATTCATACCAACATAATTCTGGTTGTGTTGCTAAATATAAGCAAGGATATCCCGGAACACTATAACGCTCAGTCTTACAATTTTCTTTTTTAGATAATGGTACATGAAATAATTCTCTCCTACATAGTGAAAATGGATTATCGTCACTATACGCTCTTATTCTATAAAAACTTTCCTTTCTCCAAGCACCTGTATATTGAACCATCAAAAATGATTTTATTTTATTAAATGAATTAATTGATAATACTGCTGCCTTATTCTGTTTTCCTCTTTCATATAATTCAAGCATCGAAATTATATTATCGCAAAGCATTTTGACAGTATCTATATTTTCATACATCTTATCACAAAATGTTTTTCCATACAGAATATTTTTCTTAGGATTGGTAGCAAGCTTTAAATCATTTATATAATCGTTATACAATTCTTGTAAATATTGCTTACTAGACATCTTACCTCTGCTAAGTGGTGTCTTATATTTTTTTATTAGTTCTAAATAAGCATCCATCTAATCACCTTTTATCAATCAATAGCGGAATCGTTAATACTCATTATTCATTCTTTTATTCAATGTATACCCAATAACCGAACCAACAATTCCACCAACAATATGTGCCATATTTGAAATATCATCCTGCACAGCAATTCCTTCATACACCTGCTGCCCTATAAATATAACTGCAACTAAAATAAAGGTTAAAGGAATTTCTCCTTCTTTGAAGCCTGTAAATGATGCAAGTATAATAAATGCAAATACAACTCCACTTGCACCACATAATCCCACATTCCAAAAGAATATATAATTAACTAATCCCGTAGCAATCGCAGTAATTCCTATTACTTCAATTAACTCTTTTGAACCATATTTCTCTTCTAACATGGGACCAAGAAGTAAAAGATATGATGCGTTTCCAATAAAATGACTCCAGCCAGAATGTCCAAATATATGAGTAACGAATCTTACATATGTCATCGGATTTGCTAGTGACGAATGATATGTCATAAATATAATTTGAGTAATTTTACCACTAGAGATAACACCTAATAATGTTGCAACAAAACACATGATGACAAAGCCTAATGTCACTGGTGCATTAAATGTAATTTTAAATTTCTTATGCAATCCATTCCCACCTTTCAAAAATGGGAAGATTTTCATTCTTCCTATTATATTAATAATTCTATCTTCTGTTCTTTCCTGCTTCAAGCATAGCCTGCTTCAAATCTTCCTCAATTTTAACTAGTTCCTCTTGTGCCTTAGCTCTCTGAACCGCCCCTTGCTCATGGATTTTAACAACCTCGTTTATAGATGTAATCAAATCCCTATTACATTGCTTCAATGTATCAATATCTACAATCGGTCTTTCTGATTGCTTAGCAGTCTCAATAGTTGCCATCTTCAATGTTTCAGAATTCTTTTTCAACAACTCGTTAGTTTTATCCGCCAATGCTCCCTGTGCCGCAAGTGCTCTGCTTGTATGTTCAATTCCCAAAGAAAGTACAAGCTGATTTCTCCAAAGAGGTATGGTATTTGCTAATGATGACTGTAGTTTATCCATCATTTCTCGATCGTTATTTTGAAGCATCCGAACCTGAGGTGCTGACTGAATTGAAATAACTCTTGTAATTTCTAAATCAGACAATTTCTTCTCAAATCTGTGACACAAATCTTCATAATCACGATATGCCTGCACATCTTCCTGCTTATCGCTGTTTTCTGCGATACTCTTTAACTGTGCGAGTTTTGTTGATTTTGCACGATCTAGTGCTTTCTTTCCAGCAATAATATACATAGTCAACTCTTTATAATACTGCACATTCAACTCATACATTTGCTGATACATAGATATATCTTGTCCAAGCACATCTCTATGCTTTATCAAATCCTTTTCTATCCTATCTACATTATTTTCAGCCTTGGCATAATTAGCTCGTATTGAACCTACGCCTCTTTTAGCTTTTTGAAAGATGCCTAAGATTCCTTTCTTCTCTGGCTCTGTTGTTGCATCTAAAGCTACTGTAAGCTCTTTTAATGAATCCCCAACTTCTCCCAAATCATATGTTTTTACCTTTTTAAGTATTGTGGTTGAAAATTCTGATATATTTGTTTGCGCCTTAATTCCATAATTTACAATCTGATCCACATTTTCAATGTCAATCTCACTTACAAACTGTTCTACCATAGCCTTTTCTTCTTCAGATAGCATACTTTCATCTATAGTTCCGGCAGAATAGTTTGATTCCGTTTTATTTACCACGCTTTGCATAGTAGGTACACTATCTAATAATTTCTCTGCCGTCTTTTGCTCTGGATTCAGTGTCAACTGTATCTTCTCTTCCATAATGAAGTCCTCCGTTATTTTATTATCTCAAGGAGTCGCTAAGCTCTAATCTTATGCCTCCGTCTTTCTTCTCCATACTGTCAAGGTCATCTAATACCTTTTTAAGTGTTTCATTTGTGTCCATTAACTTTTCAACGCAAAGTTCTGTGGATTCTGCACGCTTTTTTCTGACTATGTTTTTTCCCTTTGTTATATATTTTTGAGTTATTTCTGCAACTCTGTTTTGAATTTCCAAATTCCGATTCATCTTTTCAATCCCTAAAAGAATGGTAATCTGATTCCTCCATATGGGTATTGTTCCAGATACAGCTTCCATAATTTTATCAATTAATTGTGCATTATTTTCCAGCATCAATTTCATCTGAGCCTTAGTCTGCAATGCAACAGTATATGATATCCCTAAATCTTCAATTCTCTTTGAAAGCCTTTCATACCTTGTCTTAATATCATCAGAAATCTGGTCTTTGGTTTTTTGATTCACTACCTCATTGCCATATGATATATTTGTCTGCAAACTGGATAACGTTTCATCTATGCATCTGCTCAACTCTTCAAATAATTTTGAATCTTTAATCAACTGTGCTTCTTGTAATTTCAATGCCAACTCCATTTTATCCATATATACAAGAACATCATTGTATTTCTTTATTAGGCGTTCCCTCTTTTTTTCATTACTGCCTGAAAATATACCTGCCTTCTTTTCTATTGAGACCTGAAAATCATCTATTTCCTTAAGTAAGTCATGAATTAAATATTCCAAATTGCCATTACTATTAAGCAACTGGTTTGAAATTGCCTTTGAAAATTCTCTTAGCTGTTGTTGAGCTTCACACCCAAATAACAATATGCTGTCATCATTTCCTACTATCAACTGATTTTTTTCCAATACTTCTATTTCATTACCCTCTTTCTCCAATCATATTCACTATCCATTGTTAATTACTCTGAAAGTCCATCCTGTTTCATTAAAATCTCCATAGCAGAAATATCTGCCGCTATATCCATTTCCTTTTCATGATAAAACTTATCTAATAATCCTTCAAATGAATCTATGATTTTATCTATAGCCCCTTCAATATCTTTTTTAGTTTTTTCCAGACTCTTACCTTTTATCTGTTTTTCATCAATCTCTATATATGCTTCAAGAAGTTTTTCTGTTGTTGGTAAATAATAATTCATGAACATTCCCAACTTATCCGCATTTTGTGGATTAACATCTACTTCATGAAATATCATTGATACTACATTTTCCATTCGATCCAGCTTCTGCGAAATTATCTTATCTTTGATGATGTCATTGCTTTCATGAATTTTATCAATATACCCATGACACTGATCCATAATTGCCTGCATCTCTTTTGTTCGTTCTTTCATTCTAAGACGTTCCTCAACTTGCTTTCTATAATATCGATCATATACAGCCTGCTTATCTTTATACTTTTCATATACTTCATCAGAAGCGATAAATATTAAATTGTCTTTGCCAAAATGCCCCTGTGGTATTAACTTCGTCTTTACAGCCTTATTCAAGTCTTTAATTACTTTTTCTGGTTCCACTTTTGAATAAACTGCTAAATCATCAATAAGCTCAATATTTTTAAACTTAAGATCCTTTACATATGTATTATATCTTTTGTTAAAGTGCATTTCACAAAATTTTTCTGCAATAACAATGAAATTTATGGCGATAACTATTGCCGATACAAGAATACCCACAAGTGCAGACATTTTAAATGTATCAGAGTATACTATGGTTCCTATATAAATAGGTACATAATACACGCACAACGCAATAAATAAAATACATACTACAACACTCCATGTATTCGTTATTGGACAGTTGTATTCAAATACATATTTATCTCGGCTAATGTTTACACTTGGTAACTTATCAAGCCGTTCTGTCATTTCCGAAAATGACCCATTTTCAACACCATTATTAACAATGTCTACTGCTTCCTGTACCTCTTGTAAATATCCATCTTTAACAGTATCATACTTTTCCTTTGGCTTTCCTCCAGAAAATAAATTATTCAATATCTCCATCACAAATTCTCCTACACTAATTACTCAATTTTATCTGTTGCAGATGGCTGATGAATTTCTCCAGCATCAATTTTTGTAACTTCACTTGATGCAGGTACCGCCAATGATGGCATAATACTTGATGCAGGTGTTCCATTTGGCAGTTCTATATTCTGATTTACATCTGGCAATTTAAATGTGTCTGCAGTTGCTGTGACAACCGGTGTATTTATTGTTGGTACATTTTCTGCTGCTGGTGCCTTATATGTAACATCTCCTTCTGAGCTATAAGCCGAATTTGAATGTGATGATGTATTTGAGTGTGATGTATGACTTGCATGACTCGAATGCGTATTTGAGTGCGAACCATGATCCGAATGCGACGTATGGCTTGCATGGCTCTCATGACTTCCGTGATTTCCATGCCCACTTGTTCCTGAACTATGTGAGCTATGGGACTTATGTGAACTATGTGATCTGTGATCTGCAAACACTTCCATCTGCATTAGACTTCCAAGTACAACGATCATTGTGCCAAGCAAAAGTAATTTTTTCCCTGGGATATTTCCCTCTTCATCTTCAATTAAATTTTCTATACTCTTTTGAAACTTTGGAAATAATTCATCCATATTATTCATATATTTTCACACACTTTCCATTCGTCCAATCTGTCTGATAATGAGTTGACGAATTCGTATAATATTGGCATTCTCCATTTGGTTTGCCATTTTCAAATGAACCAGCAAGTTTGTATCCATCTTCACTTGAAGGATAAAAATACGTCCCACTTCCATTCATTTGGTCTTCAGACCACTTTCCCTCATACGATGCACCACTTGTCCATTTATATGTTCCCTGACCTGACTTTTGTCCATCAGAAACATTTCCATTATATTGATCTCCGTTACTGTATTTTATCTGTGCCTGTCCTGACAATTTTCCATCACTCATTGCACCACTGTAAGTAGTTCCACTAACCAATGACATTTCAACAGCTGTTGGCTGTCCGTCCGTAAATGTAAAAGTATAATTACCAAAATCATTTTCTATATGATAACTGCCATTCACAAATGTATTCTTATCAAAAGTACCGCTCGCATAACTTCCATCTGAATATGTATAAGTTCCTGTTCCAGTCATCTGATCAGAAGACCATCCTCCGTCATATTTATCACCTGAAGTCCATGTATATACACCTTGCCCATTTCTGCATCCGCCTGCAAAACTACCTTCAAAAATATCTCCACTTACGAAGGTCATCTTTCCTGCTCCAGTCAGTTCGTTAGAATCGCAAGTCCCTACATATGTTGAACCATCCGTATATTCTATAGACGCCTTATCAATAACTCCTGATTTGTAAGTCAAATTATAACTACCAGTATTATTTTTGAATGTGCATATCCCATCCTGAAAAGTATTGTCTTTAAAAGTACCTGAAAAAATCACGCCGTCTGGTGTTGTATATGTGCCTTGTCCGCACATCTGGTCATTTTTCCACTCGCCTTCATACACAACACCATCATCCCATGTAAATGTTCCTTTTCCACTTTTTTTCGATTCAGAAAATTCGCCCTGATATGTACCTTCATTAGGAATATGCAAAGTTCCTTTTCCCTTTAACTTATTCTGATACCATTCTCCTGTATATTCAGTTCCCGTTTTAAATGAAAATTTACCTTCACCAGAAAAATAGCCAAAATCAGTTTCACCTGCATACAAGCCCTTGGTAAGCTGAATCTGTCCAGATGAACGCATTTCATGTTCTCTTAAAACTCTTCGTTGCAAATCATCGACTTGTGTTTTCTGCCCAAGGCCTCCCACAACGATTATCTCGGCTACAGTCAAAAGAACAAGTCCCCATGATGATAATTTTTTTCTTCGTTTAAGCGCCTTTTCATACTCTTCTTCGGGTGTTATCACCTTTTCTACTGAATTACTATTTTCCGTTTTATTCATATCCTCTTCGGACAATTTCTCTTTTTCTAAATCCGCCATCTCAATCACTCCATGAATTTAATATCCGCATTGTTTCCTCATCATTTTCATAAAACTTCGAGAATAAATAATCTAATATTCCAGAGTATACTCTACATTTATATCCCCTCGGTTGTTTTTCTATCACATCTCCATCCAAAGCGTAATTTACAACCGGACAAGTTCCACAATATGGTTGGTATACACAATCACAACAGGTCGGAATTGTTTCCAAAACACTGGATGCACATACTGTCTTACATACACTATTATTTATCAGATCTTTGTAAGTGTTGTTATATACATTTCCTAAATGAAATGTACTTTGTCCCATCTCATGAAGCATTCGTCCCTCATCACATGTAAAAATATTGCCATCCGCATAATACGCCAACTGCCCAACACCTGCGCCACATGGTGAACGCAATTCCATATAGTTCATGAAATCGCCTCCTATTCTTCTCAATAAGATTGAAGCATGATCTTCTTTGATGAATCTCCCTGCTTTATTTATTTCAATCAATTCATCTAACGCTTGCTGATAAAATATTATAAACTCCTCCGAAGTATATCCTATTTTTTCCCAACTCTTTGCAGCCTTTCCTAGTGGTGTTAATGGTCTTATAAAAATGCTTTCAAATCCCATATCTACATAGGTGTGAACTATTTCTTTAGGAAAGTCAAGTGAAAATCTTGTGGTTGTTTCTATGGCTCCCACCTGTAAACCAGCTTTTCTTACTCTCTCAACAGAATTTATTACTTTTTTGAACGTACCAGTTCCATCAGCATACGGACGATTATTATTGTGTACCAATTCACTTCCATCTACTGACGTTGATATTCCAAAACTATACTGCACAAAAAAATCCAACATTTCCTCATTTAGCAATGTTAAGTTAGTTACTACAGTATACGCTATCTCATGATTCTCTTTATGTATTTCGGCATATTGTACTATATGTTTTATAATTTCAAAATTAACTAATGGCTCTCCACCCTGAAACTCAAAACATAAAGACTGTTCTGGCGACTGCAACGCTATATCTACTGCCTTCTCAGCCATCTCTTTGTTCATAATAAGATGAGAACATTCTACACCATTATTTGCCTGACAATATATACAACTCATATTGCATACTGTAGTTACTACAAAAATATGTAATGATGTTGCCACATTAACATGACCCTTTATTCCTCTTAATGCATATTTGTTTATAGATGAATATTCCAAATCTGATTCATCGTATATCATCTTTTTCTCAATAAGTGATTCATATAATTCCGATTCTTTATCAACATCCAAAGCAAGAATCTTCCGAAAATCCTCTTTACTGACAAACATATACTTTCCGAAATCATTTGTCATTAAAATAGATTTTCCATATTGCTTAAAATTAAAGTAATTTAGCTTCATATAATTGCTCTCAAATCTCCCTTTTCCATAGACATTGTTCCCGCAAACACTCCACCACAGGCATTTTTCATTTTACAGTTCTCACAAGTCTCAGCATATCTTACTTTATCTGGTGATATACTCTTTTCACACAATGTCCAATATTCCTTCTTCACAGCACATAATGGAAAATTATATAGTTTCACATCAATTCCATTTTCTATCAATACTAAGGCTGCATCCTCTGCCGCTTGTGCAGCATCTACATATGATATCCATACTTTATCCTGATTAACCCTTGCGCTTCCGGTCATCTCCATTGCCATAATACTGACATAATCCACTTCTGAAAGCTCATCCGAGATCAACTTTGCAATGTTATGAATATCATCTTTGTTCAACCTGCTTACAACAATCCTTAACTCAACATGAATTCCCGCCTTCAATAGCTTTTTTATCCCTATCTTGGTCTGATTAAAACTACCATTTGACTGAGTTATCATGTCATGAATATTCGCAGTAGAACCATGAATAGGTATAGCAACTATACTGTTCTTCGGTGCTTTTTCCGCAAACCTTTGCACATATGAATCAACCGCAAAAATTCTTCCATTGGTTAGCAATAAAAAATCTGTACATTCAAATTTTTCGCTAAGGAATTCAAAAAATCTAAATATATCTGGACCTACCATAAACGGTTCCCCACCTGTAATTGTGAGATGCGGAGCATCCGTAGGTATATGTTTTGCAATTTCAATCAAAGTATCTACACTAGTATTTCCACCCTTTTGCCGAGATATATCCGGAGATGGGCACATAACGCAATTAGAATTGCATTTACCCGTTACAAAAAAATAATTATCCAGCGAACTATCATCATAGTATTCCGAAAGTCTTCCATTTTCCCATAGTTCATATACATCATAATTATGTGCAGCTTCAAACTTCTGAATAATGTTTTTATCTCTAGATATTTGCAAATCTTCCGGATACAACCTTATATCATTATCTGATATATAAATAAAATCCAAATTGTCCTTAAGCAAATCTTCCTTTGCAGCTTGACTTAAAGCCAAAGAAACAATCTTATATTTTCCATTATAATTCTCTAGCTTTACAATCATTTAACAATCCCCCATATTATGAAATAACTTAAAAATCCAGCAAATATAAAAATTGCAAATGGAATTTTTCTAACAACCGTTACTGCTATAATATTTCTACTGCTTGCCCACCTACCAATACTATCCACTTGTTCTTCTGTCAACCTGCTTCTTAAATCCTCAGATGATATAGGTGGAAGTCCTCTTACTCTCGAATTCTGCATAAGCATTGAAGAAACACTTGATAATATCATTCCTCTTTTCAGGTCACATACTTTAACTTCCTGATATAAGCTTGTTCTAATCGTCATCTGACAAAGCAGGAGAAATATTACTAAAATATAATTCTCCGGATTAAATGAAAATGGAATGAAACCTAATAATAACCCTATGACAATATCAATAACATAAATTCCTACAACTATCTGCCATTTTTTCAATTTGCTTTTTTTTCCAACCAGCCAAGCAAATGCCATACATACAATTCTTATAATCCATTGATTGGCATATATCCCATACAGCCCAAGAATGACAAAGAGAAGATTTATCAAACAAATATATCCTGATGCCGACAAAAATGACTTAAGAAAATTTTCTAAATATCCCTTTACATATTCCCTTGTAAGCCTTGTTCGTCCCTTAACTAATGAATATATTGAAAAAAATAACAGATAAAAATATCCATATAAGATTGCAAGGCATAGTGCAAAATATAATGTTACATCTGATTTTCCATAAACCAAATATTCATTTGCCGGATAAAGCATTGCCATCACCAAAGTTAATTTACAATCCCCACCTGCAAATGAGTGTGTGTAAAATAGAATCAAACTGATTAAGGCAATTATTCCAAAATTTATCATGAAAAGCCCGAATAAATCTCTGGCAAAATATCCATAATATATCACACATAAAACGATTCCCGATAAAGCAAATCCAAGTAAAGTTTTATTGTAAATTCTTCCGTCTCTCACATCAGATATTGAAGTTATTATCCCTAGTAATATAAATGCAACTATAAAAAGAAATTCTATAATAATCATTTTTTCATATTCTCTGTATTTATCAAATAATTTTCAAATTCTTTTACTGTAATGTCCGGATCATATTTGCAACTGTTAAAAATCAACTCTATATGGTTGTTTTTTCTTTTCATTTTAATTCTTGCAAAATCTTTATATGCATCACAGGTTTCTTTTATGTTTTTTTCGGAATAAATTTCTGTACTCAATAACAACTTAACCATTAGTATCAAACCAATCCTTTAATATTTCATCTTCACTAAATTCTTGATTACTTTCGCTATTAGATGATTCATCCTCGTTTTTAGGTGCAACTACACTTGTTGCAACCGCCCTGGCAAGCATCAATTCTCGGATATTTTTTGTCTGTAAATAGATTTCATGCCGTGCACTTTGAGCTAAAATCTCATTTTCAAATTCATCATCAGATATTTCTTCTTTCTCATTTTTTGCATTTAACGATACATAATAATATTTCTCATCAGCATCTAAATGCACATATGCTCTATCCGTAAAATTGTAAGCAGCCTTAATTAGTGCAATTTTTGAATAAAGCTCTCTATTGTATTTAAGTTGTCTCATAGAAATCATTCCTCACTATTCTTCTGAGTTTTTCTCCAATCTTTATATTGACCAGTAATTATTCTATTGTCTTTAGGTTTATCTGCATCTACTGGAATAGCCCATGCCCTTCCAAATTTTGTCACGCCTGCTATTCTTCCTTCGGCACACATAATTTGTACTGTTCGCGGTTTTACTCCCCACTTCTTTGCAATTTCAGCAACTGTAGTATATCCCTCGATCATTATTAACCTCACACTTAGAATAGAAAAGAGCATAACCATATCGGCAATGCTCTTTATCATCATACAATTAAATTCCGCTCTGTATTATGCACGAGCTTTTTTGTTTTATCATACTCGTTTTAACGAAAAATGTCAACTTATACAATAGCTCCTATAGAGAATTGGTACCTTCGTTTTTCTATATATCATATCTTGTAAGCTGCACCTCTCATTATGAATTACCTAATAATACCTCTCGGGAAAAACAGTTAAATTATCTCCCTCTGCCCCTATTCCACATGTTATCTTCCGCCTTATCTTTACCAGCATCTCTGCTAACACTCTCATCATAAATTCTCTGGAACTCCTCATACATTTCATCACCATCCAGCTTTATTACAAGTTTTTTTATCAAATCCAAGAACAACCTTATGCTTCCACTGATATACACTTCTTCCAGAGGGCGTTCCTGCCATTCTTTTACAATCGGCAGGATTTTATCTGTGATCCTGCTGATTGTACTGTCAGAAATATCAATATCGTATAATTCACGCATGTGGGATTCAATATCTCCAGTTGTCATTCCCTTGGCATACATGGAAAGTATTTTTTCTTCCATGTCCTGAGTTACAGTATTCTGATACTTTTTAATCAGCTGTGGTTCATAATCACCGTTACGATCCCTTGGTATAGCTACATCCATATCTCCATAACTGGTGTGCATGGTTTTATTGGAATGACCGTTTCTGCTGTTGTCTGTTTCTTTGTTACGATAATCATACTTGGAATATCCTAATTCTTCATCCAGTTCCTCGTCCAAAGCACCTTCCAAAAGAACAGACATCATGTCACGCATAATACTATTTACATCGGTGCCATCAATAAATTGTTCTCTATTCAAAACATCAACTGTTTCCTGCATTCACATTCCCCTTTGCTCTTTAGATGAAGATTTGTCTTATTAATGTATCATTTATTATGCATTATGAAAAATATAGTCTTATTAAACTATTCTTTCAAAGTAATATCTCTCATTAGCCTTTGTACTTCCTCTGACCGTATCAGCATCCTCATCTTCTCATCCCCACCTTCAACCTCTGGCTTACCACACCTAAGATTATCCGTATGCTCTGACACACAACAATCTTTGTACCAACACTCGCCCATAAGCGTTCCCTTAACCGACCACTTTTCATTTTGCGTAAATTCGCCAACCAATGACTTCATCACACGCTCTGTAGGGTATCTCTTAACACCTGCCAAGTACTGCAATGTTTTCTTATCATCAATCCATGATAAATCGATTCTGTGATTCTCAACTGCCGTCAATACTTCTTCACGAATCTTGATTTTATCTCTCTTTCCGGTGCCTGTCCATTCTACCAGCTTGTCAAATGCAAGTATCAAGTACTCAAAACAAATCATATCCAGAATTACAATCTTTCCTTCCGACGTATCTGTTATTGATTTCAAAATACGATACTTATTGCGAATGTCCTGATTATCAACCACGTAATCAAACGCAACGAAGTATTCATCTCCATCTTCAGTCTCTAAGTCTATTAATGAATCCAATAATCCCTGATTGCTCTCTTTACTCTCAACTACAAGTTCATTGTCAGAGAAAAGCCGATTAACTAATTTCAAGAAGTGAAGTCCTGCACCAGTATCCTCTGTCCATAAATATCTCATATCACAACTCCTCTTCTAGTGTTATCCTATTATTATCAAACTTCAACACCTTAAAGCTCTTATCAGATACATTAAGTCCGTCACAATTTCGCAAGAAGAGCATATACTGATTTGATAACTCAAAATTAATAAATCTCCTAACATCATCATTAATCAAACAATCTGCATTATCTATCACAATAAAACTATCTCTGCACTGTTTGATTGCCACTAAAAAATCAGCTGATTTATAATTAAACAGCTTGATAGCCTTGTATTCGTCTGTCAATCTTATATCTTCAAGCATTTCATAAAGTACTTTTTTCCCGGTACCACTGTCTCCACCAACAAGTGTAATTCTGTCATCAAATTCCAAATCGTATGAAAATGGATCAGCTTTGAATCTAACATTTTTATAAATCATCTGCCTCTCTCCTTTCATATTCATTACTCCACCATGCATTATAACCTCTGCCACCGATAACTATATCAGAATCATTAAATCTGATTTTGGCATCATCCGGAATATCAAAAAGCATTGGTCTTGACATATAAATCTTAATATTATCCATAGTAAAAATGATTCTAAGAACATTCGGACCACATTCCTCAACATTTACCACCTTATCAGGATGCTTCACAATATTAAGTAATGTCTTGCAGCCTGATGATAAATTTCGGATTGTGCCCAAGCCATATTTTGTTTCTATATGCTTGTCTGGCGTCAGCTTAGCCTCATCCACTTGTTGAATCAAATCAATTTCTTTTTGTGACATCTCTTCATTGCCTGTTTTTTCTTATTACCCATCCTTTTTCCTTCCAGTACAAATATTAATTATTTTGAGTTCATCATCATTATTACAACAATTCAATTTTTCATCTAATATCAATTCACATATTATTTTCTCTCAATATTATTTATTAACATATCTGTTTTCTAACGATTGCATTTTCCAATTCTATAAATGGAAGTTCTATCATTGCTATATTACTGATATTAACTATTATCTCAATTTCATTAATGTCTGTATAATATACAATATTTTCACTAAAATCATCTGACATACCATCATATACAATTGCTACTTCATTTGACAAGTTTTCATCTTGATTAAAATCCATTAACCCCTGTTCGCTTCGACCGTCCTTATAATCAATATTTATCTTTTGTGTCATATATATATAATCGTCGTCTTTCCAATCATACTTTTTCGCTATTGTATTTATTGCTTTCTTAAATTTTTCCGACATTGTTTTATCTGATTCGTACTCATAATCATTAAGCGATTCATATACAACCAACGGTATTTCTCCTTCACCTGAACTAGAATCCCAATCCATATCGTAAGGGCCACCACATGCTTCATCAAGTAAAACAATTTTCTGTATATTATCCATATTTAAATACAATACCGTATTATTCATACATGGTATAACTAATTTATTATTTCCCATAGATTCATATATCATATCTCTTGTTGAATCTGTTATTGGATACCATTTGTATTTCTTACTATTAATAGCTAATATACCTATATTCCCCCAAAATCCACTTACATTTTCCTTATTACAATTTTCATTTACTTCCAAGAAATATGTCGATACCTGTGGTTCGAAATAATTTTCTTGTTTTATAACATTAACGCTTGTCCTTAAGCACATTGCCAAATCTCTTAATTCCGCCAATGAAGCATCCTCTCCAGCTTCTATTCTTTTCAACTGTTTAACAGATATTCCAGTGGAATTAGAAATATCTTCTATATGCATTTTTAATATTTCCCTTATATTCTTAACTCTATTTTTTTTTATGTTCCCAATCAATTCATCTGGGGTCAGTTTTAAATATTTTAATATTTTTTCTAAATGTTTATCATAATTAGTTTTATTAGTAATCTCTCCACCTATCATTTTATCTAATGTAGGTCTTGATATACCTGCCTCACTACATAACTGAGCTTTAGTTATTTTCCTATCTTCCATAATAAGTTCTAACTTATTACCTATATTATTTCTTAAATCAAATAATTCATCTAAATATGCCATTATAATTCCTCCTATAGAATCTTCATAATTCTTTGCAAAGGTATTTCTATAATCACATAATACTTTCATTTTTAATTTGTGTCAATATTTTTTTTACTCTTTTACATTTTTTCTTTTACTTTTATTTTTCAATATTTCTCACTATGCACTTAAATTTAAGACATTTAATTTTTTACTAAAATCTTCTATTTATATACATTTTAGGCAATAAAAAAGAACCTAACGTAGCATTTCCACTATGTCAGGTTCTGAAGACCTAATAAAAATCAAAATCCCTTACTTTTTTATAAATATTCAGTTAAACATTCTGATTGTCCTGTCAGGGGGCAAACCCTATTTTATTAAAAAGGGCAAAGAGAAACTTTATTTTTCCATTCTCTCTCTTCTCTCCTGACACATTACATTTTATAAAATATATTCAACTGTTCCGTTCAAATCCTTTATTTATGCCACTTTCAGGTCATTAAAAAAAGAACCCGACACAGTATGTGATATGCTACCCTCATATAGGACAATGAAATATAAAAGTCCTATATGGGGGTAT
>ERZ857801.1788-NODE-1788-length-20879-cov-5.994910_pt1 | contig 20879 bp, 25 predicted proteins | sample MGYA00519762_ERZ857801 | MGnify/ENA primary metagenome ERZ857801 (study PRJEB31778, sample SAMEA3449368) | human gut metagenome | biome: human gut; feature: human-associated habitat; material: faeces | place: United Kingdom | collected 2010/2012 ...
CAAAACTTCTCCGCCCACAGAATTTTTTCTAGCCTCAGCGTCCGTGATGACGCCCTTGGATGTGGAAATAATGGCGATTCCCAAGCCGCCCAGCACCTTGGGCACCTGATCTTTTCTCGCATATACGCGAAGGCCGGGCCGGCTGATCTTTTTGAGCCCCGAGATCACCCGTTCTCCGTTTGCGCCATATTTCAGTTTCACGCGCAGGGTTCCCTGCACGCCGTCTTCAATGAGTTCGCAGCCTTTGATGAAGCCTTCCTTCAAAAGGATTTTCGCGATGGACATCTTCATCTTGGAAGCGGGCATATCCACGACTTCTTTTTTTACCACCAAAGCATTGCGAATGCGTGTAAGCATATCTGCGATGGGATCTGTAACAGGCATCTAATTTTCCTCCTTTATTTTCGTCTTACCAGCTGGCTTTTTTCACGCCAGGGATCTGTCCCTTATAGGCCAGTTCTCTAAAACACACACGGCAAATCCCGTATTTTCTGAGAACAGAGTGGGGGCGTCCACAGATACGGCATCTGGTATATTCTCTTGTGGAGAATTTAGGCTTGCGCTGCTGTTTGATTTTCATAGATGTCTTTGCCATGATTTTCCTCCTTTATTTTGCAAACGGCATATTGAACTGTTTCAATAATTCACGTGCTTCCTCGTCAGTTTTGGCTGTTGTAACAAAGATTACGTCCATACCTCTGACTTTGTCGATCTTATCATATTCGATCTCCGGGAAAATCAACTGCTCCTTGATTCCAAGTGCATAGTTTCCTCTTCCGTCAAATGCGTTCGGGTTTACACCTCTGAAGTCACGCACACGCGGAAGCGCAAGGTTAATCAGACGATCAACGAACTCATACATTTTCTCGCCTCTAAGCGTAACCTTACATCCGATCGGCATACCCTCTCTGATTTTGAAGTTAGCCACGGAGTTCTTTGCTCTTGTAACAACGGCTTTCTGACCTGCGATCTTTTCCATATCGGCGATTGCAGACTCTAAAACCTTTGCATTTTCTTTTGCTTCGCCAACGCCCATGTTGATAACAACTTTGTCGAGCTTCGGCACTTCCATAATATTTTTATATCCGAATTTTTTGATCATTGCGTCAACGATCTCATTCTGGTACTGTTCTTTCAGTCTACTCAAAGTCCTTGGTCCTCCTTCCCGAATTAATCAATAACTTCGCCAGTCTTCTTTGCGAAACGAACTTTTTTGTCTCCATCCATTTTGAAGCCTACTCGTGTTGCCTGACCTTTGTGCATAAGCATTACGTTAGATGCATCGATATAACCTTCCTGATGTACGATGCCACCGTTCTGGTTTGCTGCGCTCGGCTTTGTGTGCTTTGTCAGCATATTGACGCCTTCAACGAGGACTCTTCCGTCTTTTTTATTTACGGCGATAACTTTGCCCTCTTTGTCTTTATCTTTTCCGGCGATAACCTTTACAGTGTCGCCTGTTTTAATTTTCATAGTTGACATTCTTAGGCACCTCCCTACAGTACTTCCGGAGCAAGAGAAACAATTTTCATAAAGTGCTTCTCTCTAAGCTCACGGGCTACTGGTCCAAAAATACGTGTTCCACGCGGATTCAAATCGTCTTTTATAATAACAGCAGCATTTTCATCGAATCTGATATAGGAACCGTCTTTACGACGAGCGCCTTTTACAGAACGAACAACAACAGCTTTTACGACATCGCCTTTTTTAACAACGCCGCCTGGTGTTGCATCTTTTACAGTTGCAACGATCACATCACCGATGCTCGCATATCTTCTTGTAGAACCGCCAAGCACACGGATGCACAGTAATTCTTTAGCGCCTGTGTTGTCTGCTACTTTCAGTCTGCTTTCTTGCTGTATCATGCAGGTAAACCTCCTTCAAAAATTATTTTGCTTTCTCCATGATCTCCACAAGTCTCCATCTTTTGTCTTTTGACAGAGGTCTTGTTTCCATAACTTTTACTGTATCACCGATCTTACACTCGTTATTCTCATCATGAGCTTTCAGCTTGTAAGTTCTTTTTACGATCTTCTTATAAAGCGGGTGTTTTACATGGTCTTCCACGGCAACAACGATTGTTTTGTCCATCTTGTCGCTTACGACCTTACCCGTACGGGTTTTTCTCAGATTTCTCTCTTCCACTTCTATTCTCCTTTCAATCATTCTGGCAAAGAAGCTGATATCCGCTTATCGTCCAGCCTCTGTGATCATCGTCTGGATACGTGCGATATTTTTTCTTACTTCTTTGATTCTGCTTGTATTGTCCAACTGGTTTGTGGCATTCTGGAATCTCAAGTTGAAGAGTTCCTTCTTAGCAGCTACTAATTCCTGATTTAATTCCTCTACGGATTTTCCTCTTAATTCTTTTACAAATGTATTAGTTTTCACTGTTATCACCGCCTTCTAAGTCTGCGCGAGAAACGATTTTGCATTTGCAAGGTAATTTATGCATTGCAAGTCGAAGTGCCTCTCTAGCTGTTTCCTCTGGTACTCCTGCAATTTCAAACATCACGCGGCCCGGTTTTACTACAGCTGCCCAATACTCAACTGTACCTTTACCGCTACCCATACGAGTCTCAGCCGGTTTTGCCGTGATCGGCTTATCCGGGAAAATTTTGATCCAAACTTTACCGCCACGTTTGATGTAACGTGTCATGGCAACACGGGCTGCCTCGATCTGATTGGAACGAATCCAGCACGGCTCTGCCGCTACGATACCGTACTCACCATATGCGATCGTGTTACCTCTGAGAGCTTTTCCTTTCATGGTACCACGGAACTGTTTACGACGTTTTACTCTTTTTGGCATTAACATTATTTATCTCTCCCTTCCTTATCTGCTTTAGTCGGAAGAACTTCGCCTTTGTAAATCCAAACCTTTACACCGACTTTTCCGTAAGTTGTGTCAGCTTCTGCGAATCCATAGTCAATGTCTGCTCTAAGTGTCTGAAGCGGAATTGTTCCCTCGCTGTAGAACTCTGTACGAGCCATATCAGCTCCGCCGAGACGTCCGGATACAGAAGTTTTAACTCCAAGAGCTCCTGCTTTCATTGTTCTGGACATGCAGGATTTCATAGCACGTCTGAATGAAATACGGTTCTCAAGCTGCTGGGCAATGTTCTCAGCTACAAGCTGTGCGTCTTTGTCCGGTCTTTTGATCTCTTTGATATCAACGATAAGTTTCTTATCTGTGAACTGAGCAAGCTCTGCTTTTACTTTTTCGATCTCGGAACCGCCCTTACCGATAACAACGCCCGGTTTAGCTGTATAAACAATGATCTTCACGCGATCGGAAGCTCTCTCGATCTCGATTTTGGAGATTCCGGCGCTGTATAATCTTTTCTTTAAAAATGTTCTGATCTCGTGGTCTTCAACCAAGTTGTCAGCGAAATCTTTCTCTGCGTACCATTTGGAATCCCATTCTTTGATAACGCCGACTCTCAAGCCATGAGGATTTACTTTCTGTCCCATATTGTCCTCCTATCTTTCATTCAGCACGATTGTGATGTGGCTCATTCTCTTCTCGATTCTATAAGCTCTACCCTGTGCTCTCGGTCTGATTCTCTTCATTGTCGGTCCTTTGTTTGCGTAGCACTCCTCAATGTAAAGGTTGTCAACGCTCATACCGTTGTTGTTCTCAGCGTTAGCAATCGCTGATTTCAGTAATTTCTCTATAACTGCTGAAGCATATCTCGGATTGTAAGCTAAAATACCGAGTGCTGTCTGTACATCCTTACCTCTGATGGCATCAAGAACGTAGCATGCCTTCTGAACAGATATTCTTGCGTAAGAAATCTTAGCTGAAGGTCTTGTATCTCTCTGCTCGTTTCTTTCTCTCTTGATTTGGGATCTGTGTCCTTTTGCCATGGATGAACCCTCCTTTCAAAATATATGAATCTTATCTGACTTTCGACTTCTTCTCGTCTTTGCCGTGTCCTCTGTAAGTTCTTGTCGCAACGAACTCACCGAGTTTGTGTCCTACCATATCTTCTGTAACATATACCGGTACATGTCTTCTTCCGTCATGTACGGCAAATGTGTGGCCTACAAATGACGGGAAGATTGTAGAACGGCGTGACCATGTCTTAATAACTGATTTATCACCTGCAGCGTTCATAGCGTCTACTTTTTTCAGTAAGCTTTCGTCTGCAAATGGTCCTTTTTTAAGTGAGCGAGCCATAGGTTCTAACCTCCTTGTGAATCTAATTATTTAATCGCTTTACCGTCTCTTCTTCTTACAATCAGCTTGTTAGAAGCTTTGTTTTTCTTGCGGGTCTTAAGACCAAGTGCCGGTTTACCCCACGGTGTACACGGACCCGGGCGGCCGATACCTGTCTTACCTTCACCACCACCATGCGGATGGTCGTTCGGGTTCATAACAGAACCACGTACTGTCGGGCGGATGCCCATGTGACGCTTACGTCCTGCTTTACCTACATTGATCAGGTTGTGCTCTCCGTTTCCTACCACACCGATAGATGCGCGGCAGATGATCGGAACCATTCTCATCTCACCTGACGGAAGTCTGAGTGTTGCATATTTTCCTTCTTTAGCCATAAGCTGCGCGCTGTTTCCTGCTGAACGAACAAGCTGTCCGCCTTTTCCCGGATAAAGCTCGATGTTATGGATCTGAGTACCTACCGGAATCTCAGAAAGCGGGAGGCAGTTTCCTACTCTTACTTCGGCATCTGCACCGTTCATAACTGTCATTCCGTCTTTCAGTCCTTCAGGAGCAAGGATATATGCTTTTTCTCCGTCTGCGTAGCAGATCAGCGCAATGTTTGCAGATCTGTTCGGATCGTATTCGATACCTACTACTGTTGCCGGGATTCCGTCTTTCTTTCTCTTGAAGTCTACGATTCTATATTTTTTCTTAGCGCCGCCGCCGCGATGTCTTACAGTAATCTTACCCTGTGCGTTACGACCTGCTTTTCTTTTTTTGGAATCAAGAAGTGATTTTTCCGGAGTTGTCTTTGTGATCTCGGAGAAATCAGATCCTGTCATCTGTCTTCTGGAAGGTGTATATGGGTTATATGTTCTGATTCCCATTACTTTCTCTCCTTTCATTTCGTCTAATTATTTGTTTCACGGATTTGCACCGTATATAGTTTCTGATCTTACAGTCCTTCAAAGATTTCGATTTCTTTACTGTCTTCTGTAAGCTGTACGATCGCTTTCTTTGTCTTAGCTGTTTTTCCGACTACCATTCCGCGTCTTCTGTTTTTTCCTTCAAGGTTCATTGTGTTGACACGAGCAACCTTTGTTCCTTCAAACATTTTTTCAACAGCTTCTTTGATCTGAGCTTTTGTAGCCTCTGTGTGTACAAGGAATGTATATTTCTTGTCAGCCATCAGATCCATGCTTTTCTCTGTGATAACCGGTTTAAGGATTACATCATAATACTGAATGTTTGCCATTATGCGTACACCTCCTCGATTGTTGCAACAGCAGCTTTCGTTGCGATCACTGTGTTGTATTTCAGGATGTCATATACGTTGATCGTATTTGTGCGTGCTGTCTTAACGCCAGCAATGTTTCTAGCAGAAATCTCTGCGTTTGTATTTCCGTCTTCCAAAACAACAAGCGCTTTGTTTACGTTCAGGTTGTTCAGGACATTCTGGAATTTCTTTGTTTTGATCTCATCGAAGTTCATCTCGTCAACTACGATGAATTTGTTCTCTTCTACTCTGGAAGAAAGTGCGGATTTAAGAGCAGCTCTCTTCTCTTTTTTATTCATCTTGAATGAGTAATCTCTCGGAACCGGAGCGAATACAACACCGCCGCCTGTCCACTGCGGAGCTCTTGTTGAACCCTGTCTTGCGTGTCCTGTTCCTTTCTGTCTCCACGGTTTTCTTCCGCCGCCTGAAACCTCAGAACGTGTTTTGGCTTTCTGTGTTCCCTGACGATTGTTTGCAAGCTGATTTACAACTGCCATGTGTACGAGGTGCTCATTTACTTCAACACCGAATACAGCATCGTTTAATTCGATTGTATCAACTTCTTTACCTTCGATATTGTAAACAGATACTTTTGCCATCTGTGTGTTCCTCCTTTCTTATTGTCAGCTTAGTTTCCTTTTACTGTTTCTTTGATCGTTACAAGACATTTCTTCGGTCCCGGAACTGAACCTTTTACGAGAAGCAGGTTGTTCTCTGCATCAACTCTCACGATTTCAAGGTTCTGAACAGTAATCTTCTTGTTACCCATCTGTCCAGGCATTTTTTTGCCTTTGAATACTTTACTCGGATCAGATGCCGCACCATTGGAACCAGCGTGACGATGGAACTTGGAACCATGTGTCATAGGTCCTCTGCTCTGTCCGTGACGTTTGATCGCGCCCTGGAAACCTTTACCTTTGGAGATTGCTGTCGCATCGATGTGATCTCCCTCTGCGAAGATATCAGCTTTGATCTCCTGAGCAAGAGCATATTCCTCTGCATTGTCAAATCTAAATTCTTTTACATATCTTTTTCCGGATACGCCTGCTTTGTCAAAGTGGCCTTTTTCAGCTTTTGTCACACCGTTTCTGTGTGCGATCGCTTTTCTTCCGCTTCCGTCTTTTGTGACAATCTTATCTTTCTTGTCAACATATCCAACCTGCACGGCGCTGTAGCCATCGTTCTCAACTGTTTTAACCTGTGTAACCACACACGGTCCAGCCTGCAGAACTGTTACCGGAATCAGAACTCCGTCTTCGTGATTGAAGATCTGAGTCATTCCAACTTTTGTAGCCAAAATAGCTTTCTTCATTATAAATACCTCCTGTGATTTACAGCGGAACGCTTTCGCGCTCATCCTAAATGTTAGGATTGTTACTGTTAATTTGAATGTTCAGCGGTTTTTCGCTTACTTATTTTTCATTTTGATATCGATGTAAACACCTGCCGGCATTTCCAGTCTGGAAAGAGCATCCACAGTTTTCTGTGTCGGTGTAACGATATCGATGAGTCTCTTATGAGTTCTCTGCTCGAACTGCTCTCTTGAGTCTTTGTACTTGTGTACCGCTCTAAGAATTGTCACTACCTCTTTCTTTGTCGGCAGCGGCACCGGTCCGCTCACCTGTGACCCATTCTTTTTTACAGTTTCGATGATTTTCTTTGCGGATGCATCAACGAGCTGATGATCATACGCTTTCAATGTGATTCTCATTACTTGACTTGCCATAAAAAAAGTCGCCTCCTTTTCGTACTTTTGACTTCAGTACGACAAGCGGTGACTGTACACTCTCCCGTGTGTGTCGTGAGAAACTCACACGTTGTTTCATACTTTTCCCTTGTGGTAATCAGTAATCAGTTGTGATTCGTACAGTGACTTGTCGCCAGTTTCCTAACTTGACATTCGCTCCACGGAAAACCTGCCTCAGCTTATCTTTTTGCCGGGCAGCAACCTCACGCTTCACAGCTATCATGTCACAGCTTTTTTAGTATATAGGAAATAACATTGTATTTCAAGCTATTTTTATGAAAAATTGTATTTTTTTCAATACAATATCATTTTTCTCTTTTTCCCTATTATATATGGAAACAACAGATGTCATACAGTTCGGACATCTGTTGTTTTTCTCAATTTTGACTTTTATAATTCCCTTCCATTTTTAGCTATTACATTTTGATACCAGCCAAAACTTTTTTTCTTCCAACGCTTTAACGTTCCGCTTCCGTCATCATTTCTATCTACATAAATCATCCCATACCGTTTACTCATTTGGGCCGTAGACGCGCTCACAAGATCAATACATCCCCAAACCGTATATCCCATAACATCGACGCCGTTTTCAATCGCCTTTTCCATTTCCGCAATATGTTTTCGTAAATACTCTATCCGGTAATCGTCGGCAATTTCCACGCTTCCGTCCTCTTTATGAATCGGATAATCTTTCGCTCCAAGTCCGTTTTCGACAACAAACAACGGTTTTTGATATCTTTCCCAGTATATTTCCAATACATATCTCAATCCTTTCGGATCTATCTGCCATCCCCATTCGCTCGATTTCAACATCGGATTAGGAACGCCTCCCAATATATTTCCTTCACCTCTTCGCATCTTTTCCGAATGTGCAGTCGCGCACGCGCTCATATAATAACTCAATGAAATAAAATCTACCGTCTCTTTCAAAACTTCCCGATCCGCTTCTTCTATCTCTAAAGAAATTCCATGTTCTCTAAAATATCTCAGCGCATATCCCGGATATTTTCCCCGAACATGAACGTCTGCAAACATTAAGCTTTTATGCTCCTGTTCTTTTGCCGCCAGGACATCATCCGGTTCCGGAGTCAGCGGATATACAGGCACGCTTAAAATCATACACCCGATTTTAAAATCCGGATTAATTTTATGACCGATCTTCACTGCCCATGCGCTTGCAGTCAGTTCATGATGCGCCGCCTGATAAAGCTGCTCTTCCGTCAGTTCATCTTTCGGAGTCATGATCGCTCCACTCATAAAAGGAGACTCCAGTATTGAGTTGATTTCATTAAATGTAAGCCAGTATTTCACTTCATCTTTATATTCTTCAAATACTGCCTTTACATATGTTTTATAAAAATCAATCATCTTTCTGCTGCGCCATCCATCGTATTTTTCCGCTAAATACAACGGAGTTTCGTAATGCGACAATGTCACAAGCGGTTCGATTCCGTATTTTCTGCATTCTGCAAACAAGTTGTGATAAAATTCTATTCCCTTCTGATTCGGTTTTTCTTCATCTCCACGCGGAAAAATCCGACTCCATGCAATCGATGTCCGAAAAACTTTAAATCCCATCTCAGCCATCATTTTTAAATCTTCTTTATACCGATGATAAAAATCAATTCCTTTTAACTTTAAATTCTCTTTCACCGGCTCTTCTGTCATTCCACCTTTCAACCCTTTCGGAAGTACATCTTGTATGGAGATTCCTTTTCCCTCTTCATCAAACGCACCTTCGCATTGATTTGCGGAAACCGCTCCGCCCCAAAGAAAATGTTCAGGAAACATATCCACATCGCCCCTTTCGCCAAAGTCATAATCCCGCGCTAATATAATATCCGTCCTCCATCGCATTCCATACCGTTCCTACCCGATTTGCATCGCCGATTATATTCGTGTCCTGCGCGATTCCGAAAAATGTATTCGCCTCATCGGTTCTAGCCTTCATCCCTGCCGCAAAAATAATTGTATCTGCTTTTATTTCAAATTCTTCCCCATCCTTAGATGCCGCAGTTACGAATCCCTCCTCTATCGAAACACATCGAGTCTCTGTCAGCACGGTTAATGTTCTGCATTTTTCCATTTCTGTTTTTAAAGCAGTTTTCATAATATCATTCAAAGTTCGGTTCAACACTTTTTCAATTTCAAGAATCGTCACCTGTTTTCCTTTTCTGCTCAATTCAACCCCCAACTCACATCCGATAGATCCGCCGCCTATAACGACCACATTTTCACCAATCTTTTCCTGATATTTATAAGCTTCTATGCATGTAAAAACATGATCATTCTTTTCTGTGCCCGGAAGATTTAACTGTATCGGATAAGCTCCAAGCGCAAGGATCAGACTGTCAGGACTCAATTCCTTAACCATTTCCGGTGTAGCGGTTACATTTAATCTTACTTCTACTTCCGCCTTTTGAACTTGAAGGATCAAATAATCTTTCAATCTCTTTAAATCCTGCTTTACCTCATCATACTCTGAGCAGATCAACTGTCCGCCCAATTCCCCTTCTCGTTCTAAAAGAATCACCTGATGTCCTCTTCGTGCCGCCGTCAACGCAGCCTGCATTCCGGCAGGACCTCCGCCGACTACTACTGTCTTTTTCTTTACAGACGCTTCCGGCAGTTCATTCGGGACGCGATCTTCATGCAAATATCTCGGATTCACCGAGCAGCACGGAACTGTATTGAGCCCGACATGCTTTCTTCGTTCTTCCTCTGTTTTATATTGATATGGATTATAACAGTTCATGCATCTGATACACGGAACAATATCTTCCGATCGGCCTTCCCATGCTTTTTTCACCCACCATGGATCGGCGATCAACTGACGTCCTATGACAACAGCATCGGCACATCCGTCCTCAAGTATTTCTTCCGCCTCTTCCGGAGTCATAATCCCTCCCACTACCGCTACAGGTATCTTCACTTTTTCTTTCACAAGTTTTGCCATTTTCGCATTGATTTTATGCGGTGCATATGCCGTAGGCGACATGTAGATTTTTGTACGATTATCTATTTCCACTCCGCAGGAAATATGAACCATATCTATCTTATCTTCAATCCTTTTTATAAATTCCGCAACTTCATCAATCTCCATGCCGCCTTCTATATGCTCTTCTCCACTTATCCGCATATCCAACATATAATCTCGTCCAACCGCCTGCCGCACCCTGTCTACGATCATCATCGGGAATTTTATTCTATTTTCAAAGCTCCCCCCATACTCATCTTTTCTTTTATTAAAATACGGAGAAAGAAATTGTGCCGGAAGCCATCCGTGTCCGAAATGAAGCAATACCCCATCAAACCCATACTCTTTTGCGTCACATGCCGACTTTGCAAATTTATCTGCGATTTCATCCATCATTTTTTCATCCATAGCCCGCACCTCTGTTCCATCGTTTCTTACGAAGGATACCGGCCCTATGGCATAATCACCTTCTTCCACAACCGCAAACTGACCGCAGTGACACAATTCAAACTCCGCTTTCGCACCGCGCTGTCTGATCAATGAAACTTCTTCTCTGACTTTAGCCGCCTGGAATAAATCTGCAAAACAATACGTTCCCGGAGTTAAACGCATACGCGTATCATCCACCGATCCGCTCGTTCCTCTGATAATCATCCCTATCCCACTTAATGATTTATCTGTATTACTTCCCAATGGAGCCGAAATAATCCTGTTTTTCAAAACAATTTTGTTCACTTTCAACGGTTGAAACAAAAGTGGATATTTACATTTTCCCCTTTCCCTTTCAATATTCATTTTTACGCCTCCTCTTCCGGTATATCTTTAAACCCGATCAATATCGTAATCAAAAATGCTCCGACAAAAGAAACCGCCATCAAAATACACCAAATAACAAATGTATCTCCGAAGAATGCCGGCAGGCCGCCAAGTCCACACATACTTAGTGCCGTACATTTTACTCCGAACATCAAAGAAACCGCCGAGCAGACCGCTCCCATAACTCCTAATGCGATGAGTGGTTTTTTCGCAGGGAGCAACACCCCAAACAATGCCGGTTCTGTAATCCCCACTACAGCCATTAAGCAAGACGACATTGCTGTCGTTTTCAAACGATTATTTTTCGTCTTAAACCAAACGCCAAGAGCAGCTCCTCCGACCGCTATGTTGCCATATGCCAACAATGGAAAAAAATAGGAAAAACCCTGACTCGCAAGTTCCGACAAAGTTATCGGCAAAGCAATTCCATTATGAACGCCGGTCAAAACAAGATACGGCGCAGCCCCTCCGATAAGCAGCCCTCCTACAACCGACATCTTTGTAAATATAAACGAAACAACTCCGCATAATCCGTTTCCAATCCACGTTGCCACAGGACCTGTTACAATCAAAACAACCGGTATTGATAAAATCATTGTAATAATCGGAATCAAAAGACTTGACAATACTTTGGGACTAATTTTTTTTGCTAGTTTGTTGATCCACATGACAACCGGCATAGAAATCAAAATAGGAGTAATTGATGACGCATAAGATACAAGCGTAACCGGCACTCCCAAAAATGATGCCGTACCCCCTGCGCTTCCTGCTTCGATTATCGCAGGATAAACCATTACCGCTCCTACCAATGCCCCAAGATAAGGATTGATCCTTAATTTTTTGGCAGCTGCAAACGCAAGGAATATCGGGAGGAAATAGTATCCCGCCTGTCCTATAGAATTCAATACCTGATATGTATATGTCGTCGTGTCAATATCAAGGTAATTCAGCATCGCCAACACACTCTGTAAAAATCCAGACGCTATCAAGATCGGAACAACAGGCTGTATCGAGTTTGCTATATAGTCAATCACTACCGCCCATACAGACTGCTTCTTAACAATACTCTTTTCACCGTTCGCTTCCGTCTCCGTAATATGAACAATTTTCTCTAATTCATCATAGACATCATTACATCGTCCGCCGAAAATAATCTGCACTGTATTTCCGACCCAATTCACGCCCTGACATCCATCCGCTTCTTTTAGCTTTTTCTCATCAACCTTTGTTTTATCTTTTAGTTCCACACGAACACGAGTAAAACAACTCATAATACTGATGATGTTCTCCTCTCCTCCCACATTTTCCAAAACTTCTCTTGCCGTTCTTTTCAGATCCATATGCCTTCTCCTTTCTTTTAACTTTTTATTTTTATATAAGCAAACAGACCCAAAGGCAGAGGCATATTCCACCTTTGAGTCTGGCCTAATCTAATAGTGACCACCTCATCACTCCATGTTTTATTATTTATTACATTTCCATTATTCTTTATTGGCAACACAGTTTCTCAAATGCAATACAAGATAATTTTCTTCTGACACAGTAACCGGTCTTCCATACTTCCTATATAACATTTCCGATAAGCCTTCAATGCAGCAAACTTCTCTTTGAAACCGTTCTTTTATCGTCTGATCCAAAAGTTCGTCTTCATCCATACTTTCTTTGTTATCTACATACCGTTGCGCAAAATATTTTACATGAGTAACCAATCTTGTATAAGCCAATGAATCTTCTTTTACATCTGTCAAATAATTGTCCCGTATATATTTCAGCGCCAAATCGATCACTTCAAATGTTTTGCTTACAGTACGTCTGCTTTTTTGAAATTCCGAAGCAATTATATGCATTGCTATATATCCGACTTCTGCATCCGGTATCTCTATCCCAAATCTTCTTTTTATACATTTCTTCGCATATAATCCAATTTCCCACTCTTTCGGATAAAACTGCCTGATTTCCGTTTCAAACGGATTATCAAGCACCAGATTTTCCTTCATTCGCTTTATCGCAAAATGTATATGATCCAGCAATGCAAGAGTTTCCTTTTCTTTCGGCAAAAATCCATACTCCTTTTTCGCCTTCTCAAAAATCTCTTCTACAAGCTCAAAGTATTCCGGCGGTATCGCCCCTATCATTTCCAGTAATTGTTTATTTTCTCCTGTAATAAACATTTTTTGAATTTTACTTTCATCAACCTGATCACCTTTTTTTGCCCGAAACCCAATGCCTGTTCCGATAATAATAACTTCGCCTTTTTTTCTGTCATATCCCATGACAACATTATTATTCAATGGCTGTACTATTTTAATCATTTCATATGATCCTTTCCAACGTCAATAATCGCCCGCCTGCCCGAATTTGTTTATCCCTTGTACATGCAACTTTAAACTCGTCTGTTTTTTCTAAGATCACCATAACTGTCGCAGGATGGTGCTTTCTGATAAACGGGAGATTTATTTTCATCAACAACTGCCCCGCCTCTACTTTATCTCCCTGTTCCACTTTCACATCGAAGCCTTTTCCCTTAAGTTCTACCGTATCGATCCCGATATGAAGAATGATATTAGCCCCTTCTTCCGTCGTAATTCCCACTACATGCTTTGTCGGAAACACAACCGAAACAGTACCTTTCACCGGAGAATAGATTTCTCCCTTATCCGGTTCCACAGCCACTCCGTCTCCAAGTATTTTTTCAGAAAACACAGCATCATCCACTTCGTCTAACGGAATTACTTCTCCTTCGACAGGCGCATACACTTCGTTCGATTTTATATTTTCTATCTTTACTTTTTCTACATGATTCTTCAAAAAAAACATTTTTATTCCTCCAAAAGCAAAACGTTTATTACCATTTGGCTGGTTCTTTTACCGCTAATATTAACTCTTAATATCAAAAAAACCAAAATCAGCTCTGCTGATTTTGGTTTAGCCTGCATTACCAGTGACATTCCCAATGTCCCTCTTTAATTAAATTCATTATAACAACAACATATAATATTGTCAACCAAAACAATTCCTGTTTTACAGTTTTACAGTATTTCATAAAGCTCGGGAAACAATTCTACGCTTCGCTTTAAAATACCGTTCACATAGGCGATCAAAATTCCGTAATTCGTTATCGGAATCCCCTGATCCGCCGCGCAGCTATAACGGTACTTCATCTCCCGCTCATTCAGCATACAGCCGCCGCAGTGAATGATCAACTTATATTTACTTAAGTCATCCGGAAATTCCGTTCCCGATGTTGTCTCTATCTGAATCTCTTTGCCTGTATATTCCCTGATCCAGCGGGGAATCTTCACCGTTCCGATATCCTCGCACTGTCGGTGGTGCGTACATCCTTCGCTGATCAGCACGACATCTCCCTCTTTTAATCGTTCCAGTTCTGTCACACCCCTAACTGCCTGTTCCAGATTGCCTTTATACCGCGCCATCAATATTGAAAAAGAAGTAAGCGGCACATCGGCAGGAGTATCCTTTGACACCTTTTTAAAGACCTGGCTGTCCGTAATCACCATTCTCGGATTTTCTTTTAATTGATCAAGAATATTTTTCAGTCCGTTTTCTTTTACAACTACCGATACCGCCTCTGCTTCAAGAATATCACGGATCACCTGCTGCTGAGGAAGGATCAGTCTGCCTTTCGGAGCTGCCGAATCGACAGGCACTACAAGAACGACGATATCAGAAGGATGAAGCAGATCTCGAACAAGAACATTCTCCGTCTCCTCCTGATGCACTGCTGCCGCAATCTTCTCTTTCAGCTCACAAATACCGTCGCCTGCCGCCGCGCTCACTTCGATGATCCAGCCACCATCCGAATCAAGTTCTTTCTTGATCCGTTCCATATCCTCTTCTTCTGCAAGTTCTTTTTTATTCAGCGCGACAACATAAGGAATTTTCTTTGCCTTGATCTTTTCAAGGAGCTTTTTGTCTTCCCCTGAAACTCCCGCTGCCGCATCGATAACAAGTACAGCCGCGTCTGTCTTATTAAGCGTCTGGTAACTTTTTTTCACCCGCAGTTTCCCAAGTTCTCCTTCATCGTCTATTCCCGGTGTATCTATCATCACAACCGGACCGATCGGAAGCAGCTCCATTGACTTATATACCGGATCCGTCGTCGTACCTTTCACATCTGATACAACTGCCAGATCCTGCCCTGTAACGGCATTCATAACACTCGACTTTCCGGCATTCCTCCTTCCGAAAAATCCAATATGAACCCGTTCAGACATCGGTGTGTTATTCAATCCCATACCGCCACTTCCTTTCCTTCTTTGATCTGATCCGTTCTTTTTTCGCCGCTTCTTACTCTGCAACAACCCGGCGGAAGTTTTTCTTTCCTTTTTTCAAAATAATTCCTTCGCCCGAGAGGTCCTCTTTTCCGAAAGATGCGGCAATATCAGAAACTTTTTCACCGTCTACGGCAACGCCTCCCTGCTGTACCGCGCGTCTTGCCTCGGATTTAGATGTAACAAGTCCGCTCTTCACAAGCATTGTAAGAATATCGATCTTTCCGTCTGTAAGATCTTCTTCTGTAAGCTGTGCAGTCGGCATCTCCGCCGCATTACCTTTACTAAACAAAGCTCTTGCGCTTTCCTGCGCTTTCTTCGCTTCCTCTTCTCCATGGACAAGTTTTGTCAGCTCATATGCCAGAATCTCTTTCGCAGTATTAAGCTGCGCTCCTTCCCACGAATCCATCTTATCTATTTCCTCAAGCGGAAGGAACGTAAGCATACGAATACATTTCAAAACGTCTGCATCCGCAACATTTCTCCAATACTGATAAAAATCAAACGGCGATGTTTTATTTGGGTCAAGCCATACAGCACCTGACTGTGTTTTTCCCATCTTCTTTCCTTCGGAATTCAAAAGCAGCGTAATAGTCATCGCGCCTGCATCTTCTCCCAATTTTCTGCGGATAAGCTCTGTTCCCGCAAGCATGTTGCTCCACTGATCGTCGCCGCCGAATTGCATATTACATCCGTATTTCTGGAACAATGCATAGAAATCATAAGCCTGCATGATCATGTAGTTAAACTCAAGGAAACTTAATCCTTTTTCCATCCTCTGCTTATAACACTCTGCCGTAAGCATACGGTTTACCGAAAAATGCGGTCCGATCTCACGAAGCACTTCTACATAATTCAGATCAAGAAGCCAGTCCGCATTATTTACCATAAGCGCTTTTCCTTCTGAGAAATCAATAAACTTGCTCATCTGCTCTTTAAAGCAATCGCAGTTATGACAGATCTGCTCCGGCGTCATCATGCTTCTCATATCTGTTCTTCCTGACGGATCTCCGATATATCCCGTTCCGCCTCCGATCAATGCGATCGGCTTATTTCCCGCTTCCTGTAAACGTTTCATAAGACACAGCGCCATAAAATGTCCTACATGGAGGCTGTCTGCAGTAGGGTCAAACCCGATATAAAAGGTTGCCTTTCCATTGTTAATTAATTCTCTGATTTCTTCTTCATCTGTCACCTGCGCAATCAGTCCGCGCGCCTGTAGTTCTTCATAAATTCCCATTTTTCTTCTCTCCTTTCTTTTTTACACCTCATTTGGGACAATGTCTAATCCTGTTTCTGAAATATAAGAAAACCACATTCTGTGGGATGGTCTAACACATACCCTGTGCGGTATTTCCTCACCCGCCAGGCAATCCATATATCTCCTCCTGCACCCAGAATATTTATCATACTCAACCATAAAAGCATTGCGTTTCCTGTTATAATTGAAGCAATATATATACCAGCTCCCAGAATCACGCCCGGCAACAGGCATCCAATTAAATACCTGCCTGGCTGCAGTGGTTCTTTACAATGGCAATAAGGTGTCAGTGATTCCCACATCACTCCGATGTACATACTCTTCCATTTTTCTTTCGCTCCCATACACCAGCCTGCTCCATGCAATACTTCATGGATAGCCATAGAAAAGATAACCAAAAGCCATAGTAACGGGACATTCCATCCCCCTATCCACCAATCCCCTCTATTAAATATTCCCCATATAAACCTCCCTATAATAATAAGCGGGAGCGCCGCAGCAAGTACCATTACATTCGCCTGCACTATAGAAATTACTTCTGACTTCTCCTGATATCCCCGTTCTATAAATTCTGTTCTTTGTCGCTCATAATTTTCTATGATTCTCTTTTTCGCCGGACTTAGTTTCTTTTTCATATTCCCTCCCTCTGCTCTCCATATACTAATACCTTATCGGGAAAAGCCCGCCAGTCTGAATAGGCATAAATGTGGGGTGCTCTTTTGCATATATAACCGGATAGAAAAAGAGTTCTATTTGCGCGCAGGGTGCATCCTGTCCGGAGGGCTTTTTGTATACTAGGAAATTTCGATAAATTTCCTAGTATACAAAAAACGCCCTTATCTGAAAAGATAAGGACGAATCAATCGTGGTACCACCTTGTTTTACCGACAGCTCACACTGCCGATCTCACAGAGCTCAATGCTTTAAGCCCCTGCACAGTAACGCGTGCCCACGTCGCAGTCTACTCACACATACATCTGTTTCGTTAAAAACGCTTTATCTCTTACTCTATATGCTTTCAATGCGCAGCTCCGAGATGTATTCGTAAATGTCGGTATCATGCGCCTCTCATCAGCCGGCTACTTTCTGTTTTCTCCAACTTCCATTTACAGGAAGAGCATTTACTACTTGTTCCCTTCTATGCCTGTTTCATATCTGCTGAAATCTTATCCTATTATGTATGGTTTGTCAAGAGCGTATTTACACTATTTTATCTGCTCTTAGTTCCTCCAGCTTTCCTTCCAACACCTTTTCAATCGCATATGCTGCCCCATCCTCCTTATTAGATGGCGCACGATAAGGCGCTATGTCTTTTAACGATTCTACGGCATTTTCCATCGCTACACAGGCGCCAAAATCCATCGACAGCATAGAATAGTCATTCAGGCTATCACCCAGTACCATTACCTCATCCATGCGGTATCCCATACTCTCTATATACCATTTCAGCACAGGACCTTTCTGTGCCTGTACACTGGTAATCTCTACATTGTCCAGCGATGACGCAGCCGAGGCAATGTCCGGTATACGCTCTACTTCTTTTTTAATATTTTCTATAATTTCCAGATTGGTAGAAAACAGAAAAATTTTATATATACTACAGTTAGATTTTAATATCTTCTCTTTATCAGGTATTACATTTGTACTCTTTTTGTACTCTTCAAACACAGCGGTTTTTAAAATTTCCTCTTTTGTACCGTTTAAATGAAACGTCTGTATCTGCGCGACAAGAAAATCTTCTACCTCTTTTTCCGTGCCGATAACTCCATCCAGTTCATCCGTAAATATATACGCCGCAATCCCTGCTTTTTCGGAAATCTCTAAAATCTTCGCCGCAGCCTCTTTCTCCATCGCAATCGTTTTGATAATCTTGTCGGACGCATCTCTTACTTCTGATCCGCTGGTAACAATCTTGCCGCAGCGAATCCCAGCCGGCCCTAACACAAGCTCTGCCTCTTTGTAGCCTCTGCCGGTCGCGGCTATAAAGCAGATACCTTCCTCCTGTGCGCGCTTTACTGCCTTAATTGTTCTCTCTGATATTCTATGTTCTTCATTTAACAGCGTCCCGTCTAAATCGGACGCAATTACTTTAATCATCCTTGCAAACTCCTTTAAGCACTTCGGCTGCTTCTCTGATCTTTTCTGCATCTGTCTGCCAGATCTCATACTCACTGAACCCTGGAATTCCCATGTTTACGCCCGTTCTTCTGAATTCCATGGCGCTGTCCTTTACAACCTTTCCCGACATATGATAGGCTGTAATTTTTGTATAGGAAACTAATTTTCCAATCACATCCGGTGTAATTCCTGCACCTGCAAGAATTTCCACACGACCTGCACTTTTTTCTGCCAGCTCTTTTAACAGCTTACGGCCCTCCCATGCTGAATTTTTTTGTCCGCTTGTGAGAATCGTTCCAATCCCCAGTTCCACAGCCTGCTCTAAAGCCATAAACGCATCCCGACACATATCGAATGCCCGATGTAAGGTAAATTCCAAGCCATCCGCTGCTTTAATGAGCCCTTGCATCTGCTCTACATTCAATGTACCGTCAGGGCACAAAATTCCCGTTACAATCGCGTCAGCCCCTAGTTCACGATACATTTCTGCCTCTTCCTTCATCTGGGTAAACTCATATTTATCATAACAAAAATCTCCAAACCGCGGACGAAGCAATACACGGATTTTTAAATCCGTGTAATACCTCACTTGCTGAAAAAGTGCCTTTCCCGGCGATGTTCCGCCAATGATTAAATTGCTGCACAATTCTATACGGTCTGCCTTTGCTTTCTGTGCTTCTAAAGCAGACTGAACACTGTCCACACATACTTCCAGTGTGCATTTCATCTCTATCTTTCCTTCCTTTTTAAGAAAACCGCACACTACCGCGGAACTTTTGACAATGCTGCTTCGTCACATACAAGTATCGCATCCTTATGCAGCTGCAGAATAGATGCCGGAACCTGCGGCGTAATTTCTCCAAAGAACGCCTTTGCCACAATATCTGCCTTCGCCTCTCCATTTGCAACCAGCAGAACCTTCTTTGCCGTCATAATCGTGCCGATTCCCATTGTATATGCCTGTCTTGGGACGTCATCTGCACAAGCAAAGAATCGTTTGTTTGCTTCGATTGTACTCTCCGTAAGTTCCACGCAGTGTGTCTCCTTTTCAAAAATATCACAAGGTTCATTAAAACCAATATGTCCGTTATGGCCCAATCCGAGAAGCTGCAAATCAATCCCGCCCAGAGAGCGAATCAACTCTTCATACCTTGCACATTCTTTCGCCGCGTCTGGCTCCATTCCATTGGGAACATTGGTGTTTTCTTCTTTGATATTTACACGGTCGAACAAATTTTTGTGCATAAAATAATAATAGCTCTGATCATTGGCATGATTAAGCCCCTTATACTCATCCAGATTCACTGTCTTAACCTGGGAAAAATCCAAGTCTTTGCTTTCATACAGTTCTGTCAGCCTGTCATACGTGCCAATCGGCGTAGAGCCTGTTGCCAGCCCCAAAACACAATCTGGCTTCAGAATAACCTGGGCAGCTATAATGTTCGCAGCGATCCTGCTCATTTCCTGGTAATCTTTTGCTTTGTAGATTTTCATTTTTAGATTCCTCCTCTATGCTGAGATTATTATGGAACGATTTACAAAGATGAAAAAACCAGATTTCCAGAATATAAAGAATCTTACTTTATTCCTCGAAAATCTGGTTTTGCCTCCATTCATAACAATCCAGTCCATTTAATTAGTTTCATACTATCAATTACCTGACAGATTGTCAAGTTTCAAATGCTCTTGCCTCTTTGTTTTTCTCCTTCCTGTAATATTTTTTAAAATTGTAAAAAGCCCCTAATATTCCTGCATTATTTCCATGTTTCGCAAACGCAATTTCTGTCTTTTCCAGTAAAATCGGCTTTAAATATTTTTGTATCTGTTTTTCTATAAGGGGCTTCAGAACCTCTTTTTGTTCCATTACCCCTCCACCTAGCACAACCATCTGTGGGTTCAGGACATAACAGATAGACGCAATTCCTTTCCCGAGTACTTCTGTCATTTCCTCAATTGCTCTAATACAGTCCTCATCCCCTTGCTTTGCATATTCAAAAATCTTAATTCCATTCCACTCTTCTGGTCTGCCATTCTTTTTGCCTGCTATCTTTTTACTCATAATGCTCCCAGCTCCTAGAGTCTGGAAATCACTTCCGTCCATATACAGATACCCTACTTCACCTGCACAATTTCCATATCCGTGATAAACCTCTCCATCCAGAATCACACAACCTCCGATTCCTGTGCCGACTGTGAGGCATACGACACTTTTGCGTCCTACGGCAGC
>ERZ857801.1798-NODE-1798-length-20756-cov-4.860248_pt1 | contig 20756 bp, 29 predicted proteins | sample MGYA00519762_ERZ857801 | MGnify/ENA primary metagenome ERZ857801 (study PRJEB31778, sample SAMEA3449368) | human gut metagenome | biome: human gut; feature: human-associated habitat; material: faeces | place: United Kingdom | collected 2010/2012 ...
TGGCCTTGTCTGCTGGCACTGACTTTAGTTTTGGAGCAGTGTCGATTTAACTGGTAATCAAACGCTACCAGATGGACGAAACAACAGATCATCGTTTTGGAGCAGTGTCGATTTAACTGGTAATCAAACCAACGAACGGCAGGGGAAAACTACATGGAGGTTTTGGAGCAGTGTCGATTTAACTGGTAATCAAACCTGGAGTCAAGCCGCTCATATACGCGTCCGGTTTTGGAGCAGTGTCGATTTAACTGGTAATCAAACCATCTGGGTTCCCGCTGAGAAGTGCAACATGTTTTGGAGCAGTGTCGATTTAACTGGTAATCAAACCGTCGCTGACGATTTGACGCCCGCGCAGGTGTTTTGGAGCAGTGTCGATTTAACTGGTAATCAAACTAAGAAGCCCGAACCAGACGACAGCTGGGAGTTTTGGAGCAGTGTCGATTTAACTGGTAATCAAACTGCTCGCTGGTGCTCGCGTGGCGTGGACTTGTTTTGGAGCAGTGTCGATTTAACTGGTAATCAAACCGTAGCTTGCGAGGATTGTCTGTTGCCTTTGTTTTGGAGCAGTGTCGATTTAACTGGTAATCAAACCCATCCACGATTCAATCCGTATGTATCCGTGTTTTGGAGCAGTGTCGATTTAACTGGTAATCAAACTCAACGGGCACACGCGCCTGAAGGCGGCGCAGTTTTGGAGCAGTGTCGATTTAACTGGTAATCAAACTAGAATGCCGCTCCGTCAGCCATCGCGTCGGTTTTGGAGCAGTGTCGATTTAACTGGTAATCAAACCAGGAGATGGCGCGCCCTGCCCCGCAATGGGTTTTGGAGCAGTGTCGATTTAACTGGTAATCAAACGCAATATCAACACTCACAACTCCGATTAATGTTTTGGAGCAGTGTCGATTTAACTGGTAATCAAACTTCTCGATACATCGGTGCTGGCAAGGTGCGTTTTGGAGCAGTGTCGATTTAACTGGTAATCAAACGTCTCGCCCTCCTGCGACGTGCATGTCCAGGTTTTGGAGCAGTGTCGATTTAACTGGTAATCAAACGCAAGTTTCCGCCTGCAATTCCACTAGCAGTTTTGGAGCAGTGTCGATTTAACTGGTAATCAAACCGTTGAACGGAACGTGTGAACAAATGTCTTGTTTTGGAGCAGTGTCGATTTAACTGGTAATCAAACTGCAATATGATCTAGACACAAACATGTCGGTTTTGGAGCAGTGTCGATTTAACTGGTAATCAAACCAAGTGGGGAAACGGAGACGACAGGCGTAAGTTTTGGAGCAGTGTCGATTTAACTGGTAATCAAACTTGGCGATGTCGAGCATGTTCTCCCACGTGGTTTTGGAGCAGTGTCGATTTAACTGGTAATCAAACCAATATTCAGCTTTGCCATATCCCATTGTGGTTTTGGAGCAGTGTCGATTTAACTGGTAATCAAACTGGCACCGCTAGCAAGGTCGAAGGCCTTTCGTTTTGGAGCAGTGTCGATTTAACTGGTAATCAAACATCTCCTTCTTCCCGGTGTCTATCGTTATGTTTTGGAGCAGTGTCGATTTAACTGGTAATCAAACCGTAGAAAATCATAATGGTAAAATGTACTATATTGACTCTCAAATAGGAAAGCGCGTTTCTATCAATAATTACATGAGTTTTGCGCGTCCTAAAGAGTTACGTTTAATTAGAACTGACAATTTGCGAATTTCCAATCGTGCAAAAAAATCTGTTACACCTGAGAGGGGCTTAAAATGATTTCTATTAAAGAAGCTTTTGAGTTGGCAACTAATTGTATTGGGAAACCTAACTTTTGCATTGAGTATAAAAATTATTTTGTTATGGAAGCTTTATCCGAAAATGCAAGCGAAGGTGGACAGGGAAGAGTTGCAATTTCAAAAACAAACGGTGAGTGCTGTACTTTTATTGCTGTTATTGGAAAACTGGGTGACGAATTGCACTGGTTCAGCATTGATTCAGAAGGTAATTTTTGGGAAGTCCCAATTGACGAAGATTAGCCTCAGATTAACTTAGGGGTCAAAAATGCGTAACTACCAACTCATGCGAAGCATTATAAAAGGCGTGGCGAAGGCTAACAAGCCTTTAGATTTCTATGATTTTCATGAATGTGGACATGACGAAGACATCCAGGAAGAACTTCAACGATTAAAACAAGAGGGACTAATCGAGCACAACATGTCATGGTCATATGGCACGTTTAACGGCGGTGAGGTCACTGCGATTACTGAGCAAGATCGCGCCTTCTTTCGAAACATTGAAAACGATAAGGTATGGCGCTTAATTCTCAAAACACTTGAAGTTTTGGAGCAGTGTCGATTTAACTGGTAATCAAACTCAAAGAACAATTCTAGGTCAACAGACGTGTTTTGGAGCAGTGTCGATTTAACTGGTAATCAAACTAGATGGCAATTCGGGATTACGTACTCTAGGTTTTGGAGCAGTGTCGATTTAACTGGTAATCAAACTAGAACTAGTTATTGAGTATGGGATTATTGTTTTGGAGCAGTGTCGATTTAACTGGTAATCAAACAAGTATCTGTTCGCGATAGCCGCATTGAGGGTTTTGGAGCAGTGTCGATTTAACTGGTAATCAAACCGCAAAACCACTTGAAAGAGCATCATGCTGGTTTTGGAGCAGTGTCGATTTAACTGGTAATCAAACTGAGCTCTCGTAATAACGGCAACTCGCTGTGTTTTGGAGCAGTGTCGATTTAACTGGTAATCAAACAAGTTACTACGAACAGTTAAATAAACTATGGTTTTGGAGCAGTGTCGATTTAACTGGTAATCAAACAGGGTTTCATTCATATGGCAATGAATACGAGTTTTGGAGCAGTGTCGATTTAACTGGTAATCAAACTGAAAACATACGTGTTAGACCAGTTCGATGTTTTGGAGCAGTGTCGATTTAACTGGTAATCAAAATGTGGGGTAAACCCCACACCCCTTCCATGGTTTTGGAGCAGTGTCGATTTAACTGGTAATCAAACTCATTCTTTAAGTGGTTTCCCTTGCTCTTGTTTTGGAGCAGTGTCGATTTAACTGGTAATCAAACAGGCATCGACGAAGTGCCGCTCATGTGTACGTTTTGGAGCAGTGTCGATTTAACTGGTAATCAAACCTATACGGTGAAGTCTGGAGACACGCTCTGTTTTGGAGAAGTGTCGATTTAACTGGTAATCAAACAATGACTATCCCTTATATATTCAATTCATTGTTTTGGAGCAGTGTCGATTTAACTGGTAATCAAACCCAACTGGCGACTATCAATGATACCGAGGAGTTTTGGAGCAGTGTCGATTTAACTGGTAATCAAACTAAGAAAAAGAAAGCTGAGTTGTTAGTACAGTTTTGGAGCAGTGTCGATTTAACTGGTAATCAAACTCGCTCTCTCGCTCCTCGACTTGCTTCTCGTTTTGGAGCAGTGTCGATTTAACTGGTAATCAAACATGAGCTTGTGCCTGTTGGTGAGTATCTCGGTTTTGGAGCAGTGTCGATACAACTGGTAATCAAACTGGAGAAGAAGGAGGGCGGACTGAACAGTTGTTTTGGAGCAGTGTCGATTTAACTGGTAATCAAACAATAATCTAAGTCATAGGGTAAATCTTTTAGTTTTGGAGCAGTGTCGATTTAACTGGTAATCAAACCGAAACATGGCACAGCCACTCTACTAATGTGTTTTGGAGCAGTGTCGATTTAACTGGTAATCAAACTTCAAAGAACAATTCTAAATCAACTGATGTGTTTTGGAGCAGTGTCGATTTAACTGGTAATCAAACATAATCTAAAAAATAAAAAATGCCGTTTGAAGTTTTGGAGCAGTGTCGATTTAACTGGTAATCAAACTATTACCTTGAGCAAATTTGCCCGATTTTTTAAGCACTGGAGCAGAGTCTTTCTTTGCGTATTCAGCAACGCCTTGAGCGAATGTCTCCATTTCTTCTTTCGTTTTCCCGCTGATGAGTGAGGCTGGAACACCTGTCTCTTTGCTAACCTCATCCTTTAGCTTCTGAATGCGCGCAGTTTCGTCTCGTTTCGCGATGTCTGCTCTCAGTCTGCCGAGCTCTTCGTTCGCTTTTTCCAGTTCAGTTTTGTTTGCCGTTTGAATCTCGTCAAACTTTGTGGCTTTTTCCTTCAACTCTTCATAGTCGCTTGGCACATCACTTTTTGCTCGAGCAAGTCTCTTTTTGATGAGCGCGTCTACTTCTTCTTGAGTGAAGGTCTTGCCTTCTGTCTCCTCTGTTTTTTCAGGTTGAGTCTCCTTATTTGGCATATTTGCCCCTTTCCCAGGCACTAGCCTGTGTCAACGTGAGCACGATTTACCACTCGCGCTCGTCCGCGTGAATATGAAAAAACCGCCCGTAGGCGGTCTAATCAACAGTGATATTTTGTTTCTTAGTTAAATTCCTAGATTGTTTTTAATCATTTGCGTTGCAACAAATGAGCAGGTCTGTTTGACAACATCAAATGTCGTAGAGCCTACTGCTTCCTTAATCACAGCGCGAGCCTTTCCCCAGACCTTCTGGTCTCTCATACTTTCGAGGAAATCAGCACCATCCCAAGTTAGGCCATTTATGCAACTGTCTATTACGTAGCCGTTCATGTCACGTTTGAGTTTCCCATCAATAAAGCCATGAGCAATTAAAAGTTCAACATGATAGATGATTTCGTTGTTAGTGAATTCGCAGTCTTTAATTCTGTCGCGAGCTTCGAATAAATCGGTAAGTTCGAGGTAATCCTCAGATTTTTCGACCTGTAAAAGAATATTGCGAACTAAATCAAGATTTCTTTTCATGTGCAAACTCCAAGTTGAAGGTTTTATCAGTAATAAACACGTTAATTTCTGCTATAAAAAACAGATAAGGGGTACGTCCCGCCGACCTGACGGGGGGAATGCCCCTTATTTTATGAAGTCCTATTCTAAATGTGTTATAAATAAGATAATACCGAGTACTCCGCCATACTGTTCTTGGCCATGAGGCTCGGTATTTTTATGTCACTTTAAATAGTTTTTCATCCTTTGTTATCACATAAACGTCAGTGACATTTGAAAAGTCTTTGACCTGTGCTTGTATTTGAGCAATAATGTCTTTCTCCTCTAAATACTCTGTCTCTGAGAGGTCAAAAACAACTTTCTTTAAATCTTGCTTGCCATTAGAACTTTCTAAGTGGTTTTGAACTGCACCCTTTGCGTTCTTACTCTTAATTATCGCTTTTAATTCAATTCCACCTTCCATATCGGCTAACCCTAATCTAAGTTTTCTCCCATTTAAACGAACACCCTTATAATCTTGTTTGAACACACATTTAATTCCGTGATTGCTTAAAATTCTTGCCGTGTTTATCTCAGTCGAAGTAACTCTTTTTTGAACGTTCTCGGTTGTGTATTCCACGCTTGGAGAAATGCCTGTCCATAACCAATTGAAATCACGAGTTCTTATCTCTTTAACAAGCTGATTTCGCTTCCAGCGTTCCCAGTCCTCTGGTGTGTCCTCATATTTTCCAGTTTCCACGTAGTTTTCTTTAAACCATCGATAACTCCAAGAACCATCAGGGTCTGTTACTGCCCTTTTGCAATCTTTATATCTGTCATAGAGTTCATTTGGCTTGTATCCCTCAATTTGACTATCGGGATCCATTTCTGACTCGTGAAAACCGGGAACAATAATGCAGTCACAATGTTGGTGGTAGGAGTGACCACTACCTCCAGCGTCACTTTCGGTGTGGTACACAAATCCTCGACTAGGTTTTGGAGCAGTGTCGATTTAACTGGTAATCAAACTAGATCCCTCGAGTGGAGAATAGAGCCTTAGTTTTGGAGCAGTGTCGATTTAACTGGTAATCAAACCGGAACAAGCTCGAACGGGACCTGAAGGCAGTTTTGGAGCAGTGTCGATTTAACTGGTAATCAAACTGGCAACAGATGGTTTTATTCATTTATTAGTTTTGGAGCAGTGTCGATTTAACTGGTAATCAAACCATGACGTAATTATTGCTAGTATGGCAATGGTTTTGGAGCAGTGTCGATTTAACTGGTAATCAAACAGTCGCGCGAGCGTTCCCGCGGACAATCTTGTTTTGGAGCAGTGTCGATTTAACTGGTAATCAAACTTAAATCGTATCACTGCTAAAGACGCACTGTTTTGGAGCAGTGTCGATTTAACTGGTAATCAAACCATTGGAGTGGAAAGGTCGGAGACATGACGGTTTTGGAGCAGTGTCGATTTAACTGGTAATCAAACTAAAAAAAGGCGCGTTTGCAGACACCCTGGTTTTGGAGCAGTGTCGATTTAACTGGTAATCAAACTAACATTCTTCAATACTGAACTCGCTAAAATATTTTGTATATAAAAATGAAGTTATAGAAAAGGATAAATAAAGATGAAAGAGAAAACAGAAGTTATTGAAGAGGTGAATACTAACTCCCTTGGTGCAACAGAAGTTTTGGATCCAATTGAAGTTAATGAGAATGAGCCTAGTCCTAAAGTGCCTTGGTACAAACGAAAGAAAGTAGTTGCTGGGTGTGTGGCAGGTGTGTGCTGCTTGGTAATAATTGGTGGTGGAGCTGCAATAGCCTTAAATCAACCGACCAATACTGGCAAAGGAGCAGACGCAGATATTACGACAGTTGCTAATAAGGAAGAAGCTGAGATTAAAGTAACAATCGATTTGCCTGACTGGAATGAAAGCTCAACTCCAGCATTGCTTGAAATCAATGATGGTATTAGTTCAACATATCAAGCAATCGAAAGCAAAGATGCTAAAGACTTAAAAATCAATTTAGATAAAGGCACATACACTATTAAATTAATCTCTCCTATCAATGCAGATGGTTCTATTTATATTGTTAGTGATGAAGTCAAAACAACAGTAGATGGCACAAAGAGGGAAGTAACACTACCTTTTAATGGCACAAAACTCTCAGCGGAAGATGTAACAGAAGACCAAATCAAAGATATTCAAAAGAAGTTTGAAGAAGCAAAAGAACAAGGAAAAATAGATCAAGAGATTGTTGATAAGATAAACAAAAACGCTGATGCAGGTAAAGATGCTCGTGAGTCGAAAACTGACGAAGAGAAAGAGGAAACTCAAGAAACAGTAAAAGAGGAAGTAAAAAAGAATTCAGAGTCTACTGGTTCACAGTCGTCCTCTTCCAACTCAACTAACAGCACATCGGGTGGTTCTAGCTCGCCAGGGTCCAGTACTTCATCGGGTTCATCAACTCCAGCACACACGCACAGTTGGACAACAGTCTACCATGATGCTGTTACTCATGAAGAGCCAGTGTATAGTCAGATATGGGTAAGAAGTGCAGCTTTCTGTAATGAACACAAGTGTGAAAAAACAGGCCGATACTGCCCTGTAGATTCAGATTGTATGGCAAGTGAACATGTAGAAGAAATCTATGAAGATAGAATCACTGGCTATATAACAGTTGTAGATACCCCTGCCTGGTCCGAAACATATTGCACAACTTGTGGTGCAACTAGGTAGACTTTCTTGTATTAATTAGATAGAAAGAAGTACACAAAAAGGGTGAGCAGCAAATCTCGCACTTTCTTTTTGGAGTAGTTAACAACTCATCATTAGATATACAATGTATAGTGTTTAATAAAAAATAGAATACCATTCTTACTTAACTCTCTTTTATATAGAAACCCCTAGAGTCTAAACTTTGGGGGTTTTATTTTGTTGCCTGTTTCTAGTAAAATTTAACTAAGGTTTATCTTCTGATTTAATTTTAGGAGAATTTTATGAAAAGATTATCGTTTTGGAGCAGTGTCGATTTAACTGGTAATCAAACATTACGTGGACGGCAGCGGAGCACAGGCGGTTTTGGAGCAGTGTCGATTTAACTGGTAATCAAACCGAGTTCTCGCTGTGAGTAAAAGATAATTGGTTTTGGAGCAGTGTCGATTTAACTGGTAATCAAACTGAGCCGAGGTTCGATATTACGTTGCTTAAGTTTTGGAGCAGTGTCGATTTAACTGGTAATCAAACCATTCTGTATACATGACTGTCCGCGAACTCGATAATAACACTAAGAAACGTCAAAGCTACAAAAGTTCCTTTTCCAAAGTTTGTCGAATTAAGGTACTCATAGTTATGTCATTTGCTTCAGAGATTCTCTCTAGCTTTTCTTTTTGAGCATAGGGAATTCTAAAAGATATAGTAACTTGATCTTCATCAAGCACTCTTGGTCGCCCTGGACCTTTTATTACATCGGTTGACCAATTATCTCCAGGCAATTCTCCTTTACAGGCCATTTTGTCCCACTCTGAAAGCTGGTCAGACGTTACACCAAAAGCTTGTTCTAATTCTGTTACTGTCATCTCATTTAATTTAGTCATGGCTACAAACTCCTTTTGTTAATCTCAAGTTCTCTTAAGACTTTATCTTGAGCTGGAGACATTGCGTGATAAATCAAAATTCCGAAATCTTTTTGTATTCCAATTAGTTGTATTTCTCTGGGTCTACAACTCGAGTAGCCAACACAAACAACTTGCCCTTCGTTTGGACTTTCGCGATATCTCTTTGCAACATAATTACTCCACGCTTCATGTATTTCAGTTTCAGAAATTCCATGTTTCAAAGCATGAGGATGAATAAATAATTCTTCCAAAATTTCCTTTCTTTTTTGTATTACAAAATATTATACATTTAATAAAACAAAAATAAGTAACTACTAAGAAGCAAGAGGAGTTTTGTAATAAAGATGTATTAAAGAAATTAACAAACCTATTCAAGACAGCGGCTAGTAAGGTTTTGGAGCAGTGTCGATTTAACTGGTAATCAAACCACTCAATCAAGCGAAGCAAAGCAGACTGGTTTTGGAGCAGTGTCGATTTAACTGGTAATCAAACTCTTCTATTCCTGTTCTAGCCAGAGGCTAGGTTTTGGAGCAGTGTCGATTTAACTGGTAATCAAACAATCACTCCTCGCAACAATCCGCAGTATAAGTTTTGGAGCAGTGTCGATTTAACTGGTAATCAAACCGTCTACTTCAAACGCCCAAGGATTACCTGGTTTTGGAGCAGTGTCGATTTAACTGGTAATCAAACTTTGAGTCGTGTCTTCTGAGACTTCATCGGGTTTTGGAGCAGTGTCGATTTAACTGGTAATCAAACAGGATTATATTTCGTGGTGTCATAATTATGTTTTGGAGCAGTGTCGATTTAACTGGTAATCAATCAGAATATAGAACTCTCACAGGTCAACAATGTTTTGGAGCAGTGTCGATTTAACTGGTAATCAAACAACATACCTACCGAGACCCCTGCTGTCGCCGTTTTGGAGCAGTGTCGATTTAACTGGTAATCAAACTAAAAATTGCAAGAAGTACACTGGCTATTGTTTTGGAGCAGTGTCGATTTAACTGGTAATCAAACTACTGAAAACAGCCGTGGTAAAATATTCTTTGTCGACTCGCAGACAAACAAGAGATATAGCAACCTAAATCTAAATAAGGTTAGTGGGGCACAAGTCATTCGAATTGACAATCAGAAGTTTACCGAGTACGCAAGAAATGCTTTTACCACTCAGAAGGTTTAAATTATGACTCTTTCATTCCAAGAAGCTTTAAAGGTTGCAGAAGAAAAATATCCTCACAAAATTAATCATTTTGAGGAGTATGAAGATTATTATGTTTTTGACTTTGTTGATGGTAGGGTGCGATATGGGGGAGATTTAAGCCCAATCGTAATTAGAAAAACTGACGGAGAAGCACTAAACTATGCACCATTTTTTTCAATCTAGATGAGGATGCAGAAGAAGTTGGCGAACTCCTGAACGAGGGAACTCTTTAGCCAGCTTAAGGGTTTTGGAGCAGTGTCGATTTAACTGGTAATCAAACGGTAAAATTGGTATCAACATTACATACGAGAAACAGCCTAAGAGAAGCGGTAAGCTTGTTACTCAGAAAGTAGGAACCTTCTCATAATGGAGGTTGGCGCAAAAATGAAGTATGACGTTGATTTCGATTTCAAATTTGAAGAGGACGAATTCGGCACACCGTTAATGCCAAAAGGCGTTAAATGGCAAGGCAATCTCTGCGTTTTGCCGAACGGGCGCTATCTTCCGCCTGGAAATTATCGCACAGAAGACGGCGCGAGTATTATTTATGAGCCTAATGAGCTTAGCCCGTTTGCTGACATGCTAGCGCAGTTTCGATAGTGATTTTTTTGATTATTCAGCCGTCCTTCGGGGCGTCTTTTTTATTGCCCGAAAGGAGTGAGAGCAATATGGCACTTGAAAAGCCTGTGAGCATATCAAACAATGCTTTTAAATCTGCGAAGTGGGACGAGCTCACAGGTTTTGGAGCAGTGTCGATTTAACTGCTAATCAAACATTTAAAAATTTACTAAAATATAATTTTTTTTAACTTAAATGGATATAATTTTAGATGTGTTCTTAACCCTGACTCTTAGGGTTTCGTTCACTTCTTTGGTTTGAGTCCCTCATTATGGATATGGAAGATCCGAGGGACTCTTTGATTACTTGAACTAAATCGTAAACACGAACCTGCTCACACTTATCAAAAATTTCGCAAAGTTAGGTTGCATACTCTTGTTTTGGCGCAGTGTCGATTTAACTGGTAATCAAACCCCAGATTACCTCTCCTGTCTCTCTATCGAGTTTTGGAGCAGTGTCGATTTAACTGGTAATCAAACGGGAATTAAAGAATCCAAAATCAGGAAAACATGCAGTAGAGGACAGAATTAAGGACGATTGCAAAAGGTGGAAGAAATTTGGGTTAACCTCTTCGCCAAAAATCATACTCTCTAACAGTGAAAGCACTCGCGATGATTCAGAGGTCTTCCAGGAAGCAATTTCGAGGTGTATATTTTACGGCGCCGATGAACTATTATTCGTTTTTAATAATGGAGAAAAAATATACAGATGGAAAAGATAAAGGTTGGGACTTCACTCACCTGGATGACCCAACCTTAAATTTTTTTACCAAATATGGTGAGGAAAGTCAAGAAAGGTATAGAAATTTAGAGCTAGTACGCAGTATCCTTTTGCTAGTCGAAGAAGCAGAGAGTTTGATGTTGTGTTTTGGAGCAGTGTCGATTTAACTGGTTATCAAACTGTAGTGCTAATAAAGGTCTTAATCTCGTTAAATTTGATGTAAACATTAATAGAGATTCTGTCACTGTTCATGCGGGTACTGTAGATGATAATCCAACAAACTCTCCAAAGATTGGCACAACTGCAACAGATAAATATACTTTCTACTCAGAATCATTTGACTCAGAACCAGATGCTATCCTTGCGCTTAAAGACATAATGTTCATAAACAACACTTTTTGGAACTAATTTTTTTGTTGCTATTTTGCATATTTTTGGAAATTTTTCAGTTCGAATGTCCATATAAACTGATGAGCGTTCTATTCCAGTAATTTCTGCTATCTGGTTTATGTTTAACATCTTGTCTTGAATAGTGTCTATTTTACACCTTCTTTCAAAATTTAGCTTTATTTTTATCTACTTTGAGTAGAATTTACTCATTTGCGCATCTGTTTACTATAAAACATAAAATTTTGAGATAATAAAATTTGTGGGTAAATATGGAGCAAATTTACAAGCCTGTAGAATTAGAGCTGGCTATAATAGTGCTCGTGAATTTTGTGAAAAAAATCACTATTCAATTGCAAAATATAAAAATTATGAATACAACAAATGTCGAATTCCCTTAAATGAAGCAGTTCATTTGGCTGAATTACTAGGCTGTACCTTGTTTGATATTATTGATGCAGATTCGATTTCTCTGTCAGATTCTGAACTTTTAAATGCTTACAATAATGCTCCTGAGCATGTCAAATTAAGTATTAATTTTTTACTAAGGGAATACTTGAATTAATTAAGATTTTCTTTTGTAAAACCAATTTTTCACCTCCAATTCTTTTGTTAAGTTATTTATTAAAATTTAACATTATTACATTCATCATGCTATATTTTAACAATTCTGAACATGTAAATAGTATAATTTAACAAATTCTGTTAAATTATTAATATGAGCAAAATAGGAAAAAAATTACAAGAAACGAGAATAAAAAAAGGCTACAAAAGCGCAAATGACTTTTGTAGTAAAAATAACTACCCGTTATCAAAATACACAAACTATGAACAGGGAAGATGTCGAATGCCAATTGATGAAGCTGCAAAGATTGTTAAACTCTTAAATTGCTCACTTGACAATCTCTGTGGAACCTCAAGCTCATCATCACTAAGTAATTCAGAAGTTAAATTAGTTGATGCCTACAACAATGCGCCAGCAAACATCAAAGAAGCTATTAATTTAATACTTAAAGATTATTATTCTTTAACTAGCAATCATTAGATTTGATGTCATATTTCATAATCACAATCCTTTTTTATATGGTTGATGGTCTACATTTGATAGTGAAAACTGAGATATGGTACTTTTAGCATTTTCAATGCTTTCACGAGGTCAAATAGGAACTAAATAGTCAGAAAAATCATTAATACCTATACTCTTCATTTTCTCATCAAAGTTCATTTGTGCTTTCTTGAAGATTTCTAACAACGGAGCTTCATTCCCATAAACTTGAGCCATTTCTAACCAAGTTTTATATTCATTTTCATTTTTTTCTTCAATAATTGGTATATCAATGTCATTTTCAATACATTGTTTTAGAATTAAAAACCGTCCTGTACGTCCATTTCCATCTTGAAAAGGGTGAATGTGTTCAAACCTAACATGAAAATGTACAATCGATTCTAAGGTCTTATTCGTTTTGTACCACCAAGAAAACAACTCTTCCATACCTGACTCTACTTCAGCGGGCAAAGTAACCTGAACCTTAGTTCCACTTATCATATTGCCTAAATACTTATAATGACCAACGAAACCTTCTTGATCCATCGATGTATTTACCAAAAGCTTAGTATTAAGAGAAATTACAAATTTTTTATCAATTGCAGTTCTAAGACTATCAATTAAATAATCAAAAGTTGAAACTGAATTGTAAGTTTCAATAACATCATCAAATTCATGCACGCCTTCAACTTTTTTACTTTGAATTAATCTTTCTAATTCAGTTATAGAAAAAGTAGAACCTTCAAGCTTATTAGAATGAAAGAGGAAATATGGCTTAATTGAATCGTATGGGGAATTAGGAATCTTTTTTAAAGATTTAAATTGTTCAACCGAAATCCGCATTACTCATCCTTCGTTTCACTGTTACTAAAAGTTACCAATTACAAAATAAGAAAAACAAGGTTCAAAATCATCAAAATTAAAAATGTAATAAAAAGTAGACATTGCTTACTCCTAATAATCTTTTTTCCGCCATGATTTCACTCCTTTGGCTAAAATACCTTTAATTATTCCTTAAACGAACCAACGATCGTCAAGTTTTTTTCGTGGTTTTGGAGCAGTGTCGTTTTACTTGTAATCAAATCAGATTTTTTAAAGATGAAAATAGCTTATATAAGGCTGTCAACTTAATTAGAAACGTCGTGGACGTTGAAAGGGACAAAACGTTTTAAACTGTTTATTATTTAAAACTTCAGATTGAAAAATATACATAGATGCGGATATTAAAGAACAACTACATGAAGCTAGCGAGGAGTGTTTTCAGGACCTGTTTATGGAAGCTCCATGTGACGACGACACGATGGAATTAATTACGACGCTTTTTGAAAACTAGAATTGATTGTGAATGGTATTTTTATGCAAATAAGGAAACTTTTAAATAAAATAGTAGGACTTGTTCTTCAGGCCCTACTGTTCACAACAAAGTTAATCTCTAAAGTGACTTTTACAAATGTTTTTAGCGTCTTTTTGGTGATCATGATTATTTGTACAATTCTCTGCTTGCCGTTTCTTTGTTTTAGCCCGCTGTTTGGAATGTTTTTGTTTTTCTGATTGACCACTAGAAGGGGAGGAGTTATCTCAGCATCCAACATTTGAGCGAGTGCTCCGTTAATCTCAACCGTTGCTGCTACTTGAATTGATTTGCAAGCCTGCGCAAGCTCCACCATAGAACAGTTCATCTCGCGACTTAGGTTAATGACTTTGTGGATTAGTTTTCCACTTTGGAGTTGTCTATAAAAGGTGTGTCTTGCTTATGATTCGAGAGGTTTGATTCAGCCATAATTAGTCCTTAAGAAGTTCTGAAATGTCAACACTAAGGGCGTTTGCAATCACGCACGACGTAATTAGATTGCCTGCTATTTTGCTTCGGCGGAGACGGCGAACAGTGTTTTTTGAAAGATAGGTTTTAGCCGCAAGCGCGTGAAATGAAACGTTTTTTCTTCCATAATTCTAGTTAGGTCTCTTCCCGCATCGACTTCATGGAATGTTTTAGGTTGCGCGCTCGCTCCAAAATTCATAACTTAAAATAAACGCGCCGCGAAAAGGAATTCAAAAAACACGGCGCGTTATTATCTGCTAGCTTTGTCTTGGTGGTTGTGTTCATTTAGATGGAGGCCGAATACGACTTTTTGCTAGCAACATAACCAGAAAAGGGAATTAGTTTATGCAATTTAGTTTTAGCTAATTAAACAATTTAAAGGAGAAGAAATGGAAATTCAAACACCCGCAGACATGAGAGCTGTTAGAGACATTGTAGGTTTGCGCATTGAAGATTTAGCAAATGACTGTAATGTTGCAGTTCGTACTCTAAGGAATTGGGAGAAAAAGGGGCAAGACTGGTTTATACCTGATGATATTTGTGTCTATTTGGAAAAATTGCTTGATAATTACAACAATGGAGTGAACATCGCACTAGATTAGGTTTCCGCGATTATTGAAACCATGGAAGGGGAGCCGTCAGAAATTCCACTTACATATTATCAAAATCAAAACCAGTATGACCTATATGGCCGCGACAAAGGAAATTATAGGCTTTTTAACGCCATTACGCGAGGTGTTGCAGAGGTGTTGATTAACGATGGCTATAAAGTTCGTTTCGTTTATCCAGAAGACAGAAACAAAGCACTAGATTTGACTAAATAAATTTTGCGCTTACCACTTATTGAAGAGCGGCAATCTTCCAAGGTTGCCTTTTTTATGTTCGCAAAGAAAAGATAGTAAAAAAGTGAATGAAGACAATAAGCAAGAAAAGCAACCCTTCTCTTTGTAAATATTGCCCTACACTGTCGGCTCTAAGACAATAAGGTGTCTGAATCCTTTTGTTTTGCCATTTAGATTCCATTTTTGTGTCTTCGCAATTTATGTCTGGCACCAATGTAAACCGCTGATTAAAGATTCATAGCAATTCATGTCTGGCACCAGTGCGACAAGTCTGGCACGGTTGTTAAATTCATGACTGGCACCAGTGAAACATGTCTGGCACGGTTGTTAAAGCAACTTCCACTTCATGTCTGGCACCAATGTAAACCGCTGATTAAAGCTTCATCTCAATTCATGTCTGGCACTAGTGCGTCATGTCTGTCACCGTCGTAAACCCACAACGATTCATGTCTGGCACCAGTGCGACAAGTCTGGCACGATTGTTGATTTTTTCTGGCACCAGTGAATCATGACTGGCACGGATGTTAAAGCAACTTCCACTTCATGTCTGACACCAATGTAAACCGCTGATTAAAGAACCATCGCAATTCATGTCTGGCACCAGTGCGACAAGTCTGGCACGGTTGTTGATTTTTGCCTGGCACCAGTGAAACATGTCTGACACCAATGTAAATCCGCTTAAAGCTTCATCTGAATTTATGTCTGACACCAATGAAACCGCTGATTAAAGCTTCATCGCAATTCATGACTGGCACCGATGATTCATGTCTGGCACCATTGTTAAGAGGGCGCTGTTGATTCGTTAACTTTCACGCTCTGCCCCGCTTTTCGACATCCACGGCGTATAATTCAACGCATGAAAAATGGTAAAAATAAAGACAAAGAGTTTGTTGGAGAGGTAGGCAAGCCCCTTGAAAGCGCTTCAAAGAAAGCTGAAATTGGCTTTGGGATGGTTCTTCTCGCTGTTTTTATTGGGTTCGTTATTGGCCTCTTTGTGTGGGCAGTTTTCTGGGCCTCATCAGCTCTCACTCAATTACTTTGGGTGGATTCCAACAACTTAATTTCTGGCCTTTTGATAAACGCAAACATTCCTACTTGGTGGTTGCCACTTGCTTTTTGTGTGAGTGGAGGTTTGATTATTGGGATGTGGACATCGCGCGTCGGTGGTGAGCCAGAATTGCTTGAGACAGTGATGGAGAAGGTTAAAACTACTGGTGGCTATAGTTTAAAAAACCTGGCGCAAGTGTTGTTGGATTTTTGCTACCTATTGTGTTTGGCGGTTCAATTGGCCCTGAAGCAGGGCTCACGGGAATAATCGCGGCTGCCTGCACGCGAATTGGCACAAGTCTAAAAGCAGCTGGAATACGCGTTAAGCTACTTACAGACACAACGCTTTCAGCGACACTTTCTGCGATTTTTGCTTCTCCATTTGCAGGGGTGGTTACAACTGCTGATGATTGTATGAACGATTTCAACCCTTCAAATTTTCAGTTCCATCGCAGAGCGAAACTTGTGCTGTACACAGCTTCTGCAATTGGAGCAACTTTAGGAATCGCTCTGTTTACTTCAATTTTTGGAACTGAAAGTGGAATACCGCGTTTTGGCGGTGTTACTCCTGGCATAAATAAATTGTGGTGGGCGATACCCTGTGTGATTTCTGCATATGCAGCAATTCTAATATTCCATGGGTCTTCATTTGCTTTTAAGAAACTGGGTGAGAAAATGGGGGAGCGTCAAGTTTTAAAGCCTGTTATTGCTGGGCTTGTGCTTGGTATCCTCGCAATTCCGCTTCCATATTTACTGTTTTCTGGAGAGTCTCAGTCTTTCGAATTGATGGAAAAGTGGACGTTCGTTCCGGGTAGTTTGCTGATTGCAACAGGTCTTTTAAAATGCGCCATGACGCCTCTTTGCATCAATTTTGGTTGGAAAGGTGGACACTTTTTTCCCATCATTTTTGCAGGAATCGCGCTTGGCTACGGCGTTGCTTCTATTGGTGGATTTAACGACATGTTTTGCGTAGCAATTACAACTGCAACACTTGTAGCTGGCATTCAGCGTAAACCTTTGATGGCTATAGGCACCCTTCTTTTGTGTTTTCCCGTTGAGAGTTTTCCGTGGTTTGGAATTGCTTGTCTCATCGGCGCCTATCTTCCAGTTCCCACAAAACTTTTGGCCAAACAGGCCAAGCAATAAGATCTCTGATTTGGACAGATTATTATCTTTTACTCATGCGCATCGATAAATTATTGATGCTGTTAAGCTCTAGTGCCATTCCCAGATTTCGAATTATTAAGCAAGCAGGGGATAAACTCTAAATCCCCTGCATGGTTGTTGTGATTATTTTTTAGAACAAGCGTCGCGGAGTTTGTAAGTTTTTTAGTACAGCTTTTTCAAATAGAGTTGCCAATAGAAATTCAACAATTGAAGTGTCTTACAACTCTCTCCTCATTTATTTTAGCGAGGCTCCAAATTTGCGAACGTCATCAAGTTTTGGATTGTTTGCCATGTCGCCTTTGTTTACCATTCCAGGAATTGTGATGATGCCCATGTTTTCCCATTTGAGGTAGGAGCACATTCCTTTGAAGGCTGCCGTTGCTGCTTCATACACTCCGTCAGATCCTGAATCAAGGAGCATGGCAACTTTTGAAAAGTTAAAGCCGGTTCCGCCAAATGCATAAAGGCGATCGATTGCAAGCTTGAGTTGCGCAGAAACATCAAACCAATAGATTGGGCTGGCTAAGACTAGCATGTCTGCTTCCTTTAGGGTTTTGCGAATCGCTGTCATATCGTCTTCTTGCGCGCATTGGCCCTCGTGTTCAAAACAGTACTGGCAGGCTCTGCATGGTGCAATGTTTTTCGAAGCAACGTCAATTACCTCTACGGTGTTTCCGGCGATTTCTGCACCTTCTTTGAAAGCGTTAACCATGATTGATGTGTTTCCGCCTTCGCGAGGGCTTGCGCTCAAAACTACAATTTTTATTTTTACCTCCTAGATAGATTGCCTCGATTATAGAACTTTTCAAAAGGCGAGATTTAGCCGATTTATATTTTGCAAGAGCATAAATATGCAGTTTGCTCTTATTCATTTTGTTCTTCACCTTTATTATTTCTAAGGGAGGATTCTAAAAATGGATAAAGTAAAAGCATTTTTCAAGCGAAAAGATGTCGAAGTGAGCCTCAAAAGGTATGGCGTGGATGCATTGAGCGCGATGGCGCAGGGGCTTTTTTGTACGCTTTTGGTAGGAACCATCCTGGACACTATTGGTACGCAGTTCGGAATCGCATTTTTGACTACGTCGCTCATCGATATTGCTGGCACAGGGTATACAATTGGCAAGTTTGCGTCCGCGATGGTGGGTCCAGCAATGGCAGTTGCTATTGGGTATGCGTTAAATGCACCTGCTATGGTTTTATTTTCGCTAATTCCTGTGGGATATGCCACCAATGTGATGGGAGGAGCAGGCGGACCGCTTGCAGTTTATGTGGTTGCCATCGTTGCTGCCGAATTTGGTAAGTTGGTGTCGAAGGAAACTAAGGTTGATATTCTTGTAACTCCAATCGTGACCATTCTTGTCGGCGTTGGTGTTGCATTCTTTATCGCTGCGCCAATTGGCGGTGGCGCGATGGTAGTTGGAACTTTGATTAAATGGGCGACCACACAAGAACCGCTGATAATGGGAGTGATCGTCTCGGTTGTTGTGGGAATTGCGCTCACATTACCAATTTCATCGGCGGCAATTTGTGCTGCGTTGAGTCTGACAGGCCTTGCGGGGGGCGCAGCACTGGCTGGATGTTGTGCAAACATGGTTGGTTTTGCTGTTATTTCGTTCAAGGAAAACGGCTGGGGAGGAGTTGTATCGCAGGGCATTGGCACCTCGATGCTCCAAATGGGAAACATTGTTCGCAATCCTAGAATTTGGATTCCCGCTATTGCTGCAAGTGCAATAACTGGCCCACTTTCTACATGCGTGTTTAAACTAGAAATGAACGGAGCTGCCGTTTCGTCAGGCATGGGCACCTGCGGTCTTGTTGGTCCCATCGGAGTGTGGACCGGCTGGACTAACCCTTCTGCGGAAGCATTGATGGATGGGGCTGCAGCCATTGTTCCTACCACTTTCGATTGGATAGGGCTAGTTCTCATTTCTGTAGTTCTCCCAGCTCTTCTTGCGTGGGCATTTGGGGTTGCATGCCGTAAACTCGGCTGGATAAAGGATGGAGACATGAAGCTTAGTTAGTTCGATTTGCGAGGAATGGTCTTGCTTTGGCACACGCGTCATTGCCGCTCATTGAGTTTTAGGAATAGTGGAGAATTTAACCAAATGTGCCGATTGTTGCATCCGTTGCCTTAATAAAATCGAGTTCATCATTAATAATTTCGAAAAAATAAATTCGAAACGCAGGGGTTTGTTCTTGTCGGCTCTGTATAATAGTCAATCATGAAAAATCTCAACAACATAGCACAGGCGGGAATAATTGCAGCTATTTATGCTGCGGCAACTTTGGTGTGCAATCTTGTTTTTCCTGCAATTTCTTGGGGTCCTGTGCAGATTCGTCTGAGTGAAGCACTTTGTGTCGTAGCAGTTCTATATCCTTCTGCACGCGCAGGTCTTCCTATTGGTTGCGCTATCGCTAATCTTTTCAACATTGTTATTGCAGGTACAGGCGCACTTGGTTTTCTTGACGTCGTTTTTGGAAGCCTGGCAACTTTGCTTGGCGCGATTCTGTGCTGGAAACTCCGCGAGAAACCAATGCTCGCAATTTTTATGTTCGTGATTACAAATGCAGTGATTGTTCCTGCATACCTGCCGATTCTTTGCGAATGGACTGGTTTTTACACAATTCCTTTCACTGATGTCGCCCTAGATGGCTACTATGGTTGGATGTGGCTTTTCGGTTTCGTATCAATCACCATAAGTGAGTCTTTGACACTCTATGTGCTTGGCCTACCAATTCTTCACGCTCTAAAGAAAGCAAACGAGAAGTAAATAAACTGCAAATTAGGGCTTCGATTTCCTCTGTCTTTGTGTCTCAATAATCCTTGACCTTGGCCTGAGCTTTCGTTTGACCTAACTGTTTGCTTGACCTGACACTGGTGCCAGACATGAATCACAGGTGCCAGAGATAAATTGAATCGCAAAGGTGTCAGACATGGATCACAGGTGCCAGACATAAATCACTAGGCCCCTTTTCCATTGGCTCCAGACATGGATCACAGGTGCCAGAGATAAATCACTGGTGCCAGACATGATGCATAAGTGCCAGATATTAACCAAGCCGCCGAGTGGTAATGCGCATTTGCAAAGGTGCCAGACACAAATTCAATCGCAAAGGTGTCAGACATGGATCACTGGTGTCAGATATAAATCACTAGGGCGAAACATAATTTGCGACAAGAACAGTAATACTTTCCGGGCCCCTTTTCCATTGGTTCCAGACATGGATTATTGGTGCCAGACATGATGCATAAGTGCCAGATATTAATCAAGCCGCCGAGTGGTAATGCGCATTTGCAAAGGTGCCAGACATAAAACACTGGTGCCAGACATGAAGCATATGTGCCAGACATAAATCAATCCGTGGTAATGCGAATTTGCGAAGGTGCCAGACATAAAACACTGGTGCCAGACATGAAGCATATGTGCCAGACATAAATCAATCCGTGGTAATGCGAATTTGCGAAGGTGCCAGACATAAAACACTGGTGCCAGACATGAAGCATATGTGCCAGACATA
>ERZ857801.1811-NODE-1811-length-20637-cov-4.491400_pt1 | contig 20637 bp, 17 predicted proteins | sample MGYA00519762_ERZ857801 | MGnify/ENA primary metagenome ERZ857801 (study PRJEB31778, sample SAMEA3449368) | human gut metagenome | biome: human gut; feature: human-associated habitat; material: faeces | place: United Kingdom | collected 2010/2012 ...
GTGACCGAAGTGCACACCTGCCTCGAGAAGCTGCTTCATAGAAACGACTGCCATAATAAAATACCTCCAGATATTGTTTTGCCTCCGCACACCGTGATCTGCACGGTACATCGGGTACCGGCGGACTGCCCTCAACCCAAAAGGGCACAAAAGGGCATAGTGATGCGTGTGTAATGCTTTGTTATAATAGCACAAAAAGAATGCGGTTGCAAGTGGTTTTCTCTGTTTTGTATAAAGAAATGCTTACTTTTTCTCTTATTTGCCCGTATTCATCCCGCTCAAACCTGCAACACCCATACGGTTGAGGGCGTATCCCTTGCCGAACATCAGGTCGTATTGCAGCATCCAGTGCTCGTTTGTCCAGCGCTGCTGGAACTCCGTGGGCTGCTGGGTGGTGGTGCCATCCAGATTCATGGTGGTGCCGCGGGTGCAGCTGCGGCTGGCGACCCGCAGCTGCCGGTTGAGGAACTGGAAGTACAGCGGCTGCTCCAGCCCGAACAGTTCCATCATCACCGGGGAGATATCGTAGGCGGCAATGGTGCCAAAGTCCACCTGCTGCTGGCTGTAATTCGACCACATCAGCAGCGTGGTCTGGTGCAGACGGGGGTCGGTGCTGGAGCCGCTTGCGTAGCCGGTGGTGGTGTAGACATCGTAGTTGGAATCAATGGGGTTATAGTGGTCGCCCCAGAATACCAGAATGACCGGCTCGTCCACCTGAGAGAAATACGCTGTCAGCTTGCCCAGCATGGCGTCTGCATCCCGGATGCCGGTAGCAAAATCTTCCAGCGCGCCCACGGTGCTGCTCTTGAGCCCCACCGGATGAGATACAACGTGTACCCGCTCGTCGTCCGGGTAGTTATCCCTATTATAATTGGTATGGTTCTGCATGGTGACCGCGTGCAGGAAGATGGGCTTGTCCGAGCTGGACTTCATGCTCTCGTACTGTTGGATGATCTGGTCGGCCATGGAATCATCGGTGACAAGGCCGCTGGTCCAGTAGTGCTTGCGCACCTTGGTCACACCGTGCATATCCTCCAGACTGATAAAATCGCTGAAGCCGAGGTTGGGGTAGGCCTTATCGCGGCTCCAGTATTTTGCCCAGAAGCAGTGCACCGCAGCGGTCTGGTAGCCCTTGAGCTTGAGGTAATTGGGCAGGGCGAACATGGGCTTTGTGACGTGCTGCTGGTAGGGTTTGCTGCCGCTGGGCAGGAAGGACACGGAGTAGCCGGTCAGAGCTTCAAACTCCACATCACAGGTGCCGCCGCCAAAGCTGGGGCTGTACGCCCTGCCGTAAGCGCTGGTCTGCTGCAGAGCGTGAAGGTTCTGCGATACATCGGTATCAAAGGTAATGCCGCACTGCTCCAGCTCCGAAACATCCCAGTAGGATTCATCCATTACATAAATAATGGTAGGCTGCTTTGCCTGCTCCTCCTTGGGGGTAGTGGCGGCATAGCTGCCTGCATACATGGGGCCGGTGGAGAATTTCTCACTCTCGGCCACGTTATCCAGAATATCGTCCACTGCCTGCTCCGAGTAGCCCTCGGGCTTGGCGATCTCCAAATTGGTGAGGTTGGTCATAAAACCGGTAAGCACACCGTAGTAACGGTAGTAGCGGTCCTGCATCCACGCATCCGGCGTGATGCCCAAAACCTGCGTGACTGCAGGCTGTAAATAAACGCCGAAGATCAGCAGACACAGCGCCGCTGCCGAGGCACCGGTGCCCGCAAGCCTTGGCAGCCAGCGCTGGCGCAGCCGCCCGCGGTAAACAAAGAAGCTTGCCACCGTCAGTGCCAGCACCAGCACAATGGAGACCACCATGCTGGTCTGCAGCTTGAGCCCGGCAGCAGAGGCCACACCGGCGGCTTCGGACACCTGCATCAGGTCCCACGGCAGAAAGGGCTCACCCCGCAGCTGCATGGTATAGAAGTTTACTGCGCAGGGCGCACAGCCCAAAACGGCCATGCCCAGCGTAGCAAGCGGCGGGATGCGCAGCACCCAGTCCAGCAGCTCCCACACCAGAAACAGCAGCAGCCATGCCAGCAGATACGCCCCGAAATGGGGGAAAATAAAGCTGATAAAGGTATCAGCGGTCAGTGACCCGCGCGCGATCCACTCACCCAGCAGCAGCACAATAAAGGAAGCTGCCGCCGGGAAGAGCATCCGCAGGGTCAACAGCGGTTTGGATGTTTTCATAGTCGATATCCCCTTTCCACGTCCCGAACCCTATTTCCAAAGTGGCTTTGCTATTTGCACAAGCCTTTCGTGCCTATTATAGTCATTTCGCCGAAAATGTCCATTCATGATTTTACAAAAATTACAGTTTTATTTTTCAAAATATTCCCCTATTTTTCACAGACCAAGCTTTGCCCGCAGCTGCTGCCAGAAGCCGTGAGGTGCTGCCGGTGCTTTTGGCACAGCAGTATGCACCAGAATTGCGTCTGTGCCGATGGTCTCGATCTCCTGCCACGGGATGGTCAGGCTCTCGTCCCGGCCCAGCAGGCCAAAAAGCCGCGGTCTGCCCAGCAAAATCAAGCTTTGCAGCTGCGCCGTTGCGGGGTCAAGCTCCAGATCGTCCGCGCGGCCAAGGCACATCCCCTGCTCCAGCTGAACGACCTCCTTCTCACAAAGTTCCCGGATCGTCATGGCGCTCTCCCCTTTCTGTCACAGCATACGCCGGGGCGGCATTTTCTATGCCAAAGGGGTGGAAAGCACCCGCCCGGTTGTGGTATACTATGGAAAATATCTGGAAAACATCCAATACAAGCGAGGCAGTATTTATGTATAAAAGCATTATTTTTGATATCGGCGGTGTACTGGTGGATTTTGACCCCAAGGCATACCTTGTAGACCGGCTGTGCAACGCCGAAATGGAAGAGAAAGTTTACGACCTGACCTTTGGCAGCGAGGAGTGGCAGTTGCTGGACGCAGGCAAACTTTCCCGCTATGACGGCAACCAGCGAATGCTGGAGCACGCCCGTGCCGAGGGCTGTGCCTTTGAGGTGCAGGGCGTTCTGGACGACTGGATGCACATTCTGCGCCCGCGTCTGCGGATGCTGGAGCTGGTGCGGCGGCTGAAGAACCACGGCTATTGCGTGTATTACCTGAGCAACATCCCGCAGGATGTGCTGGAGCTGCTGACCGAGCGCGGCGTACTGGCTCAGTTTGACGGCGGTGTAGCCTCCTGCGAGGTACAGGTGAATAAGCCTGACCCGCAGATCTACAAGGCTTTGTTGAAAAAGTATCAGCTGAAGGCCAGCGAATGCATATTTATCGACGACAGACTGGAAAACGTGCAGGCCGCCTTTGCGCTGGGCTTTGCCGGCATCCAGATGAAGGACAGCGTTGGTACGCTGATCCGCAGCCTTGCCACCTGTAACGTGGCGCTGCGCTGAATGTTCATATAACAAACAGCAGCCCCTGCCGGAAAGGTTTCTCCGGCAGGGGCTGCTGTGCGTTGGTGGGGAACTTACTTTTCCTCGTAGCTCTGGCAGTAGTGCGGGGTCTCCACCTGCTGGGTGGTGCAGCTGCACTGCTCCGTCACCTTGATCTGCGGCAGATCACATTTGCAGCCGTCCACGTTGTGGCAGCACGCGCAGACATCACAGGTCACGCCGATGTTTTCCATGTTTATCACCTCTTTGTCCATAGGTTGCCCTATGGAGCAAGAGTTTATACATGGGTTTTACCAAGCAGCCAGATCTGCGCCCAGCTTACGGCAGGCGGCCTGCACATCATCATCGGGCGTTTCGTTGCAGATGAGGCCTTCCTCGCTGAACAGCTGTGCGCCGTCGTCCTGTGCGCGCTGCGCCCAATCGCGCATCCACTGACCGTCACCCCAGCCGTAGGAGCCGAACAGTGCGATCTTTTTGCCGTTCAGAGAGCCTTCCAGCGCAGCAAACATAGGCTCGAACTCGCTCTCCTCCAGCTGCTCTGCACCCATAGCCGGGCAGCCAAAGGCCACAACGTCAAACTCTGCCAACTTTGCGGGGGTCATCTCGGCGCAGGGTACGATGGTGCCGTTGGCGCCTGCGCCCTCGGCGATGCAGTTTGCCATGGTCTCGGTGTTGCCGGTGGCGCTCCAGAATACGATTGCTACTTTGCTCATAAAACTCTACCTCTTTCTCTGCGTAGTTAGTTTAGAATAACTTCATGTTCTGTAAAAATGCGTCCGTGTTTCATGACGCATTTTGCGGTTAGTATCTTCTAACCGTCAACAGGATACCACAGCCCTGCCCTGCTTGTCAAGACGTTCGTGCAATGTTTGCACGGTGCAACAATCCCGCCTTTCTCAAAAGTGCATGAAGCGTGTATTTCAGCCGCCTAATACGCGGAAAACTACCAACAGCACCCCGTAGATGACCGGCTGGTGCAGCAGATACAACAGCAGCGAGTGCCGCCCAAGCCAGCCAAGCGGCGGGCAGACCGAGCGGCGCAAGGGCTCCATGCGCTGCCGCCCTACAACGTCGTAGAGAAAGTACCCCGCCCAGAACAGAAACAGCCACGGCAGAAGGGCAAAATAATCCGTAGAATAGAACCACCACGGATAAAAGCCAAAGTACGCTGTAACGCAGTTTGCATACAGTGTCTGCGGCAGCCAAAGGCGCAGGCTTCCAAAACCCAGATAGCCTGCCGAGACATTGCGGGTAAGAGCAAACAACACTGCGGAGATAGCAAACCCTGCTGCGGGTGGAATGTGCCGCAGTGGCTTTTCCAAAAGGCCGGTCAGCAGCATAGCGCTGCCCAGCAGGGTCAGCACACCAAAGATAACTCTGTCCTCCGGCATAAAAAGCAGCGTGACTGCCGTGACAAGCGCCCCTGCCCCAAACACCTGTGCGCCCCGGCGCAAGGTATGATGCCCCAGTTGCACACAGAAGCCGGACAACAGAATAAACACCCAACAGATGCTCTGCTGCCACAGATGCCCGGGCAGACCATAATACCAGTCGGCCTGAATACCGAAGAGATTGACCAGATCCCAGCAGCCGTGATAGAGCATCATACTGACCAGATCCAACCCGCGCAGTTCGTCCAGAAGGGCGTAGCGGCCAGAAGTGTCACTATACTTCACGTCGGATTCCTTCTTTTTTGTCACGCTGTTACACCGTTTTCCGGCGCAGCAGGCTCATGGGCGGCAGCTCCGGGGTGGGCATGGTGTATTTTTCCATGGCGTGAGGAGTGCTTTCCACCCGCTCCCCTGTTTCGTTTTCGATCCATTCCGGGGTAAGCGGGATGCTGCGTCCGTCCGGGCACAGTGCCTCCAGCGTATCCCCAAGGCTCCATTTGCCGCGCTGCTGGCAGTGGGCGATGCCATTTTCCCAGCTGTCCACCGTACCCACGAACTCCCACTCGCGGATATAGGTAGCGCTGTCGGTGGCCTGTTTGGCCTGCTCGCGGCCGAAATAGAAGCCCGGAGAGTAGTGCCGGTGGCTGGTGCGGGTAAGCTCTGCGTACACCTCCGGCGGCAGTTCAAAGTTATCGTTTGCCGGGTCGGCCAGATAGGCGTCCAGTGCCTTGCGGTAGGCAACGGTAACACTGGCCACATAGTAGAAGGTTTTGGCACGGCCTTCGATCTTCAGGCTGTCCACGCCCGCCTTGCAGATCAGGTCAATGAAGGGCGCGGTGCACAGATCGTTGGCGTTAAGGATGTAGCTGCCGTTCTCGTTTTCGCCGATCTCGTACAGCTGGCCGGGGCGGGTCTCCTCGCTCAGGTAATACTTCCAGCGGCAGGGCTGGGCGCACTGGCCGCGGTTGGCGTCGCGCCCGGCCATATAGTTGGACAACAGACACCGGCCGGACACGCTCATGCACATCGCACCGTGCACAAAGGCCTCGATCTCCAATTCCGGTGGAGTCTTATCGCGCAGGATGGCAATATCCTGCAAGGTCATCTCCCGGGCCAGCACCACCCGCTTTGCGCCCATTTTGTAGGCGGCGCGGGCGGCTGCCCAGTTGGTGATGCCGGTCTGGGTGGAAAGATGCACGTCAATGTCCGGGGCAAAGGTCTTGCAGGCATCCAGCACACCAAGGTCTGCCACAATAAAGGCATCCACACCGGCCTTGGCAGCCTCCTTGATGGCCTCCGGCAGACGGTCGGCCTCCTCGTTGGTGGGCAGGGTGTTCATGGTCAGGTAGACCTTGCGGCCGCGGGCATGGGCGTAGATGACGCTTTCCGTCAGCTGCTCCGGGGTGAAATTGGCCGGAGCCGAGCGCATACCGAACTCCGGCAGGCCGCAGTAAACGGCATCGGCACCGTAGTTGATGGCATAACGCAGACGTTCCGCATCGCCCGCCGGGGCAAGCAGTTCCGGGATCTGTAACATTTGTAGGTTCCTCTCTTATGTATCACAGTTTTAGCCGGAAAGGGGCCGCCGCACAAAAAACGGTGCAGCGGCCTTTCCTCAGTTTTTCAGGCTTTTGTTCACAGCTGCGGCAGTTTTGCAGTTGGCATTGTGCTCTGCCAGCGTGTGGGCGTAGTAGTAATTGCCCTTGAGGTCGGTCACAAAGAAGTAAGCGTCCTTGGCTTCCTCATCGGGCTGCGGCTCCAGCGCTGCCTTGATGGCGGCAAGGCCGGGGTTCGAGATGGGGCCTGCGGGCAGGCCGATACAGCTGTAAGTGTCGTAGGCTGTAAGGATATTTTCCGGGATATTGTCCCAGCCGTCGTAGTAGGGCGCGACCCAGTTCCAGAGATAGTTGTTGTCGGCGTCGCTCTGGATATGGCTGGAGGTGTTGCTTTGCAGCCGGGGGTAGGGCGAGCCCTCTGCCAGACGATTGCGGAACACCTGCGCCACGTTGGAGTCCTGACTGTTGCCCGCTTCCTCCTGCACAAAGGAGGCAAGGGTGACAAGCTCCGGCAGGGTCATTCCCTGCTTTTTGAGCGCTGCGTACATTTCCTTGGTAAATTGTGCATCGAACTGGGCGTAGAAGGTAGCTACATAGTTATGCACCGTATCATCCTTCAAAAACTCGTAGGTCTCCGGGAAAAGATAGCCCTCACACTTCATAAAGCGGTTCGGGGCCTCCTTATCCTCCGGGACATACTGCCAGAAGGTATAAGCGCTGAAATCGCCCTCGTTGGCTTCCTTCAAAAACTCCTCGGCGGTGCACAGACCGGCGGATTCCATCTTTTGGGCGATGGCAATGGCCGTGGTGCCCTCCGGGATGGTCACCCGCACCGTTTCTGCCTTGGCGTACTGGGAAAGGGTGGCAATGATCGCGTCGTAGGAAATCGCACTGGTCTGCAAGACAAAATCGCCGTACTGCAGCTTTGCGGCAGCGCCCTTTTGTCCCACATACCAGCGAAACAGGTAGGCAGAGCGGATGACGCCCGCCTCCTTCAGCTTGTTGGCGATCGCCGCTACGCCGCTGCCCTGCGGGATGCTTACGGTCACCTCTGTGCTGCCGGGTGCACCATTGCCGTGGATCTCATTGTAGGCAAAGTGCACCGCTGCACCTACTGCCAGAAGGAGCAGCAGAAGCACCACCAGCAGAATTTTGCCTGCGCCGCCCTTTTTGCGGGCTGCGTGTGTATCGTTGTGTGCCATACGCACCTTCCTTTTTTCAGTTTTCCAGCATCAGACGCAGATAGCTTTCGCTTACGTCAAAAGGCTCTGCGTCAAAGCGGATCATGCCGTATTCCTGCCGGGTGTCCTCGCCCAGAAACAGCGGCTGGGCAGCGCCTACCGTGATGACCGCCTTTTCCACGATGACTTCCTTCTCGCGGGCGGCTTCCATCAGGATCTCGGCGGCGCGGTCGCTGTCGGCCATCATCTCCACAAAATACAGGGTATCCTCCTTGCGGAAGTAGATGCCGTAGCCATGTTCGTTGGACACGATGGTAGCGCCCCGGGCGTACAGCTCCTGCAGCACCACCGCCATGCGCTCCGGGCTCAGCTGCACGGTATCCTTCCAGAACTGTTCCCGCAGCTCGCACAGCTTTTTGGCCGTCACCGTGTCAAATTCCGCCTGGCTCCACAGGTTGCGGCTCACCTCACGAGGCAGGCAACGCAGGGCAAAAGCCTTTGCAAAGCCTTTATCCTGCAGCAGAGCGGCCTGTGCTGCATCTGCCGGGACTGTCACGGTAAAGCCTGCGCCCCGCAGCTTTTGGTGGGCGCACAGGGTATCCAGCAGACCCGCCAGCAGCAGACTGCCCTCGCCGCACAGGCACAGGTAATTGCCCGTGCGCCCCTGCAGGGTGACCGGCACAGCCAGCGCAGCCGCCACGATGGCGTCGTTTTCGTCGGCCACATAAATGTTCTGCACACCGGCAAAGCGTTCCAGTACCATTTTTGCAAAATCTTCGGTATCATGATGCTGGCTCTGCCACAAAGCCAGCACTGCCGCCTCGTCAGACGGCTGCATCAGACGATACATCGTTCAGGATGCCCCCTCTTATCATATTTTATCGTTCAGCCCAGTGTTTTCCGGGCAAGCTGTTGCACCTCTTGCTGGATCTCTTCAATGCTGCGCATGGCGTCCCCGCTGGTGCAGTGCACGGTATCCCAGCCAAGATGCCGGGCACAGAACTCGGCAGCAGCGCGGCTGCGCGCCAGATAGGCGGTATCCTTCTCGTGCACGTCCTTTTTGCTTTCGTCGCCGTGGTAGCGCTGGGTCATCAGCCGCTGGCTGACCGCCGGGTCTACCTGTAAATAGATGACCCTGTCCGGTGCGGGAAGTCCCAGCAGACGGAACTCGTAATCAAACAGCCAGTGCAGATATTCCTCCCACTGCTCCTGCGGAAGCTTCGAGCACTGGTGCACCGCGTTGGAGGTGGTGTAGCGGTCGGCGATGATCACACCGCCCTGCTCATAAAAGCTGCCCCAGCTGGTTTTATAGCTGGCATAGCGGTCCACCGCGTAAAAGCTGGAAGCCGCATAGGCGTTTACATCGTCCGGGTGCTGGCCGAACTGCCCGGCCAGATACATCTTGACCAGTGCGCTGGAATCACTGGCATAGTCCGGGAAGGTGATCTTTTGTACCGGCACACCCTGCGCGGCGAGATGCTCTGCCAGCAGCTTTGCCTGTGTGGCCTTGCCGCTTCCGTCCAGCCCTTCCAGCACAATCAGTTTGCCCTTGCTCATACGGCGGCACCTTCTTTAATGGCGGCATATTTTGCGCGCACCTCGGCGGTCTTGCCGCAGCACATCTTGCCCTCCGGGCAGGGGCCGCACAGGCAGGCGGGGCCGGCCTTGGCAAAGATATGGGGTGCCACCGGGTACACCAGCGCGAACATCTTTTCGGCCAGTTCCCGGATCTCCCACTGGGCGCGGTTGCAGCAGCGCAGCTGGAAGAAGTTCATCAGGCTGCGGGCGTTCATGGTGACCACCATTTTGGTCTCGCAGGCGTTGGGCAACACAAAGCGGGCGTCCTCGTTGGCCTGTTTAGAAGCCTTAGCGCGGGCCTGCTTTTCCGGCATTCCCTCAGCCATCAGGCGGGCGGTGTGCCCCTCCTCCAGCTTGTGGGCAAGGTCGAGATAACGCTGGGCGTCCTCCTCCATGCTGGCAAGGAAAGCTGCCTTTGCTTCCGGGATAGCCTCGATCTCCGGGGGCGTCACATAGCGGAAATCATCCAGACGCACATAGCGCTGGCTCTGCACGCTGAAGGATGCGATGCGGTGCCGGGTGATCTGGGCAAGCAAGGTGCGGCTGACCCCCTCGATGCCAAAAGTAAAGCTGGCGTGCTCGATGGGGCTGGCATGGCCAAGGTCGCTGAGCATGGTCAGGAATTTTGCAGTTTTTTCCTCGTCCAGCCCGTCCAGAAGGTCGGTGATGTGGGCGTCGGAATAGCAGAGCTTTGCGGCAGCCGCCACCACCTTTTCCGGTTCCGGGGTGTGGGCGATCAAACGAACAGTCATCATAGGGTCATTCTTCCTCCGTAATCTTGGTCAGGGGCGCAAAATTGGCCATCGTTTTCTTGATGCCAACTTTTTCAAAGTTGATCTCTACGATCTGATCCCCGGCAGCGGGCTTTACCTTCAGCACCGTGCCGCGGCCGAACACTTTGTGCTCCACGATGTCGCCCGGCTCATAGTGCTTTGAACCGGAAGCCGCCGGTTTCACGGCAGAATTTACCGTAAAGGCTGTTTGCTTTACAGTATTTTTTGTCGCATTTCCGCCGGAATATGCGGAGCCAAATCCGCTGCTTCTTGTGGTCGGCTGGGTGGAGCTGTTGCCATAGTGACTGCCAAAACCGGAGGAAGCAGGGTTTCTTCCTCCGTAAGAAGAGCCGAAACCACGGCTTTCGCCGGCGTTATATTCCCGGTTCAGGTAGCCGCTGCGGTTGCCCGAACTGTAACACGAGCCATAACCGCCGCCGTAGCTGCTGCGGCTGTAACCGGAGGGGCCGGAGTAACCGGATGCTCCACCGGGCACGGTATCACTGTACTCAGAGCCCCAGCCGCCCATGTGGGAACGCTGTTCCAGTACAGGGCTGCGGGTCTCCTCGATATACTCCGGTTCGATCTCCCGCAGAAAGCGGCTGGGCTCGTTGCGCTGGGTGCGGCCGTACAACATCCGGGTGACGCTGTTGGAGATGTACAGTTCCTTTTTGGCACGGGTGATGCCAACGTATGCAAGACGGCGTTCCTCTTCCAGATCTGCTTCGGAGTATTTGCTCATCTCGCTGGGGAAAACGCCCTCCTCCATGCCGATGAGGAACACATAGGGGAACTCCAAGCCTTTGGCAGAGTGGATGGTCATCAGTACCACCTGGTCGCTGCTTTCGTTGTAGCTGTCGATATCGCTGATGAGGGCGATATCCTCCAGATAGCCCTCCAGCGTGGCTTCCTCGCCGTGCTGGTCACAGTAGTTTTTGACATTGTTCACCAGCTGACCCAAGTTCTGCAGACGGTCGGCGGCATCCTCGTGCCCCTTGGCGGCGTCTGCTTCCAACATGGCCTTGTAGCCGGTCAGCTCGATGACATCGGAGGCAAACTCGTCCAGCGTGCGGGTGGCAAGAGAATCCTGCAAACGCTGGTAGATCTGCCAAAACTTGAGCAGCGGCATGACCGCGCGGGAAAGTTTCGCGTATTGGTCTGCATGGCTGATGATATCCAGCATACCGACCCCCTGCTGCCCGGCAAGGTCTGCAATGACATCCACGGTGGTAGCACCGATCTTGCGGGCGGGCTCGTTGATGATACGGCGCAGCCGCACATCGTCCCGGGGGTTGGCCACAATGGACATATAGGAGTGGATGTCCTTGACCTCCTTGCGGTCGTTGAAGCGCTGCCCGCCCACGATCTTATGCGGAATACCCGCGCGGGTGAAGTAGCTTTCGATGGGAGCCGACTGGGCGTTCATACGGTAGAGAATGGCGTGGTCTGCCAGATGCCCGCCCTCCTTCAGGTGCTGGCCGATGATATCCGCGATATGGCTGGCTTCGTCCTGCTCATTCTCGGCGGTATACACCTGCACCTTATCGCCCTCGCCGTTGTCCGTCCAAAGGGTCTTGCCCTTGCGCTCGGTGTTGTGCTGGATGACACAGTTGGCTGCGTTGAGGATATTGGAGGTGGAGCGGTAATTCTGCTCCAGACGGATGGTCTTGGTGCCGGGGAAGATGCGCTCAAAGTTCAGAATGTTCTCAATGGTGGCACCGCGGAAACGGTAGATGCTCTGGTCATCGTCACCGACAACACAGATATTCTTTTCCGGGCCGGTGAGCAGGCTGACCAGCCGGAACTGGGCCACGCTGGTATCCTGATACTCGTCCACCAGCAGGTAACGGTACTTGTTCTGGTAGAACTCCCGCACATCCTCGTGCTCCGCCAGCAGCTGAACGGTCTGATAGATCAGGTCGTCGAAGTCGAAGGCTCCTGCCTCCCTGAGCTTTTTTTCGTAGGCGGCGTAGACTTTGGCGGCAATGGCTCCCTTGGTGTCCCGGGCCGGGGTGCGCAGCGCCTCCTCCGGGCTGACCAGCTGATCCTTCCAGCGGCTCATCTGGTTGATGGCGCTCTTGATCGGAAAGAACTTATCGTCGATGCTCAGTTCCTTATAGACCGCCTTCATCACGCGCTGGGAGTCATCGGTATCATAGATGGTAAAGCTGCGGGGGTAGCCGATGGATTCTGCCCAGCGGCGCAGGATGCGCACACAGGCCGAGTGGAAGGTGGAGGCAAACACCTCGTCCCCCTCTTCGCCGCCCAGCATATTGCGCAGGCGCTCTTTCAGCTCCCCTGCCGCCTTGTTGGTAAAGGTGATGGCCATCACGTTCCAACTGCGGACAGCGTTCTGCCGCAGCATCCCGTCCAGCCAGGCGGGCGCATCGGTGCCAGTCATAATTGCCGTTTTCAGGGCCTTGACATCCTCCTCCGTCACCTCACGGGGGGTCCAGTCAGAGCCATGGGCTGAGCCAAACCGGATCAGGTTTGCAATGCGGTTGACCAGAACAGTGGTCTTGCCGCTGCCTGCACCGGCCAGAATGAGCAGCGGGCCGTCGGTGGTAAATACCGCCTGCCGCTGCATATCGTTCAGGCGGCCAAACTGCTTTTCAATATAGGTATCGCGCAGAGCGCAGAATTCCTGTTGGAGACTTGCTGCCATTGTTTCACCTGTTCTTCTATAAAATCACTTACTTTATAAGTATATCACAATTCAAGAGGGTTGTACATAAAAAACCGCCCTTCCTGTACAGCACAGGAGGGGCGGCAGTGTTCAGATAAAGCTTAGCCGAAGATGTTGATCAGGATACCGGCAGCAACTGCGGAACCGATAACGCCAGCGACGTTGGGGCCCATGGCGTGCATCAGCAGGAAGTTGGAGGGGTTCTCGCTCTGGCCGACCTTCTGAGAAACACGGGCGGCCATGGGAACAGCGGAAACACCAGCGGAGCCGATCAGGGGGTTGACCTGACCGCCGGTCAGGGCGTACATCACCTTGCCGCACAGAACGCCTGCAGCGGTACCAAAGGAGAAGGCGATCAGACCCAGCACGATGATGAACAGGGTGCGGCTGTTCAGGAAGGTGTTTGCAGAGGTGGTGCAGCCAACAGACAGAGCCAGGAAAATGGTGATGATGTTCATCAGTTCATTGCCGGCAGTCTTCTGGATACGATCCACAACGCCGGACTCTTTCATCAGGTTGCCCAGCATCAGCATACCGACCAGAACGGCTGCATCGGGAACGATCAGAGAAACAATGATGGTGACCATGATGGGGAAGATGATCCTCTCGGTCTTGGACACGGTGCGCAGCTGCTTCATTACGACCGTGCGCTCTTTCTTGGTGGTGAGCGCCTTCATAATGGGCGGCTGGATCACGGGCACCAGAGCCATGTAGCTATACGCCGCAACGGCAATGCTGCCCAGCAGCTCAGGTGCCAGACGGGAGGTAACAAAGATAGCAGTAGGGCCGTCTGCACCGCCGATGATGGCGATTGCAGCGGACTGCTTCTGGGTGAAGTCCACAATGCCGGTAGCAGCCAGCAGACGAGCGCCCATGTAAGTACCAAAGATACCGAACTGAGCGGCAGCGCCCAGCAGCAGGCTCTTGGGGTTGGAGATCAGGGGGGCGAAGTCGGTCATGGTGCCGATGCCCAGGAAGATCAGCGGGGGGTAAATGCCCAGCTTGACACCCATGTAAAGCATATCGGCCAGACCGCCGTTGTTCAGGATCTCGATCCACATCGGGTGCTCGAGACCATCACCAACGAAGTACTGCATGTGGATAACGCCGCTGCCGGGCAGGTTGGCAAGGATCATGCCGAATGCCATGGGCAGCAGGATCAGGGGCTCAAATTCCTTCACGATGGCCAGGTACAGCAGGAAGCAGCCCACGCAGATCATAATCGCGTAGAGGTAGCCGCCCGGCTCACCGAACCGTGCAAAGCCGGAACTCTGGAAAATACCGACCAGAGTATCGATAAACTGTGTCATGTTTTTCCTCCTGTGTTAAAAAGGTGCGGTGGTGTCGTTGACACCAGCCTTGCTCCAGCCATTTGCAGCACGGCGCACGGCCTTCAGGGTGTACTTGCCATTGCCCATGGCATGGATGGCAGCCATAATTGCGGCAACCACATCGCCGGGAATGCCTTCCTCCACCACAGGGGCGGGAGCAGCCTGCTGTACGGGGGCAGCGGGCTTTGCGGCAGCCTTGGGAGCTGCAGGCTCCTTGGCTGCCTTCTTCTTGGCGGCCATACCGTCGAAGATCTTGCCTTCCAGCGTGATGATGAACATCAGCAGGACGAGGATGGCAAACACCAGCACGATACCGGTAATGGTGATAACCACATCAGAACCCAGATTCATGGTCTTCCTCCTAATAATAATTTACTCCGCACTCCGGAGCAGGCCCCGGCGCGCAAAAAGCGATTTGACAATATTATACAATATTTCCCGACCCGATTCAACAAGTATGAACAAAATTTTGTTGCAACTTTTCCAATTTCTTAACGAGCCGGGTCAGGGCCCCATTTAACGGCGGCCCATGCGGGGGGTCGCATCCAGAAAGCCGGTCTCCAGCTTATCGTTCAGGCCCAGGCTCATGGCAGTGCCCAAAGCCACGCAGTTCACGGGATCGGGCGAGACGGTCACATCCACCTTGAGCTCCTGGCTCAGGTATTCGGGCAGGCCGTGCAGCTGTGCGCCGCCACCGGTCAGCACCACACCATTGCGGAAGATATCGCCTGCCAGCTCGGGCGGGGTCTTTTCCAGCACCTGATGGGCGGCAGTGCCGATCTGCTCACTCAGCATCATCACAGGCTCGTAGAGGTCGCTGGTGGAAACATTCACCTTGATGGGCAGGCCGGTCAGCAGGCTGCGGCCCTTCACCTCCATCGTCTCGTCGAAATCAGCTTTCTGGGGGCAGCAAGCGACATTCTTTTTCAGCTGCTCTGCGGTACGCTGGCCGATGGCAATGCTGAACTTGTTGCGGACATGTTTCAGGATCTCGTCATCATAGTGGTTGCCTGCCACACGGACACTGGTGGCCTTGACCTTGCCGCCCAGAGACAGGACAGCGATATCGGTGGTGCCGCCGCCGATATCAATGATCATCCGGCCATCGGGCTGGGTGATGTCGATGCCGGAACCCAGTGCAGCGGCAATGGGCTCATCGATCAGGTAGACCTGACGGGCACCGGCGGCCATCACGGCCTCCACCACGGCATCGCTCTCAATGCCGGTGATGGCAGCGGGCACGCAGACAGCCACCCGGGGTTTGACCATGTGGGAGCTGTACACCTGATTCACAAACCGGCAGATCAGCTCCCGGGTCATGGTGTGGTCGCTGATGACACCGTCCTTCAGCGGGAAAATGGCGGAAATATAGTTGGGGGTGCGGCCTACCATGGCCAGGGCCTTGTCGCCCACCTCCAGCACGGAGTTCTTGCGGGTATCCATTGCCACCACGCTGGGCTGGTTGAGCACGACCCCCTGCCCTGCCTGTGCAATGATAATGGTCGTTGTGCCCAGATCGATGCCGATGTCATTCTGTGCCATAATGAAACGTTCCTTTCTCTGCTCCCCTGTTTTCTATCGTAAATGCCCGTTCGGGCGGGAAATCAAATCAATTTATATTGTAGCATAAGCCAGTAAAAAAGTATAGACCAAACCTCTCCGTCCTCCCTATGGGATGCCACCTTTCCTAGTAGGAGAGGCAAGTCAGCAGCCTGGCTCCCCTATTAGGGGAGCTGGCGCAAAGCGCCTGAGAGGTTATTCTGCCGCCATCTGTTCCGGCGGCAGATTCTCTTTCAGCAATTCGCACAGGCCGCTGTACCGCAGGTTCTGCCGGACATTGGACATCATCCGGTTCACCACATCCCGCCGCCCGGCCACGATGCACAATTTGCGGGCGCGGGTCACGCCGGTGTAGAAGAGGTTGCGGTAGCAGAGCCTTGGCGGCACCTGCGCCACCGGCAGCACCACCGCCGGGAACTCGCTGCCCTGGCTCTTGTGCACCGTGATGGCGTAGGCGATCTCCAGCTCGTTCAGGTTTTCCGCCGGGTAGAGCAGGCGGCGGTCATCCATCCGCACCACCATGGAGCGGTCGCGCATGTTGATGGATTCCACAATGCCGATATCACCGTTATAGGCTCCCACGCCCTGCTCCCCGCCAATGCGGTTCCAGACGATCTCGTAGTTGTTCCGCACCTGCATCACCTTATCGCCCACCCGGAACACCCGGGAGGCGCTTTGGAGCTGGGGCTTGCCCTTCTGCTCCGGGTTGAGCAGGTTCTGCAGCTCCACATTCAGCGCCTGGGTGCCGGTGGGTCCCAGCTTGGTGGGGCAGAGCACCTGAATATCCCGGACAGGGTCAAAGCCATAACTCCGGGGCAGACGGGTGGTGACAAGATCGCACACCAGTTTCTGCGCCGCATCGCCGTCCGATTCCAGAAAGAAGAAATCGTCTGTCTTACCGCCCTTCTGCAGCGGCTCACTGCTGATGATGTGGTGGGCGTTCTCCACAATAAGGCTGCGTTTAGCCTGCCGGAAGATCTCGTTCAAGCAGACGGTGGGCACCAGCCCGGAGCGGATGACCTCGCCCAGAATGTTGCCGGGCCCCACGCTGGGCAGCTGGTCGGCATCGCCCACCATAATAATGCGGCAGCTGTACCGCAGGGCTGCAATGAGCGCCTGAAACAGCTTCACATCCACCATACTCATCTCATCCAGAATGACCACATCACATTTGAGCAGGTTCTTGTCATTGTGGATGAAGCTGACCACACCGCCGGAGTAGTCCACCTCCAGCAGGCGGTGGATGGTAGAGGCCTTGCGGCCGGTCAGTTCACTCAGCCGTTTGGCCGCACGGCCCGTGGGGGCACAAAGCGCCACCCGGTCTGCCTGATGCTCCAGCAGCTGCAGGATGGCATTGACCGTAGTGGTCTTACCGGTGCCGGGGCCGCCGGTCAGCACAAGGCAGTTTTCGGTCATGGCCTTGCGGATGGCTTCCCGCTGCAGGGGCGCATAGGCAAAGCCCTGGGTCAGCTCCAGCACCTGGATGTTTTTATCAAGATCCCGCACCGTCTGCTTTTCCCGCTTCGCCAGCAGGGCCAGCCGGTCGGCAATGGCCTGTTCTGCTTCCAGCAGGTCAGGCAGATAGATATACGGCACCGCCTCCAGCATCTTTACGCCAAGCTGCCCGGTCTCAATGCAGTGGTCCAGCGCACGGGCCAGCTTTTCGGGCGGCTGCTGGATGAAGTGGGATGCCGTGTCCAGCAGCTGCGCACGGGGCAGGCAGGTGTGGCCGTTGCCCGCGTTGTGGCGCAGGGTACGCAGAAGCGCTGCTTCCAGCCGCTGAGTGCAGTCCCCTTCCATGTGGTAATACTGTGCAATGCTGTCCGCATGGCGGAAATCCAGCTGCAGGGGTTCCCCACAGAGCAGATAAGGGTTCTGGGAGATGGCCTGCATGGCACTGGGGCCAAAGACGCGGAATACCTCCATGGCGCGGCGGGGGCTGATCTCGAACTGCGCCAGATAGGCGATCAGTTCCCGCATTCCGAACATCCGCTTGAACTCCTGCTGGATGCGGTCAGCTTTGTCCGCCGAGATGCCGGGGATCAGGGTGAGCTGGGCGGGGTCGTTGGCGATCACCTCCAGCGCCGCCGCGCCGAATTTATCGATGATCTTATTGGCCGTGCGCGCCCCGATATAAGGCAGGGAGCCGCTGGCAAGGAAGGCGTATACCGCTTCCAGATCCTTCGGCATATCGGTCTCGCACTCCTGGGCGTGGAACTGGCGGCCATAGGTGGCGTGGTTCTCATATTTACCGCGGCAGACCACGCTCTCGCCCGCATGGAGCTCGCCCACGATCCCGCACACCACGGTCACCGTGCCGCCGCCGGAAATTTCAAACACCGTGTAGCCGTTATCCGGGTTCTCGTAGATAATGTCCTCCACCGTTCCCTCGATCTGTTCCAGCTCCATGCTCCTCACCCCCCTTGTGACATAATTATTTATAGTATAATCGTTTTGGTGTTATTTGTAAAGGAATTGGGCAGGCCCTGCTCTTTACAACCTCTCAGCTTTGGCGTTGCATGAGGCTTTCCCTCTTTGCCAAAGCCTCCCCTACTAGGCAACAAAAGAGCCGCCCTTCTGCGGTTTCGCAAAAGAGCGGCTCAATTTTTACAAGTTTGCGTGCGGTCTTGCTTTTTCCTGTTTCAGCTTCCGGAACACAACGATATACGCCGGGATCAGGAAGAAGCAGGCAAAGAACCAGGCCACCGGATTTGCAATGCAGGCGGCAAAATAGCCCCACAGCGGCACGAACAGGAAACCCACCATAGCACGGGCGATCATCTCTGCCACACCGGCAAACATGGCCAGGCTGGAATAACCCAGCCCCTGAATGGTGTAGCGGTAAATGATAAGGACCGCCAGCGGGATATAGAACACGCTGTTCCAGAAGATGAAGCTCTGGGCGTTGGCCATGATCTCGGTCTGGCTGCTCTCAAGGAACAGGCCGATCAAAGCCTTATCCAGCACGCGCAGGATCAGGAAGGATGCCACACTGTACACACAGCCGATGCCCAGGGCAGTGTTCACGCCCTTGTTCACACGGTTCAGGTCGTGAGCACCCATATTCTGGCTGGCGTAGGTGGTCATGGCCGTGCCAATGCTCTCCAGCGGGACGGACAGGAACTGTGCCGCCTTGCCGCCTGCAGTCTGTGCTGCCACGATGTCACTGCCCAGACCATTGACTGCACCCTGCAGCACAACGGAACCGATGGCCGTGATGCTGCACTGCAGACCCATGGGGATGCCCATGCCGCACAGCTTGACACAGTGCTGTCTGCTCAGGTGGCTTTCTTCTTTGTTCCAACGCAGCTCATTATAATGCTTGAGGATGTACCACAGGCTGCCCAGACCGGCCACTGCCTGGCTGAACACGGTGGCGAATGCTGCACCGAACACACCCATCTTAAAGGTGATGATACAGAGCAGATCCAGCCCGATGTTCAGAAAGCTTGCCACCAGCAGGAAGTACAGAGGCCGCTTGCTGTCGCCCAGAGCGCGCATCAGGGCGCTGGTCATGTTATACAGCAGGGTGAAGGGGATGCCGATAAAGATGGTGCGGATGTAGATGTCCGCCAGATCAATGATGTTGTCCGGGGTATTGGTCCAGACCAGAATGGAACGGGTCATGGCCACCGTGACCACGGTAAGCACTGCGGCAAAAAAGACACTCAGCCAGACGGCATTGGCGGTGTAGCGGCGCATCTCCACATAGTCTTTCGCACCGAATGTCCACGAGATGGGGATGGAAAAACCGCAGGCAATGCCATTGACAAAGCCCAGCACCAGATAGTTCAGACCTCCCACACTGCCGACTGCCGCCAGCGCTTCCACGCCCACAAAGCGGCCCACGATGATGGTATCCGCCAGATTATAGAACTGCTGGAACAGGCTGCCCAGCATCAGCGGCACCGCAAAGGCAAGGATCAGCTTGAGTGGGCTGCCCTGCGTCATATCTTTCGTCATACGCACGTTCCTCCTTGGGAAAGCATCACAGACCTTATAACACGAATTTTTTCCGACAAAAACGCCCTGCCGCGCAATGGGCAGGACGTTTTTGTTCATGTGGGTATTATATCAGGTTGCGATGAATTTTCAAGAGGTTTTTTCAAATTTTTCAGTGCTTCCCGGCCAGATGCTTCAGCAGCTGGAACAGAATGCTCCAGAAACCTGTTCCGGCATTGCCCGAAGGCGGGGTCTCCTCATTCTGAATAATGTGCGAGGAACTGTCTGGTACGCTCCTCCCGGGGGTGATCGATGAGCTGTTTGGCCGGGCCTTCTTCCACGACCACGCCGCCATCCATGAACAGGATGCGGTCGGCCACATCGCGGGCAAAGTGCATCTCATGGGTGACAATGATCATCGTGGTCTTGCGGTCAGCAAGATCACGCAGGACCTTCAGCACCTCGCCGGTCAGCTCCGGGTCAAGGGCGCTGGTGGGCTCATCAAAGCAGAGAATATCCGGGTGAAGCGCCAGCGCGCGGGCAATGGCCACACGCTGCTGCTGGCCGCCGGAGAGCTGATGCGGGTAGTGGCCGGCCCGCTCCGAAAGGCCCATCTGCGCCAGCAGTTCTCTCGCCTGCTGTTCCAGCTCCGCGTGGATAGCCTTTTTATTCGCCTGATACTCCGGACGTTCCTTTGCCAGCAGCTCCCCTGCCAGCATCACGTTCTGTAAGGCCGTGTACTGCGGGAACAGGTTGAAGTTCTGGAACACCAGACCGAAATGGAGCCGCTTTTTGCGGATCTCGCTTTCCAGCTGCGTCTTGGGGTCCGCCGCGTCAAAGAGGGACAGCGCCTCCTCGCCCGAACGCGCGCACAAAAGCGGCCAGCCCTCCGCGGCGATATAGCGCGAGAGGATCTCCACGATCTGCTCGTTGTCATCCACGATCAAAATGGGGTTCACTTGCGTCCCTCCCCGCAGTTTATCAGGGACATTGTAGAAGGTTGAAAGGAGATTGTCAAATTTTCGACGAAAATTTCAAAAAGCCATACTTTTGCCACAATCGGCATGTATGCTTATTTTTGCAACCGGGAGGAAGCAGACGATGAAACGGATGTACACGGCGGCTTTTCTGGCGCTTTGGCTGGCCCTTACGGGCGGCGCGGCGGCGCAGGAGGCGTCCTATGCCGACGGGATCTACCGCGGCTTTTACTACGACGGGGGCATTGAGCAGATTGCCATCCAGTTCGA
>ERZ857801.1812-NODE-1812-length-20630-cov-4.068481_pt1 | contig 20630 bp, 22 predicted proteins | sample MGYA00519762_ERZ857801 | MGnify/ENA primary metagenome ERZ857801 (study PRJEB31778, sample SAMEA3449368) | human gut metagenome | biome: human gut; feature: human-associated habitat; material: faeces | place: United Kingdom | collected 2010/2012 ...
CGTTTCCGACAAAGTAGTGGGATGTGGAATTAAATAAAAGCCGCCCCTCGGATGGGGGAATGGCAACTGAATTACATGTATGACGGTTACTGCATGAAGCGCAACGTGCGAATGCGTAACAGGAATGTATGTAATTCAGGCGGGGAGGGGCGGCCGAAAAAAAAGAAAAAAGATATCCACCTCCAAATTCCAGACTGATATCTTTTTTCTTTTTCTATAATACTTTATTTTCCGAATACGAATAGACTCCATTTCCGACAATAATAAAGTCTAACAATTCTATTCCCATAAGCTCTCCTGCTCTTTTGACTCTTTCTGCTACTTTGTTATCTTCTTTTGAAGGGTATATGTCAGAGGATGGATGATTATGAGCGATTACAATGTTTTCAGCTCCACAAAGCAATGCTCTCATGAATATCTCCCTTGTGTTTAAAATACATTTGTTAGCCGTTCCATGACCGACTTCAAACATTCCCAAAAGATTACATTTTGTATCGAAAGCAAGCATATATACATACTCTTCTGCTTTTCTGTTAAGCCTGACACTTTCATTTAAAAATTCTGCTATTTTCACCGGGCTGTCAAGAGTCTTTCCTGAAGCTTCATACAAAGCCTCTTCAACCATTACAGGATGCCTGAATCTATCTAATTCAATTCCGTATTTTTTTACCACTTATTTCCTCCCATTCATCAACGGCACTGTCTATCGCATGATGCTCATTGTTATTGTCTGCAAATTCGTTGCATATCTCATATGCACGATTTGCCACAAAAACAATTTTTTCATCAGACCAGCCGGGATTATTTTCTCCAACATATTCAATCATACATTGTTGCTCGAAAAAATCATGTATCTTTAGAATGTCCTCATCCTGAAGATACACGCTGTTTCCTTTTATCATTCCTTTTTTTAACTGAATTTTTATTTCCATTTTTTCTCCTTATCACATAAGGGAGAGGAGGCCTATGCTCCTCTCCCGGATTTTTTACTTGTTACATTATCTGAAGCTTTCCACCTACATATCCATATATACTGTAAGTAAGACGTTCTTCCGGTTCTACCTGACTGTCATTTACTTCCTGTACCATGCTTCTTAGTTCATCCGGCTCTGTAATATCTGCTGGAACAGCAATGCATTCATGTATGGAACTTGGAATTATGTAATAGTCACCTTGTAGGCATTCTGCAACTTTATCAAGGATTTTTTTGCTGAGAATGGTGGAGGCTCCGTTTATTTTATTCATGCTTGAGATGACAAACATCGGTACATCCGGCTCTGCTTCCTCAGTTATTTCATTTATAGGCATCCCTATAATCTCACTTATCACTTCTTCCATGTTCCTTATGAAGTAATTTTCTTCAATATTTTTAACGGCAACTTTATGAAGTTCTTCAACCGAAATGTTCAAAGCGTTAATATTCTCTTCCTTCAAGGTATATGAAGCTGAAAGTTCATATCCGGAAAGCTCTTCAACACTGACATAGTACAACACAAGCATGTCCAAATACTTCGTATAAACAATCTTGCTTTTTTTAACATCCTCCAGATTGCTTTCAGATATTAGTTTCGGTTTTACATTTTTAAGCATATTTTCCCGGCTCATCACCTTTTTTATGTCCAGATTATCTATTTTATATTCTTCATACACTTTTATAAGAAATCGGATAAGTTCCTCATCATCAGAATATTTCATTACCTCCTCCTGACGTATGGTAGGTGCAGCTGTTCTAGACTCTGATTTAAGAATATAGGTGGTTATTATACCATTATTCTTAAAGCAGTCTCTCACATCAATCTCAAATTCTTCATCCTTAAGCATTTCGTTAAGCCTTTCAACCCTTTCAATCATTTCCTTTTTTACATCATTCATTTTAAATTCCTTTCCGCCTTATGGCATTTTAAATAATTTATGGTAAAAGAAAAGAGTCTACTATTCGTAGACTCTAAATCTTGACCAGTTTACATTCACAATCGTACCTAATGTTGCACCCAGTACGTCTCCCCATGTTGGATTTTCGCCTTTTAATTTTTGCACTCTTTTCTGTCTTACGAGCCAGTGCATCAGTACGTCCGTATGAAATATGTTCTTTGTATCAAAGGCGAACATTACTTCCTGCGGTTTGTATCTGTCACGACCAAACGTTTCCTCCACTACTGTACAGTAGAAGGTTATAACACTATCATTGAGTGAATATGAATTGAACTCTACTACCATTTCTGCTCCTTTCATTTGCCGGCAACTGCTCTACAGCTTTTTCTGATTTTTCATCAGAAGTTTTCCCTGTAGGTGGCAGCAATCTTAAAATCCGGCTTGGCTTTTTGCTGATGTTTAGTTGTCAATGTGCTTTTGTCTTGCGATGACATAAAAAGACTACAGATTCTGCTTACTGCAAGGACGGTACGTGCATTTTATCCTTGCTGTAAGCAGAACCTGTAGTATTATGTCAGTGAGCAGGACTGCACTTTGACAACATCAGTTAAAGCCTGAACGGATTGTTGCTGTCACATACGGGATTAACTTCTGAAAAATCAGAATTGCGTAGAGTTGTGGTGGCATGGATTAACAAGCTAAAGCCCCCGATGAAGCGGGGGTTGAGGGGTTAGAGGCATAAAAAAAGTCCGATTAATCGGACTTTTTACTGATTGATATTAAAACTGTTAAGCCTGTGCTTAACAGTTACCTCTTGGCATAAAAGATATTAAGCCTTAAGCTTAATATCCACTGCTTTTAAATGCCCTGGGAGATGGGCAGGGCTGTCAGCGTGTGCTGACTGGGTCGGAATGGTACCTGAAGCACTCTAATATTCCGTCACAAAAGATCTTGTTTTGCACTCAACTATCATTATTTTATATTCATGGTCATAATATGGCTTTTTGCATATTTGCAGAAACAAATTATTTTGCAATAGCATCTCGAATTCATCCCTCTTCACGATCGAATTAACATATGCTCCGGCTGTTCCTTTATCAACATACAACTTTAACAGATAAAGTTGGGATGGTGCATATTGAGAACGTTCATATTTATCGTATGCATCTTTTATTATCGATTTTAATAAGCTTGTACTCATGAATCCTTTTTCGTAATATCGTTTACTTTTGTTATTTTTTGTTGCATTAATCAACTCGTTCATGAATTCTTCATCAACATATCGATATAAAACAATGTTTTCAGGTATTCTTGGTGCCAGTAATAACTCTTCTGATATTCTTATCGCCATGTACTTGTATTTATCATTAATACTCCTGCCCGTTCTATAATATTTATTAATTTGTTTATACCCTTCACCACAATACCACTGCAACGGTGAATAAACCCATGGATTGTCGTCAGAAAACATACTCGACCGCCTTTTTACATTTTCAAAGCGTTTTACTTCTTTTCCCCATGAATCATATATACTTCTTCCCCATTTTTCAGCCTCGTCCTTACTTGTAAACTCTCGATAATTCTCCGGATTGTCTATTGATTCTATATCATTATCGGTAAGGTCACTAAGACAGAATGTGCGACCTTGTTTTTTCTCAGGTTCAGGTTCCTTTTCAACATCCACTTCCCATTTTAAAACGTCTCTTATAAACTCTTCTCCACTCATCACACGTACCTGATTATCTTTTCGTTTGTTTTTTAATTTTCTGAACATCATAAAATTTTCTCCTTAGCCCTTTTGTGAACATATGTTCTTATAATGAAATTATAGCCCATTTTTTAAAAAAGTAAAGTTTTTTGTTTTTCTTTTTTGAAGGTGATATTGAAACTTTTCATCTTTTTAAATTAATACCCACACTTTTATTTATGAATTAACAATTTAAGGGATAGCGTAAGCTATCCATGGCTGCTATCGACCGACAGGTCGACTTTAAATAAGCAGCCGTCATTTTGAAAAAGAATTTAGATATATATATCCAAAAAAGATTAAAGATTAAAAGAAAAAAATAAAATAGAAGATTGGCCGCATCATATAAAAAAGCCTTATTATATCGGTAGTTTGGAACATACAGCCGGATTTTTCTTGGAAATTTTTTAGACTTTATCAATGCACTAAAAAGCATACTTTTTAGACCGGTATTTATAAATGACATATTATTTGGACTATATATAATAAAAAAATAACACCAAAACCGGGATTTCAGTCCTATTTTGATGTTTCATATCTTTTTTTAACTTATTTTATGTTTTGGTTTTGGTTATTTTGGGGGATTTGATGATTTTGTAATAAATTTGGTAACGACAAAAAGACCACCATGTGGTCTGACTAAAAAGCAAATCTCTCAATTTCCTTTTTCAGGAGTTGATTTATTCTTGCAGCTGATGCTGTTTTATTTTTGTCACTTGCATGAGTCTTAATCGCTCGTTCAAGCCTAAAATCAATTCTGTATTCATCATATGTGCCTATGTAATTTCTGTACAAGTTGGCAACATCTTCAACAAACTTGTCAGTAACACCCTTCAGCTTGTGGCGCTTTGCCATAGCTATTACAAAATGTTTTCTTCCGGTGCTTTTACCGTTTTTAATGTCTTTTTTATCCAGAGCATAAGTCGTTCGGTTACGTCCAATGAAGTAATTTGCTCCACTTATTGTTACGTTAAAAAATGCTTTCAGGTTATGTAAATATTCACGAACACGTCTTTTGGATCTGCCAAACAACTTTGTAAAATAGTCATAAAAATCTTCTACTTTTTTCTTATGTACAGCTTTAGATCCTGCCGCATTAATTGTAACAGTTGTTCTATAATATAAAATCAGCATCATATATTTTTCTCTTGAAGACAAATTTTTGAATTTTTCAGACTTAAAAAGCTTGTTATTTAGATTAATGTATTTTTCTTCCCTGTTATATGTAGAATTATCAATGTAATATTTATCGTCAAACATTAAACCAATATTATAATCATGCGTTTTTTTACAATGTTGAACACTGATTAAGCCCTTAGCTTTAAGACCTCTAAGCGAATTATAAAAGCTCTGTTTTGACATAGTTTTCCTAAAGTCAGACAGACTTACGCCAATAACCATTCCCTTAGTATTCTGTCTTTCAACAAGCCAAAGAAACATGTTCATTTCACAGTTTGTGAGATTATTCAATTTTTCCAAAACACATATTGGAAGTCTCATATGCCTGTCCTTTCTTTTGTTCTTGACTTTATATTAAATGTGCAATATAATTTTAATTGCATATGGGGTTATATTTATTTTTACATCATTACTGTTTAGTTATGTTGTTAAATTTCTGATTCATGTATAATATGCCCCGAATTATTACTCTTGAGCAGGTGTCAGTAGCCTGCTCTTTTTATATCCCTATGAAGTGCCTTAACTCACTAAGAGTAATCATAAGCTGATGTATTAACTCATTCCTTGACACCGGAAATATAAGCGAAACGATACCAACAACCGTCAAAAGAAAAATAATAATTATTACCGCTATTTTTACGATGCTCCCTGTCACATTTACAAAAAATTTAATTGTGTTAGTTTTTTCAACTATTACCACGTCATCCGGAACATCATATTTTTCCCTGAGTTTTTTCTGTTTTTTTATACTTTCCTGTTCTTTTTTAACTTCCGTTACTAATTCTCTTCTGAATTTTCCCATTCTTCACTTTTCTTCCTTTTATATACCTGACGAAAATAATTACGTCTCTTGTTTTCCTGTTCCGCTATATTCGTTCTTATTTCTTCAGAATGCATCATCCAATATTCATCTTTACTGTCTGCATTTATGTACTCAATCAAATTTTTATATTTGTCATAGATGTCACTCATGCAGTCATGAACATATGCTTCTATTGATTTTTCACTGACAAGTACCCTTTCCACATTTCCCATTTTTCTTGTAATTGTACTGAAAACATTCTTGTCAATCATGTTGAGAATCCTTTGCCTTGATGAATTAAGAATGTATGCAGTCTGGGGAACGGACAGATAACCGTCAATATCAGATTTAATATTCATTCTTTTGTCAGTCATCCTCCAGTATCCTTTTTTATCATGCATTTTGCCGTATTGCTCTGCTCGTCTGAACGCATTAACTTTTCCTGCAAAATACACCTCTATCGAGCGTACATCCACGAGGATTTTATGCTTTCCCATAACCCCATGCAGTCTGTTAAACTGAACCATTCCCTGGACGCTTCTTATGTCTGTGCCAAGTAGCCATGCAGTCTGCTTCACATCGATATAGTCCTCTATCTGTTTCATTAACACTCATCCTTTCTACATTTCGATACCTCTGAATCTTGTCCTTGCCATGTTCATGTTTTTTTCCATTGTTGTCACGCTATCTTTTAGCTGAGTTCTGCTAATTAATTCATGCTGTTTAATTAACATTTCATGACTTATTACTTCCATCTCTTCAGATGTTGTTCTGAAATCTTCAGGAATGCCGTTCTCCTGTTCATACCGGTATACTTCTTGTACCATTTCCTGAAAATTGTCATATTCTGCATCTTTTTCAATGGCCGCCTTCATTTCATTTACATATACGTTAAGACTGGATATGTTCTTAAAATGTTCCATACAGCCACCTTCATCGTCACCGATATCCTGCCTTTCTGTTACAGTTCTTCCATCGCCAAAATCTACAGTATATTTGTTTTTTTCATATCCTGTATACCTGTATTCCTCATGGTTTGTTGTATTGTAAAAAGCAGTTTCTGTGTCATACTTTGCTTTTATTTTTTCTCTGGTTGCGCAAAACTCATGATCCGTCGTTCTCATCATGTCATCATATTCCTTCAACGTGTAATATTTTCCATCTTCAAAGCCTTCTGCTTCACTCCACTCACACTTTACCACCGGTGCAATGTCCGGACATTGTGATAATGCATGGGCAAATTGTGTCTTATCAACATAAAATTTATTTTCAGCGTTATTCCGTATCTGTTTTGGCGTATTAAGCTCTCTTAATATTCCTTTGCTGTCAGTCACAACCGGTGCTACTTGTTGACTTACCAGTTTATTTGCAATCCGGTCTGATATGCTTACAAGATTTTGACGGTTCCACAAATCAGGAAGATTTTTTAATGCTTCATATTCATCCCTTGTCGACGAAAATAGATTGCAAAGTAAGTTTTTTGTATATGCAGCATTCTTAATTCCTGCTTCCTTATCAATTCTTGCCACCGAAGATGTAACTATATCTTCTATTTTCGTTCCGTTGTTGATGGCTTCCATTGCTATTTTTCCAACAGCTAAAACATCCGTTTTAAGCTGTCCCGGCATACTTTCATCATTAATAATCATGTCAATACTCTTATGCTGACCTTTAAGAGCCATCCTGAAGCGTGCCGCATCCGCACCCGAAAAAAGACTCTGTTCTGAATTTTGTACATACATGTCATTTTCCCTTTTGAATTTTATGTTTGTTAAATCTGCTGTTTTTTCAGATGTACGTAAGACTTCAGGATTGTATCTTTTAAACATATTTATGGCATCATTAACAATATCCTCCGTCATTTCATGACTGTAGCTTTTGTATTCGATTTTATTTTTTTGCAGCATATCTGTTATTTCTGTATCCTTTTCAATACTTTCCTGAAGGTTATGTATGCGTCCTTCCTCTTCAAAATTTGAAGCATCTCTTTCGATGAAAAATGAAAAGTTTAAATATGACTCATTTAAGTCATGAACCATCGATGCATATTCCGGGGTAAGTTCCCTGTTATATATTGTGTTAAGCATTATCGGTGAATCAGTTACTATAAAATCAACCTGATCATACAGTCTGTCAACTCTTCTTGTCTGCTCTTTTAAAATCTCAAACTGATTTTTTGCAGTTCCATTAAGCATTTCCATGTTCTTGTCATACACAAGCTCTTTGGCATATTCCTGAACATATTCAGCTGTATATCCTGCTTTTTTTAATGCAGAACATACATCAAGACAGGCTACTGATTTTCCGGCACCGGGGCCACCATAGGCGTTCAGTACAATTGGAAGTTTTTTTACCGGATTTTCTTCTATCCATGTTCTGTGCATTGCAACATATGAATCCATCTTTGCAATAAGATTTTCTTCATTTGCAATATCCATCTGCCTGCTAAATTCACCCTTTTCAATCAGATAGTCTGAAATCTTTTCCGCATCCTTGATAGCTGCAAATAATTCATTTGGTTCATTCTCTAAAACACTAATCCAGTTTTGAACGTAAGCTTCATGATTTTCCATATAATCATTCTGACTATAATCAATTCTCAGGATTTGTGCAGTAAACGCAGATGCGATTTCTGCCCTTAGCTCTTCCTTGGCATATTCAGGACTCCCAAAAGCACCTTCCATGTCCCTGTTAAGTCTGCTTTCATGTCCCGTGGCATGGGCTGCTTCATGAAGCAGTGTGGCAATGTAGTCATATTCACTCTCAAACCTGTTCATGTTAGGCATATTAATTGTATCCTGTTGTTCAATGTAATACGCACTGTCACCACCCTCTGTGAAACCGACTTCCATGTTTTTTATAAGGGTTTCCTTCCTCAGCAAAAGTCCTTCAGTATTTAACTGATAAGTTTTTTCTATATATTCCGGTATTCCTTCAATCTGTTCTCCATTGAATACCGTATAAGTTGATGCAAGCGGTTTCACTCTGCCTTTAAATTCCTCGACCGTCAGTTCTTCTGACAGCTTGTTTGCCTCTGTTCTTGTTAATTTTCTTCTTTCTTCTGTATCATATAAAGACCAAAACTCAACCTTTGTTCCCTTTTCACCGGGCTTGATTTTCCAGCCTTTTGATTGTGCTTGTTTGAACGTACACCACCGCGGATCCTCATATCTCATTTCAAACTGTCTTAATGTGAGCCAGAAAAGATTTGCTCCCCTGTATTCTGCATTTGTTGTGGCATTAAATGGTCTTCGTACTTCACTCCATGCCTTATGCCATGGAATGGTATCTTTTTTTAGGCAGTCTATGAAACTCTGAATCATTTCCTCTCTCATTTTATTAAGCTTCATAAGAATTTCCTCCCTCTTCAAGTTCTGGCCATTCCTGAATTACTTCCTCGTCCGGCTTTTCAAAAATAAATTCTTCAGGAATATCAAAGTCTGCTCCCAATATGCTCATTAACTTAATTATGTTTTCAGTTTGTCTGTCCATTTTTATTTCCTCCTTCTGAAAAATCTTTTTTTCTTTGTATCAGTTGTAATTCTATTTTCTACCGGTATTATTTTTTCGTATATTCCGGAATTACAGTACGTGAACGGATCCTTTGCATCGTCTGAAAAAAAAGTGAAATCACTCTTTTCATCCATTAAATCCATCAGGTCTTTTTTCTCCATATCTGACGTAAAATTAAATATGTAAAATACTTCATTGTAAAAGTTATTTTTAATTACATCATATGTACTATCAAATTCATCCGGTTTACTTCCTACAACAAATATCTGAATGTCCTTTTCAAGAAAAGATACTTTATTAAAATCGTGTTCACTGTATACACCATAGTCATATACTATGTACTCATAGCCTTTGTCCTGAATTTCCTTCAGTTTGTCCGCATAATAGTACATGTCAACGCTTTGGTACCTAACAACTCCGTCAACATCATCTTTTTCCGCAGCCTCATATGCTTCTGACACTGCTTTTACATATCCATGATTATTCATTTCAAAGTAAGCAGCTTTATAGCCTTTAAATAAAAGATATTTGACAATCTGTAATGCCTGTGTTGTTGTTCCCATCCGTCTTACACTTCCTGCAACGCCTATTGTCTTTGTAAGTGTTTTTTTATTTTCCTCGTCTTCACTTTGCTCTTCTTCAGTATTAAAAGAAATGCCTCTTTTATCTTCATATCCAAAATTTTCGTAGTATCCGTTGAGGCACAGTTCAAGGTCTTCTTTTTTATCTGACAAATAAGAACTGAATATGTAATTTTTAATTCCTTTTTCATATAATCCTGATACAAGTTCAGATTGTGGAGAATAAGAGACTGCATAAATGACTACTTTTGTATTAACCGCATTCTTAATCTTTATTATCCAGTCAATAATTACGTTTGCATCATCTGCGTACTGTTCTATGTCGATTACCAGATATTCACAATTTTCCTTGAAATTCATAATGTCTTCTATTTGATTTTCAATGTGTATATTTGCCTCAACATACTCACATGTTGTACCCAGTTTTGAGGCTACATCCTCACAAAAAAATCCTTTTTCCTTTGTTCCTACAAAAATAATCATTTTATGCTTTCTCCTCCCGTTTTATTATTTCTCTAACTTCTTCCTGATCCAAAATATTTTTATGCATAAGTTCATCTGCTACTTTTCTAATATTATCTATATTTTCTTCAACAATTTTCTGTGCTTTATTAAATAGCTCTTGCGAATTTTGACAAACCAATTCATCAAATCCATTTCCACATCTAACGTACCAATTATATTTGTCAGAAAATGTTATAATCATCTGTTTTATAAGTTCTTCAGCACTTTCAAAATCTGAATCAATACTTCCCATGCTTCCCAAACTATATTTTTTATAAATTAGTTTTTCAGTAGCTGCTCCTGCATATTTTATAGTTACAATATCCTTCACAAACTCTTCATCCATTGCAATGCGTGATTTATTTTTTAATATTGTCTTTCCACTTTCCATTTGTTCATTATCCATGTTTATCTGAACACAACTAATATTTACTCCAAGAGCTAATGCTACAACTGCATGACCTGCCTCATGAATGCTTACTAACTTTTTTCCCTCATAGTATTCTACATTCTTTAATAGTTCTATTTCTTTTTTCTTTAAAGACCTCCCTGCTGGTTCAGTAACAATCCAATCTGATTTCATGGATATTCCGTACGACAAAATGTTGTACAGCACCATCAGAAAAATTCCCGAAATGAAAAATATACTTACCATATGGATTACATCTCTATCGCTATGAATTTGTTCTTTTACTTCATGGTTAAAGAACATAAGTAAAAGTACTATTCCGCACGAACATATAAACCAATTCATTATATCCTTTAAAATAACTGATATCTTAAATTTATTATTCATTTATAATTATTTACTTCTCCTATTATCTATTTGTCTTTATCCATGTATACATTAATGTTTCGTACTTTAGCTGGTTAATTCTGTTAAAATATCTGATTACTCTCAAAAGTACATATTTGCCGTCTTCACTTATTTTTTCATCTTTTAACTCTATCCATTCTGTCTTTCCATCTGGATATTCTATTTGTGTATTGTTCTCATTGTCCTGTTTGATTATCCTACAGTATATATCATTTTCCTCCGTTCTTTTGGTCTCATTAAGAAATATAAACCCATATACTAAAACAATAACAACACATATAATAATTTGTATCTGTTTTAAACTTATCCTCTTTATGTTATTCTTTATTTTCATTTTCAAAATCCTTTATAGTCTGTTCTACCATTGGTACCGGCTTTTCTTGTTCTCCGGCAATTTCGGGATTACTTAATTTGCTCCAATTTACAACAACATCATTCCAATCCTTTCCATACTTTACAGGTGGAAGTTTCCATTGAAATTCGATATTTTTGTATTCTTTTCTCATTAAACATATTCTTCTGGCGGCATCAATGCCACTTTTGTCGTTGTCTGTTGCAATTAATATCTTTTTAATGTTGCCCTTATTTAAATATGTTCTCACTGCTCCCACTTTTCCGGTGCCTCCCAGTGCCAGGTAATTGTACTTCCTATATGTCTTGCTAAGTAATGTCATAATGCTTAATGCATCTATAACCGACTCCGTTACTATCAATGTTTCCTGTTTATTGTCAACGTAAAATCCTTTAGCGTAATCACATCCGGATAAATCTCCGGTAAACTTCTTATAAGTATTTGTTCCTCTTTTACATCCGAATATAACTTTTTCCGGATTTTCAACGTCATATCCTAAAAACACACAGTTTCCGTAAGTATCCTGATACAGCATTTTTCTATGAACCATTTCATTAACAACATCTTGTGATATGTATCTTGTCTTAATAAGATAAGCATATATTTTTCTCATGTTTGCATCTTTTTTTGGTAGTATAACCTCTCCCGGTTTTTGCCCGGTTAATTCTTCCTTTTTTCTTTTTTGAGCATACACTTTTGTTTTTTCCGGAATACCAAGCATCTGCTCAAATTCTCTTATTGCTTCATACATGGACATCCGGTTAAAATTAACAGCAAAATCAATAATTGATCCCTCCTTACCAATACATTTGCCATATCCCATCTTTGAGTTTTGCCAGTATACGTTTTTAACCGGATCAATCATTACGCTGTCATGCTCCTTCAAGGAGTAATATTTTCCCTTCCTCACAAGCGTAAATCCACTTCTTGACGCATACTCAATAATACTTAAGTCTTCTCTTATTCTTTTAAATTTTTCAGCTTTTTTCATTCCGCTGCTCCTTTATTCAAATCTTCAATCTGCTTTTCCTTAAGCACTATTCTTTTATTGATTTCCTCAATGTCACCATCAATATCGTTTATTGTCTGTTCATTAGTAGTGATTGTTGTTTGGGCTTTCCCAATTTTTTCGTCTATTGCCCTTACTTCTTCCTCTGTTTTATAGTTTTTGTCACTGTTTAATCGTTCGATTTCCTTATTAATTTCAATATTCTGTTTTCGTAACTTGTCCTGTTGTTTTCTTTTGCTGTTTAACTCTTTTTTCATCTGTTCAATTTCACTATTAAAACTCTTAATTTTATATCCCTTATAATCCAGATTATCTATTTTACTTACTTTTGATACTGCATTTATGTTGGTGTAAAGCTTTAACGTTCCACTGTTACCTTTAACTGTCTCCATTCTTAATGAAATATCACTCCATCTGTCAGGAACATTTTCAAGCTGCACTATAATCCAGTCTTCATCAGCAACCTTTATCTCTGTCTTTATTTTTCTCCCCCGCAAATCCACAGCGCTAAATTTATATTTGTTGTTGCCGTCATAAGAGTTATTTTCGATGTTAAGTTCCACCTCCATCAGATTCTGATTGATGCTGTACTCCCATCTGTTAATTATTACCTTTCTGTCATCCCAGCTTTTCTCAGTTCCAACGGGTGTAATGTATGATGCATCGGCAGTAACCGGCATCCACATCTGTGACGAAAAAAAGAATATGTAGCCACCAACAAAAAAGAAAATAATAATGAAAAAACGTATGTTGTCCCTGTTCTTTTTCCAATTTATTTTTTCAATTAATCCAGTCATAATTCCAATCCCTTTTTCCTATCACAATATATTTTTTTAACATAATTTTCTGCTTCTTCCATTACAAGTTCCCTGTCAAGGTAATGTACACGGATTTTTAAGTTTTCAGCTGTTTTAACTGCCTCTTTCTTTAAATCATCGGATAAATCCTTCTGATTTACTATGTATAAATCAGTCGCACTTTTCATGTCCTCTACTAACGGAATGTTTACCCTTTCTTCCCATAAATTTCTGTAATGCTCCCTCAAATCTCTTCTGCAGCATATATATGCCCTTCTTCCTTTATCTCCCATGTTCTTCTCCTTTTTATGCCTGTTTTGATGACCACTGCTTAGATTTTTTGTTGTAAGTCAGATAGAAATATTTAAAGTCCTTTCTTTTCCATTTTAGATAGTATGTCAGTGTTACAATATGTTCATTTGAATTAAATTCCAAATCACCTGTGAAACATGCAGCTTCCGCATCACCGTAACCGTATCCATTCACAAATGTCATGACTTCTTTTCTTAATCCTTCAGTATCATTATCCACAAGTGCTAAAATGTCATCAGACGGATTCATTATTTCAATTTCATGTTCGTTGATATGCTCATCATGATATCTGTCAACCGTTACTGTTTCATGTGTTACTTCAGTTGCTTCAATTGTGGTATCCTGTACATATTCCGTTGTTGTGTTTAACTTTATTTCTGTAGTAAGCGGCTCGTTTCCTGTTTCAGTGTCCTGCTGTTTTTTACCAACCGTTTTTGAAAAGCTCACTACTGCAATCATGACCGCTGTTATTATAAAAATGATTCCCAATATTTTTCTTTTATTCATGTGTATCTCCTTACCATCCCGGTTTTTCCGTATATGAAAAATGCATTGTGTCTTTTTTGCCAGACCAGTCACCGCCCCAGTAAAATCCGTGGGCTTTCCATATGTTTATGACCTTCTGCGTAACACTGTATTTATTTTTACCCGGTCTGTATCCGCCGTATCCATTTGTTACATCTACATCAGTGTTGTAAAAACATGGATTATCATTCCAGTTTACATCAATTGCAAGTCCGTAAGAATGCTGTGATACTGTACCTGTTCCTATGATGTTCTTCCATACATAGGCACAAGTTTCCGATGCCTTAATTCTAAATTTTGCCTTAACCATATCCTCAAAAACAGCCTTAAATTCCGCTGCGAGTCTGACATTGACCGTAAGATTCATTGTTGTCTTTTTACCATTTTCATCACGGATTGGCACCGTAATTGTCTTGAGGAACATTCGCATTCCATCAGCCGTAATCGGCGGTTTTGCATTTCCCCAGATGAATTTTTGTTTATTTTCGTAACTTACCTTTGCTGCTTCACCCGACTTTACGGCAAACTTAACATCCTCATCACTGTTTGCTTCTTTGTAATATCTCAATACATGCTTAACGTAATATGCATCACCATAGGCATACGGCCCAAGAATCTGTTTTGATGATCCTGTTCTTTGTACAGGGGTTCCATGGTTTAAATCCGCACTTTTCTTTTTCTGATACGCAAGGGCATTTTCCTGTGTCCACTTTCCAAGGTTTTCCAGCTGCTTTTTTGTGGCCGTTCTCCCAAAATTTGCATTGTTTATGTAATCAATGTAACCTCCACCGTAATTGTAAGCCTGAAGTGCAATCTGTATGTGTTCAATATCATTTGGTGATGATACCTTTATCTTGTCATGATCAAGATATCCGCATATTACTTTTACACCATGTTCAATGCTTTGTTTTTTTCTTATCGAATTTGGAGCCTTTCCCAGACTTTCCGAACATTGAAATACGTCTTCACCTGTTCCACCTGATTCCTGCATTACAAGTGCAAGCACAAGGTCTATGTACTGCTCCTTATTGTATTTTTTCAGTTCTCTCAATATGTCATTTCGTAATGCCTCTACTTCTTCAGATATTGGGGATGAGTCATATATAACCGACTGCCCGTTTTCCTGCTCCTCTTCCTGTCCGCCTGAAAAAATCATTGTAATGCTTGATACAAACATTGTTATAATAATCATCATTATAAAAATAAGCATTACAGGAAGTGCCACAAAACCTATAATCTTTTGTTTCACAAATTATAGCCCTCCTTGGAATATCTTCTCCTCATCTTTGGTAAGATGTACCTTAAATTCAATGTTTGTATCGCCCGAAATGGAAAGAATACATTTTCCAACTTCCATTTTTGGAATCTTGTTTACCTGATTTTCAGTTAATTCTCCCTCAAATATCTTTAATAAAAGTCTCTTTGCACTGGAGTTTTGTCTGAAAATAAATTTATACTGCGTGAGTTCAAATATGTTTTTCAACTTTTCAATCCCTTCATTTCCACTTCCTTCAGGTGCAAAATCAGCAATTCTTTGTGAAGCAAGTCCTATGCCTCCAAAATATTTTCTTGCTTCTCTTAAATAAACTGAAATAAGTTCCAATGCTTGTATTTTCTTTGCATTTAGCCATCTGTGGCTTTCATCAATCAGAATGAGTGTTTTAACAACATCCCACATTTTAATGCTTCCTTCATCTAATCTCTTTTGCATTATTTTTCCATTTGTTACGCAGTTATCCCAACACAGGGAAATCATATTGATGATACTTGCATCAAACACTTCAGGTTTTAATTCCTTAAGAATTGAAAGGTCAAAAGTTATAATCTGTTCATCAGCAATGTTATCGATTGTTGTGTATCCATCAAAGAACTTGCCATACGTTTTTACAATGTTTCTGATTATTTTTGCTATTTTGTCTCTTAATATCAACGTTTTAACAACAACCTGTTCTTCTAGCTTGCTGTATTTTCCTGATTGTATTTCCTTTATGTTTCTTGTTGCAGATTCAAGAAAATCTGAAAAAGTTGGATAACTTGTCGCTGGCAATCCTGTAAACTGTTTTTGCTTACTTCCAACCTCATTGTCAAAACCAAACTCCTTATATAACTCCCTTAGCATTTCCTCAAATTCTACAATTTCCTCGGCCTCAACCTTTCCACCAACCAAAAGTTTATAAAAGGTACTTACCTTTGATATGTGTCTTGTAAATGATATACTTTCATCATCACCTGCACGTAAGATTTCCAATGGATTTAATATTCCATTAGAACCATCAAGTTTAATTACCTTTCCACCCAGTGTTTTTGTCAATAATGTACATTCTCCACTCACATCAAAAGTTCTAACAAAATTTCCCTTCGTAGCATTATCTTTTAACTGTTTCTTTAAAAGTGTTGATTTTCCTGATCCCATTTCACCTGTGACGAGGAAATTATAATAAAGTCTTGTCTGTGTTTTAGTAAAAAGGTCAAACAATACATTTCCTCCGCATGGTGTTTTTCCCAAAAAAGTTCCTGTGGGGTCATAAAGCATCGAAAAGTGAAACGGATTTCCGTGAGCCAGACCTGATGCTGTAATACTCTGTCCATATGGAAAAAATAATTCCTGTTTCTGTCTTTTATATGGGCGGTACATGCTGAGCCACTCGTTTTTTGTCTCATTAAGGTAAATTGTTGAAAGCCATCCTGAATCGGTTTCAAGCTTATCCATGATATTCTTAATTCTTCGCTCTAACGCCTCAAAACTCCTGTCTGCTACAAATATCCTTATGTGCAGCAACTTTATTATTTCGTTTAATGACTTTATCTCGTCATACATCCTTTTCATTTCACCTAGTCTTTTTTCTGCATCGTATAACTCGGCAAAATTTTTAGCCTCCATCTTTCTTCCTGCCTGCTCTTTCATGGACTTATTTAAATTTTTTTTAACTTCTGACATATTATCAGTGGATATGTCAACCATGCATACGGTTCCGTTAATGTTACATACTTTTGCAAGCCAGAATGTATCTATGTCCTCCGGGAACTGGTAAATATGTATGCATCCCTCGTATCCTGAACCTGTCATGATGTATCTCACATCCTTAAAGGTTATCCCTCCGGATGGCTGTATTTTTTCCATCAAATACATATCTCTCGGTCTGTTTTTTTCTTTTTTAAAAATCATTCTCCGTTCTCCTTTATCCAATCAGGAAGCACTTATTGTTAAGTCTCTCACAAATTTGCAGCTTCTTTTCCTTTGAAAGAAGTGTTACAAGCCCATTTCTACCACTTCCTAATGTATTAACTATCAGCTCTCTGTTACTTTGCAGCTGAATTTTTTTCTTTGCAAAAATCATGTAATAATATTCCCTCATAACATCATTTTTTTCTATCCACACCAGTTCATCCAGTTCTCTTTGCAAAAACCTTTTGTATATTTCATTATGAGTATTTTTAATCTTGTGCCTTAAATATTCCTGTTGAGCCGACGTCTTGCATGGGAAATTCATTACACATATCTTCAAATCGTCAGCATACATTTTATAAAGCTTCGCAAACTTCATAATGTCATATTCAACTTCGTAATCAGCCGAGCTTACAATATCTTTTGTGTTTACCTGAATCAGATCCATGAAGCTTCCATCATTCATGACAAAGCAGTTTAAATCATCATCATAATATGCCTGCTCCATTATTTTTTTAGTGGTAAAATCTATCTGTGGTGTTTTTTTCTTTTTTACATTATCTTTCTTCATCTTTTCTCTCGCTTTCAGGTATTTTCGATATATTAAGTTCCGGTTTATAGACCATCTTATCCTTTCTGAAGAACAAAATTAGAGCCTCATAATTCCTTCTTCTTCTGTTTGTCTTGCTTTTGGCTGTAAGCCATATGGCACAGAACACTGAATATATGTAGTATGGTATTCTTATACTCTCTGAAACAACGGTTCCAAACATTCCTGAAACGGCAGAATATATCAAGATGAAAAAGAAATCAAACAGGTATATGTTTTTATGAACCTTTGTCTCTGACTTAGTTTCTTCCAAACTCATAAACTTCATGTTCATTAGTCATCACTTCCCTTCATTCCATCCTGTAATGTCTGTTTATTCAGACTGTTTACAATACCGCTACTATTTTTATTATTTAAGTCCTGTGAATAACTTTTTTTATCCACTGTTTCTGATAAATTATCCATTGAACCATACGCTGATGTTCTGTCCGCATTGGTTCTGTTGTCTGCGTTGTCCATGTATTTTTCAAATCCTGATTTGTTATCTAAAACACTGTCCCTGCTTCCCATTGAACTTATATCACCGTAACTGTTATCAAGGTCAGCATCCATTTTTGCAGTGCTTTGTGAATTTCCATTACTTCCAAGGGGATCCATTCCATTAAGCATGTCTTCCTTCATTCTGTCAGGATTGCTTCCTCCTACTGCCTCATCATCCATCTCACCGCTTCTGCCATCAGCATTTACGTTTTCATTTAACGGATCTGCTACATTACTGTCCGTGTCCATATTTTCATTGACACTTCCATTTTCCTCCATGCTGCCAAAACCTGTATTATCATTCTGGTTTACATTATTGTTATCACCATCGGAATTTGAATTTATATCTTCATTATTTGCATTTTCACTGAAATCCATGGTGTTTGCAGCATTTTCTGTAGTGCTAAATGCTTCATTGGCCGCATCGCCTTTGACAGCCCCTGACATTTTCTTTCCAAGGTTGCCCATGTGTCCTGCCGCCCCTCTTGCTGCGCCATACGCCATTCTTCCCATTGAAGCTGCCATGTTGGTACCATACATTACACTCATGACCTTCTGCATTCCATCTGACAGTCCGACATCTTCTCCTGTAATCTTCTGTACAACATTAGGGCCGTCAATGACTGCCAGTGCCACGAAGAAAAGCATTAATCCTTTTGTTAATCCTCCCCATGACTTACCTGATATGTAATCATCAGCAAGCATAAACATCTTGACGGATACCAGTGTAAGCATCAAAACAATGTAACTGTTTTTGATTCCATCAAGTATCTTCATTATCTTTTGACCGTTCGTTACATTAGCTGAATACAGATATGCAAGTATTTCACTGAAAACCACTTCATATAATGTTTTAACAACTTTGTACGAAAAGAAAATAAATACTATTACCAATGACAACATGACAAGGAATGCCGTCCACCAGTCAATGGAATATCTGTAGTAGTATGTGTTAAGAGCGTCCGTCCACGCCACTCCATCGTAGCATTCACTTATGACTGTCACTATTTTCCCACTCTCGTCATATAGATTAGTTGCATAATTTTCCATGATGACTCTGCTTTCTTCCTTAACATCATCAGGAAACACCAATTCGTTAATGTTAAGTGCGTTCCACGACTTCTTAGTCAGCGGTGTCTTTACGTCTGCATATCTCTCACCATCTGCATTTTTCTTTCCGAGATTCTCTATACCTACTATGTTATCAATATACCTTAAGTCATGAACACTGTTTCCCAGCATGTTGTATACTGTTTCTTCTGAAACATCACCCATGATTTCAGTTCTTACTTCCTTTGTGAGCAAGCTGTTCATCTGTGTTATCATCCATGTCATGGACGTTACCACCAGTACCCCAATGCATATGTTTGTTACAAATTTGGGCTTTTTTTCAAAGTTGAAAATAAGTGTTACTCCCAGCCATCCGATTGAAGCACATAAAAGAGCTATCCATACAGGTTCCCAATCCTTAACATATGCCTTAACCGGGCCATAATTGGTAAAATTCATCATGGCAAATGACTTATCAAAGAGCTTTGCCCCTGCATCAGCGAACATTACCACAATGGATAAAAGTCCCTTTCCTATGTATCTTAATCCTGATTTAATCAGATCATTCTGGCTGAACAGATCATCATAATCGTTGTACAGTGCCTTTAACGCATCAGCTTCCTTTTCAACATCATCTGACAATGCATATACCTGATTCTGCATCAGCAGAACCGTTAGTAGAACAACGAAACCTGCCATTCCGATTACAGCCATTCTCCTGTTAATCTTTTTATAGTTCATTTTCACTTCCTATTCTTACAAGTGAAAGCAATGCTTCCCTTTCATCCTCACCTGTAACTTTTGTATATATTAAATCCACAATTTCCATTATGCTTGTTTCCCCGTCAATTTTAATTCCAACCTTTCTAAGTGCCTCCCTTACTTCCTTTTCGTTTGATAACCCTGACAGTTCAGACCGGTCATACAGACTGTTCATCGTGTTTTGCTGTATCCATAAAAGTGATATTTTATAATCCCACACTTTGTCCTTCAATTTAATGTAACTTCTGTCCTCGTTATTTATTTCCCTCAAATCTATTGTGTCCGGATTTGGAAACGTATCAGTAAGATATTCATGTCTGTATAAGAAACATTTTCCTGTTTCTTCCGAATTAAATATCGGTGTTGGTTTTACTTTGTTTTTTTTCAAATCCTCACGCTTCATGACACGCTTGATTACGCATTCTCCCGGAAGAAGCTCCATTAACTGATTTTTGTTAAGAAGTGGTTTTTCCTGTGTATTTTCCATGAAATGTTTATGCGTTGATAACTTTTCGCCTGAACGCTGCATGTCAACTATTGTTTCGTTACCTA
>ERZ857801.1814-NODE-1814-length-20615-cov-4.806372_pt1 | contig 20615 bp, 18 predicted proteins | sample MGYA00519762_ERZ857801 | MGnify/ENA primary metagenome ERZ857801 (study PRJEB31778, sample SAMEA3449368) | human gut metagenome | biome: human gut; feature: human-associated habitat; material: faeces | place: United Kingdom | collected 2010/2012 ...
CTCCTCCACGTGCCCGTCGCAGAGCACCACCGTCCGCCCGCCCAGGTCGGCGGCCAGCTTCATGTCGTGGGTGATGACCAGGAAGGCGGTGCCCAGCCTGCGGTTTAATTCCTGGATCAGCGCCGTGATCCCCCGGCTGGAGGCGATGTCCAGGGCGCCGGTGGGCTCGTCCAGCAGCACCAGGGCGGGATTGAGGGCCAGGGCGTTGGCCAGCAGGAACTTCTGCACCATGCCGCCGGACAGCTCCCGGGGATAGCGCCCCAGATCTGCCGTCTCCAGACCCACCAGGGCCATCAGCTCCTCCATCCGCGCCGCCATGGCCGCCCCCCGGTACGCCCGGCACAGCACCTCCCGCAGGTGCTCCGCCAGGGTGAGGGAGGGGTTGAGCCACTCGGCCGAGTTCTGGAAGGAGAGGGCGAACTCCTTCATGCGCAGGGGTCTGCGCGCCCGCTCGTCCATGGCCAGCAGCTCCCTGCCGTTGAGGTACACCTGCCCGCTGACCTGGGCCTCCGGCTCGGACAGGCAGGCGATGGCGCGGGCCAGGGTGGTCTTGCCGCTGCCCGACTCCCCCACGATGGTGAGCATTTCCCCGGCGTCCAGAGCAAAGCTCACCGGGTGAAGGGTGAACTCCGGGTAGGACACCGACAGGTTGTTCACTTCCAGCAGCACGGCTTGTCCCTCCTCTGTTGTTCCTCCAGCCCGCCCACCAGCAGGCGCAGCAGCAACGTGGACAGCACCAGCGCCCCCACCGGCGGGAGGAGCCACCACGTCCAGAAGTCCGTCCGGTAGAGACCGGGGAAGTCCACGGCCCGGGCGATCATCATACCCCAGGAGCGGGCCAGCGGGTCGGACAGGCCCAGAAAGGCCAGGGAGGACTCCTGGAGAATGGCCCGTCCCACCACCGCCAGGGCATTGATGGTGAGCAGAGGCCACAGCTCATGGCCGATGTGGGTGCGGATGAGGTACCAGGTTCCGCCGCCGTAGAGCCGGGCCATCTGCACGTAGTCCCGCCGCCGGATGGAGATGGTCTTGGCCCGCATCTGCCGGGCCACCGGGGCCCAGGAGAAGGCGGCAATGATCCAGACCAGGTTCCAGGTGCTCTGCCCCAGAAAGGCCCCGATGACGATCATGACCGGGAGCTGGGGGATGGCCAGAAGCACCTGGATCAGAAAGGAGATCAGAGCGTCCGCCCAGCCCCCCGCAAAGCCCGCCAGTATCCCCAGGCCGCCCCCCACCGCAAAGGTGAAAGCGGCGGCGGCCAGGCCGATGCCTAGGCTGCGGAAGAAGCCGGCGGAGATCTGGGCGTAGATGTCCACCCCCAGGTTGTCGGTGCCCAGCCAGTGGGCGGCGGAGGGGGCCTCCAGGGAGCCCCCCGACGGGAGCTGGGCCGGGTGGGGGTATCCGGTGACCCCCCACAGGAAGCAGAGGGCCAGCAACGCCAGCAGGAGCAGGGGAACCAGCCATTTGCGCCTCATGGCCCCTCCTCCTCTCCGTCCAGCCGGCGGTTGACCACGTCCGCCGCCGCCAGGCTGAGGAGCACCAGCACGGCGGACAGGAGGAACACCCCCTGGAGCATGGGATAGTCCCGGTACTGCACCGCCTCCCGCAGGACGGTGCCCAGGCCGGGGTAGGCGAAGACGTTCTCCACCAGAATGGTGCCCCCCACCGCGCCCCCCACGCTGAGGAAAAAGCGGGCCACGATGGGGGTGGCGGCGTTGCGCAGGATATAGGCGGTGCGGATGCGCCCCGCGGTCAGGCCCTTGGCCCGGGCGTTGGTGAGGTAGGGCCTGCCCAGGATGGTGAAAAAGCTGGCCCGGGCGGTAAAAAAGAGCTTGGGGACCGTGACCAGGGTGAGGGCGCACACCGGCATCAGGCTGTGCACCAGGATGTCCCCCAGCCGCTGCCACAGGCCGTCGTACTGGGCGAAGGGGGTGTAGGCCCCGGAGAGGGGAATCCACGCCGCCCGGGCCGCCACCAGGAAGAGCAGGAGCACGCCGGTGAGGAAGGGGGGCACCTCCGCCAGGGCGGAGAGGGCCGGGTAGAGCGCCCGGTCGGCCCAGGGCCGGCGGACGCACAGCAGGGCCAGGGCCACCCCCAGGAGCAGGCTGAGGGCCAGGGTGCTCCCCATGATCCACAGGCTCCAGGGCAGGCGCTCCAGCAGAATATCCGCCACGGGCCGCTTATAGTGGATACTCTGGCCGAAGTCCCCGTGGAGGTTGTCCACAATGGTATCCCTCAACTGTGGAAAAAAGGGCTTGTCCAGGCCGTAGTAGGCCCGCAGCAGCTCCTTCTGCTCCTCCGAGTAGGCGGCGTCCACATCGTCCCCGGCGGCCCCGGAGGTGTAGTCAAAGGGGTCGCCCGGCATCAGCCGGGGAATGGAGAAGTTGAGGAGATAGATGACCAGAAAGGCCCCCAGCAGCATCAGCAGCTTTTTTCCCATGCTTCTCCTTTCCCGGCGGGGCGGACCTCAGCGCGCCATGTAGGACAGGCGGTTCTGCTCCGTCTGCTGGTAGGCGTAGGTCTTCATCCAGCCGTCATAGACATCCTTGCGGTACATGGAGTAGGAGGACTGGTTGGCGATGACGATGATGGGGATCTCCCAGCTCACCAGCAGCTCCAGCTCCTGAAACAGCTCCACCCGTTTGTCAAAGTCGGTCTCGTACATCTGGCCCTCGGCCAGCGCGGTCATCTCGGCGTTGGAATAGCCGATGGCCCCCATGGAGTGGGGGTTGGTGCCGGAGAACTTGGACTCGTCGGAGAACAGGGTGCGCATGTAGGTGGGGGGATTGTTACCCCAGCCGCCGTTGCCCACCAGGGCGAACTCGTAGTCGCCGCTGTTGATGCGCCCGTCCCGGGTGGCCGAGTCGTGGGCCTCCACCGTCACCTCGATGCCCGCGGCGGTGAGGCCGTTGCGGATGATCTCCGCGATGGCCAGGTCGTCCCCGTCGTCGCCGCACAGAAGGGTGACGGAATAGCCCTTCCCCGCAAAGACGGCGTGGGCCGCCTCCGGGTCATAGGGGTACTGCACCACGTTCTCGTTATAGTACAGGCTGCCCTGGGGGACGTAGCCCGCGCTGCCCACCGTGCCCGCGCCGCGGAACACGCTGTCCACCACGCTCTGCCGGTCGATGGCGGCGTACACCCCCTGCCGCAGGGCGAGCTCCAAAAAGTCGGGGCACCGCTCGTAGTTGATGAGCAGCTTATAGCCCATGTCGTTGGCTTTCTCCACCACGCCGATGGACGGGTCGTTCAAATAGGTGTCCATCAGGTCGGCGGGCAGGGAGGTAATGTCGATCTCCCCGCTCTCAAAGGCCAGCAGGGGGTCGCTCACCGGCACAAACTGGATCTTCTCCGCCGCCTGCTCCCCGTTGCACCAGCCGTCGAAGGCAGTGAACTCATAGCTGCCGGTGGCCCCGTCATAGGCGGTGCAGGCATAGGCCCCGCTGCCTGTCAGATAGCCCTCCCCGGTGTAGGAGTTGGGATCGTCCACGCTCTCCCAGATGTGCTTGGGCAGAATCACGAAGGAGCCCAGGTTGGACAGGGTGTCGGCGTTGGCCTCCTTCACGGTGATGGTGATGGTCTGCTCGTCCACCACCGTATAGTGGTCCACCAGATAGCTGTCCCCCACCCCCAGGGAGTTGGAGACCGGGGGGTGCTCCTGATAGTAGTCCAGGGTGAAGGCCACGTCGGCGGTGGTGAGGGGCGCGCCGTCCTGGAATTGGGCGTCTGCAAAGAGGGTGAAGGTGTAGTCGTTGCCGTCCATGGACCAGCGCTCCGCCAGCCAGGGCACGTCGCCGGTCTCGTCCTTCTCCAGCAGGCTGCCGTACACCAGGCGCATCTTGGCCGTGCCGGGGCCGCGGGACTGGTGCAGATAGGGATTTGGGACGCCCCAGTCGGTGCCCCCCTCCAGGCGGAGGGTCTCCACCCGGCGGCCGGAGGCGGTGCGGCGCAGGGCCTCGTAGCTGGCGGGCTGATCCACGGTACCGTCCAGCCGGAAGCGGAGCCAGCAGATGCTGTCCAGAAAATCGTAGCCCAGATAGTCCGCCATGAGGCGGGCGGCGAAGTACTCGCCCCGGCTCACCAGCTCGTCCTGACTGATGCCACGGTCCATTTTCTCCCGCAGGGCGGCGAACTCCGCCTCCAGCGGTGTGGACAGGTGCAGCTCGTCCCGGATGGAGAGATAGCGGCTGCGGATCATGTCGAACACGGCGTCGCAGCTGACGCCGTATTGCAGGTGGGCGTAGCACAGATACAGCAGGTCCGTCAGTTTGTGGTCGTCCCGACTGCGCTTTCCGGCGGCGCTGACCACCACCACACGGCGGCTGGGGTCAGAGTCCACGATGGCCTTCACCTTGGCAAACTGATGGGCGTCGGCCATAGAGGAGCCGCCGAATTTCAATACCTTTAACATAGGAGGATCGCCTTTCTTTCATGGATGCAGTGCCGTTTGTTCCGCAACGGACAGAGAATTTATGTCCTCGGAATAAAAACACTTGCTTTTTTCTTGGAGACAGTGTATCATACTGTTTCAGAAAAAGCAAGTGGTAAAAGGAGCGTTTTTTATGATCTACCACAGCACGAGGGATGAAAAGCTGACGGCGGCCCCGGCCAGAGCCGTTTTAGAGGGCATCGCACCGGACGGAGGACTGTATGTCTGCGATCCGGGGAAGCTGGATTTTGACTGGCAGGGGACCTTGCAGAAGGATACCATGTCCATGGCGGCGGACATTCTGGGTGTACTGCTGCCGGACTTTCAGGATATGAACGGGCTGGTGCGGGCCAGCTATGCCGGAAAATTCGCCAGCGATGACCTGACGCCGCTGGTGCCGGTGGGGGAGCGGTATGTGCTGGAGCTGTACCACGGCCCCACCAGCGCCTTCAAGGATGTGGCCCTGTCGGTGCTGCCCCGGCTGGTGAGCGCCGCCGCCAAGCAGGAGGGGGCCGGGGATGTGGTGATCCTTACCGCCACCTCCGGCGATACCGGTAAGGCAGCGCTGGAGGGCTTTCACGACGTACCCGGCACCCGGATCATGGTGTTCTATCCCGCCGGGAGCGTGTCGCCGGTGCAGGAGGCACAGATGGTGACGCAGGAGGGCGGCAACGTCCGGGTATGCGCCATCCGGGGGAACTTCGATGATGCGCAGACCGGCGTGAAGAATGTCTTTGCAGCCTGTAAAGGGAAAGACCTTCACGGTGCGGTGCTATCCTCCGCCAACTCCATCAACATCGGGCGGCTGGCCCCGCAGGTGGTATACTACTTCCGGGCCTATGCCGATCTGGTGCAGGCGGGGCGCATCCGGGTGGGGGAGAAGGTCCACTTCGTGGTGCCTACCGGCAACTTCGGAGATATTCTGGCAGGGTATTTCGCCAAGCGCATGGGTCTGCCGGTGGGGCGGCTGGTGTGCGCCAGCAACGCCAACGATGTGCTGACGGAGTTCATCTCCACCGGTGTATACGACCGGCGGCGGCCCTTCTATAAGACCACGTCGCCCTCCATGGACATTCTGGTGTCCAGCAATCTGGAGCGGCTGCTGTATCTGCTGTCGGAGGGGGACTGCGGCTATGTGGCGGGGCTGATGGAGCAGCTGAACCGGGAGGGACACTATCAGGTGTCGCCCCGGCTGTTGGAACGCTTGCAGGCGGAGTTCGACTGTGCCTGCTGCGACGATGCCGGGGCGGCGGAGGTCATCCGTCGGCTGTGGCAGGAGCAGCACTATCTCTGCGACCCCCACACGGCGGTGGCGTGGTCGGCGGCAGAGCAGGTGCGGCTGGAGGACGGGGCTCCGGTGGTGGTGCTCTCCACGGCATCACCCTACAAGTTCCCGGCGGCGGTGCTGGGGGCGCTGGAGGGCGGCTGCGACGGCGACGAGTTCGCCATGATGGAGCGGCTGCACCGGCTCACCGGCACAGAGGTGCCGAGGAAACTCGCCGGTTTGCAGGGCCGGACGGTGCGCCATCGGGACGTCATCGACAAGGAGCAGATGCTGGACTATGTGCTGGCAGAGGCCATGAGGAGCTGAAAGGAGCGGACTATGAACATCGTTTGTTTGGATATGGAGGGGGTGCTGGTGCCGGAGATCTGGATCGCCTTCGCAGAGGAGAGCGGTATCCCGGAGCTGCGGCGCACCACCCGTGACGAGCCGGACTATGACAAGCTGATGCGCTGGCGCATCGACATCCTGCGCCAGCATGGACTGGGGCTGAGGGACATTCAGAACACCATCCGCCGCATTGACCCGCTGCCGGGAGCCAGAGAGTTTCTGGACCGGCTGCGGACTAAGGCGCAGGTGGTGATCCTCAGCGACACCTTCGAGCAGTTCGGTCTGCCGCTGATGGAGAAGCTCAACTGGCCCACCCTGCTGTGCAACACGCTGGAGGTGGGGGAGGACGGTATGATCTCCGGCTTCCGGATGCGGTGCAGTCACTCCAAGCTCACCACCGTCCGGGCCTTCCAGTCCATGGGCTACGATACCATCGCCTCTGGCGACAGCTACAACGATCTGGAGATGATCCGGGCCAGCAAGGCGGGCTTCCTGTTCCGCACCACGGAGCAGATCAGGGCGGACTATCCCCAGTATCCGGCCTTCGAGGAGTATGGCGACCTGCTGGCGGCTATTGAACAGGCACTGTAAAGGGGAAACGCATGACAGGGAGAGCCTCCGCAGGAGGGCGGTTCCGCTGTCAGAATAAGAAAAGGATAGGGCAGGGCCGACATTTTGTCGGCCCTGCCCTATCCTTTATGGTGGTTACTGCTCCTGTACCACGGCGATGTCCTCACCGACGGTGCAGATGTGGTATGGGGCATCGGCGGAGACGCCGGTGTCGTGGGTCTCTCCGGTGCGGAGGTTTGTCACCCGGAGGGTTCCGTTCTGCCGGTAGGTGGCATAGGCGGCACCGGTATAGAATTGCAGACCGTCCTCCTGCCGCTGGGGGATGTAGGCGGCGGCACGGGACACGGTCGGCCGGGCCAGTTCTGTGGCGCAGTCGTAGACATAGACATCCGTCAGGCGGGATTCCTGACTTCCGTCATCCGTGGCTGTCACGAGGATATCCGCTCCCAGCCAGCGGGCGGTGAGCATGAGGGAGGCATCCTCTGCTATGCCGCAGGCGGAGGCCAGATCCACCACCTGCTGTCCGTCGCAGTAGAAAGCGCCCTGACGATCCGCCTGCTTGGTCAGGAAGATGGCTTGCTGCAAATCCGGGGAGACCTCCAGCTGCCAGATGCCGTAGGGGGTCAGCAGGTCGGGCAGCAGCCACGTCAGTTGGCTGCTCTCCAGCCACGCCAGAGCGTACCGGCCCTGATCCAGCTGCTCCGGGTCACGCAGGCGGCACAGGACGGCGTCCATGGAGCCGGAGATGGGCTCGGCAGACCAGTCCTCCTGCTGGTTCTGGAGGAAGATCTGCCCATCATATTGGCACCAGAGGAAGGTGAGCTGTCCCTCCGGCAGGGTACCGGAGAAGGTCTCGGTGGGCAGGGCCTGACCGTCTGCGTAAAATACGCCGTCGGTGCAGGTGGGCGCTGCCGGGATCACGGCGGCATTGAAGGGGGTCTCGCCGGTCCAATAGGCGATCTCATCGCCGGTGTTCCCGGGTAAGGCACTGCATCCCGTCAGCAGGATGCACAGTGCACTCAAGAGATAGATGATTCGATGCTTCACGGTGGCCTTCCTTTTCACACGATATGTTTTCGGTATATGGTAAGATAATTGTATGGTAAAGAAAATGAATTGTCAATAATTTATAATATTTGGAGGAGGTAAAATGGAAAATACGCACTTTGCACAAAAAATGAGGGACGAATCTATTGACTTTGCCGTGGAGGTATGGTAAAAGTAAGGAGAAAGACAGTGGTTGGATGGGCGATAAAGGAGGCTCTATCATGAAAACGGGAAGGATTATAGCGGTGCTTGCGGTATCCTTGCTGGCAGGGCTTGTGCTGGTGCTGCTCTGGATAGGTCGGGGCGGCAGAGAACCGGAGAAGACGGAGGTATCCGTGACGGAAAAGCAGGCCATGACCTTCGCAGAGGGTGAAATCCGCCGCATCGCCGGGGAGGGCGGGCCGGACTGCACATGGGACGATACCACGGCGATCCTCCAAGGCAGGCCCCTTTACGGCCCCGACGACCGGTGCAACGGATATGTGTGCAGGCTGACCACCGGCGGCATGGAGACAGGGTATCTTCAAGTGGATGCGCTGGGCGGGGAGCTTTGCACCGGTGCTTACTCCTTCGACGGTATCCCGGCCTATGAGGGGCTGGCCGAGGAGGGCGGCGGGACGGCTTCGGAGGAACGGCTGTACTTTTTCGGCGGCATCTCCTACGGCGTAAGGCTGGAGGACGGGAGTTTCCGGCTGATGGGCTCTCCGGAAAGGGTGAGCGCCGAGACGGCGGCGGAGCAGTACCGGCACACGGTGGAGCAGGTGCAGCGCCAACGGGCGGAGTAAGAGATGATGAGCGGCGTATTCTCCGGCGGGAGGGTGCGCCGCTCTATTGACAGCGGTGGTATAATCTATTATGGCTGAAAATATACGAAAACGAGGACAACACTATGGACATTACACAGGGCGCACCCTTCGAGAGCTTTGGGCTGTCGGAGGCGACCATGCGTGCCATACACAACAAAGGATATGAGGTGAGTACCCCCGTACAGGCCGGGTGCATCCCCCCCATGCTGGCGGGGAAGGACGTGATCGCCAAGGCCCCTACCGGCACCGGTAAGACCATGGCCTTCGGCATCCCCATCATCGAGCGCATCGACCCGGAGAGCGAGACGGTGCAGGCGGTGATCCTGGCCCCCACCCGTGAGCTGGCCATGCAGATCACCGAGGAGATGCGGGAGGTGGCGGTGTGCCACGAGGGGGTGCGGCTGGTGTGCCTGTACGGAGGCCAGCCTATCGGCAAGCAGATCAACGCCCTGAAGCGGCGGCCCCAGATCGTGGTGGCCACGCCGGGGCGGCTCTCCGACCACATGAAGCGGCGGACGGTGGTGCTGAACGAGGTGTCCACCGTGGTGCTGGATGAGGCGGACCGGATGCTGGATATGGGCTTTATCCACGATGTGCGGCGGATATTGGACAAGATCCCCAACCGGAAGAATCTGGGGATGTTCTCCGCCACCATCTCCCGTGAGGTGATGGACATCTCGTGGATCTATCAGCGGGATCCGGAGGAGATCACGGTGCAGGCCACGCAGGAGAATAAGCCTGATATCTTGCAGTACCGCCTCGATGTGGACTCCGACGCCAAGGTGGACGCCATTGCCGCCATCATCAAGAAGCAGGGGCTGGAGCGGGTCATCTGCTTCTGCAACACCAAGGGCTCCACGGAGCGGCTGACGAAGTTTTTGCAGATGCGTGGGCTGGACGCCCAGTGCATCCACGGAGATATCCCCCAAAAGAAGCGGGAGGAGGTCATGGCCCAGTTCCGGGAGGGCAAGCTCCATGTGTTCGTGGCCACGGACGTGGCCAGCCGGGGCATCGACGTGGACGATGTGGACGCTGTCTTCAACTTCGACGTGCCGGAGGAGAATGAGTACTACGTACACCGCATCGGCCGGACGGGGCGGGCCAAGCGCCACGGCGTGGCCTATACGCTGCTGTCGGATTTCCCCAGCCGGATGCGGCTGGACGATATCGCCCGCAACACCCGCAGCCAGATCGTCTCCGCCAAGCTGGAGGAGGACGGCACGGTGGTTCCGCTGGAGAAGTAAGAGGTGGGGCTATGAATATTTGGAAACGGGGCGTTTGCCTGCTGCTGACGCTGGTGATGGCGGCGGCGCTGGCGGGTTGCGGCACCCGGCGGGAGCCGCAGACGCTGCGGGTATGCCTGCCGGAGCTGCCGGGGACGCTGGACCCGGCTATGGTCACCACAGACTCCGAGCGCATCGTGGTGAGCCATCTGTATGAGAATCTCATGAAGCTGTCCTCTGACGGGCAGGGCGGCAGCCGGGTGGAGGCCGGGGCTGCCCGGAAATATACCTGCACCGACAACAGCGACGGTACACAGACCTATACCTTCACCCTGCGGGACATGAAGTGGTCCGACGGGCAGAAGGTGACGGCGGCGGATTTTGTCTACGCCTGGCAGCGGCTGGCGGACCCGGCCACGGCATCCCCTAATGCGGCGCTGCTGGAGATGGTGGCGGGGTATCGGCAGGTTCGCAGCAGCGGCGATGTCAGCAAGCTGCAGGTGTCGGCCCCGGAAGAGAACACCTTTGTGGTGACCCTCAGCAATCGGTGCGCCTACTTTTTAAGCGCCGTGTGTACGGCGGCAGCCACCATGCCGGTACGCAGCGAGCAGCCGAAGAACTGGCAGGCGGATCCCACGGCCCTGTGTACCAACGGAGCCTACCGCATCAGCGAATGGAAGAACGGTCTGCTGACCGCCACGGTACCGGAGAGCTACTACGACCAGCGGCGACTGCAAATGAGCACGCTGGTGTTCCGGTTCGAGACGGATGCGGCGATGAGGACGGAGCTGCTGAAAAAGAACGAGGTGGATTTCGTACTGGGACTTTCCCAAGAGGAGCTGGCGAATGAGCCGGAGACATGGACACCGGACAGATATCCTCAGGTGATGACGCTGCTGGTGAACCAGATGGCACAGAGCCTGGCCAGCGAGGAACTGCGGCAGGCCATGTCGCTGGTCATCGACCGGAACGCCTTGGCGGCGCTGACAGAGAGCCGTCTGGTGACTCTGGCGACCGGACTGATTCCCGGAGGGATACGTAACACCATGGGCGGAGACTTCCGCACGGAGAGCGGCGACCTCATTAACAACGACCCAGAGGCGCTGAGGGCTGCCCGTGAGAAGGCGGCGGAGCTGATGCAGCAGGCCGGTCTGACGGACCCCAGCAGTCTGGCGGGATTGGGGCAGGTGACGCTGCTGTATGAGGAGAGTGACGTCAACGCCAAGATCGCTCAGCTGCTGCGGGATACGTGGCGGGATCAGCTGGGCCTTGTGGTGACGCTGAAGGGCGTTACCGGCGAGGAGGTACAGCGGGATGTGGCCAGCGGCGAGTTTACCATCGCTATGGTGACGATGAAAAGCGACCGCAACGACGCCATGGGCCTGCTGCGGCAGTGGGCCAGCGGCAGCAAGGAGGGGGAGTTCTTCTACTCCCACGCCTACGATATGCTGATGGGTGTGGCGGCGGACTGCGGCGAGGTAGAGGTACGGGACGCCTATCTGGAGGATGCCGAGCGTCTGCTGCTGGAGACGGGGTATGTATGCCCCTTGTATTTTACCGGTCAGAGCAGCCGGCTCAGCAGTGCCTACACGGGGCTGCTGACGGACGGCATCGGCGGGTACTACTTCTATGTGGTTCAGCAGAACAACGGATAACAGAATTAAAAAGAGCATCCTGTGAAGGAAATAGCCCTCACAGGATGCTCTTTTTCTTGGGAAAATGCCATGGGATGGGGCGTCCTCCCGGGAGGAAAGCCCCGTGGTGGGAGGCGGCAATTACCGGATGCCGGTAACGTGGTAGCCGGCGTCCTCCACGGCCTGACGCAGGGTGTCATCGGACACGTCGGGGGTGCAGGTGACGGCGGCGGACTTGGAGTCCAGATCCACGGTGGCCTCTACGCCGGGCAGGTCATTGAGGGCCTTTTCCACACGGCCGGTGCAGTGGGCGCACATCATGCCGTCAATATGGATGGTCTTGTTCACGGTATTCTCCTCCTTTCCTTGAGACTGGAACACGGCGCTCTCCGGCAGGGGAGCGGTGGGTACGGGATGGTCGGAAAAGACCGGGGGCTTCCAACCCCGCAGGCGCAGGGCGTTGGACACCACGCACACGGAGCTGAGGCTCATGGCGGCGGCGGCCAGCATGGGATTCAGGGTCAGGTGCAGGGCCGGATACAGGACACCGGCGGCCACGGGGATGCCGATGGAGTTATAGAAGAAGGCCCAGAACAGGTTCTGCTTAATGTTCCGCAGCACGGCACGGGAGAGGTCCATGGCGGCGGGGATGTCCAGCAGGCTGCTCTTCATCAGTACCACATCCGCCGACTCGATGGCGATGTCCGTACCGGCGCCGATGGCAAGGCCCACATCGGCCTGCGCCAGCGCCGGGGCATCGTTGACGCCGTCGCCCACCATGGCCACCCGCTGACCCTGCTGCTGGAGCTGGGCCACGCACTTGGCCTTATCCTGCGGCAACACCTGTGCGATGACCTGATCCACGCCGATCTGACGGGCGATGGCGTTGGCGGTGCGCTGGTTGTCGCCGGTCAGCAGCACCACTCGGCGGCCCATGCGCCGCAGGGCTGCGATGGCCTTGGCGCTGTCGGGCTTCACCACGTCCGCCACGGCTATACAGCCCAGCAGATGGCCGCTCTCAGCGAAGAACAGAGGTGTTTTGCCGTCCTCGGCCAGCCGGTGAGCGTCGGCCTCCATGGCTGCCAGCGAGACACCATTCTGCGCCAGATAACCGGCATTGCCGGCCAGCACCGCTTCGCCGGAGAGGGTGGCTTGGATCCCGCCGCCGGGGACGGAGCGGAAGCCGGACACGGGGCAGAGGGGGATGTGGCGGGCTTGAGACTCCTCCACGATGGCGTGGGCCAGTGGGTGCTCCGAGGGCTTTTCTGCCGAGGCGGCCACGCAGAGGAGCTCTTCCTCCGTGACGCCGGGGGCGCAGAGGATATCCGTGACACGGGGCTGGCCCATGGTGACGGTGCCGGTTTTATCCAGCACCACCGTCTGCACCTTGTGCAGCAGCTCCAGACTTTCTGCGGACTTGATGAGGATGCCCTGCTGGGCGGCCTGTCCCGTACCTACCATGATGGCCACGGGGGTAGCCAGACCCAAAGCGCAGGGGCAGGAGATCACCAGCACGGCGATGGCGATGGAGAGGCAGAAGCGGACGTCCATGCCCCCCACGAAGGCCCACAGCAGGGCCGCCGTCAGGGAGATGGCCATGACCGCCGGCACGAAGATGCCGCTGATGCGGTCTGCCAGCCGGGAGATAGGGGCCTTAGAGGAGGCGGCCTCCTCCATGAGCCGGATGATCTGGGAGAGGGTGGTGTCGCCGCCCACACGGGTGGCCCGCAGCTCCAGATAACCGGAGCTGGTGACAGTGGCAGAGGTGACGGCGTCGCCGGGGACCTTCTCCACCGGCAGGCTCTCACCGGTGATGGCGGACTCGTCTACGGCGGCGTGGCCGTCGGTGATGACGCCGTCCACGGGGATACGGCCGCCCTGACGGACGATGACGGTGTCACCGGCCACGATCTCCTCCGTGGGGATGGTGAGCTCCTGTCCCTGACGGCGCACCATGGCGCTCTCCGGGGCCAGAGCCAGCAGGGCGGAGATGGCGCCGGTGGTCTTGCCACGGGAGCGCTCCTCCAGATACTTGCCCACCGTCACCAGCGTCAGGATCATGCCGGCGGACTCGAAGTACAGGTCCGGCATACCGGATACCTGTCCGGCGGCCAGCAGGCCCATTTCAATGAGGCTGTATACAAGGCCAGCCGCAGCGCCGACGGCCACCAGCGAGTCCATATTGGGGCTGAGCTTCACCAGACGGGAGAAGCCTACGGTAAAGTAATTGCGGTTGAGAATGAGAATGGGGATCACCAGCGCCAGCTGCAGGCAGGCCAGCAGCAGAGGGTGCATATGCAGCACCTGCGGCAGGGGCAGGCCCATCATGTGGCCCATGCTCAGGTAGAACAGCGGCACCAGAAATACCACCGACCAGATGAGGTGCTTCTTCCGGCGGCGGAGGGCGGCGTCCTGATCCCGGCGCAGCTGGCCCTGATCCGTCTGAGAGGCGGGAGAGGCTCCGTAGCCCGCCGCCTTTACGGCGGCGATGATGTCACTTTCGGTGACCGTCGTCTCGTCGTAGGTGACGGTCATGCTGCCCAGCATCAGGTTCACCGGGGCGCTCTGCACGCCGCTGAGCCTGGAGACCGCCTTTTCCACATGAGCCGAGCAGGCGGCGCAGGTCATGCCGGTCACGGCGAATTGCTCTGTCATCATCGGCACCCCCTTACTTCATGAGCTTTTGCAGGGTGGTGACCAGCTCGTCAATGACGGCGTCATCCCCCTGACGGATGCCATCGGCCACGCAGGTACGGATGTGGGTGGCCAGCAGCTCCTTGCTGAAGCTGTTGAGGGCGGCGCTGACGGCGGAGACCTGGATCAGGATATCCGGGCAGTAGGCGTCCTTTTGCAGCATCTCCCGCAGGCCACGGACCTGTCCCTCGATGCGGTTGAGGCGATGGGTGAGTTTCTTTTGCTCCTCGTCGGAGCGGTGCTTTGTCTTATGGCAGCAGCAGTCCATGCAAATACCTCCCTGGGGTATAATTTCATGGTGGCATTATATACCCCCTGTGGGTATTTGTCAACGTTTTTCCTTGGGCTTGAAGAAAATGGCTGCCAGCACGGAAAAGACCACCGCTGCGGCGATGCCGCCGGAGGTGGCGGTAAGGCCACCGGTGAGGATGCCCAGCGATCCCTTTTCCGCCACGGCCTTGGCCACGCCCTTGGCGAGACTGTATCCGAAGCCGGTGAGGGGGACGGTGGCGCCGGCACCGCCCCAGTCCACCAGATACTGGTAGACGCCCACCGCCTGCAAAAGTACCCCGGCCACCACATAGCCGGTGAGGATGCGGGCAGGGGTCAGTTGGGTGCGGTCGATGAGCAGCTGGCCGATGGCACAGAGGACGCCGCCGCAGAGAAATGCGTTCAGGTAATCCAAGGCTTACACTCCTTCCTTTGCGGCGGAAAGTGCCACCGCATGACAGATGCCGGGGATGGACTCCCCCTGAAAGGAGGAGGTGGGGCTCAGCAGCGCCCCGGTGGGGGCGAAGAGCAGATGCTTCCAGCGTCCCTCACGCAGGCCACGGAGCAGGTAACCATTGAACACGGCGGCGGAGCAGCCGCAGCCGGAGCCTCCGGCGTGCATATCCTGCTTTTCCAGATGGTACAGCAGCAGCCCGCAGTCGGTGTAGTTTTTCGTCATGTCCACGCCGTCCTGCCGGAAGAGGTCAGTGACGATCTGGTGGCCCAGCAGCCCCAGATCGCCGGTGACGATGAGGTCGTAGTCCTCCGGGTCGGTGGCGGTAGCAGTGAAGTGCGCCCGCAGGGTGTCGTAGGCGGCGGGGGCCATGGCGGCCCCCATGTTGTTGGCATCGGTGATGCCCCAGTCCACGATGCGGCCGCAGGTGACGTGGGTGATATAGGGGCCGTCCCCCTGAGCGCCCAGAATACAGCAGCCGGAGGCGGTGGCCGTCCACTGGGCGGTAGGGGTGCGCTGGCTGCCGTAGGGGACCGGCATCCGGTACTGGCGCTCGGCGGTGCAGTAGTGGGAGGAGGTCATGGCGGCGGCCAGCCGGGCGAAGCCCCCGTCAATGAGCAGCGCCGCCAGGGACAGGCTCTCTCCCATGGTGGAGCAGGCGCCGTACAGCCCGTAGAAGGGGATATGGAAGCTCCGTAGGCCGAAGGAGGTGCCGATGCACTGGTTCAGCAGGTCCCCAGCCAGCACGTAGTCCAGTTCACCGGCGGTGAGGCCACCCTTTTCCAGCGCCCGGCGCAGGACCCGCTCCTGCATGGCGGATTCTCCCTGTTCCCATGTCTTTTTCCCAAAGAAGATGTCGGGGGATAGCTCGTCGAAATAGTCGGAGAGTGGGCCTTGCCCCTCCATGCGGCCGCCGATGTTGGCGAAGGACACCACGCTGGGAGGATGGGAGAGCTGCACCGTCTGGCGGCCCGCTCGTTTGGTCTGCATAGACTTCACCTCGTGTTTCGTATTTGAGGTAGTTTGCCCCGGTGAGGGAAAAATAAACAAGGAAGGAAGCCCTGCGGCAAAGCCGCAGGGCTTCCTTCCTTTTCAGATGTTCCATCGGAACAGCAGCAGATATGCCGCTGCAAAATCACCGGCCGCCAGATTACGATTACCGGCTGCGGGGTCACTCGCCGGATTTCTCCGGGACGGTTGCTTCAGGCTCCGGCAGCAGATCCGTCATGCTCTTGAGGCTGATGCCCAGCGTGGAGGCATTGTGCAGCAGAGCAGAGGTGGTGGGGGGCAGGATGCCCGCCACGCCCAGAAGAATCAGGCCCAGATTGAAGCCCACAATGAAGCGGTAGTTCCGATGGATGCGATCCATAAGGCTCTGACTGATGCGCCGCAGCGTCACCAGCTGGAACAGATCCTCGGAGGTGATGGTGATATCGGAGATCTCCCGTGCGATGGCGGCACCGGTGGAGATGGCGATACCGGCATCGGCCTCCGACAGGGCGGGGGAGTCGTTGACGCCGTCACCGATCATGATGACCGTGTGTCCGGCGGCACGCTCCCGGCGGATGAAGTCTGCCTTATCCTCCGGCAGGACCTCGGCGTGGAACTCGTCCACCCCTACCTCCTCCGCCACACAGGCGGCGGTACGGCGGTTGTCGCCGGTCATCATGACCACCTTGCGGATGCCGCAGTCGTGGAGCGCACGGATGGCGCCCTTGGCCTCGGCCCGCAGGGGATCGTGGATACAGATCACCGCCGCTAGCTGCCCGGCCAGACACAAATAGAGGTGGGAGTACTGGGTGGGCAGGGCATCGAACCTCTCCTGCTCCCCGGCGGGGATGGTGCAGCCCTCGTCCTCGAAAACGAAGTGGGCGCTGCCGATGAGGGTCTTTTCGCCGTTTACCATGCTGGAGATGCCGTGGGCCACGATGTACTGCACCTGAGAGTGGTACTCCTCGTGGGACAGGCCCCGGCGCTTGGCCTCCTCCACCACGGCGGTGGCCATGGAGTGGGGATAGTGCTCCTCCAGACACGCCGCCAGACGCAGCATCTCTTGAGCGTCGTGACCCCCGAAGGGGACCACGTCCTGCACCGTGGGGACGGCGTAGGTGAGGGTACCGGTCTTGTCGAACACCACGGTATCCGCCTGGGCCACGGCCTCCAGGAAGCGGCCACCCTTGACGGAGATGTGATAGCTGCTGCACTCCCGCATGGCGGAGAGCACGGCGATGGGCATGGAGAGCTTCAGAGCGCAGGAGAAGTCCACCATCAGCACCGCCAGCATTTTGGTGACGTTCCGGGTCAGCAGGTACGTCAGCACCGTACCGCCCAGCGTATACGGTACCAGCCGGTCCGCCAGACGGGCGGCCTTGTCCTCGGTGGTGGATTTCAGCTTCTCGGACTCCTCGATCATCCGGACGATGCGGTCGTAGCGGCCGCTGCCCTGCACCTTCTGAACCTCCACCACGCATTGGCCCTCCTCGGCCACTGTTCCGGCGTATACCGGACTGCCGGGGCGCTTGACCACGGGCATGGACTCGCCGGTGATGGAGGCCTGATTCACCATGGCCTCGCCGCTGACCACCTGACCGTCCAGCGGGATAAGGCTGCCGGTGCGGACCAGCATCCGGTCGCCCAGCTGCACGTCACCGATGGGAACCAGTACCTCCGTATCGCCGCTTTGCAGCCATACCTTGTCCACATTCAGGGACATGGCCCCGGCCAGATCGGCCACAGACTTCTTGTGGGTCCACTCCTCCAGAATTTCGCCCAGCCGCAGCATGAACATGACGGAGCCGGCGGTGGAGAAGTCGCCCCGAACCATAGAGACGGTGACGGCGGTAGCGTCCAGCACCGCCACGGTGAGCTTGCCGTGCCACAGGGCCGTCAGCCCCTCCCGGATGTACTTCACGGAGCGGTACAGGGCCATGGCCGTGGTGATGGGGGCGGGGAGGAACAGCTTGGAGAAGATGCGGCGCATCACCGTCATGGCCAGCTTGTCCTCGAACTCCCGGTTCAGAGCACGGGAGGTGTGCTCCGGCACCAGCTCCATGACCTCGGCCTTGGCGAAGGAGAAGGAAGCCAGTGCGCCGATCACGGCGCTACGCTGGCCGGTGTAGCGCACCACGGCATCCTGTGTGCGGTCATAGACCGTGACCTCCGTGACACCGTCTACGCTGCGAAGATAGTATTCCAGCAGATCCGCCTCATGCAACGACATCCGGGCGCAGTGCAGATGTACCCGCAGGCGGTTGGGGGACTCGTGGAGAATGTTGCATTTCATAGATCAGTTTGAACCTCCAAACGAAAGAAGAACCGCAGAATGCGGCTCTTCCTATAACGCAGTGCTGAACTTAAGCCTCTTGTGCGGAAGTGTCCTCAATGGTCTCGGCCTCGGCCTCAGCGGCCCGGTGGTCATTGATGGCCTTGGCGTCGGCGTAGATGTCGTCGGCGCCCTCGCGGACAGAGGTGACGGTGTGCATGATGCAGTCCTTGGCACGCAGAGCGGCGGCGGTGGTGTGGGCATAGACCTTCTTAGCGTCCTCGCTGGTGAGGATCTTCAGGCCGGCCGTGCCGAACAGCAGACCGGCGGCGAACAAACCAATGTGTTTCATGATAAATTGCCTCCTGTTGATTGCGATTGCTGCGCTGAAACAGGCGCAGCTCCTAAGATCGAAGTGCTCCGATCCGTAGAAGAATCATAGCACAACGAGTGGTACAATGCAAGTGTTTTTCATAAAAAAGTGGGGATCATGGGAACAAAAAGCTACACAACCGACGCCCCAAAGGGCATCAGGGCCAGACGGGCCATTTTGAAGCACTGGAGGCCCACAGGGACCCCGACAATGGTGACGCACCACAGGCATCCCAGAATGACATAGCCCAAGGCCATCTCCATTCCGGAGAGCAGCAACCAGAGAATATTCACCAGCAGTGAGAAGCCCCCGCCGCCGTAGACTACCTCCTTGCCGAAGGGGAAAAAGGCCAGAGAGGCGAATTTGAAGCACTGAAGGCCCACAGGGATGCCCACAATGGTGATGCACCACAGGCAGCCCGCCAGCACCCAACTCAGTCCGCCGATGAGTCCGCCGAAGAGAAACCAGAGGATGTTGCCGATCGTTTTCATAGAAATACCTCGCTTGTAACTGTCTCCGAGGGAGACTGGTTCTATCTTAAGCGGAAATTGTGAAGTTTTCAACCACGGCGGGAAATATTTTCCCGGTGAGAGTCAGGCACCGGCGGAAATATAAACAAATCTACCCTTGCAAAGAGGAGAGATATATGGTAAAATCACCATAGAGTGCAGGCCCGTTGCTGCCCGGTGTGAAAAACCGGAGGAGAAAGGGTAGGCGCTCCCCAGCCTTGGAGCAGCTGCTGGAGAACGATGCGGACAGCTATGAGATCGTGGAAGTGGGCGATATACAGGCAGACGACCTGCTCCTGTCAGCCGAAGAGCATCAGGCTATGCTGGCACAGGGAGAGGCACCGTATAACTGGGAGAGTGAGAGCGGTCAGGTGTCCTGAACGGCTGAACAGAAAAACGGGCTGCGGCCCGTGATAGGGAAGCTCATATAGCCTTGCGGAAATGGTGCAAGGCGTTTCTACGGAGCCGCCGAAGGCTCTACTATGGGTGCTCTGCCGGAAAAGCGGCGGGGTGCCTATTTTTTGCGGAAAGGAAGGAAACGGATATGGTGCAGGTTTTGAAGGGGAACATCGTGCAGGCCCCGGCGCTGGGGGAGCTGCAGATCACGGAGCAGGGCTATCTGGTGATGGAGGACGGCGTGATCCGGGGCGTCTATGACCGGCTGCCGCTGGAATATGCTACGGCGCCGCTGGTGGATTACGGTCAGGCACTGGTGATGCAGTCCTTTGCGGATATGCACCTCCACGCCCCTCAATACCCCATGCTGGGCATGGGCATGGACCTACCGCTGCTGGAGTGGCTGGACACCTACACCTTCCCCACGGAGGCACGGTTTGCCGACACGGACTACGCCCGCCGCATCTATCGCCGTCTGGCCACGGACCTCATCACCAACGGCACCACCCGTGTGTGTATGTTCTCCTCCCTCCACACCGACGCCACGTGGATCCTCATGGAGGAGCTGGAGCGGGCCGGTGCGCTGGTGACGCACCGCGACCTGCTGAAATACATCGAAAACCGCGACCTGAGAGGGTACAAAAAGGCGATCGAAGAGCATTTCAGGCTCTATTCGATCTATCTGGAACGCCACAAGAAATAGCGCCGGAGATCATGCGGCCGGAGGGGCGGGGCCTGCGACGTCTCCGTCCCTGCAATGCCGTCCCCCGCCGTCACACCCTGCGACGCCTCAGCTCCTGACGTCCGTCAGCGCGCCGCGCGCAGCGCCCCGATGAATCCGGGCCAGAGACACCATAGGTTTTCGGTCTGCAACCACAATTCGCGGGCCTGCGCCCGAAGCGAGGGGCGTTCGCTCTCGATATCGCGCAGGTAAGTCTCGTCGGCGGGATGTTCCTCGGCCGTAAATTCGGCGAAATAGGGCGCAAAGCGGGTTTTGAAGCGCTGCAACTCCCCTTCGGGCAGCTTCCCGCCGCGGCGGAACGCCGACCATAGCAGCAGGATTTCGCGGCTGGCATACTTGTCCGACACGTCGTTGATCACCTCGTCGAACAGCTCCTGCTCGTCCATGGCCAGATAATCGAAAGCCAGCAGTTCACTCCCCTCCAGATGGTCTTCGGGGTCCAGTTCGAGCAGCAATTCGAGCAGCGCCGCCGACATTTCGAAGTCGTTGATCAGAAAATGGTCGATGGCCGACGCCCGAATCAGTTCGAGGGCCGCGCGCGAATTGCGGTGGTTCCATTCGAGATTCACCTCTTCGTCCTCCGGCACCAGCTCG
>ERZ857801.1818-NODE-1818-length-20550-cov-5.679141_pt1 | contig 20550 bp, 21 predicted proteins | sample MGYA00519762_ERZ857801 | MGnify/ENA primary metagenome ERZ857801 (study PRJEB31778, sample SAMEA3449368) | human gut metagenome | biome: human gut; feature: human-associated habitat; material: faeces | place: United Kingdom | collected 2010/2012 ...
TCAAGGATATGAACGGCCCGGACGACTACGCCTCCATGGAGCAGGTGCTCACCCGCCGGTTCCGCCGGTATCTGGACGGGGACGAGAAGTTTAATACGAGACCGGACCTGTTGTTGATCGACGGCGGAGAGAACCATGTGCGGGTGGCCCAGCGGGTGCTGGAGGCCATGAACCTGGACATCCCCGCCTTCGGCATGGTGAAGGACGACCGCCACCGCACCAGGGCGCTGGTGGCCCCCGACGGTCGGGAGATCGGCATTCAGGCCATCCCGGCGGTGTTCGCTCTCATCGGTCAGATCCAGGAGGAGACCCACCGCTTTGCCATCGAGTTCAACCGCCAGCAGCGGAAGGGCCGGGTCCAGGGCTCCACCCTGGACAAGATCCCCGGAGTGGGGGAGGTGCGCCGGGCCCAGCTTTTGAAGCACTTCAAGAGCGTCAAGGCGGTGCGGGAGGCCCCTCTGGAGGAGCTGGAACGGGTGGTGCCCAAGAACACCGCCCAAGCGGTGTACCACTACTTTCGAGAGAATTAGGATTTTAAAAGTTTGAAACGGAGATGGGCGGTCTATGAAGCACGGCGAGCAGTGGCTCTCCTGGGCCTCGGAGCTCCAGAGCCTGGCCCAGGCGGGGCTGTACTACGGAAAGGACAAGTTTGACCTGGAGCGGTATGCCCGCATCCGGGAGATCGCCGCAGAGATGGTGGCTCATCAGGCGGACCTGCCTCTGGAGCAGGTCAAGGGGTGGTTCTGCAACGAGACGGGTTACCAGACCCCCAAGCTGGCCACCCGGGCCGCCGTCTTTCAGGGGGAGCGCATCCTGCTGGTGAAGGAGCCCAAAGGCTGGGCCCTGCCCGGGGGCTGGGTGGATGTGGACGTCTCAGTGAAAGAAAACACGGTGAAAGAGGTGCGGGAGGAGGCCGGCCTGGAGGTGCGGGCCGACCGGGTCATCGCCCTCCAGGACGGGGAGAACCACCACGAGACGGTCTACCCCTGGAAGGTGTGCATCGTGTTTGTCCTGTGCACCCTCCTGGGCGGGGAGTTCCGGGAGAACCTGGAGACCAGCGAGAGCGGCTGGTTCTCCCTAAACGAGCTGCCCGAGCTGGACCTGGAGAAGACCACCCCGGAGCAGCTCCGGATGTGCTTTGAGGCCCGCAGGGCGGAGCACTGGGAGACCAGACTCGAGTGAAGTTCATGCCACGAAAGGAAGATCAGATATGCGTGTGATTTCCGGTTCCGCCCGCGGGCGGCGGTTGAACGAATTGCAGGGGATGGAGACCCGTCCCACCACCGACCGGGTGAAAGAGGCCCTGTTCAATATCGTACAGTTTGAAGTCCCCGGCCGGGACATTCTGGATCTGTTCGCCGGTACCGGCCAGCTGGGTATCGAAGCCCTGTCCCGGGGGGCGGCCCGGTGTACCTTCGTGGACCAGCGGAAGGACGCGGCCGCCCTGGTCCGGGAGAATTTGAAGCTCACCGGCCTGTCCGGGCAGGGGAAGGTGGTCCAGGGGGACTCCATCTCCTACCTCATGTCCTGCCGGGAAAAATTCCATGTGATCTTCCTGGACCCGCCCTATCAGAGCGGCCTTCTGGAGCAGGCCATGGAGACCATCGCGGCATTTGACATTCTCCGGGAACATGGTATAATGATTTGCGAAAGTCCGCTGGAACAGGTGCTGCCCGACTTATCTCAGCCCTATGAGCGTGGAAAAGACTACCGGTACGGAAAGATCAAGCTGACGGTGTACCGGAGAAACGGAGGGGAGCGCCGTCCATGAAGACTGCCATTTACCCTGGAAGCTTTGACCCGGTGACCCTGGGTCATCTGAACATCATCAAGCGGGCCGCCGCCTGCTTTGACCGCCTGATCGTCTGTGTGATGATCAACTCCAAAAAGCAGGGGATGTTTACCCCGGAGGAGCGGGTGGAGCTGCTGAAAAAGGCCACTGCCCGGTTCCCCAACGTGGAGGTGGACTACTCCGAGGGGCTGCTGGCCGCCTATGCCAAGCGCCGCCGGGCCCATGTGGTGGTCAAGGGCCTGCGGGCCGTGTCCGACTTTGAGCAGGAGGTCCAGATGGCGGTCATCAACCGGAAGCTGAACCCCGGTTTGGAGACCATGTTCCTGGCCTCCAGCGAGAAATATACATACCTGAGCTCCACCATCGTCAAGGAGATGGCCCGGTACGGGGCCGACCTGGGAGAGTTTTTGCCCCGGGAGATCGTGGATGATGTGAACCGGAGAATGCAGGAACTGCAGGAAAGGAAGGATTGACCATGGCAAGCGGAGTGGAAGAGCTGCTGGACATGTTGTTTGATATGGTGGACGAGGCGAAGAACGTGCCTTTGTCCAGCGACCGGTGCATGATCGAGCGGGACCGGGCTCTGGACCTGATCGACGACATCCGGGCCCAGTTCCCGGTGGAGCTGTCCGAGGCCAAGAAGGTGATGGCCAGCCGGGCGGATTTGATCGCCTCCGCCAAGCGGGAGGCCGAAGCCATCCGCCGTCAGGCGGAGGAGAAGGCCAAGCAGATGCTCTCGGAGGAGACCATCCTCCTCCAGGCCAAGCAGCGGGCCAACGAACTGATGCAGCAAGCGGAGGACCGCAGCCGGGAGCTGAAGCGCTCGGCCAACGAGTACTGTGAGGACGCCCTGCGCCGCACCGAGGAGGCGGTGGCCGAGGCCTACAACGAGATCAAGCAGTCTCGGGCCCGGTTCCGGGCGGCGGCCAGCTCCACATCGGCGGGACAGGCCTCCTCCGGCGGCCGCCCCATGTACGACGCGGCGGCGGATGAGGACTGAGAGAATCTCCGTCAGACATTATGATAGGATACGGTTGAGAATGCGGACCGGCACAGAGGCGCCCTCTGTGCCGGTCCGTCTGTCTGCGGACGGCGGAACCGGAAGGAAAACCGCTGAAATTTCTTCAAAAAATGTGAGAATTTTTTGGAGCAAAAGGATGCAATCTGGGAAAAGAACGATTGCATTTTCGGCAAAAAGGGTGTATGATAAAAGCCAATGATTGCCCCCGCCTGTGGGGCAATCCGCGGTCAGCGGCCGCACAGCTCCGAGACGGCTGGAGGGCGCTTCGCTCCGGGAGGACCGGCGGGGCGCGCCAGGAAAACCGACGGTTTTTCACACAAGGGGAGAGACCGGCGGGTTTTGCTGTGCCGTGGAGGGGCCCAAAATTGCAGAGAACGGATCTAGGGAGGGCTGAAAAGAAGGGCCGGACCGAGCTCCCGTGGGAGAGTGGAGCGCCGGCAGGAGAGATACGATTATTTATTCCCAGCGATTGCAGTATAGGGAGGTTGAAATCCGAATGAGCAAATTTCTCAAACGCTCTGCGCAGGGCGCGGGCGTGCCGCATGAGAAGCGGACCGCCGGCCTTGAGACGGTGGCCATGCCGCTTCCGTCAAAGATCGTCCTGTCTATGAACCAGCACATCGGCGCTCCGGCGGCCCCTGTGGTGGCGAAGGGCGATCAGGTGTACGTAGGTACCGTGGTGGGCAAGGCGGGGGGCTTCGTGTCCTCCGACATCCACTCCGGCGTGTCGGGTACCGTCGCTGAGATCTCCACGATGGTGGGGTCCAACGGGTCGACCCAGACCACCGTGGTCATCACCCCGGACGGGGAGCAGAAGGTGGACCCCTCCATCGCTCCCCCCCAGGTCACAGACTTCAAGTCCTTCACGGACGCCATCCGCGCCAGCGGTCTGGTGGGTCTGGGCGGCGCCGGCTTCCCCACGGCGGTGAAGCTGTCCCCCAAGAACCTGGATGAGATCGACACCCTTCTCATCAACGGCGCCGAGTGTGAGCCCTATATCACCTCGGACCACCGGTGCATGCTGGAGGACACCCACTTCATCCTCAGCGGCATCAAGGCCGTGATGAAGTATCTGAACATCCCCAAGTGCATCATCGGCATCGAGGGCAATAAGCCCGACGCCATCGCCAAGATGCAGTCCGCCATCGACGTGGCCGGCATTGAGGTCAAGCAGCTGCCCTGCCGCTACCCCCAGGGCGCTGAGAAGGTGCTCATTGAGACCTGCACCGGCCGGGAGGTTCCCTTCCCCGGCCTGCCCTCCGACGTGGGCGTGATCGTGATGAACGTCACCTCCACCGCCTTTGTGGGCAAGTACTTAGAGACCGGCATGCCCCTGACCACCAAGCGCCTCACCGTGGACGGCGACATCGTCAAGGAGCCCAAGAATGTGGAGGTCATCATCGGCACCCCCATCCAGGAGCTGCTGGACTTCTGCGGCGGCCTCACCGCCCAGCCGGGCAAGGTGCTGTACGGCGGCCCCATGATGGGCACCTGTGTGGCCAGTCTGGATCAGCCCATTCTGAAGAACAACAACGCCGTTCTGGCCTTTTCCGAGGCGTGGGCCCATCTGCCCAAGAAGACCAACTGCATCCACTGCGGCCGGTGTGTCAACGCCTGTCCCCTGGGTCTGGCGGCCAAGGACATTGTCAAGGCCTATGAGAAGGGCGATGTGGAGCAGCTCCAGGAGCTCAACGCCGATCTGTGCATGAGCTGCGGCACCTGTTCCTTTGTCTGTCCCGCCAAGCGGCCTCTGGCCCCCTCCATTGCCCTGGCAAAGATCCTCATGAAGAATGGAGGTAAGAAGTGATGGACAACAATAAGCTGATCGTAACCGCGGCCCCCCATATCACCAGCACCGACACCACCCAGAAGATCATGCAGCGGGTGTGCCTGGCCCTGTGCCCCACCCTGATCGCCTCGGTGATTATCTTCGGCATCAACGCCCTGATCCTGGTGGCTGTGACCGTGGTGGCCTGCGTCTTCTTTGAGTGGGGCTACTGCAAGCTCATGCACCGGGAGAACCCCACCGGCGACTTCTCCGCCGTGGTCACCGGCATGCTGCTGGCCTTCAATATGCCCGCCACCCTCCCCTGGTGGATGGCCATTGTGGGCGCCTTCATCGCCATTGTGGTGGTTAAGCAGCTCTTCGGCGGCCTGGGCTACAACTTCGCCAACCCCGCTATCGTGGGCCGTATCGCCATGGCCATGGGCTTTGCCGGGGCCATGTCCAACTACCCCCATCCGGTGAACAACATTGACGCCTTCGCCTCCGCCACCCCCCTGGCCGTGGCCGGGCAGGTGGGCTCTGACAGCTACCTGACCCTGCTGCTGGGTACCCACGGCGGCGTGCTGGGCGAGACCTGCGCCATCACCATTCTGGTGGGCGGCCTCTTCCTCATCGGCACCAAGGTCATCAGCCCCACCATCCCCGTGACCTATCTGGCCACCGTGGCGGTGCTGTCCCTGGTAGCGGGAGAGGACCCCATCTATCAGCTGCTCTCCGGCGGCCTGCTGCTGGGCGCCTTCTTCATGGCCACCGACTATGTGACCTCGCCCACCACCACCAAGGGCAAGCTGATCTTCGGCCTGGGCCTGGGCATCATCACCTGCGGCATCCGGTTCCTGGGCACCATGGCAGAGGGCGTGTCCTTCTCCATCCTGCTGATGAACCTGACCGTCCCCTACATTGAGGTCCTCACCCGTCAGGACCGCCTGGGCATCGCCAAAGTCAAGAAGAACAAGGAGGGTGCCGGGAAATGAATAACTGGAATCGTATTGGGAAACCCATTGTGGTGCTTTCTTTGATCTGCGTCATTGTTACCGGCGCTCTGGCTGCCACCAACGAGGTGACCGCTCCTATTATTGAAGAGGCGACCATCGCCGCGGAGAACGCCGCCCGTGCCGAGGTTCTCCCCGAGGCTGACAGCTTCTCCGAAGTGACCGGAATCACGGTGGAGGGCGTGTCCGCCGTCTACACCGCCGACAACGGCGCCGGCGCCGCCATCACCGCCTCCGCCAAGGGCTACGGCGGCGACGTGGTGGTCATGGTGGGCATCAACGCCGACGGCAGCATCGAGGCCATCACCGTCACCCAGCAGACTGAGACCAAGGGCATCGGCTCCAACGTGGTCAGCAACAACGAGTATCTGGCCCAGTACAGCGGCATGTCTGCCGCCGAGCCTCTGGTGCTCAATGAGGACGTGGACGCCTATGCCAGCGCCACCGTCTCCAGCACTGCGGTCATCAATGCGGTGAACGCCGCCATTGAGGCCTACAATCAGATTCCTTGAAAGGCGGTGAGCGAAGATGAGTAAGACAAGCAAGTTAAAAATTCTAACCAACGGTTTTCTGAATGAAAACCCGGTTTTGCGGCTGGTTCTGGGCACCTGTCCCACGCTGGCCACCTCTACCATGGCCTCCAACGGCATCGGCATGGGCTTGGCGGCTACCTTCGTGCTGCTGTGCTCCAACGTGGTAATCTCCGCCCTGCGTAAGGTCATCCCCGACCAGGTGCGTATCCCCTGCTACATCACCGTCATCGCCGGCTTCGTGTCGGTGGTGCAGATGCTGGTCAAGGCCTTTGTGCCCGCGCTGGACACGGCTCTGGGCGTGTACCTGCCCCTGATCGTGGTGAACTGTATCATCCTGGGCCGCGCCGAGATGTTCGCCTCCAAGAACGGCATCGTGGATTCCGCTCTGGACGGCATCGGCATGGGCATCGGCTTTACCATCACCCTGACCATCATGGGCACCATCCGTGAGATCCTGGGCTCCGGCACCTGGATGTCCGGTCTGGACGGCCTGTTCCCCTTCCTGCCTGAGGGCTTCGCCATTCAGGTCCTGCCTGAGTCCATCGATCCCTTCACCATTATGACCAGCGCCCCCGGCGGCTTCTTTGTCTTCGGCATTATGATGGCGGCGGCCACCTGGCTGACCACCCGCCCCAAGAAGAAGTCCTCCGCCCCTGCTGAGGCTGTGGAAGGAGGGAATGCGTAATGAGCGCAATGCATCTTGCCAGCATTTTCTTCACCATGATCCTGGTGAACAACTACGTGCTGGTTCAATTCCTGGGTATCTGTCCGTTCCTGGGCGTGTCCAAAAAGCTGGACAGCGCCGTAGGCATGTCCCTGGCCGTCACCTTCGTCATGGTGCTGGCCACCGCGGCCACCTGGCCCATCCAGACCTTCCTGCTGACCCCGGCCAGCGGCGCGTGGGATCTGGGCTACCTCCAGACCATCGTGTTCATCCTGATCATCGCCGTGCTGGTGCAGCTGCTGGAGAGCATCCTGAAGAAGTACATCCCTGCTCTGTATAAATCCCTGGGCGTGTATCTGCCTCTGATCACCACCAACTGCACCATCCTGGGCGTGACCATCCTGAACATCGACAACGGTTATGACTTCCTGGAGAGCATCGTCTGCGCCGCTGGCGCCGGCCTGGGCTTCCTGCTGGCCATGGTGCTGTTCTCCGGCGTCCGCCGCAAGGTGGAGGAGGCCATGACCCCCAAGTGCTTTGAGGGCCTGCCCATCACCCTGGTGGCCGCCGCGATCACCGCGCTGTCCTTCATGGGCTTCGGCGGCATCGTGGAGTCCATTTTCGGCGCGTGAGATAGGAGGGGGAGTAAAACATGAATCCAATTTTAATGGCAATCATTCTGGTCACAGTGATCGGCCTGATCGGCGCTGTGATCCTGGTGGCCGCCTCTATCGTCATGTATGTCCCGGTAGATGAGCGTGTGGAGAAGATCACCGGCGTGCTGGCCGGCGCCAACTGCGGCGCCTGCGGCTGCGCGGGCTGTGCCGACTACGCCAAGAGCATCGTGGAGGAGGGCGCCCCCATTAACAAGTGCACCCCCGGCGGCGCCAAGAGCGTGGCGGCCATCGCCGAGATCATGGGTGTGGAGGCCGGGTCGGTGACCCCCATGAAGGCGGTTGTGGCCTGCTCCGGCACCTGTGAGAAGACCTCCAAGCGCTACACCTTCGAGGGTATCTCCAGCTGCCAGGCCGTCAAGGGCCTGTACGGCGGCGATGGGGCCTGCGCCTACGGCTGCCTGGGCTACGGGGACTGCACCCGGGCCTGCGCCTTCGACGCCATCCACATTGAGAACGGCATCGCGAAGGTGGACCGGGAGAAGTGCACCGGCTGCGGCGCCTGCGCCGCCGTGTGCCCCAACCACGTCATCGAGGTGGTGCCTGAGCACAAGCGCAAGCCTGTGGTCCTCTGCCAGAACAAGGACAAGGGCGCCCAGACCCGGAAGGCCTGTACCGCGGGCTGCATCGGCTGCATGAAGTGCGCCAAGGCCTGCCCCAGAGAGGCCATCACCGTGGAGAACAACGTGGCCTACATCGATCAGGAGAAGTGTGTGGGCTGCCAGCTGTGCGTGAAGGAGTGCCCCGTGGGGGTCATCCACGTGCCCGCTGCCATGTAAGATTCTCTCAGAGATTACAAAAACCCAGGCCCATATTGGGTCTGGGTTTTTCTATGTTTTGGACATAGGCGGTCTGCTTGCAATAGCGGTGGAAATGCGGTATGCTGAGGACAGAAGATTGAGGCGGCGCAGCCGCGGAAAGGGGAGAGGGCCATGGAGACCATAATCCGAAAGGAGCGGACAGCGGAGCCGCCGTACAGCCTGCACGACGCGTATCTGATGGAGCTTGTGCCGGAGGGGGACTCTGTCCGGCTTTGTTTTCAGGGGGGCTACCTGCGGGTGGACGATCCCTGCCAGGTGGACGGCGACGTCCGGATCACCGGGCTGGACTGGAGGTTCTGCCGTGCCTATGTTCTGGAGTATCAGGACGTCCTCTGCGGCAACTTCGGCAGCTTCACCGGGCGGAAAATGTCCATCCCGGAGTTTTTGGAACGCTATCCCGGCGGGACGGTGGACGTGATGGATGAGATGTACGGATACAATCAGGCATGGATCAGCGGATTTCTGAATTATGGGTCAAAGTGCTATGAAATCCAGCTGGAGTTTTATTATGCCGGCGACTTCTGCTATCTGCTGCGGGAATAAAAAACGCTCCCCGGGGCTTCGGTTTGACCGAAGAACCCGGGGAGCATTTTTATGACACTATATTGGCGTGCGGCAAGGCGTCTCAGCCGCCGAACTTGTCCCAGTAGCCCATGACAAAGATGACCAGGACGATCACCGGCAGGATGTATTTAAAGTAGATCCGGAACCGGGCGGGGAAGCGGATGCCCTGGCCCTGGTCCGCCTCCGCCAGGAAGTTGTCGAAGCCCCAGCCGTACTTGGAGGAGGTGCAGCAGAACAGCAGGTAGATCACCGAGCCCAGGGGCAGCAGGTTGTTGCTCACCAGGAAGTCCTCGAAGTCCATGATGCTCATGCCCAGGATCTGCACGCCGCTCCACAGGTTGTTGCCCAGCAGGCAGGGCAGGCTCAGCAGGAGGATGAGCACCAGATTGGCGGCCACCGCCTTGTTCCGGGAGATGTTCCACCGGTCCATCCAGCAGGCCAGGATGTTCTCAAACACCGCGGTGACCGTGGACAGGGCGGCAAAGAACAGGAACACGAAGAACAGCGCCCCCCACAGCCGCCCGCCGGGCATGGAATTGAACACGTTGGGCAGGGTGACGAAGATCAGGTTGGGGCCGGAGTCCGGGTTGACCCCGAAGGCAAAGGCGGAGGGGAAGATGATGAGGCCGGAGGTGAAGGCCACGAAGGTGTCCAGAATGCCCACGTTGATGGCCTCGCCGAACAGTCTCCGCTCCCGGCCGATGTAGCTTCCAAAGATGGCCATGGCGCCGATGCCCAGGCTCAGGGTGAAGAAGGCCTGGCCCATGGCGTCATAGACCGCCCGGAACAGGCGGAAATTTCCTTCGGCGTCGTACATCAGGTTGTGGAAATTGGGGACCAGGTAGAACTTCAGTCCCTCCACCGCGCCGGGCAGGCTCAGGGCCCGCACCGCCAGCACTACCAGCAGGGCCAGCAGACAGAGCATCATGGCCTTGTTGGCCTTCTCCACGCCGTTTTTCAGGCCGCGGCTGCACACCACCATGCCCAGGATTACCACCAGGGCCATGAACAGCAGCTGAATCCCCACATCCTGGGTCTGCATGGCGGTAAAGGCCTCGCTGACCTGGGCGGTGGTCATGCCCTCAAACTGACCGGCGGCCACCTTAAAGAAGTAGAGAATCAGCCAGCCGGCAATGGTGGTGTAGAACATCATCAGAAGGTAATTGCCCGCCATGCCGAACCAGCCGTACCAGTGCCATTTGGAGCCCTTGGGCTCCAGCTCCTGAAAGGACATGGTGATGCTCTTGCGGCTGGCCCGGCCCACAGAGAACTCCATGGACATGATGGGCAGACCCATGATGAGCAGGAACATGATATAGATGACCACAAAGGCGGCGCCGCCGTACTGCCCTACGATGTAGGGGAACCTCCATACGTTGCCCAGGCCGATGGCACATCCGGCGGAGATGAGCACAAATCCCAGGCGGGAGGCAAATGTTTCTCGTTCTTTCACAATGAGAACTCCTTCCCTCTTTTACAGACGTTGCCGCATCATGAAACCGCTTCGCGGTCAATGCAGCAGACACTATCATAGCTTATTTCCATGGCGCTGTCAATTCGCCGGCGGGTTTCTGCAAGGACAGACGGAATGAAAATGGAGAAAAAACTTGACAGATGGTCCAAAATGTGGTTTGCTGGAGGGACGAAACGAGGAGGAAGGACAAGTTATGGAGCGATTTGCCTTAGCGCGGGAGCTGGTCGTGCAGGCCGGCGCCGCATTGCGGGAGAGCCGCCTGCGGGAGGATGAGATCCAGCACAAGAGCGGGTACCAGGATCTGGTGACCCGGTGGGACAAGGAGACGGAGCAGTTCCTCCGCCGGGGGATTTCAGAAGCGTTCCCCCAGGATATCATCGTGGGGGAGGAGTACCCCGCCGCCAACGAGGGTGCGGAGGGCTGCACCTGGTACCTGGACCCCATCGACGGCACCACAAACTTTGTCAGCCAGCACCGGAACTACGCCGTGTCCGTGGGGTGCTGGAGGGGGGAGGAGCCCCTGTTCGGCCTGGTGCTGGACGTGGAGCGGCCCGCCCTCTACTGGGCTGAGGCGGGGAGCGGGGCCTTCCGGGACGGCACCCCCCTCCACACCTCCAGCCGGCGGGAGGTGCAGGAGCTGCTGATGACCGTCCCCGGGGTGCCCCGCACCCTGCTGAATCCCCACCCCCGGCAGGAGGGACTGCTCCGGCTGGCCCGGGAGGTCCGGGGAGTGCGCAGCCTGGGCTCGGTGGCCCTGGAGCTGTGCGCCCTGGCGGCGGGGGAGGCCGATCTGTTCGTAACCCTGCGGTCCTGTCCCTGGGATCACAACGCCGGCCGGATCATCCTGGCCGAAGCCGGGGGAAGCCTGTGCGATCTGGAGGGGGAATTCCTCCCCCTGGACCGGCGCACCCCCGTCCTGGCGGCCAACGCCCCGGAGACGCTGCGCCTGGTGCGGGAGCGGTATCTGGGCGCAGCAGAATAAACCACTGGCATCGGAAAAAGGACCGCCGCGGAAGAGATCAGCCGCGGCGGTCCTCTCGCTGCCCCGGCGCCTGCCCCAAAATCCGGGGTTTGACAGGGAGGGCGAGTTCGAGTAAACTACTGTTATGGAAAATACATCAGAAAGAAGGGGGGAGCCTATGAAGCGGAATTCCAAGGTATCTACAGCGGTCATCCGCCGACTGCCCCGCTATTACCGCCAGCTCTCCGAGCTGCAGCGCAAGGGGGTGGTCCGCATCTCCTCCAGCGCCCTGGGCAAGTCCATGGGGCTGACCGCCTCCCAGATCCGGCAGGACCTGTTCTGCTTCGGCGGGTTCGGCCAGCAGGGCTACGGCTATAAGGTGGACGGGCTCAAGGAGCAGATCGGGGAGATCCTGGGGATCAACCGGGGCCACACCATTGTGGTGCTGGGCGCGGGCAACCTGGGCCGGGCCCTCATTGAAAACTTCAAATTTTCCAGCAATGGCTTTCAGCTGCTGGCCGCCTTTGACGTGCAGGAGCGCACCGTGGGTACGCAGATTGCCGGCGTGCCGGTGTACCACGCCGACACGCTGGAGGCGTTCCTGGCAGAGCACCCGGTTAATGTGGGCCTGCTGACGGTGCCCAAGTCCGCCGCCCAGTGTATGGGGGAGCGGCTGGTGGCCGCCGGCGTCCGGGGCATCTGGAACTTTACCAACTACGAGGTGGCCTTTCCCGGCTCTGACGTGGTGGTGGAGAGCGTCCACTTCTCCGACAGCCTGCTGGCGCTCAGCTATATGATCTCCCAGCGGGAGGATGAGGAAGAGGAGGGAGACGCCACATGAGACGGTCCAAATTCCGCCTGGCCCTGTGCGCGGCCGGTCTGGCGGCGGCACTGGCCGGGGGAGCGCTGGCCCTGGGAAACGGGGACAGCCTGATCTCCCTGAGCTATCTCACCGATACGTTTCTCCCCAGCGCCCAGAGCCAGCTGGAGGAGATTCAGAACGACGCCATGCAGGAGGCCTACGACCAGGCGGCCGCCCAGCTCCAGGGGGGAACCGGCACGAGCGGCCTGTACAGCGCCGATTTTCAAAGCCGCACCTTCTCCCAGGGGGACACCATCACCCTGTCCACCGGCTCCGGCCTGATGATCTACGGGGGGACCGGGGAGCTGGCCCACAGCGGCGCGGTCATCGACGTGACCGACGGGACCACGGTGCCCTCCGGGACCCGGCTGACGGCGGGACACCGCTACCTGGTGGGGGAGGACACCTCCGCCGCCCTGGCGGTGCGCTCCGGCGTGATGTATCTGGGGCTCCAAGGGAGCTACACCTTTACGGATGCCGGGAAGCAGTCCCTGCCCTTTGTGGATGTGGCACAGGGGGACTGGTATGAGAGCGCGGTGGAGTACGCCTACACCAACGGCCTGTTCTCCGGCACCAGCGCCGACGCCTTCTCGCCGAACCTGACGATGAACCGGGCCATGCTGGTGACGGTGCTGTACCGTCTGGCGGGTTCGCCGGAGGAGGAGCTGAGCAGCGCCCAGGCCAGCTTCTGGGATGTGGCCGCGGACAGCTGGTACGCCCCCTATGTGCGCTGGGGCTATGTCCAGGGAGTCACCGCCGGCACCGGAGAGGGCTCCTTCGGCCCGGAGCAGAGCATTACCCGCCAGCAGCTTCTGGTGATGCTCCACAGCTTCGCCCGGCAGTACTTGGGGCTGACTCTCACCGGCGGGGCGGATCTGTCCCAATACAGCGACGGAGGACAGACGGCCTCCTGGGCCCAGGAGGCCGTGTCCTGGGCGGCGGCCAACCAGCTCATCGTCCCCTCCAGCGACGGGACCATCCGGCCGCAGGACCCGGCCAGCCGGGCGGAGGTGGCTGCCATTCTCATGAAATTTGACAGCCTCTATCTGTAACCCTTTCCTTCCCGGTACATAGGATGGACTGAGCACGGCGGAGAGCCGTCTCAGACTTCATAACGGGAGGTACTTCATCAATGGGGTGCTGCAATAACGGCTTTGGCGGCGGAGGCTGCCTGTGGATCATTATTTTGATTCTCATTCTGTGCTGCTGCTGCGGGAACGGCTGGAGCGGAAACGGCTGCGGCAATGGCTGCGGCTGCAACAACGGCTGCGGCGGCTGCTGCTGACCGGACACGACATCGAAGACGCAATCAATAAAAATATCCCCTGGGTGCCGCATGGCGCCCAGGGGTATTATTATGCCCATCCCAGACACACTATAAAGAGCCGGCCCAGTCAGAACATTTCCCCAGCAGGACCTGGTTCCGCCGGCGGGCGGGCGGCCGTGCGCACCGCGTTGTCCTGGAAGCGGAAGATGCTGGGGTGGTGGCGGGACTGGGTGTACTCGAACATGATCCCGTCGCTGTTGTAGGTCTGGCTGCTCACCACCGCCAGACAGTTGAAGCCGTCCAAGGTCAGCCACGTCCGGTCCAGCTCATCCGCCATCTCCACGGTGATGGTGCGCTTGCTGGTGACAATGGACATATGGACCTCCTGCTCCAGATAGCGGTAGATGGAGCCCTGGGCGATCTCCTTCGTCAGGCCGGGCATGCAGTCCCGGCGGAAGTAGTTGTAGTTGAAGATGCGTGGCACGCCGTCCAGGTCGTGGACCCGCTGGAGATAGAAGAGTTCGGTGCCTGGGGGAAAACCGGTGCGGCGGGACAGGGCCTCGTCGGCGGTGCAGGTGGTAAACAGCACCACCCGGGTGGCGCTGTTCTGACTGGTGCGGCGGGCGGTCTCCGCGAAGGATTCGATGGTGCCCATGGTGTAGGCGGAGGTCTCAATAGGCTGGTAGATGTTGCACACCCCCCAGCCCTGCCGGGTCTGCACATAGCCGTCCCGCACCAGGTTGGCCAGGGCACGGCGCACCGTATTCCGGGAACACTGAAACTCCCCGATAAGCACATTTTCTGAGGGGAGCAGGCCGCCCACCGGGTAGTCTCCGGCCTCGATCTGGCCTTTCAGGATGGAATAAATCTGTTCGTATTTCTGCCGGGGCATAGGGGGCCTCCCTGTTTAAACAACTTGTTGTGATGCGGTATCAGATTACCACTCCCGGCCTGGAAAAGTCAAGGACAAGCGGCTGGGTGAATTTGAACAAAAAACAGATTCCAGTTTTATGAAAATGGCGCATTGACTTGTTTAAACAAGTATACTATGATTTGTGGTGCACAGAGACGGGATTTCTCCAAAAAATGAGGGAAATCTAGGATAAACATTAGAACCAACAGGAGGGAAGGCGCCCATGGCAAAGTATCAGGCAGATGTACAGACGCTTCTGCGGGCCATTGGAGGCAGGGAAAATATTCAGGCGGTGTCCCACTGCATGACCCGGATGCGGTTTGTGCTGGCGGACCCGGCCAAGGCGGACACGGCGGCCATCGAGGCCATCCCGGCGGTAAAGGGGACCTTTACCCAGGCCGGACAGTTTCAGGTCATCATCGGCAACGATGTGGCCATCTTCTACAATGAGTTCACCGCCTGCGCGGGCATTGAGGGGGTCAGCAAAGATGCGGTGAAGGCGGCTGCCCAGACGAATCAGTCTCTGCTCCAGCGGATCATGGGCACTCTGGGCGAGATCTTCGCCCCCATCATCCCCGCCCTCATCTGCGGCGGCCTGATCCTGGGCTTCCGCAACATCATCGGTGAGATCAACTTCCTGGGCGGCGGGACCCAGAGCCTGGCGGATGTGTCCCAGTTTTGGGCCGGCATGTACAGCTTCCTGTGGCTCATCGGCGAGGCGGTGTTCCACATGCTGCCCGTGGGCATCGTGTGGTCCATCACCAAGAAGATGGGCACCACCCAGATCCTGGGCATCATCCTGGGCCTGACCCTGGTGTCCCCCCAGCTGCTCAACGGTTTCTCGGTGGCTACCACCGCCGTGGAGGACATCCCCGTGTGGGACTTCGGCTTTGTCCAGATCCAGATGATCGGATATCAGGGCCAGGTCATCGCTGCCATGCTGGCCGGCTTTGTGCTGGTGTACCTGGAGAAGTTCTTTAAAAAGATCTGCCCCGAAGTGGTGAGCATGATCGTGGTGCCCTTCTGCTCCCTGGTGCCGGCGGTCCTGGTGGCCCACACCATCGTGGGTCCCATCGGATGGCAGATCGGCGACGCCATCGCCTCGGTGGTGTATGCCGGCCTTACCTCCAATGTGCGCTGGCTGTTTGCGGCCCTCTTCGGCCTGCTGTACGCCCCCATTGTGATGACCGGACTGCACCACATGACCAACGCCATCGACTCCCAGCTGGTGAACCTGTACGGTGGCACCAACCTGTGGCCCATGATCGCCCTGTCCAACATCGCCCAGGGCTCCGCTGTGCTGGCTATGAGTGTGCTTCAAAAGAAGAATGAGCGGGCCCAGCAGGTGAACATCCCCGCCTGCATCTCCTGCTACCTGGGCGTCACCGAACCCGCCCTCTTCGGCGTCAACCTGAAATATGGGTTCCCCCTGGTGTGCGGCATGATCGGCTCCGCCTGCGGGGCGGTCATCTCCATCGGCACCGGCGTGGAGGCCTACTCCATCGGTGTGGGCGGCCTGCCCGGGATTCTGTCCATCAAGCCCCAGTTCTGGCTGAACTTCCTCATCGCCATGCTGGTGGCCGTCGCGGTGCCCTTTGTCCTGACCATCCTGGTGGGCAGCCGGAAGCTGTCCGCCGCCGACCGGGGGCTGAGTACGGCCGCCGCGGAGCCCGCGGCCCCCTCCGTCGTCTCCGACGCAGAGGAACAGCCCCAGGCGGAGCCCCCCGCCGCTGGGGCGGAGGGCGTCACCGCCCCTCTGTCCGGCCGGGTCATCCCCATGGAGGAGATCCCCGACCAGGTGTTCTCCCAGGGCATCCTGGGGGAGGGGGTGGGCATTGAGCCCACCGGCAACGTAGTAGTGGCCCCCGCCGACGCCACCGTGTGCTCTGTCATTGAGGACAGCCGCCACGCGGTGGGGCTCACCCTGGACAACGGGGCGGAGCTGCTCATCCACGTGGGCATCGACACGGTGTCCATGAACGGCGACGGCTTCCAGCTCCATGTGAAGGAGGGGGACCGGGTACACTTGGGCGACAAACTCATCACCTTCGACCCGGAGAAGATCAAGGCGGCCGGCCACCCCACCACCACCGCCTTCCTGGTCACCGACCCCGGCGACCTTGTCCCCACCTTTGAGACCAACGTGGACGCCCAGGCGGGCCGGACCGTGGTCATCCGCTTCTAAGAGGAGGCTGTTCCCATGCAGGATTTTAAGAAGAGCGTCGTCTATCAGATCTACCCCAAGTCCTTCCTGGACACCAACGGGGACGGACTGGGAGAATTGAAAGGGGTCACCGCCAAGCTGGATTACCTGAAAGAGCTGGGCGTGGACTATCTCTGGCTGACCCCTTTCTTTGTGTCCCCCCAGAACGACAACGGCTATGATGTGGCCGACTACCGGAACATCGACCCCCGGTACGGCACCATGGCCGACTTTGAGGAGCTCTCCCGAGAAGCGGAGCGGCGGGGCATCGGCCTGATGCTGGACATGGTGTTCAACCACACCTCCACCCAGCACGAGTGGTTCCAAAAAGCCCTGGCTGGGGACCCGAAGTACAAGAACTACTATATCTGGAAGAAAGGCAGGCCGGATGGCGCCCCTCCCACCAACTGGGAGAGCAAATTCGGCGGCAGTGCCTGGGAATACGTCCCCCAGTTTGACGAATACTATCTCCATCTCTTTGACAAGACCCAGGCGGACCTGAACTGGGACAACCCGGAGGTCCGGCGAGAGGTCCAGGACGTGGTCCGCTTCTGGATGGGCAAGGGGGTCAGGGGCTTTCGCTTCGATGTAATCAACCTGATCAGCAAGGCCTCCTTTGAGGACGACCACCAGGGGGACGGCCGCCGGTTCTACACCGACGGGCCCAAGATCCACCAGTATCTCAAGGAGCTCAACGAGGCCACCTTCGGCCGGGACCCGGGGATCATCACCGTGGGGGAGATGTCCTCCACCTCCATGGAGAACTGCTTCCAGTATGCCGGGGCGGACAGCCACGAGCTGACCATGGTGTTCTCCTTCCACCACCTGAAGGTGGACTTTATGGGCAACGAGAAGTGGGTGCTGGTGCCCACGGATTTCCAGAAGCTCAAGGCCATCCTCTTCTCCTGGCAGCAGGGGATGGCGGAGCACAACGCCTGGAATGCGGTGTTCTGGTGCAACCACGATCAGCCCCGGGTGGTCTCCCGCTTCGGGGACGAGGGGGAGTACTGGAAGCAGTCGGCCAAGATGCTGGCCGGGGTGATCCACTGCCTGCGGGGCACCCCCTATCTCTACCAGGGGGAGGAGATCGGCATGACCAACGCCGGATTTACCGATCTGAGCCAATACCGGGATGTGGAGAGCCTGAACCACTTCCAGATTTTGCGGGACAAGGGTATGAGCCAGGAGAGCGCCTATAACATTCTGAAGGTCCACTCCCGGGACAACGCCCGCACCCCCATGCAGTGGGACAGCTCAGAAAACGGCGGCTTCACCGGCGGGACCCCGTGGATCAGCGTCAACCCCAACTGTGAGAAAATCAACGCCGCCGCCCAGGTGGACGACCCGGACTCCATCTTCTCCTACTACAAGACCCTGATTCAGCTGCGCAGGGAGCACGACGTGATCTCTCGGGGGGACTTCGCCCCCCTGGACCCGGAGAACCCCTCGGTGTTGGCCTACCGGCGCAGCTGGGAGAGGACGGAGCTGCTGTGCGTCAGCAACTTCTACCGAAAGCCCTGTACCTGGAAATGCCCGGTGGACCTGGAGGGATACCAGGTTCTGCTGGCCAACTATCCCGACACCAAGCCTGAGCCGGAGATGGAGCTGCGGCCCTACGAATCCATGTTATTACTCCGCCGTAACTAAAGGCGGGTCATCCCGGAAACGGATACAAAGAAAAGGAGTGCATACAATCATGAAACAGTTCCAGTACACCATTACCGATCCCGTGGGCATCCACGCCCGCCCCGCCGGCCTGCTGGTGAAGGCGGCCAAAGCCTTCCAGAGCTCTATCACCGTGGAGAAGGACGGCAAGACCGCCGCCGCCACCAAGCTCATGGCCCTGATGGGCATGGGCATCAAGCAGGGAAATACGGTGACCGTCACCGTGGAGGGGACCGATGAGGAGGAGGCCGCCGCCGCCATGGAGAAGTTTTTCCAGGAGAATCTGTGAGAGAGGCCCACATAAAAGAAAGCGCCCTGCGGAGACTAAAATCCGCAGGGCGCTTTTGCCGCCCAGGAAAGGATGTGGACGGATGTGAAGGCTGCCGCAGGGAAATCCATATGGGATGGAATTGCCATCGGCCGGCTCCGCTGGTTTCAGAAACGGGAGGTCCAGGCCCAGTCCATCTCCGGCCTTGCCCCGGAGGAGGAGCTGGAGCGGCTTGAGCAGGCCTGCGCCAGGGCCCAGGCCCAGCTGAGGTCTCTCTATGAGAGCGCCGTAGGGGAGGTGGGGGAGGATAACGCCGCCATCTTTGAGATCCACCAGATGATGCTGGAGGACGAGGACTTTCTGGACGCGGTGAGAAGCGTCATCCGCACCCAGGGGGGCACCGCCGAGCACGCGGTCCAGGTGACGGGAGAGAACTTTGCCGCCGCCTTTACGGCCATGGAGGATACCTACATGCAGGCCCGGGCGGCGGATGTGCGGGACGTGGCCCACCGGCTCCAGGCCGTCCTGGCAGGAGCGGAGGAGAAGCCGGACTGGGATGAGCCCTTCATCCTGATGGCGGACGACCTGTCCCCCAGCGAGACGGTGCAGCTGGACAAGCGGAAGCTGCGGGGGTTTGTCACCCGGGGCGGCTCCACCAACAGCCACACCGCCATCCTGGCCCGGACCATGGGCATCCCCGCTCTGGTGGGGGTGGAGGCGGACCCGGCCTGGGACGGCCGAATGGCGGTGCTGGACGGCTATAACCAGTGCCTGTATGTGGACCCGGCGCCCAGTCTCCTGGCCGCCATGGAGGCTAAGCGCCGCTCCGACGCAGAGCAGGCCTCCCTGCTCCAGGGTCTCAAGAAGAAGCCCAATGTGACCCTGGACGGCACCGAGATCCAGGTGTTCGCCAATATCGGCAGCGACGCCGACGTGGGCCTGGTCCTCCAGAACGACGCCCAGGGCATCGGGCTGTTCCGCAGCGAGTTCCTCTATCTGAACAGCGGCCATCCCCCCACGGAGGAGGAGCAGCTTGCCGTCTACCGCCGGGTGGTGGAGACCATGGCGGGGAAAAAGGTGGTCATCCGCACACTGGACATCGGGGCGGACAAGAAGGCGGATTACTTCGGTCTGGAGAGGGAGGAGAATCCCGCCCTGGGCTACCGGGCCATCCGCATCTGCCTGACCCGGAAAGACCTGTTCAAAACGCAGCTGAGGGCCATCCTCCGCGCCAGCGCCTACGGGACGGTGGCCGTCATGTTTCCCATGATCATCTCCGTGCGGGAGGTGAAGGACGCCAGGGAGCTGCTGGAGGACTGCCGCAGGGAGCTGAGCGGCCAGGGCTGTCCTATGGGCCGTGTGGAGGTGGGGATCATGGTGGAGACCCCCGCCGCCGTGATGATCGCCGACGAGCTGGCCCGGGAGGTGGACTTCTTTTCCCTGGGCACCAACGATCTGGCCCAGTACACCCTGGCCATTGACCGGCAGAACCCCAGGCTGGACCCCTTCTACGACCCCCACCATCCGGCGGTGCTGCGGATGGTGCGCATGGCGGTGGAGGCGGGCCACCGCCACGGCTGCTGGGTGGGGGTCTGCGGGGAGCTGGGGGCAGACCTGGCCCTCACCGAGCTCTTTCTCCGGATGGGGGTGGACGAGCTGTCCGTGTCCCCCTCCGCCATCCTGCCCCTGCGCCGGCGCATCCGGGGGCTGGACCTGCGGCTGCCGCCCAATTCATAGAGCGGCCGGAAGGGGCAGCGCGATCTGCGGTTGAAGATTTTGCCCGCTTCGGCTATACTGGACAGGAGAGCGACTGCACAGGAGAGAGAGGAGAATGCACCGTGTCGGGACGCAGCCGAGGAAAATACTGGACCGCCTCCCTGTTGAAGCGGCGGGGGTGGACCAACGCGCTGATCCGGGAGCTGCTGCCGGAGCCCCGCTATCTGCCCTTTGACGGGCGCTTCGTCCGGGCCTGGAGCAAGGAGGACGTGAGCCGGGCGGAGAGCACCCCCCAGTTTGCCCAGGAAAGAAACCGCCGGCGCTCCGGCGGGGAGCGCCAGCCCCGGGATGTGGAGGCGGTCTGCGGGGCGCTG
>ERZ857801.1824-NODE-1824-length-20499-cov-3.814322_pt1 | contig 20499 bp, 18 predicted proteins | sample MGYA00519762_ERZ857801 | MGnify/ENA primary metagenome ERZ857801 (study PRJEB31778, sample SAMEA3449368) | human gut metagenome | biome: human gut; feature: human-associated habitat; material: faeces | place: United Kingdom | collected 2010/2012 ...
AGGCCGCCCGATCCGGGAACAGCGCGGGCAGGCGCGGCATCTCGAATGAGACGGCGACACCCTGTTCGAGCCGGGAAATCAACGTGTCAATGGATACGTCGTCCGACTCCCCGCTCTCGAGCGCCGCACCCATGGCGGCAAAGAGGTGGGAGTTCTCCGGATCGACGGTCGTCTCCGCCGTCAGGCCGAGCGTGCGGATGAACGCCTTTTTCAGCTCCGGCAGAAAGTGCAGCGGCCCGCCGAGAAACGCGACGCAGCCGCGGATGGGCTTGCCGCAGGCAAGGCCGGAGATCGTCTGGTTCACCACCGCCTGAAAGATGGACGCCGCGAGATCGGCGCGCGTCGCGCCCTCGTTGATAAGCGGCTGGATGTCCGTCTTGGCGAACACGCCGCAGCGCGCGGCGATGGGGTAGATCTGCTGATAATGCTCGGCCTCGCGGTTCAGCCCCGCCGCATCCGTCTGCAAAAGGGCGGCCATCTGGTCGATGAATGAGCCTGTGCCGCCCGCGCAGACGCCGTTCATCCGCTCCTCGAGCCCGCCGGTGAAGTAGATGATCTTCGCGTCCTCGCCGCCGAGCTCGATGGCGACGTCCGTCTGCGGGGCGGTCTGCTGCAGCGCTGTGGCCACGGCCACGACCTCCTGCACAAACTCAATGCCGAGCGCCTTGCCGAGGTTGATGGAGCCGGAGCCGGTGATGCGGATGCGCAGCATGCACTCACCCACAGTCTCGCGCGCCTCGCTCAGAAGCTCCGCGAGCGTCTCCTGCGTGTGCGCCTGATGGCGCCTGTATTTCCCGAAGAGAATCTGGCCGGACGCATCGAGCAGCACCAGCTTGACGGTAGTGGAGCCGATGTCGATCCCGGCGCGGTAGCGTTGCATGTGGAAAGCCCTCCGTTCGTGAGAGAAATCTGTCAGTCGGCCAGCTCGCGGATCTCATCCTGAATGAGACGGCCCGCCGCCGCGGCGAGCTGGTCCATGATGAAGCGCAGGAAGGGCCTGCCGGCGACGGGCGCCATGGGCTTGCAGACATCGGGCACGACGTGGGCGAGCCTGGTGCCGAAGCCGCCCGCCAGCACGATCGCCTCTCGGTAGGGGCGCATCTACTCGGCACCCCCGAACATGTCGGCCTCCACCGCCGCGCACAGCACGTGGTAGGTGGGCAGGTGCAGCTCCTGGACGCGGAAGACCTCGTCGCGGGGCACGCGGACGCAGACGTCCGAAATGCCGGTGAGCTTTGATTCCCTCGAGCCGGTGAGCGAGACCACATGCACGCCCTTGGCGCGGGCGACCTTAACTGCCTCCACGACGTTGGCGGAGTTGCCCGACGTCGAGATGGCGAGAAGCGCGTCGCCGGGCTCGCCGTAGCCGTAGACCTGCTGGGCGAAGACGCCCACGGCGGCCTCGTCGTTGCCGAAGGCGGTGGACAGCGCCGTCTGCGAGACGAGCGAGATGGCCGGCAGCGACCCCTCGAGCCAAGCGGGGGCATCCGCCCCGTTGGCCTCGCGGTAGGCCTCGGAGAACGCGCCGTCGACCGGGCGCTTGAAGCGGAAGCTCTTCATGAGCTCGCCGACCGTATGCTCCGAGTCGGCCGCGGAGCCGCCGTTGCCGCACACGAGCAGCTTGCCGCCCGCGCGGAAGGACCCGACGATCAGCTTGCGGGCAGCGCGGACCTCGGCCTCGCAGGCCAGCATCTCGGGGTAGTTGCCGAAGAAGGTGGACAGGCACTCGTCGCCCGTCTGGGGGCACTTGGTATCCATTAGCGGGATCCCTCCAGGTCGTAGTCCTCGGGCCCGTAGTAGGCGACGGAGGTGCCGCCGTCCTCGAACTCGAACGGTATGTAGAGCAGGTCGGACATGGCGCGGCGCACGGACTCCCGCGTGTCGGGCTCGACGTAGAAGACAAGGAACCCTCCCCCGCCGGCGCCCAGCAGCTTGCCGCCGAGCGCTCCGGCGTTCATGCCGCGCTCGTACAGGGCGTCGATGGATCCGGTGGAGACCTGCGAGCCGGTGCCGCGCTTGAGGCGCCAGGTGGCGTCGAGCAGGCGGCCGAACTCGGAGAGGTCCGCCGTCTTGTCGGTGAGCACGCCCTCGGCCACGTCGACCAGCGACAGCATCTCCTTGAGCTGGGCGGTCTTGTCGACCACGCGGTTGGCCTTCTGCATGTCCGAGGAGAAGCGGGTGAAGCCTGTGAAGAACATCATCAGGTTGGAGTTGAGCTCGCGCTTGCGCTCCGGCGAGATGACGATCGGGCGAACCGAAAAGTCGCCTTCGGCGAAGTCGATGCGGTTGAGGCCGCCGAACGCGGCGGCGATCTGGTCCTGCCAGCCGCCGGCCTCGGCGCACAGCTCGCGCTCCAGCTTGATCGCCTCCCTGGCCAGGCGGTCCTTGGAGGCATAGGTGCCCTTCATGCAGTGAAAGGCGTTGAGCATGCCCACGGCGAAGGACGAGGAGGTGCCCAGGCCCGAGCGCGCGGGCAGGTCGGCCTCGTAGGTGATGCGCATCTCGCGCATGTCGAGCATCTGCATGGCGTTGCGCACGGCGGGGTGCTCGAGCTCGGAGGGGTCGGAGACGCGCTCGATCCTGGAGTAGACGAGCTCAGTGGAGTAGTCGAAGAAGCGCGGCAGGTGGCGCGCCGTGACGTAGCAGTACTTGTCGAACGTGGTCGAGATGACCGAGCCGCCGTGCTCGTTGAAGAACTCGGGCATGTCGGTGCCGCCGCCGAAGAACGACATGCGGAAGGGTGTGCGAGTGATGATCATACGTATTCCAAACTACGGTTGACACGTTAACTGAAGCAATAACAAAATAGGCGGCGTTCTCCGTCTCATCGCGAGCTGCCCGCCTTTCTTTTAAGACGTCGCAGCGCTGCAATCCGCTCACTCCCGTTCAGCGCGACTGCAAAATGAATGAAGACACCCATAAAAGCGCAAATGAGTGCACTTAGAGCAAAGCTAGGCCAAGTCTCGTTGGGAACAATCGAGGACACAATGCCGAACAGCGCGCACATGCATCCGAGCGATGCGGCGATCCGCAGAAGCGATGGATAAAACGACGTCAACCTCTCACCAAGGCAATGGGCTATATATATGGGGTTGAAGACGAGGTTGATCACGCCCATGATGACGGCGGTGGTTAGAGGAACAGCATAAAGACCAAAATCGGTATAGGTGAGGAGAATCACCATGCCGACAACGTTGATGAGGCCGCCGACCAGTGTCACGAAGCAAGGCAAGCGGTTCTTCGTCGTTAGCGTATAGACGTAGTAGAGCGGATTAACCGGCCCCTCTGCGGCGGAGCAGACGATAGTCAACATGGTCAAAACGTAAAGTACCCCTAAATCCTGGCCCGGTATCCACAAACGATAGAATGCGGGGCAAAGAGCAAGAAACCCTGCAAACAAAACGTTCGAGATATAGCTCGATAGTTTCATCGATAGGTTCAACTCTTCAAGAAGCTTCTTTCTGTTTCCTTGTGAATAGCTTTCCAGAAACATCGGTTGGAAGGCTTGGGAAATCAGTTGAAATAATCTGGAGAACACGCCGGAGAATGTCTTTGAGATAGCGATTTGGCCCATGCATACCGCATTGAGGAAAAGATTGGCTATCACCAGATCAAGGCCTGAGTTTAAAGTGTTCCCGAGCGCATTCACGGAATTCCAGACTCCGTTTACAAGTAGCGTCTTTAGGTCTCCAAATGAGAAGAGCGAGACCTTGATTTCAATCTCAGAAACATAGCGCCTATAGATCCAGACGTTTCCAAGCGCAACAACGATTCCGGCAACCAGGATCGCGGCACCGTAGTACCAAGCCATCGGCGGCATTGTGCTGTACATCGCAATCAGAATCACAGCCTCTGCGACATAGGATATGCTCTGAATAATTCCGTATACATCCAGCTTGTTCTTTATGTAAGCCGCGCAAGAGAAGAACGTTCCCGCCATCGTGACAAAGAAATTCACGAAGACCAAGAGCATCAGATAGATGACATCCGGTAAAAGATTCTCGGGGACGTCCATCAAAGAGCCGATATTAATCGCAACAAGCGCGAGAACCGCGAAGAGAAACGCGCTTTGGATGAGACCGCTGATAATCAGCGTGCTGAAGTAGCAGCTCGCTTTCTCCTGGTTCCCCTTATGGTATTCGACCGCGATGAAGCGGGTCGCATAGGAGGAAAGTGCCGTCATCACGATCATGGCATAGCCCACAAAAGTGTTCGCAAGCGTGATAAAACCGTAAGCCGAAGCCCCAAGCTTCTCCGTCACAAGTGGGGTCACGAAAAAGTTAATCCCGAACGCAAGAACTGTCGCGACACCCGTGGTCGCCAACGTCAAAACGAGCTTATGTACCTTAGAGCCGGTCATACGAACCACCGCCTCGAGGCATCGACACGCAGCCATAGTGAGCCAGCAGGAGGACGAACCAAAATGCTGGAATTGTCATGATGACCTCGAAAAGCATCTCGATGCCCAATGCGATAAACACCATGCAGATAACCATGAGATGGGCGCTTCCCACTTGCGCGCCGGCCGGGGGCTTTGACACAAGAAGAGGTAGAAAAGCAGCGATACAAGCAAGCGGCAATCCGCCAACGTACAAGAGCTCCAAAAGTTGATTATGCGCGTTGACGTATTCGACGCTACCCAGCATAAGCGCTCTTTGAGTAGCCGACTGCGTCCCGTATCCAACGATAGGCGAATCGAGAATCATTCTGAGCGTTTCGGACCAAGCGAGGTTTCGACCCGAGAAGGAGGCATCTTTCCCAAACGCGTCCATGAGAAAACCATTCAAGATGGACAATGACGAAGAGAGAACCAGAAATGCCCAGGCGAGAATTAGGACCACGCAAACGTTACGCGGATTGAAAATATGCCTCGCGCGGCTCAGAATCGGCTCTAGGCACAGAAGAAGCAGAAGAACAGACAAAACGACGGTAGATGTCGAAGAACCCATCGTGCTCGTTGTTGCGATTGTCATCGCATAACACAAGACCGTACGGAAAGACGGTCGAATCGATGCGCTCTTGGACCAGTCCAACAAGGTTGAAACGAGGTTAAGAGAAAGGAACCAGAGAATATGGTTGTTCTTGAGTCCGAGCACCCAACCTTTAAGATAGACGGTATGATATTCATTTTCGTATCTCACATCTTGGAATAGCCCGCTTGGGTAAAGTGCCACAGAAAGAATATCCCATAGGCAAATCACAGCCAGCACAAAAAACGCTACCGAAAGAAGACGGCGTGGGGACCTCTCGAATTGAACCTGGAAGTAGTAGATGAGTAGAGCTATACGCAAATTACTGTACAGTACGTTTTGATTGAGGTTTCCGTTAATAAAGGAGGAAAAGCACACCGCCAGACAAAACAAAAGGGTGGCGACTGTTATGCAACTCGGCGATCGTCGTACTACCAGCGGGTAAAGCAGCAGCGCAACGAAAACGAATTTATCGAGCAAATCACAAGCGGCGCCAATTGACATGTATGCAGTTATGAACGGCCGGAAAGCACTCGCGAGGACAAACATTAACCCAAACGATGCGACCGCGTCCGCAATCCGAATCTGCGAAGCAGTACGAAAGTTGGATCTCCGTGGTGAGGTTTCTCGACTTACGGTGGTGTCACTCACCCTTAACTCATTAGCCATTGCTTCACCTGCCTATTCCAATCGAGCTGCTCTTTGGCATAGGCGACGATCTCAGGCTGCATCGAATCGGCATCCGAGTCAAATAGCCCCATTGCGTTAGCAAAATCCGAAATGTTGTTGCATATAACCCCTGTCTTACCTTCTATTACAAATTCGGTGAGACCAGGGAGATTCGAAACAGCAACAGGTTTTCCAAAATGATATGCCATTGCCAGAACGCCACTTTGCGATGCCTCGATATATGGAAGCATTACTGCGCGGCAATTTGAAAACAACCAAACAAGATCCTCGTCGCTTACGTAGCGGTGAATCAAGTAGACGTTATTAATTGAGTTTAATAGTGCAGACTCACGAGGTGTAAATTCGCCGCTGCCCGCTATTACAAGAGGAGTTGTACCCGAATAGTTTGAATAAGCCTCGAGGAGCCTTTCTATTCCCTTATATTTATCAGTTCTGCCAAAAAATAAAAAGAATGGATTTAACAGCTCGGCATTATCAGCCAACTCAGAAGGGATAACCGCTTTAGAGCATTTAGGTGGGTGAGGGCAGAGCGGCATAACCGAACATTTACCACTTAATTGAGGATACAGCTCAATAAATCTATTTTTAGAGGTATTTGATAATAACAAGTAATCATCAATGTAACGGTCTTGATTGCCGAACCAGCGCGCTGAAAAAATGCTGCGAATTATGTCTTTTAGCGTTAGCTTGTTATTTGTTGGATGAGGCTCGGGATCGTGTTGCACCAAAACGCAACGAACTTTACCGGACAGTAGATGCCACATTACCGCTCCGCCTAAAGAGCCGTCAGTAAAAATTACCATTTTAGGATCTAAATCTAAAATGGCTTTCGCACAGTCCTTGATTCTCTTAGAAGTGTGCAATGCAACTTCACTTAGTTTTATATGATCAAATCGAATATGACCCGGAGCGTCATCGCATACCCCTTGCTCCGAAAAGACCCGAACGTCTTCTCCATTTGCAAGAAGGGCGTCGGCAAAAGAGCACAAAAATTGGACTGTGCCCTCACGCGTCGGCATAGAAGTGAACAAAACAATCAATGTAAATCCGTTTCGGTTTAGTTTATTTATAGCTGAGCAGTAAAACTTGAAACATCAAACATCACTGCAATAAGGGTAATTCCCACCATCGCTACCCAACCCAAAAGCTCAGTCGGCCCGAGCGCGTTTGTGCTTACCCGGACGAACAGCATGGCAAGAAAGCCCAAGGCCAATATCGAAATGGGATATACAAGCTGATATTTCCTGTTAGCCATAACGATGAGAGCAATTAGGGCCACCACCGGTATAACAATGTTCGTGAGAATGCGGTCGTACAGAAATGAATCAGCAAAAGCCACCATAAGGTAAATGAGCAAGTAATGGCAGGCAGCCTCGCGCTGCTTCTTCGAAGCTGAATTTTTCATGCTAAGAGTCGCCCTCATTGCCGCTCGCCCTCTAAAGCCTGGAAATAGCCTTCAACGCGATCGGCGTTCCCGTACTCATTCGACTTGAGATAGAAGCTGAGCTCCTCACAACGACAGTGGTCTTCGAGCAGCCCTTGCACGGCATCAGCGAGCGATACTGCGTCAGTGCCAGCGATGATTCCCTCTTTGACTCCCAGCTGGTCATGGACCGTGGGGTACGCCGTCGCAACAATGGGCCTCGCAAGGATCTTGGCCTCGTCGAGGGCGACTGACTTTCCCTCGAAGCGTGACGGCTGCACGACGATGTCGCAGTTAGCTATGTAGGGATAGGGGTTCTCGCGGGCGCCCAAGAACGTGAAGACGTCCGCAACACCCAGCTCTTCAACAAGCTTTTCGCAAGCGGCCTCCTCGGAATCGCCAGTAAGCCCCTTCCCCATCTCGTACCAGCGAAACGAGCAGCCGCGCTGCTTGAGCTCGGCTGCCGCACGGATGGCGGTGTCCACACCCTTCTCGTGAGTGATGCGAGCCACTGTAAGGATTCTCGGCGCGTCAGCATCGTACTCTGGCGGGATGAACTCGGACGCGCGGCGTCGCACTACATCCGAAGAAACAATGTTCGGAAGACTCTTCATCTTGTATGCCATCTCAGGGAAAACAGAGCGCACGATGTCGATGCACTTATCGGAAACGGCATAGATGCCATCCATGCGTTCCAGGCAGGGTCGCTCGTATTTTTCCGAATAGCGGGCAGAGCGATAGTCTCCGTGATAAAAGACTATCTTGCGATCGGCCTCAATCTTCTCATCGACAAAGTAGAGAACTTGACCGTTAATAAATGAAACAGCCACGTCGTAATAACCCGGTATTTTATCTATGGCAGGAGAAAAGAAGTATTTCCAACGGAATCCGCGGCGGGTCTCTTCATCGCGAGAGACAATGCCGGAAACAACGTCTGCCGTTAGACGCCACACCCCAGCCTTACGGCCGCGAACCGATGTGAAGCAATCGCGTACTTTAGCGGGAGTCTGAAGTACAGCTACCTTTGACGGTATTTGCCCCATAAAAAGCCCGGTGGGGTTCAAAAGCAGGAGATTGACGTCGTAGCGCGCTTCCGGAAGCTCTTCCAGAAGGTTGAGAAGCGCTCGCTCCGCACCGCCATTGTCCATTGAGGACATGACGAACAGGACTTTCTTTTTGTTCACGACAATCCCCCTTCCAATAGCCTGCCGTAATACGTTTGCCTGCCATCAGTTTGTTTTGGAAATTCTTGTTTCCACGTGAGCTTAAAGAGGCTCGTATCCAAAAGGAGCTCACTCCAAGCACTTTGATCGAAAGGCCTATCTAGTATCGAAATAAAGTCGTCGCAACGGGGGTTGTTGGGCTCGATAGACGCAAACGCGGCGGCGATCGAGGGGTCATGCCTCTGCGCAAGAACGATGAGATAGTCGGTGAGCAGATAATCCACAAGTTCATTACTCTGGGCCCAATACTCAAGGTAAAAGTCCCTAAGCGTTGCGAACACCCGACGGTTAGACGAATCACAGCCAAGCGAGTAGTTGGCAAACATACCGCAGGCGACGGATGCGTGGAGATAATCGGGTCGTTTGATGGACCAGATCGGAAGGTCCGTGTACTCATCGAGCGAACCGGTGCAGAAGAACGTCGCGTCGAGCCACAGGCCGCCGTGCTCCGCAAGCAAGGACAGCCTTAAAAGGTCAGAAAGATGGGTGCGTGACATGACGCCCGCGCGCACCTTGTCGAAAACCCAATCGGGGATATGAACATAGTCTGAGAGATTCTCGTCCGTGATGACGATGACCTCGTGCCCGCCGGCGTTGCGGCACACGGAGTCGATGCACGCCTTCACAATCTCGGGGGCGTTCTCCTCGCCCTGCCACCAGCACATCCAGATCTTCCCCTCGAGGGAGGGATCGGATGGGGGCAGCGGTGCGTCATAGTCATATGACTCGAAGAAATCGCCGAAGCGGTTCTCGAGATATTTGAGAACGGTCTCGTGCTTGCGCAGCAACCGCTCCTTTACCGCAGGCGGTTCCTTGTACCCGTTGCGGCTCATGACCTGGATATCGAGCTTCGCCCCGAACGTGTTGATCGCCTCGGGCCACGAGGTGGCCCTGGCGATTCGGAACGTTGCGCCGATCTCCTCGCAGGAGCGATGCACGATCCTCTTGATGCTGTTATGTCCGTTAGCCATCAATTGACTCCTTATATAGGTTCACGAGATCGTTCATAAACTTCTCGCGCGAGCAGTTTTCCATGACGTAGGAGCGGCAGTTGCGCTGCAGCATCGAGTAAGCGGACCGATCCAAGAACGCATGTGTGCCGCGCGAGATGGCATCCGCCATCGACGGGACGCCCCCGGGCTCGCAAATGAACCCAGTTTTCCCTTCATCGACCAACTCAGGGATTCCGCCAATGTTCGTGCCGATGACAGGCGTGCCGGCAGCAAGAGCCTCCACAATCGAGTACGGCATGTTCTCTCGCCATCTCGAACTCGCGATGGCGAGAGACGCCCTCTCCACATACGCCTGCAGTGCCCCACCGGTCTGATAGCCGGCGAACTCGATGCGAGACGCACAGCCCAACGAAGACGCGAGCGCCTTGAAATCGTCGGCATCCGGGCCGTCGCCGACTACAACCAAGCGCATGTTCTGCGGAAGGCTCGGCAAAGCGGCATCGAAGGCCCTCAACAGCGTGTCGACGCCCTTCTCGACAGAGAGCCGTCCGAAGAACAGGAGGTAGGGGTTCTCCCTGTCGGTCGCATCCGCCCCGGCATTCGCCGCGCGGTCGAGGATCGCATCGTCGGCGAAGTTCTGCAGAAAGATGACCTTGTCCTCGGGCCAGCCGCCCTCGATGAGTTTGGAACGCATAAACCTAGAGGGCGCGATGACCTTGTCGATCCGCTGGTTGGACTTATGGGCCCTGTTGAAAGATGCCTCTATCGCCGCCAGCGCGCTCTTCGCGCGCGAGCCCTTCACGCAGCGGTTCTCGATGCAGTGGCGGTAGCGCCCGTCCTCGAGGCATGCGTCGCAGACGCGCCCGCCGCCGTCGAGCATGAGGTAGCCAGGGCAGACGGTCACGTAGTCGTGGGCCGTGTAGAAGACCGGGACCTTGTTCTCCCTCAGGTAGGGGGCGTCGAGAATGGACAGCGTGATCTGCCTGTGCACGTTGTTGAGGTGAACGACATCGGGGCGGAACTCCTCGCAGAGGGCCTGGAAGTTGCGCTTCGCCTCCGGCGAGTAGATCAGCGCCATGCCGTCGCGCGCCGCCTTGAACGGGCTCTTGACATTGTTGTACTCGCGCTGCGTCACGAAATACTTGTTCCACCTGCATGGCAGGTTGTCAGGGTGCCTCATCGAAAAATAGGCGACCTCGTGCCCCATGCGCTCCAGCTCGGATCCGACGGTGAGGTAATAGGTCTCCGCACCGCCCTTACGGTAGTGGAATTTGTTAACGAGAAGAATCCTCATCGGACATCACCCCCGTAGACGGCAAGGGTCCGCTCGACGACGGAATCCCAGTTGTAGGTTTTCTCGACATGCGCCTTGGCGGCGGCGCCGAGGGCGCCAACGCGGCAAGCGTCCGCGAGCAGGCCTTGCAGCGCGACCCGCAGGGAATCGGCGCTCCCCTTCTCGAACGTCACGCCGTTGCCCGCGAGGACGTCCACGCACTCGGGGATGTCGCTCGTCACGCAGCGGCACCCATATGCCATGGCCTCCAGCAGGCTCATGGGCATGCCCTCCACGTCGGAAGGGAGCACGTAGGCATAGCAGTTGGAGTACAGCTCCTCCAGGGGCTCGCCGTTGACGAACCCGGTGAAGAGGACGCGCGGGTCTCCCTGCGCAGCCACGCGCAGCGAAGCCTCGTACTCGGATGTGTCCGAACCGCCGCCGGCGATGACGAGGCTCTTCTCCGTATCGAGCTTCTTGAAGGCCTCGATCAGGAGCTCGGGGCGCTTCTCGGGGACGAGCCTGCCCAGGTACAGCAGGTAGGAGCCCGCATCGAGCCCCCACTTCTCCTTAATCTGATTAACCGGCCTCGGCTGCTTTGGCTCGATACCGTTGGGGATGAACGTCGCCATGCGGCCGTAGGCGCCCTCGAAATAGGACTGGGCCGATTTGGACAGGACGATGAGGCCGTCGGCCTTGGTGGCGGCGGTCTTCTCCCCCATCTTGATGTACGTGCTGGCGAGCTTTCCCCACTTGGCGCGCTGCCAGTCCAGGCCGTGGATGGTGGCTACGGTTCGGATGCCCGCACGCTTGGCCAGCGCGAGCGGCACGCAAGGGCCCTCGGCATGATAATGAATCACATCGGGACGGTCCTTGATAGCCACCTTGGTAGCAAAGTATGAGGAGGAGAGAGCAGCGAGGCCCTTCTTGTCGATTGTCTTAACCGGCACGACGCGCACGCCGTCGACCATGCGCGCGCGGCCGTCCGCAGCGTCGCCGGTCATGACATCGCTGCCGGAACGGTCGTAGCAGGTGACCTCGTGGCCAAGCACCGCCATGCGGCGGGCGAGCTCGGTCACGACGACCTCCACGCCGCCCTCGCGGGAGCCGTATCTCTTATGTCCGATCATCGCGATGCGCATCTAGCACGCACCCTTGCCGGTGATGACCTCAATCACTGTGAGCACAACGATCTTCAGATCCGTTATGGGGCCGCGCTTGGCAATATACTCCAGGTCTCGGCGGACCATGCCGTCGAACCCGGTCGAGTTGCGCTCCGTCACCTGCCACCAGCCAGTGATTCCGGGCTTCACGGCCAGGCGCTGCAGGTCGTACTCGGTGTACTCGGCCACCTCATTGGGCAGCGGCGGGCGCGGGCCCACGACGGACATCTGGCCCAGGAACACGTTAACGAACTGCGGGAACTCGTCGATGGAGTGCTTGCGGATGAACTTGCCAATCTTGGTGACGCGCGGGTCGTCCCTCATCTTGAACATGGCGCCGGCGATCTCGTTCTGCTCCTTGAGCTCTGCTAAGCGCTCGTCGGCGTCCTTGTACATGCTGCGGAACTTCCACATGCGGAAGGTTGAAAGCCTGCCGTCTCGGTGGGTCTGGCCCACGCGGATCTGGCTGTAGAACGGGTTGCCCTCGCTCTCCAGGCGGATGGCCGCGGCCAGCACCAGACTCGGAATGGCGATTACGGCCAGCACGCAGCCGCTGAACACGATGTCGAAGGCGCGCTTGACGGTGCGGTATGCCAGGCGCGTACGGTCCCAGTCCTTCACGGCCTGCATGGCCTTGTAGCGCACACTCACCTCGCCGCTGTTCATGGCCTGGGCAACGAGCGCGGCCCCCACCGGCGCGTTTTGCCCTGTCGCTTCTTTAGTGGTCAAGTTCAAATCCACGTCCCTGTCCCCAGGGGTCCCCCAATCGATGAATTCATAATGCGAATGAATTGCCAGTGCGACGTCCCCTTACGTCTTACTGGGCACGTCCAACGGAAGCAGCTCCCTAAAAGCGGAGTCGCCTTCGCCCACGTCTACCAGGCACCAGCGCTTATGACGGTCGATCTTCTTTACACGGGCCTCTTGCCCTACCAAAGGCCCCCTGCTCTATGTGCAGAACGCCGTCTTCTATGCGGGCCACGCTGTTGCGCACCACGCCGTCGTCGTCGAGCACGCTGCGGTACCAGTCCTGCGCATCGTCCGGCATGGGCGCATAGGCCCGCTCCTTGCTACCGGCAATGCGGCAGCCAAAGCTCAACTGGGCCAAAGCCTTATCGAGCAGGGCGGCATCACGCGTGGCGACGAAGAAGTATTCCTTGTACATGGGTTTGGTTTGGAGCGACCAGGCGCCGTCCCGCTTAAACCAGAACTCCTTTTGCATCACAAAAGCGTCCTGCATCAACTCTTGCGGGATAATACGGCGGACCTTTTCGCAGGTCTCGCGCTCTTTCCCATTGGGGGTGTGGACCAGATACCAACGGACGCGGCCATGCTGGCTGCTGGTAGTAGCGCCACTAAAGGCCCCGGGCAGCTGCTCTTGGCGCCGCATAGTCTGTTCCATCTCTCGCCCCCTTTTCTTGCTCCGCGACGCACGCGGATGCAGGGGCGTTAAGAACAGGCTTCTCGCTCGCAGCTAGGCGCAGTCGCAAAAGTACAGGTTTTTGTATCTTTCGACGGAGTTCATTATACGAGCAAACTGCTCGCGTTTTCCCAGATTGCACAAAATGCGCCGCGAATGGGTGCATCTCCATACGCCTCTACAAAAACCTGTACCTTTTTGCACAACAAAAAAGCCGCTCTAACCAGCGGCTTTTCTTCTATAGACAACAAAAAAGGCGACCGTCCCATAGGACGATCGCCTTTGTTAATTCTTGTATTGTTTGTGCTAAGCGCGAGTCTTGATCTCCTCGAGTACCTTGACCACAAACTCGTCAACGCTCATCTGAACGGTCTCGTTGGAGCGATCGCGGACGGAGATGTTGCCGGCCTCGACCTCCTTCTCGCCCAGAATGAGCATGTAGGGCACGCGGTCGATGCTGCGCGCCTCGCGGATCTTGTAGCCGATCTTCTCGTCGCGGTCGTCGCAGACCACGCGAATGCCGGCCTCCTCCAGCTTGGCGCACACCTTGTGGGCGTAGTCGCGGCTCTTCTCAGAGACGGGAAGTGCCTTGACCTGCACGGGAGCCAGCCAGGTGGGGAACTTGCCCGCAAAGTGCTCAATCAGAATGCCGATGAAGCGCTCGATGGAGCCAAAGCACACGCGATGCAGCATGATGGGGCGCTTCTTGGTGCCGTCGGCGTCCACGTACTCCAGGTCAAAGTTGAGCGGCATCTGGAAGTCGAGCTGGACGGTACCGCACTGCCAGGTACGGCCGAGCGAGTCCTCCAGGTGGAAGTCGATCTTGGGGCCGTAGAAGGCGCCGTCGCCCTCGTTGACCTCGTAGTCCATGTGCAGCTGCTCCAGAGCGGTGCGCAGGCCCTCCTCGGCGCGCGCCCAGTCCTCGTCAGAGCCCATGGAGTCCTCGGGGCGGGTGGAAAGCTCAACGTGGTACTTAAAGCCAAACTTCTGGTACACGGAGTCGATGAGGTTGACCACGCCCACGATCTCGTCGGTCAGCTGGTCGGGGCGCACAAACAGGTGGGCGTCGTCCTGGTTAAAGCAGCGCACGCGGAACAGGCCGTGCAGGGCGCCGCGCAGCTCGTGGCGGTGCACCAGGCCAATCTCGCCGGCGCGAATGGGCAGCTCGCGGTAAGAGTGCGGCTTGGAGGCGTACACCAGCACGCCGCCGGGGCAGTTCATGGGCTTAATGCAGTACTCTTCGTCATCGATGACGGTAGAGTACATGTTGTCCTTGTAGTGGTCCCAGTGGCCCGAGGTCTTCCACAGCTGCTTGTTCATGATGAGCGGCGTGGAGATCTCCACGTAGCCGGCCTTGTGGTGGATCTCGCGCCAGTAGTCCAGCAGCGTGTTCTTAAGGATCATGCCGTTGGGCAGGAAGAACGGGAAGCCGGGGGCCTCGTCGCGCATCATAAAGAGGTCCATCTCGCGGCCGATCTTGCGGTGGTCGCGCTTCTTGGCCTCCTCCAGCATGTGCATGTGCTCGTCGAGCTCCTCCTTGGTGGCAAAGGCGACGCCGTTGATGCGGGTGAGCATCTTGTTGTCCTTGTCGCCCTTCCAGTAGGCGCCCGAGACGCCGGTGAGCTTAAAGGCCTTAAGGGCCTTGGTGTAGCAGATGTGGGGGCCGACGCACATGTCGATGTAGTCGCCCTGCTGGTAGAAGGTGATGCGGGCGTCGTCGTCCAGGTCGCCGATGTGCTCGACCTTGTACTTCTCGCCGCGCTCCTCCATAAGGGCGATGGCCTCGGCGCGGGGCTTCTCGTACACGGAGAACTTAAGGTTCTCCTTGACGATCTTTTTCATCTCGGCCTCGATCGCAGGGAAGTCGTCCTCGCTGATCTTGACGCCCTCGGGCAGGTCGACGTCGTAGTAAAAGCCGTTGTCGGTCGCGGGGCCGTAGGCAAAATCGGCCTCGGGATAGAGACGCTTGATGGCCTGCGCCATGATGTGCGCGGCAGAGTGGCGGATGACGTGCGTGACCTCGTCCTGCGGGAGCTCGGCCACCGAACCGTCATTGTAGAGTGCCTTCATGGGTATGTTTTCTCCTCTCGGATGCCTGATGCAAGTGTGTGCGATGCGCTCGGCGTTTTTGACTTGCATCATTATAGGCAGGTTGCCTTGGTATACAAGCGCCCGCCGCACCTTAATGGCACGGCGGGCGATTTTCTACGCATGCTTCATCGTGTGGGGGCGGGGTGCTCGCGGCTTGTGGCACGTGTGCGGCTTGCGCGTGGCGCGCGGTGCCCGTGGCTTGCGGCCGGCCCGGCGATGGATGCGTTACTGGATGCGAGTTCGGCAGTAGGGGCAGACCTTCCAGTGCGCGTCGAGCGGACGATGGCAGCTGGGGCACACGTTGCGAACCTGGGTGTCGCACACGGGACACACGACAAAATCCTTCTCGATGGGCGCTCCGCACTGCGGGCAGGTGCCGTACTGGGCAAGCTGGCGCTCGCGCAGGGCCATGTCCAGCTCCTGCTCCTCGCGGTCGGCCGCGTAGGAGTGCGGGCGCAGGACCAGGTAGGCAATGAGGCCCACAAACGGGATGAGGGCGATGATGCCCCATGCCACGTAGGCGCTGGCGCCGCGGCGGCGAGCGTCGATGAACACATAGACGACCGACAGCACGTACAGGGCGATGATAAAGCCCACGAAGGCATAGATGACGCCCATAAGCTGCGGCGACATGAGCTCGTTGATGTATTTGGACATTGAGGTGTACCTTTCGGAATATTTACAGTCCAGTGAAGTTTACCACGGGGTTTGTTTATATGGGACCACGGCTAGGTACGGGGCTGGCGCGGACACAAACATCTCAATCTGTAACAGGCGGGAGCAGAATCCGGGTCTAGGTGTTACAGATCGAGACACAGGGCTCCCTCCCCGACTTCAATCTCGATCTGTAACACATAGGACCGATTTTCCCCTCTTACTGTTACAGATCAAGACGAACGGACAGACCGTAAGTCAAATGTCTCGAACTGTAACAACTAGGGGTCAGAAACCCTTCCATCTGTTACAGATCAAGACAAAGGAAAACGTCCAATCTCAATATCTCAATCTGTAACAACAACTCGGCAAAAACAAGTCTAACTGTTACGGATTTAGACATTCGAAACCGACTGATTGGTTCATCTAAATCTATAACATCTAGACCCCAAAACGGTCCCTAGATGTTATATATCGAGACAGAAGAATCTCTCCCTGACTTTAAATCTCAATCTGTAACACATAGGACCGATTTCCCCTCTTGCTGTTATAGAACGAGACAAACGGAGGACCCGCCTGGCAAACGTCTCGATCTGTAACATCTGGAACCCAATTCTTCTGCTTACCGTTACAGAACGAGACAAACCTATGACACCAGGGGCGGCAGACGAGACCACCGATGGTCCTGAGTCTCCCCTCGCCTGCCGTTGGCGGGTGTTGCGGGGCTGTTCGCCGCATTGCCGCTGCACTGGGGGTGTGCAGACCGTAGGATGGTTTTATTGACAGCCTGTCAACTTGTCTGGGAGGCACCGTGGCAGAAACGTTTGATATCGCAATTGTGGGCGCGGGCATTACCGGGTGCGCCATCGCGCGGCAGCTCGCGAGGTTTGACCTTTCCATTTGCGTGGTCGAGGCCGCCAACGATATCGCGCTGGGAGCTTCGAAGGCCAACGGTGGCCTGGTGCACGCCGGTTACGATCCGACGCCGGGCACGGTAAAGGCGCAGGTCAACGCCCGTGGTTGCGAGCTATATGGCACGTGGGCCCAGGAGCTAGGCTTTTTGTTCCGCCGCACCGGGTCGATGGTGCTGGGGTTTAACGACGAAGACCGCACGCACCTGGAGAAGCTGCGCCAGAATGGCCTGGCCAACGGCGTGCCCGAGCTGTCGATTATCGGCCCCGAGCGCATCCACGAGCTGGAGCCGCGCGCGAGTGCCCAGGCCACGTGCGCACTATGGTGCCCTTCGACCGGTTACGTTGACCCATTTGAAGTGGCCATCGCCGCACTGGAGAACGCGGTCGCCAACGGCGTGACATTTATGCGATCTGCGCCAGTGGAGGCAATTGAAGTTGCCGGCTCAGATGACGGAGCCGTGCGCTTTACGCTGGCAACGCCCGCTGGAGACGTGCGCTGCCGTTACCTGATCAACGCCGCAGGCAACGGAGCCGCGGACATCTCGCATATGGCCGGTGCCGAAGAGTTTCAGATGATCTGGCGCCAGGGCAACATCGTGGTGCTGGACAAGGAACCGCGCGCGTTGATGCCGCTCTACCCGGTGCCGACGCCGATATCGAAGGGCGTTATCGTCACGGGTACCGTACACGGCAACACCGTGATTACCGCGACCGCCGCTGTGCGCGAGCCGGGCGATACACAGACCTATGCGAACGACGTCAACGCGCTCCTGACCGGCGCGCGCAAGCTGGTGCCCGATTTGGACACGCGTCGCGTGGTGCGCGCATTTGCCGGCGGTCGTCCGGTCATTCAGGGTACGAACGACTTCTTTATTGGGCAGTCAGCCGTGGTGTCGGGGCTGTTCCAGGCTGCAGGTATTCAGTCGCCGGGCGTGGCGAGCGCACCGGCCATTGCCGAGCTCATGGAGCAGATACTGCGCGATGCTGGCGTGGACCTGCGCGAACGGGACGACTGGGACCCGATACGCCGCGCGCCGGACGACTTTGACCGCGCGCCGCTCGCGCGCAAGGAAAAGCTGATTGAGTCCGATCCCGCGTGGGGGCAGATTGTCTGCCGCTGCGAGACGGTGCCCGAAGCCGAGATTGTGGCCGCGATCCGACGCCGCCCGGGCGCGGTTTCGGTCGAGGGCGTCAAGCGCCGCTGCCTTGCCGGCATGGGTCGGTGCCAGAGTGGTTTTTGCCAGAGCCGCGTGGTGGCAATCCTGGCGCGCGAGCTTGGCTGCGACCCCAGCGAGGTGCTACTGGAGGACGCCGGATCTTGGCTTGTTGAGGGACCGCTGAAGGGGGGTGCGCTAGGATGGCGACATTTGATACGCGCGACGGATGCACGGAGGCCGAAGCCGTAGCGTCGGTGTCGACGCAGGCCTTCGACGTGGTCGTTATCGGCGGCGGCCCCGCCGGCATGGCGGCTGCACTTGCCGCCCATAAGGCCGGCGCCCACGTGGCTATCGTTGAGCGCGAGCAGCATCTGGGCGGCATCCTGCGCCAGTGCATCCACCCCGGTTTTGGTCTTTCGCACTTTAAGCAGGAACTCACCGGTCCCGAGTACGCCCAACGCTTTATCGACCATGTGCGGGCGACCGACATTGCGCTGTTCTTGGGCAGTCTGGTGCTTGGGATCGATTCGGGCGAGGGCGCGGGCGAGCCGGACACGAACGAGGGCGCGGGAGATGCCGCGGTTCATACCGTCACGCTCATGAGCCGTGCCGGCATGCTGCAGCCCACCGGACGAGCGGTCGTCCTTGCCATGGGTTGCCGCGAGCGCACCCGCAGCGAGATCAAGATTCCCGGCAGCCGACCTGCCGGTGTGTTTACGGCCGGCCTGGCGCAGCGATACATCAATATCGAGAACCTCAAACCCGGCTCGCGCGCCGTCATTTTGGGCTCGGGCGACATCGGACTGATCATGGCACGCCGCTGCACGCTCGAGGGGATTTCCGTCGAGGGCGTGTACGAACTCATGCCGTACGCCAACGGCCTGCGCCGCAACGTCAAGAACTGCCTGGACGACTTTGGCATTCCGCTGCACCTGTCCAGCACCGTCACACGTGTGATCGGGCACGACCGCGTGGAGGCTGTCGAGGTAAGCCAGGTCGACGAGCACCTGGCACCCATTCCGGGGACCGAGCGCGTTGTTCCGTGCGACACGCTACTGCTTTCGGTGGGTCTGATTCCCGAGAACGAGCTTTCGGTGGGCGCGGGCGTTGAGCTTGACCCGCGCACGCGCGGCGCCGTGGTGGACCAGAGCCTGCAAACGGGCGTGCCGGGCATCTTTGCCTGCGGCAACGTGCTGCACGTGCACGACCTGGCCGATAACGTGACGACCGAGTCCGAACGCGCCGGTGCGGCTGCGGCGGCGTGGGCGTTGGACGGCAACGCCGGGGCGAGTGCTGCGAGCGAGCGCTGCGAGCTCACGGTCTCCCCCGCCGGCATTGCAGGCTACGCGCTACCGGGACGCATTACGGCTGTAGCACTTATCAAACTCAACTTCCGCGTACGCCGACCGGTCGACGCCGCCCGCGTGCGCATTCTGGCAGGCGACGAGGAACTGTTCGCCGGCAAGGTCCGCCCGTTCAAACCGAGCGTCATGGAAAGCTTCCCGCTGCCGGCAAAGGTGATTCAGCGCGCACTCGACCTGGGTGATAGCGAGATTGTCCTGTCCGTCGATCCCGTTGAGGAGGCGTAAGGCCATGAGCGCAAATGTGATCGAGACGCTGCAGTTCAGCTGCACCACCTGCCCATCCGAGTGCCTCCTGACCGTAGAGGTGGAGCGCAGCGCAGACGGCACCGTGGTAGAGGCGCGCTCCGTAACCGGCAACAGCTGTCCGCGTGGCGATAAGTTCGCGCATCAGGAGCTCACCTGCCCCATGCGCGTGCTTACCACCACCGTGGCCGTATCCAGCGGCGACGATGCTCTGCTGCCCGTGCGCACGGCCGAAGCCATCCCGTTGGCACTCCACACCCAAGCGATGGACCTCATCCGCGGCCTGGTCGTCGAGGCCCCCATCCGCATGGGTGACGTCGTGCAGGAAGACCTCCTCAACACGGGCATTAACCTCATTGCCAGCATGGACATCGACCCAGCCTAAGCAGCTAATTTAGGACGGGGCTCTTTTAGCTACCCCGTCATCCACCCCGTCCCTCCTCAATTGCGGTGAAATAGTTTCTGATTTCCGCCAAAACCCCGGCATCCAGGAACCATTCCACCGCAACTATCCTTGGAATTGGTATTTAGCTTGTGCCTACTTTAGTGCCATTTCAAAACTATGCCGGATTACGGGACTGATTCGGAGAACCCCATCCATACCGGCAATTTTCGATTTTTGATAAGCCATCTACCTGCGGTTTTAATTTCGCGATTTTTCCCATGGTCAAGTAATACAGGTCCAGCCCCGTAATCCGCCATACTTTTAAAACCAGCCCATTTGGGACGGGCCTCTTTTGACTACTTTAGCCCGAACGTTCGCTCAAATGATTTTTCTTTTTCAAAGAGTGTCCCAAAGTGCCGGCACAAAAGGAACGTCCCTATCTGCCGGGCATGGGATACCATGGTGGCAACCTAGCGAAAGGACGATGTATGGCACATGTCGATGACCAGCGCGTGGCGCGCGCGCTCGATGCGCTCGAGGCCCAGCACCCCGGCGCGCAGCTGCTTGTGAATGACC
>ERZ857801.1831-NODE-1831-length-20476-cov-11.085500_pt1 | contig 20476 bp, 19 predicted proteins | sample MGYA00519762_ERZ857801 | MGnify/ENA primary metagenome ERZ857801 (study PRJEB31778, sample SAMEA3449368) | human gut metagenome | biome: human gut; feature: human-associated habitat; material: faeces | place: United Kingdom | collected 2010/2012 ...
ACCCAGTTGTCGCTCTTGCCGTGTCCTGTGGCAATGCGTGCGATCTTCAGCAGTGCCAGCAGCGCCGCCACATCCTCCGGCACGATGCAAACCTCCGCCGCCGGGTCTCCGACGCATTTTTCTTTGATGTAGGTCTCCCACAGCTCCCCGATCACACGGAAGCTGTCCTCCGGTGTGCCGTAGTCTCCTTCTCTCTGCCCGCACACGCAGACCTCCGCCGCGTGCAGCAATTCGCTTCTCGTCATCATTCGTCCTCCCCGTGCAGCACCGCGATGTTTGCCAGCACGCTGGCATTCGTCCACTCCATGGCCAACAGGATCGCGCTACGCTGGAACTCGCCCGCCAGCGCGCAGAATGCGTCGCCGTTATGGTCTTTCACCGCGCTCCACATATCCTTGTGCACGTCCTTGATGGCCTTCATCCGGCTCTCCACGTTCTCGATGTTTTCCTTCAGCTGCGCCCATGCCTCCCGGTCACTGGCAAATCCGCGTCCGCGTTCTTCCATAATTCCGCTCAGCAGCTCCGCAGAGGTCGCCTGCATGTTGCCCATCAACTTCTGCTGTGCGCTCAGATTATCCATGCTGCACCTCCGCGATCTCCCAGTCCTCCGCCAGCATGTCCGTCTGGCTTGCCAGCCACGGCACGCAGCTGCGCGGTGCATCCGGATTGTTGCTGCGCAGGCCGGTGGTGTCGATGTAGATGTACGGGCTGGTCATCTTGCTGTGCTCATCCGGCACCTGCAGCTTGATGAAAATGCCCTTGCCGTTCCAGCCTCTGCGCCGAACCGGCCAGCCGCAGCGCAGCTTGCTCAGCGCCCAGCCGAAGTCCCGCGTCTCGGTATCCGCCGCCGCGCATTCCATGGTGCGCTCCTCGTCCGTCCTCTTCTGCAGGGCATAGCCCTCCAGCTCCCACAGCCGGTTCTCGATGTGCTGCAAGCACAGTCTCTTGCCCAGCTCAGCGTCGTAGTTGGCCGGGTCCACGCACGCGCTGCTCTCCGTCAGGATGAAGCCGTTGCGCAGCCGCACCGTCACCACCGTGCACTTGCCGAACTCCGTGCGTACCTGCACGTCCGCGCTGTTCAGCAGCAGGTCGATCTCCGCCTGTGTTACCTTGATGTCGCTCATGTTCATTTCCTCCTGTCATTTTGTTTGTATATCGTCCGCCCCCACTGGCAGCGTGGGCAGAGGTATCCGTCCTTTGGTATCGTTTGGCCTTTGGCGATGTTCCATCTTAGCCCGCAGCCACGGCAGGTCTCATACCGCAGCCCCGGTATCTCCCGCGCTTCCCGTTCTCTCATGCGCCTGCCTCCCGGTACAGCTTTGTTCTTCCGCTTTCGATGTGGCAGCGGTTGATGAGCGGCCTTTGCTTTCTTCCGCCATCCAGAATTACCCTGAGATCGTCCGGTGTCCGGATGATCTTTTCCACGGTTGTGACCATCAGCCACTCGTGGCTTTCCGTGGAGCAGTCATATATGACGGTCATGCCCACCTGAAGCTCATCCCATGCAAGCCTCCGCCCGTGTTCCTCTATGTATGCGCCCACGCGCAGCGCAGCAGGGAAGAGGCTCAGCTGTTCCATCCGCTCACTCCTCATACGGGCTTTGCAGGCTCCAGTCCCAAACTTGCCCGCCGTCCCACTCCGTCCGGAAGTGGTTGTGTTTTCCGTCGCCGGTGAAGAAAAGGTATTCCCTCGGCAGCACTCTTCCTACCTCCGTCTCTCCGTCCTTTTCGTCCAGCCACCGTTCGATCACATCCAGCGCCAGCTCCTCCAGCTCCGGCAGCAGTGGATGATCTGCTGCATATCCATGGAACTGGTACGGCTTTGTCACCACAGCAATCACGCCCGCCGGTGTCGCATCCCGTGCATCGTCCGCTCGGTTCAGAATGCACCACACCACCGCCGCCCGCTCCGTCGTTCCGCACACCATGGCCTCGCCGTATACGGTCTTGGCGATGTACGCCGCTGCCTCTGTCCACACGCTCATGTCTCGCTCAGGCTCTTCCTGTCGGATGACCGGCTCCGGCATGCGCGTCACATAGGTCTGCGCCAGCTTCTCGGTCACCGCCTCATCCTGCTCAATCGGCTGCGCCGTTGTGCTCATCATCAGCAGGTTGGCTACCACCGCCGCCAGTATCAGCAGCGCCGCTGCTGCCGCAAGTGTTCTCTTTCTCATTCCATCCACCCCGCCAGCCATGCGAACAGCGCCGCTGCGCACATGGATGCAGCCATCATCAGGAAGCCCGCGCCCAGCGCGATGGTGTCGCGTTCTACACCTCCGCCGATGCCCAGCACCAGCAGAAAACTCACCCATGCCAGCGTGCCCCATGCGCCCTTCAGCGTCCGGCGCTTGCGTCTCCTCACCGCGATGTATCTCATTTCCATATCTGTCCCTCCGTCAGAACGGCAGCTCGCCGTCATCTTCCGTTACCTCTTCGTATGGGTTTCCGCCCTGCGAATAGATGTCTGCTACCTGCTCCAGCTTCTTCGTGTCTCCGAAGTACAGGTTGGTTGCGTTCAGCTCCGTCTCCTTGCGTGTCTGATCGTGCTTGTCCTTCCATGTGCGCGTCTGCAGGCGGCCTGTGGCCACCACCATCCGCCTCTTGCCGAAGAACTTGCACAGGAACTCTGCCGTGCCTCGCCATGCCACACAGTCGATAAAGTCCGTGGCACGCTTGCCGTCTTCCCCCAGCTTGCCGTCTCGCTCCACCGCCAGCGTGAAGCTGCACACCGGCGTGCCGGTGCTCGTTCGCCGCAGTTCCGGGTCAGCGGTCAGCCGCCCCATGATGGCCGTGTCATTCAGCATCGTTCTCAACCTTTCTCTCGATGGATTTCATCAGCTTCAAAAAATCAGCCGCCTGCGGATATTCGCCCGTGTCGTCGCGGACAACCTCCGCCAGAAAGCTCTGAAGCTCGCGCCAGCAGGCGGTATAATAAATCTCGTTTCGATCACTCCGCATCCCTTTATCCCCACTTTTCCACGATGTTCTCCGCCGCTTCCTTCGTCAGCCCGATGAAGTCCTCGTCCGTCGTGCCTATCAGGATGGCGTTGCCTACGATGACATCGTTGAAGAGGTACGCCATGTCTGTGGCCAGTCGGTTCACCGGCATCCCCAGCAGCTTGCCCTCCTCGTTGATGATGAGCGTCAGCCCCACACCCTGCTCATGGCTCCATTCGCCCGCCAGCGCCGTTGGCACCGTTTCAATATGGCCTTCTACGATCTCCTGCAGTGCCTTCAGGTCTAAGCTGTCGCCGGGGTAGCAGTGCAGCAGCACCGTCTCCTCGTTCGGCCTGATGATGATCGCATATCTCTCCATGTGTTTTTCCTCCTTCACCAGTTCACGCACAATTCCTCGTCCAGAATCTGAAATGTTCCGGTCGGCTTCTCTTCCGTGGGCTGCAGGTCTTCCTCATTCAGATAGTTCCTGCCGAACTCCCGCATGAAGTCCTCCTTCGTCCAGCCCATCCGCTCCATGGCCATCTTCTGGCCGTAGCGGTGCAGCTCGTCCATGGTCTCCCGGCAGCTGTGCACCGCTTTCTCCCCGAAGATGTGGCAGCTTCCGTGGCACAGGTAAACTGTCAGACCGTACTTCTCGCTCTTCTTGCGGTATGCGCCGCCGAAGATGTGGTGCTTGTCCAGCGGCTCCGCCGTCCCGTTCCTGCCGCACAGCCAGCAGCTTCTTCCTGTGTACATCTTTCTGCCTCCTTCAGGTTTCTGCGGCGTGTCTCTTGCAGCGCCCGTCCACGCCTACGCCTTTGAACTTGCCCTTGTTCGCTCTCGCGCGGGCAGCGTCCAGCCGTGCCTTGTCGATGTCGTACTCGAATCTGCCGTTCGCATCCAGTTTGTCGGTCATGCCCCGGTTCAGCTCGCGGTATACGGAAGTCTCGTGCAGTCCCACCGCATCCGCGATGTCGCCCACCTTCCAGCCATCTTTGTACAGCCTTGCGATCTCCATGCGCACCTCGTCATCCATGACCTTGTATTTCAATTCAGTGCTCAACCTTCTCACTCCTTCCGCCCGTTTGAGCATAAAAAAATATCGCAAGTCGAACCGTTTAGGTTCTTCTTGCGATATATTTTACAGGTTGCCCGGAAAATCGCTTATTTTTCCGCCGCTTTGATCTTTTCCTCCGTATCCTCGCGGACGGCCTCGCGCAGCTTCGTCAGATAGGGAGAAAACGCGACGGCGTCATAGGCGTATGTCCGGTTGAGGTCATATTCCAGCGGCTCCCACGAGCGGATATCGGATTCATTGTGCTGGATGACGGCTTCGAGCTTGTCCAGCGCCTTATAGAGCTTCGCTTCGTCTGTCTGCAGCGCGCCCATTTCGGTATACAGCGCGGCCAGCTCCGTATTGTACGGGGCCGGGAGCGACGCGACCCAATCGAACAGCGCGGTATCCTCCTTTTTCTCGTCCTTTGCGGACTTTAAAAACGTCGGGATATCGCCGGTGAAGCACTCGCCGAGATCGTGGATCAGGCACATTTTGATGACCTTGTCCATATCGAGCGCGGGAAATTCGTCCTTCATAAAGAATGCCATCAGTGCAAGCCGCCAGCTGTGCTCGGCGACGCTTTCGCGGCGGCCCCTGCTCGTCTCGCAGTGGCGCAGCTCGTCCTTGAGGCGCTCAGCAATATGTAAAACATCCAGTAATGCACGCACTTCCATATCGATTTCTCCTTTTTGATTTATGACAGAACCAGTTCGATCGCTTCGCGGATATTGCGCACGCGCAGCAGCTCCATGCCGTCGGGCGCAGTGACATTGCCCGTCCCGTGGCGCGGGATGATACAGGTCTTGAATCCGGTGCGGGACGCCTCGGACAGGCGCTGCTGCAAGCCCGTTACGGCGCGGATCTCGCCCGTCAGGCCAACCTCGCCGATGGCGGCGGTCGCAGGGTCAATAGGCTTATCGCGGAAGCTGGACGCGGCGGCAAGCACAAGGGCCAGATCGGCGGCAGGCTCGTCCAGCTGCAAGCCGCCGATGACGTTCACATACGCGTCCGACATCCCAAGATTCACGCCGCCGCGCTTTTCCAGCACGGCCAGCATGAGATTTGCCCGGTTAAAATCAAAGCCGTCCGCCGTGCGGCGGGGGACGTTGAAATTCGTCCGCGCGACAAGCGCCTGAATTTCTGCCAGAACCGGGCGCGTACCCTCCATCACGCAGGCCACGCACGTACCGGGGGCATTTAATGGCCGTCCGGCCAGCAGCATTTCGGACGGATTCGGGACTTCGAGCAGTCCCCTGCCCTCCATTTCGAACACGCCGATCTCGTTTGTCGAGCCGAAGCGGTTCTTGGCCGCGCGCAGGATGCGGTAGCTGCTGGCGTGCTCGCCCTCGAAAAACAGCTCGCAGTCGACCATGTGTTCAAGCACCTTCGGCCCCGCGATCGCGCCCTCCTTATTGACATGGCCGACAACGAAGACGGTCACGCCGCTGCTCTTGGCCAGCTGCATGAGGGCCATGGTGCAGTCCTTGACCTGTGAAATGCTGCCGGGGGCAGAGGTATTCTCCGGGCTGTAGAGCGTCTGGATGGAGTCGGCAATGAGAATATCCGGCTGCACCTCGTCGACAGCGCTTAAAATCTCGGAAAGATCCGTCTCCGAGAGGATATATAATTCGTCCGACGCGACTTGCAGCCGGTCGGCACGCATTTTGATCTGCTTTTCCGATTCCTCGCCGGAGACATAGAGGATGCGGAGCGTTTTTCCAAGATAGGCGCAAATTTGCAGCAGAAGCGTCGATTTGCCGATGCCGGGCGCACCGCCCACCAAAATCAGCGATCCGCGCACGCCGCCGCCGCCCAGCACGCGGTCAAGCTCCTGCATACCGGTGGAGAAGCGGATCTCCTGCTCCCCTGTCACCTCTTTGAGCTTTTTCGGGACGGCACGCGCGATGCCTGCCCGGCCTGCCGCCTTCGCGGCAGGCGCTTTTTTGTCCTCAAACTCCACGATGGAGTTCCATGCCCCGCAGGCGGGGCACTGGCCCTGCCAGCGCGGCGTTTCGTTGCCGCATTGCTTGCAGACAAAAACGGTTTTAGATTTCATTCGGATGCTCCTCTGAGAGCCACACGGACAGCGTTCCCGCGATCACGGCGGCCAGCTTTTTCTGATACTCCGGCTGCAAGAGCCGCTGTTCTTCCTCGTAATTGGATAAAAATCCGCATTCGACCAGCACGCCGGTGCAGCCGATATGCTCCATGAGATACACGCCGTCCGATTTTTTGCACTGACGGCGGTTGCCCGGTTCGAGGCCCAGGGCCAGATTGGCCTGCAGCTGCTCGGCCAGCGCCTGACTGCCGGGCGTTTTCGCGTAGAAGACCTGTGCGCCGTGGTACTTGCCCTCGGTGAAGAAGTTCTGGTGCACGCTCAGAAGCAGCGCATCCTCCGTCTGGTTCACCGTCTCGGTCCGGTTTTTGATGTCCGAAACTTTCTTCTCCGAGATCGTGCGGCAGCCGTCTGAATAGACAGCCGTATCCGTCTCGCGGATCATGCTGACCCGCACGCCGCACAGGCGCAGAAGGTCGCGCAGGCGCAGCGAAATATCCAGATTCAGCGCCGCCTCCGACGTGCCGGAAACGCCGGTCGCGCCGCCGTCCTCCCCGCCGTGCCCCGCGTCGAGCACGACGGTCGTTCCGCCGGGCTGCATGGCCGCCGTCTGCGTGCTTCGATGTGTCAGAACGGCGAAGACGCAGAAATACAGAACGGTCGCAAACAGCATGACCGGCATCATGATCTCTACCCATTTTTTCATATGATCACCCCATACAAGCGTATGAGGGACAAGAAAAGTATAGCATGGATTTTTCGGTTTGAAAAGGTCGATTATGCGTCCTGAAAGACAGGCTGTACGGCTTCGCCCCAAAGCTGCGCCGCGGCTGCCTCTGCAAAACCACGCTCCTCCTGCGAAAATGGGCGGAACTGCGTGATAAGCAGGCGCTTTCCGCTGTGCTTCCAGCGGCCCGCTACGCTGCCGTGCAGCAGCACCGGCGGCATGACGATGCCGGACAGACTGAAAATGCCGCGCAGATACTCCGGCGGGAGAAATACGCTCTGCTTTTTCTCATAGCCCAGCATCAGCGGGTCGAAGCCCGCCAGCAGCAGGCAGTCCGGAAGCGCCTGTCCTGGTGCTCTTCCGGAATCCAGACTGAACAGCTGCTGCCCCTCGTATTTGGCTGCTTCCACAGGAAGCCGGGCCAGCCGCTTTTTGATCTCCGCCTGCGAGGTACCGAAATAATAGGCTGCATCCCGGACGGAAGCCGGGCCATAATTCGTGAAATACCGGCGCGTCTGTTCCAGCAGTGCGTCCTGCTCCTCCATCGGTGTGAATGCCGGACAGAGGCGGAACGCCTTTTCCTCGCTGACCGTGCCGCAGAGAAAGCCGCGCTCGCAGAGCTCGCGTATGCCGCCGCCCCAGGGATGGAATATGCTGCCCTCCTCCGCCTGCGTCATTCCGGCAGCGCGGCAGCGGGCTTTCAGGGCCTCGCGCGTCATTGGCCCTTGCGCAAGTGCATCGATGATCAGGTCCGAAAAGTATGCCTGCCGCTTCGGTGTAAGCGCCCAGTTCGGGCGCTGGTTCCAGAATGACGGAACAGTCCAGTCCCGACTCCGGTACCGGCAGCCAGTGTGCAGGAACAACGGAAGGTCGGCTTCTGCAAAGATGTGCATCGTGCCGCGGAGCGTCCAGCTCTTTACGAGGCTGTCTGCCGCGTGTGCTGTGTCATACGCTGTACTGCGCAGGCGCATGGCGTGCAGTGCGTTGGAAAGGAACTGCGCCTGAAAGCCGTTCATAGCGCGGAGCACCTCCATCCGCTCCCCTGTGCGCAGCAGATATTGATTGGACAGGCGCAGAAGCACCAATTCATTTCGCTCCATATATTCTCCTTTTGATATGCGCAGCCCCCGGCGCTTTTTTAGCAGACCGGGGGCCGGTATATCGTGATTCGATCAGATAATACGCCGCCCGCAAAGGAAGCGGGTCTTGTAATACGATTCGTCAAGCGAGTTGACGCGGACGCCCGTGGACGGCGTGGAGGCGTGGACGAAGTTGCCGCCGCCGATGTACATACCGACGTGGTTCGCGTAGCCGCTGTAGCCGAAGAAGACGAGGTCGCCGACCTGCAGGTCGCTGCGGGAGACATAAGTACCCTGCGTCATCTGGTCGTTGGCGACGCGCTTCATGGAGTAGCCGTACTGCGTCAGGACATAGTACATGAGGCCGGAGCAGTCAAAGCCGGTCGACGGGCTTGAGCCGCCCCAGACGTAGCTGTAGCCGACGAAGCCCATGGCGAAGTTCGCGATCTCGCTGGCTGTGCCGGAGCCGGAGACGGTCCCGCCGCTGCCGGAGCCGGAGCCGCCGCCCGGCGTGACGGTGCTGTCCTTCTTATCGGCGAGCAGGTCTGCGCGGACATAGGCCGTAATGCCGTTATATTTGATGCGGTACCACTGGTGGCCGTCGGAGGTCGTAGTCGTGATGCCGGTGACGGTGACGGCGGCGTTGTAGCTCAGCTCGCCGACCTTCGTGCTGCCGGTCGTCCAGGAATCGCGGACGTTGATATAACCCGTCTGGCAGACGTACATGGTCTTGCTGATGCTCGTGACGGTGACGTTCAGATTGATCTGGTCAACAACGACCGTCGCGCTCTTGACGTTTTCATCGTAGAACCACTGGATGGTCTTATAGCAGCGCAGGAACATCGTCATGGCTTCCTGCCGGCTGGCGTTGTCCTTGGGGTTCAGATACGTGCCGTTTCCAAGCTTCGTGCCCTGCACGTAGGAATAGCTCACGCAGATCTGCGCGGCCTCCTTCGCCCATGCGGAGATCGATCCGGCGTCGGCAAAGCCGTTCAGCGCGCCGTCTTTCGCCTTGGGGGAGAACGCAGCCGCCGTGCAGAAATTCTCGATGAGCTTGAAGAATTCCTGCCGCGTCAGCAGCTGCTTCGGGCGGAACGAGCCGTCCTCATAGCCGTTGACGATGCCGTACAGATGGGCCTTGACAATATTCTCATCCGACGTATCCGTAAAGCCGGTGAACGTTTCGTTCGACATATCGATATCGTTGCCGGTGGCCTTTTCGAATGCGTAGACGGCCAGCTCGCACATCTCGCCGCGCGTGATGTCCTTGGTCAGATCAAGGCCGTTAAAGGACGCGGGCATCAGGCCGAGCTTGTTGATCTCGTCATAGTTTGTTTGGAACCAGCTGCTATAGTTGTTGTTCGCGCCGAGCGCGGCCGCGCTCATGGACAGAAGCAGCACGGCACACAGCAGCAGGCACAGCGGTTTTCTTGCCTTTCGCATGGTTTACAGACTCCTTTTTTCCGTTCCCGGACCGGAACGGCACATTTTCGAAACAATTCGACTGCATTATATCAGATTATGACAACCATTACAAGCACAATTTTGTAAATCTTTCGTAACCAGTTGAGTTTTGCGAAAAAATATGATATAAGTGTAATATGAAGTTACGAGTGATGACCGCAGTGCTTGCCTGCAAGCTCTGCCGGTCCCTGATCCGCCTGCTGGGCAGAGGCGGCACGGATTTTCCCGGGCGCGTGGCGCTCAAGCTCTGCCCGAATCTGCTGGGTGAACTTGCAAGGAACGTGACGACCGTGATCGTCACGGGCACCAACGGCAAGACCACGACCTCGCGCATGATCGAGCAGTCGTGGCAGGACGCTGGAATCTCTTACTTTGCAAATAAATCCGGCGCAAACCTCCTGTCCGGCGTCACGGCGGAATTCGCCGTCCACTCCACGCTCACGGGCCGCTGCAGATATTCGCACGCGCTCATTGAGTCGGACGAGGCGGCGCTGAAATTCATCAGCAAATATGTCGACGCGAAGGTGATCGTCTACACGAACGTCTTCCGCGACCAGCTCGACCGCTACGGCGAGGTCACGCATACGCTCAGCAAGCTGCGCGTCGGCGCGCAGAACAGTCCGAACGCCGTTCTGTGCCTGAACGCGGACGATTCGCTCATTACCAGCCTGCACGACGACGTGCCGAACCCCGTTATTTTCTACGGCGTCAGCACGCCGCTCTATGAGGAGCAGGTTTCGGACCTCTCCGACGCGCCGTACTGCATCAAGTGCAAGAGCGAATATCAATACGACTTTGTGACCTACGGCCATCTGGGCGGCTACCGCTGCCCGCGCTGCGGCTATGCCCGTCCGAAGCCGGATATCTGCGTCAGCAAGGTCATTCTGAGCGACGAGGAGCGCTCCGAGGTCGTCTTCCGCGACGGCGAAACGGAGATCCCCGCAACGGTCAATCTGCCGGGCGGATACAATATTTATAACGCCTGCGCGGCCATGGCGGCAGCAAAGGCCATGGGGCTGGAGCTTCCGAAGGCGGCGCAGTCGCTGTCCCGCTTTGCCTGCGGCTTTGGGCGCATGGAGAAATTCGAGATCAATGGCACGGACGTGCGCATGATTTTGATCAAGAATCCGGCGGGCTGCAACCAGGTGCTGAGCTTCCTGACGCAGCGGACCGAGCCGTTCGTCTTTGCCGCCTGTCTCAACGACCGGACACAGGACGGCCGCGACGTCAGCTGGATCTGGGACGTGGCCTTTGAGCGTCTGACGGATATGGGCGATACGCTCCGCGAGGTCTATCTGTCCGGCACGCGGGCGGAGGATATGGCCCTGCGCTTCCTCTACGCCGGATTCCCGAAGGAAAAGCTGCACGTGCAGAAGGACTACGGCGCGCTGATGGAGGAGGCGACGGCGCATAAGCTGCCGGTCTTCGTCATGCCGACGTACACGGCCATGCTGGCTCTGCGCGGCACGATCAGCAAAACGTATGGCTACAAGCAATTCTGGGAGTAAGCTATGGAACTGAACATCTATCATTTATATCCCGACGTTCTGAACCTCTACGGCGACCGCGGAAATGTCCTGTGTATGCAGCGGCGGCTGGAATGGCGCGGGATGCAGGCAAACATTGTCCCGGTCCCCATCGGGGTGAAACTTGCCGCGAAGGACTGCGATCTGCTCTTCATCGGCGGCGGACAGGGCTTTGAGCAGGAGATCCTGATGCACGATCTGAAGGGCGAAAAGACGGCAGAGCTGAAAGCCGCCATCGAGGACGGCGTGCCCGTGCTCGCTATCTGCGGCGGGTATCAGATGCTGGGCCAGTATTACAAGACCTGGGACGGCAAGCAGTGCGACTTTACCGGCGCGCTCGATCTTTACACCGTCGGCTCCGAGCAGCGTATGATCGGCAATTATATGTTCACGTGCGACGAGGCGGACTGTAAAATTGTCGGCTTTGAAAACCACTCCGGCAAGACGTATCTCGGCTCCGGCGTGAAGCCGCTCGGCAAAGTCCTCGAGGGATACGGCAACAACGGCGAGGACGGGACGGAGGGCGCACGCTACAAAAACGTCTTCGCGTCCTATTCCCACGGCTGTCTGCTGCCCAAAAACCCGAAGCTGGCCGATCTGATCCTCAAGCTTGCGCTCGAACGCAAATATGGCAAAGTGGAGCTTCCGCCCCTTGCCGACGAATTTGAAACTGCCGCGCACAACTATATGGAAGCCCGACTGAGCCGGAAATAAATGCTCCGGGCCGCTGCGAATCCGCAGCGGCCCGGTTTTTTATGTGTTCTCTCTGACCCAGTGGACTGCGAAGTCCGCGAAGCGGGTGGCGGCAGGGGCATCGGTCGCAGCGGCAAGAGCAATGGTGCGGCTGGCGGGCGGGTCGATGGGGCGGATCTCCACGCCGTCTGTGTTGCCGCGCAGCAGCAGGGACGGCATGATGCTCACGCCCAGTCCCTGCCGAACCATGGCGATAACGGCATAATCATCCTTCGTCTCAAAGCGGATGTTTGGCCGGGCCTTGACTGCATGAAACGCACGGCGCACGTCATGATTGGAGGATTCCAGGAGCGAAATAAACGGCTCCTTTGCCAGCTCCTCGACCCGGCAGACCGGACTTTGCCCCAATGGGTGCCCCTTCGGCAGGACGGCGGCCAGCGCATCCTCGTACAGCGGTGTGCAGCGGCAGCCAGGACGGGCGGGAAGCGTTGTAAACGCAAGATCGACGCTGCCGTCGCCGAGCCAGGTGTCGATATCATGATAGTCGCCGTTGAAAAGCTGGAAATCCACCTGCGGGTGCTCCTTCTGGAACTGCATCATCATGGCGGGCAGCCAGTGCGTGGCGACGCTGGTGAACGTGCCGATGCGGATCTTGCCGGTAACGAGCGTATGCAGGCGTTCCGCCGCCTGCCGCAGCAGCCTTTCCTGCCGCACGATCTCGTGAATATAGGGCATCATCTGCTCGCCCTCCGGCGTGAGGCGTGCGCCGGTGCGCGTGCGCTTCAAAAGCGGCAGCTGAAGCTCCGCCTCGATGGCGGAGAGCATATGGCTGACGCCGGACTGCGTAAGGCCCAGCTCCTGCGCGGCCTTTGTCAGAGACTGCAGCTCCACTGTTTTTTCAAAAGCCTCATATTTTTTCGTATCCATACTGAAAAACCTCTTGCTTTTTTCACTTTAACGTGTTATCATACGCGCATATTATGAAGTTCCTTGATATTATACATGAATTTTTGTAATGTGTCAAGAGAAAGAAACGGAGAAATGCGTTATGAGTGGAGCAAATCTGCAGCATCTGCTGGCCATGATTTTGTATATGGCCGCTGTCGTCGGCATCGGCATTTATTTTGCCGGACGCGCGAATAAGGACGCCGAGTCGTATTTTCTCGGCGGACGCAGCCTCGGCCCGTGGGTCACGGCGTTCAGCGCGGAGGCGTCCGATATGTCCGGCTATCTGCTGATGGGCCTGCCCGGCCTTGCGTATTGGACGGGCCTTGCGGACGCGGGCTGGACGTGCATCGGGCTTGCCATCGGCACGTACCTCAACTTCCTGATCGTTTCGAAGCGGCTGCGCCGGTATTCCATCGCCGTGAACGCATTCACGCTGCCGGACTTCTTCTCGAACCGTTTCCATGAGAAGAAAAAGATCATCATGACGATCTGCTCACTCATTATCATCATTTTCTTCAGCGTCTACGCGGCGCAGTGCCTGTCCACGTGCGGCAAGCTGTTCGCAAATCTGTTCGGCTTCTCCTACGGCGGCATGATGATCGTCGCTGCCGTGTTCGTGCTGGCCTACACGTTCCTCGGCGGATATCTGGCCGAGAGCGCGTCCGATTTCATGCAGGGCGTTGTGATGGTCACGGTGCTGGTGCTGATCCTGATCCTGTCGGTCGTTTCCGCAGGTGGACTGAACACAGTCATCGAAAACGCGAAGAGCATTGACGGCTTCTTCTCCATGGTGCGCACGGCGACGCCCTCGACCACAGAGGTCAACGTTTTTGGTGCAGGCCGTCCTTACGGCGCGCTGTCCATTGCGTCCTGCCTTGCGTGGGGTCTTGGCTATTTCGGTATGCCGCAGGTGCTGCTGCGGTTCATGGGCATCCGCTCCGAGCATGAGCTGGGCCGCTCCCGCCGCGTGGCGATCATCTGGGTCGTGATCTCGATGGCCGCCGCCGTGTTCATCGGCGTCGTGGGCCGCAGCGTCGCGGGGCTTGATTATCTGTCCAACAACGATGCGGAAAATATCTTCATTGACGCGGCGACGTCCTATCTGCCGCCGATCCTCGCGGGCTTCGCCTGCGCGGGCGTGCTGGCCGCGGCGATCTCGTCCTCCGATTCGTATCTGCTGATCTCGGCCAGCGCCGTCAGCCAGAACCTGTATCGCGGCGTGTTCAAGAAGGATGCGACGGAGAAGCAGGTCATGTGGTGCTCGCGCATCACGCTGGTACTCATCACCATCGTCGCCATGGCGATCGCCTGGAACTCCAACTCGACCATCTTCGGCATCACGTCGTTTGCGTGGGCAGGCTTCGGCGCGGCCTTCGGCCCGCTGATGCTCCTGTGCCTGTTCTGGAAGCGCACGACATATCAGGGCGCAATCGCGGGTATGGTCGCGGGCGGCGCAATGGTCTTCTTCTGGAAGCTCGTTCTGAAGCCCCTCGGCGGGATGTTCGGCATCTATGAGCTGCTGCCCGCGTTCGTCTTCAGCGTGATCGTGATCGTCGCCGTCTCCCTGCTCACGGCAGAGCCTGACGCACAGATCGAGGCGGAATTCAACAAGGTCAAAGCGGGCAAGGGCCTGCAATAAGAAATTTCTCCCGGCGGCGCGCAGCCGCCGGGTTTTCTGTGCTTTTTCCGAAAAAGCTGTTGCCAAACGGCGGTTGTTGTGCTAAAATGCATCTGATATCTGGAAAAAGCGAGGATCGAGCTGTCCTGTCCGATAGGGCCGGGTACAGAGAGGGCGGGTTTTGCTGGAAGCCGCCTCCCGGTTGGGCCGCAGGGCTTTCTCTCGTGAGCTGCCGTTTGAATGGGGTCGCTCCCCTACTAGGACGCGCCGGTTATTGCCGCCGTTACCGGGCAGAAAGCAGCGCAGATTTTTCTGCGAACAGCGGGTGGTACCGCGGAAGCATGGTCTTTCGTCCCGATTCCGGGCGGAGGGCTTATTTTTTTGTATTATCACGAAAAGGAGCATTCGTTTATGAAGGAACAACTCGAAAAAATCCGGCAGGAAGCGCTCGGCGCGCTGGAAAGCGTCAAGGACGCCGGGGAGCTGGACGCGCTGCGCGTGCGCTTTCTCGGCAAGAAGGGCGAGCTGACCGGCGTTTTGAAGACGATGGGCAAGCTGTCCGCAGAGGAGCGCCCCGTCATGGGTCAGGCCGCGAACAACGTCCGCGCCGCCATTGAGGAAAAAATCGAAACCGTCCGCGCCGAACTGAAAGAAAAGGCCATGGAGGCCAGACTGGAGGCCGAGGCCATCGACGTGACCATCCCCGGAACCCCTGTCCAGCTGGGTCACCGGCATCCGATGAACAAGGCGCTCGACGCGGCCAAGGATATTTTTATCTCCATGGGCTTCAAGATCCTTGACGGCCCGGAGGTCGAGCTTGCCGACTATAACTTCACCAAGCTGAATATCGCCGAGAACCACCCCTCCCGCGACCGCAGCGACACGTTCTATGTGACGGACAACGAGGAAGTCCTCCTGCGCACGCAGACCAGCCCCATGCAGATCCGCGCCATGGAGGCCATCGGCCAGCCGCCGATCCGCATTCTGGCGCCGGGCCGCGTGTATCGCAAGGACGAGGTCGACGCGACGCACTCCCCCATGTTCCACCAGATCGAGGGCCTTGTCATCGACAAGGGGATCACGATGGCCGATCTCAAGGGCACGCTTGAGACGCTCATCAAGGCCATGTACGGCCAGGATTCCGTTGTCCGCTTCCGCCCGCACCACTTCCCGTTCACCGAGCCGAGCTGTGAGGTCGACGTGCAGTGCTTCAACTGCCGCGGCAAGGGCTGCTCGACCTGCAAGGGCGAGGGCTGGATCGAGCTGCTGGGTGCCGGTATGGTGCACCCGAAGGTACTGGCCGGCTGCGATATTGACCCGGAAATCTACTCCGGCTTCGCCTTCGGCATCGGCCTTGAGCGTATGGCCATGCGCCGGTTCAAGATCAGCGATATGCGCATGATCTTCGAAAACGACATTCGCTTCCTGTCTCAGTTCTAAGGAGGGTACGACATGAATATTTCGAGAAAATGGCTCCGTGAATTCGTTGATATCACGGCTACGGATAAAGAATACGACTCCGTCATGACCCTCGCCGGTCAGAAGGTCGAGACGACCGAGCGCATGGACGCGGAGATCAAAAACGTCGTCGTCGGCAAGGTCCTGTCGATGAAAAAGCATGAAAACTCCGACCATATGTGGGTCTGCATGGTCGACTGCGGCTCCGGTGAGCCGGTGCAGATCGTCACGGGCGCACAGAATGTGCACGAGGGCGATCTGGTTCCGGTCGCGCAGCACAATTCGTACCTGCCCGGCGGCATCCACATCACGAAGGGCAAGCTGCGAGGCGTGGAGTCCTGTGGTATGCTGTGCTCCTACAAGGAGCTTGGCCTGACCGAGCATGACTGCCCGGAGGCGTATGCCGACGGCATCTGGATTCTGAACGACGAGGGCTGCGAGGTCGGCGAGGATATGAACGTCGTCATCGGCAACGATGATTCCATCGTCGAATTCGAGATCACGAACAACCGCCCGGACTGCTATTCGCTCATCGGGCTCGCCCGTGAGACGGCCGCCGCGTTCAACGTGCCGATGAAGCACCATGAGCCGGTCGTCAAGGGCGGCGCGGAAGGAAATCTCTGCGATTTGCTTGATGTTGATGTGCAGGCGGACGACCTGTGCCCGCGCTACACGGCTCGTATGGTGCGCAATGTCAAGATCGCACCCAGCCCCAAGTGGATGCGGCAGCGTCTGCGCTCGGCGGGCATCCGTCCGATCAACAATATCGTCGATATCACGAACTACGTCATGGTCGAATACGGCCAGCCGATGCACGCATTTGACTACCGCTATGTCAAGGGCGGCAAAATCGTCGTCCGCCGTGCGGGCGAGGACAAGACGCTCACGACGCTGGACGGCAATGTTCGCACGCTTCAGCCGGATATGCTCGTCATCGCCGACGAGACGAAGCCGGTCGGCCTTGCAGGCGTGATGGGCGGCGAAAACAGCGAGATCGTGGACGATACGATCGACGTGGTCTTCGAATCCGCGAACTTTCTCGGTTCCTCTATCCGCAAGACGGCGCTGGCGCTCGGTATGCGCACGGACGCGTCCGCGAAGTTTGAAAAGGACATTGACCCGATGCTGACCGTCCCCGCCGTCAACCGTGCGTGCGAGCTGGTCGAGCTGCTTGGCGCGGGCGAGGTCATGGACGGCATGATCGACGTGCTGAACTATGTTCCGCAGCCCGTCACGGTCAAGCTCGAGCCGGAGCGCATCAACGCGCTGCTCGGCACGGATATCTCCGAGGCGGATATGATCGAGTATCTGCGCCGCGAGGAAGTCCCCGTCGTGGACGGCATGATCCAGGTTCCGTCCTGGCGGCCCGATCTGCGCGTGATGGCCGATATCGCGGAGGAAGTCGCCCGGTATTACGGCTACAACAACATTGAAACCACCCTCATGCGCGGCGCGACCACCATGGGCGGCTATTCCGACGAGCAGAAGCTGGAAAACGCCGCCGGTGCGGCGGCAAGAGCGCTGGGCTACAGCGAGATCATCACGTATTCCTTCGTCTCCCCGTCCTCGTTCGACGCCATCCGCCTTCCGGCGGACAGCCCGCTGCGCAAAACGGTCAAGCTCGTCAATCCGCTCGGCGAGGATACCTCCATCATGCGCACGGTCATTCTGCCGAGTATGCTGGATATCCTCTCCCGCAACTATGCGTTCAAGAACAAGGGCGTCAAGCTCTATGAGATCGGCAAGATCTATCTGCCGGTCGAGGGCCAGAAGCTGCCGGACGAGCCGAAGCGCATGATCTTCGGTACGTATGGCGAGCATGAGAATTTCTTCACGCTCAAGGGCGAGATCGACGCGCTGCTCGAACAGCTGAACGTGCATCCGGCGGCGTATATCGCCGACACGAAGAACCCGAGCTATCATCCGGGCCGCTGCGCCGATATTATCATCGACGGCAAAAAGCTCGGCGTGATCGGTCAGATCCACCCGCTGGTCGCGGAGGGCTACGGCATCGACGGCGAGGTCTACGTCGCGGAGCTGGACTTCACCGGCCTGCAGGCTGCGCTTGCACCGGAACGTGTGTTCCACAGCCTGCCCAAGTTCCCGACCGTCAGCCGCGATCTGGCGCTGGTGTGCGACGAGGCGATGACCGTCGGTATGCTCGAAGCCTGCATCAAGAAGGCGGGCGGCAAGCTGCTGCGCTCCATCCAGCTGTTTGATATCTACCGCGGCCCCGGCATTGCACCGGGCAAGAAGAGCGTTGCGTTCAGCCTTGAGCTGCGCGCGGACGACCGCACGCTCACCGACGAGGACACCACCGGCGTCACGAACGCCGTTCTGGAAAAGCTCAAAAACGACCTCGGCGTGACACTGCGATAAAGACATAAAACCAGCCGTTCCCGGTTCACTCCGGGAGCGGCTGTTGTTTCGTTAAAAGGCCTGTTTTGCAGAAGGTCGGTTCGTAGGGGCGGACGACTCTGTCCGCCTGCGGGATGCAGTGCTTTTTTCAGAAATCTGCGGCGAATCCGTAAGTGTCCGCACGGCTGGTTGTCGGGGTCGACGCCCACATCGCCCCGGCAGAATGCACCGTTTTTACGGTGATCTTCGGCGAAATCGCAACTTCCCAACTGGCCGATGTGTACCGGCAAGCGGCAGACCCACATCCGTAACGCTCCTTCGTCGCGAACGGCTGTGACCGGCATCGCCCCGGCAGTTAAGCAGGCAAGTGCATACGAGTTCGCCGTAAAGCTCCATAAAACCACCGTATCCTGCTGGGCGGAGCAGAGCCCCGCCCCTACCAGATGCGTTCGGTTTTGGTTTTTTCGTATAAACCGAACGTCACAGTCTTGTCCTATGTGCAAACGCGCGTACCGGCTCCCCGGTACGCGCGTTTTGGGAAATTGGAATGGTATATCAGCCGATGCCGCCGAGGGCTGCGCCTGCAACAAGCGCTACGATGCAGAGGATGCAGTAGACATACTTGGCAAGCGGATAGAACCAGCCGCCGATGGGCTTCTGGAGGCCGTCGTTGACTTCGTCGAGGACGAATTTCTTACCGGCAACCCAGAAGAACATGATACCAGCCAGCAGAGCGCCGAGCGGGCAGATGTAGATCGAAACGACGTCCATCCAGTCGGAGGTGATCTCCTGGATGAGGATTGCAATCACGCAGCCAATGACAAGGATGATGGCAGTAGCCGGAACGCGCTTCAGCTTCAGGTTATCCTGCAGGGTCGCAACGGGTGCTTCATACAGGTTGATGATGGAGCTGAGGCCGGCGAACAGAACGCAGACGAAGAAGATGACGCCGATGATCCGGCCGCCGGGCATACCGTTGAGAACATTGACCAGCCAGACGAACATGAGGCCGGGGCCGCCCTTCTCCAGCGGAGCGCCGCCCGCTGCCATGGCGGGGATGATAACGAACGCGGCGAGCAGAGCAGCCAGCGTGTCGAAAATCGCAACGTTTCTGGCGGAGCCAGGCAGGTTTTCATTCTTGGGCAGATAAGAGCCATAGATGACGGAGCCGTTGCCCGCGACGGACAGGGAGAAGAACGCCTGACCGAAGGCAAAGATCCAGACCATGGGGTTCGCAAGGCCCTTGGGGTCGAGCGTGAAGATGTACTTGTAGCCTGCGCTTGCACCCGGCAGGAACGCAATGTAGATGCCGAGGCCCACGAACAGGAAGAACAGAACCGGCATCATGACCTTGTTGGCCTTCTCAATGCCGCCGGAGACGCCCATCGCCATGATGGCGAACGAGGCAACGATTGCAACGATAATCCACGGCAGGTTGCTGATCGCAACGATGTCGAAGTGGCCGCCGATGGCCGCCATATCCTGGCCCATGGCGTGCATATCGCCGGTGATGGCGATCGCGGTATACTTGAAGATCCAGCCCATGACGACGGTGTAGCCAATGGCCAGCGCCATGGAGCCGAGAACCGGGATGAAGCCGATGGCTTCGCCGATCTTGCGGTTGCCGCGCAGCTCGGTGCACTTACCGAACGCGCCGATGGGGCCTGCGCCGGTGGCACGGCCGAGCGCGAACTCGCCGATAACGCCGGTGGAGCCGATGAGGATGACGCAGATGAAATACGGAATCAGGAATGTCATGCCGCCCCAAAGGGAAACCATGATGGGGAAGCGCCAGATGTTGCCCATGCCGACGGCGGAACCGATGCAGGCCAGAATAAAGCCCCATTTGGATTTAAAGCCGTCGCGCTGTGTGGTTGCCTGTTTGTCAGCCATTTCTTTCCCTCCAATAAGAATGTTGGATTCGACTGTCACGCTGCGCCGGGAGCCCCGGCGCAGCGCCGTCCAGGTTTACTTACTTTCTTCTGTTGTGAATTGCTTACTTTTCCTCGTTGGGATACGGCTCGAGGAATGCGTGGAAGTGGCGCATCGGGAGGTTGTGGCCCCAGACGATACGCATGTTGGGGATGGATTCGCGGTCTTCATACAGAGCCTTGACGGCTGCGATGACGTAGTCGAGATGCTCCTGCGTAAGGCGGCTGCGGTCGATGGCGAAGCGCACGACGTTTGCAAGCTCTGCCTGCTGCTCCGGCGTCTTGAGGTCGTATTCCATGGAATAGTCGCCCAGCTCGGAAACACGAATGCCGTAGCGGCGGATCAGTTCAAGCGAGAAGCCTTCGCCTGCAAAGGTCTCGTGGCCGCGCTTTCCGTCGAAGAACTCATCCATGTTGATGTACACAGCATGGCCGCCGGCGGGAAGAACGACGCCCTTGACGCCTGCTTTGTAGAAGCCCTGTGCGAGATATTCACATTGCTTGATGCGCTCGTCCATGTAGTTGAAGTCGCAGCTTTCGTACATACCGACAGCAAGCGCCATGATATCACGGCCGGACATGCCGCCGTAGGAGTCGTTGCCGTAGCAGGAGATCTGCTTGACCT
>ERZ857801.1842-NODE-1842-length-20389-cov-3.035556_pt1 | contig 20389 bp, 16 predicted proteins | sample MGYA00519762_ERZ857801 | MGnify/ENA primary metagenome ERZ857801 (study PRJEB31778, sample SAMEA3449368) | human gut metagenome | biome: human gut; feature: human-associated habitat; material: faeces | place: United Kingdom | collected 2010/2012 ...
GTACGGGACAGGCGCCGAACGGATTAACGGCGTACTGGACAACACGGAACTGGCCCATATGTTGAAGCGACAGGTATTGCCGGATAACAGACGAAGTGTGTCGGCAATGAAAATTAAATCATCAAAGATTATTCATTTAATTCATAAAACAGTTCGCTCCTATTTCTGTCAAGCCTGTAGGTAATTGGTTTTGTCCTTTGTCGGGTAAAGAACGTGAATGATAATCTAAATTTGTTTCTGATTATATATTACCTCCACTATTCCATTGTATTTCTTAGTTTCAACCAAAGTCAAGTCAATCTTTCGGGTAAAACCACCAAATAAACTGATGCCTCCACCCAAAATAACCGGAATGACAACCAGATGATAAGTATCTATCAGATTATTTGATATGAGTTGCTGCGCCACCTCTGCACCTCCGCAAATCCAAATGTTTTTACCTGATTTCTGCTTCAACTCTTCAACAAATCGGCACACATCTATATTCTTGAAACAGATATTTTTTGTGTTGTCAGTTTCTTTGTGATGGGTCAAGACGTAGGTCGTTGCTCCCTCATAGGGCCATCGGTCGGGTGAAAGTTCGGTCACAATTTGGTTGTAGGTCTTTCTTCCCATAATGACCATATCCACGCCACTGAAGAATGGTGTAAAGGTATCTTCCATCTCTACGTTTTCATCATGTCCGCCTATCCAATCAACGGCACCTTTGCCATCAGCGATATAGCCATCCAAACTGACGGCAATATAAAGTATTACTTTTCTCATAGTCTGTATCATTATTGTTAAAGAGGTAATACCATTTCAAACTGTTTGCTTGCCAAGGGAATGTTCTTGCTTTTGAGAAAAACAGGCATGGTTGGATTGTCGGAACTGATGTTCAAGACTTTGATGAAGTCTGTTTTCAGACGCGCTATGACTTCTTGCAATAATCGGGAGGCTATTCCTTTCCTGCGATATTCGCTTAGAACGACTATTTGAGTCAAATCACCTGTATGAATGTCAAACACACAGTAGCCAACCATCTTCCCGTCCAAGAAAGCCCCAAGGCACGTCAGCTCGGATATCCCTCTTTCAATGGATTCAAAGCTGTTTTGCCACGAAGGACTAAAGTCGCAATAGCGTTGTGCCTGTCTGATGGAATTGGTATCAACCTGCTCTATGATACAGTCTATGTTTACTTTTCGATTGTCAATGTGCTCAATCGTTTGTCTGAAACAGTCAAATTTTCGTGTTACCTCAAAATTCATTCGGCGATAAACGCCAATCGCTTTTTGGTTGTTTTGCAGGACTTCCAACAGGTATTGGCTGATACCCGATTCCTTGAGAAAAGGGAGGGAATGAGTAAAGATTTTCCCGGCTATACTCTGTCCTCTATATTGCTTTATCGTTCCAGTCCCTGTATCATAGGCAGTAAGAACACCATTGAATGTTCCTGTTCCGTTTAAGGTGAATGCTACAATTTCGTCATTATCAAAGGCGGCAAATGATAATTATGGATTATATCCGCGCCGTTTGAGCATGGAACGCACCTCTTCTTTCTCAAAATGTATTTCATAATCGGCAAATGCTTTTTTAAAGCCGTGAAAGATGGTTTCAAAATCGGTATGTTCTAAATTCCTTATTTCCATTTTGGTCTGATTTTAAAGTTTAATCTGATATATTCTTGTGGTTTCCCCCCAAGGATGATGGCAGTTTCCTATATATCGAAAACCGAACTTTTCATAATACCCGACATGGTCTGTACACAGATTCAAGTATTTGAAACCATAATAGGAGGCATCCTGCATTGCTTTATCAATGAGCCATTTTCCCAAGTTTCTGCCCCTGTAGGATTTTTCAATGTACAATGCCGCCAGCCAGGGATACAAATCCATCCGTGAGTTGAAGTCGTTGGTGACCAGTCCGGCACATCCGGCAATGGCATCATGGTCGAGCAGCAGATACCACTGTGGCAACAGGTTTTCTGCATTCAGGCAGTTACGAAAACAATCGTCATACACCATATTGGATTCTTCCGAAGCCCACTTGTTTTGAAAGTAGGCTATCGCAGATTCGAGATATTCTGTTGACTGTCGCAATGATATTATTTGCATAAAATTATTGTTTGTGAAAGTTCCGGATTTTGTTTGCTATTCAATGTATATCTGATCCTTACCTTACGGATTGTTCCCGTTCTGATAAATTTCTTTTTCATACTAATGAAAAGTGTCTTTCCAGTTCCTCAAAGACTTTTAAACATCGAAGCGTGGAACTGCAATATCTGTTTTGAAAATAGGAAAAAGAAGTAAGAATTGAAAAGAAAAGCATAACAAAAGCAAATATAACCACTAATTTACAGTGCTTTATGTGGTATCAGTTTCGGGATTGACTTCTTAATTTGTTTTAATCCGTTTCAAGTTTCTTCGGGATATATGGGAACATATATGGGAATTTATATACCTTTGCGATATGAACCAAAAACGCATTGCCGATGAAAGTTTCCGTCTATCTGAAAAAGTGTTCCTTTACGACCTCGAACATCTGCTTCCGTGTCCGTGAGAAGAATGTGGATATAAAGGTGGTTTCGTCTCTTACTGTTCATGACAAGTACTGGGATGCAGATACCCTAAGTTATAAACGCACGACAGCCGTACCTGCCACCGACCAAAAACGCCTGCCCGAGCAGATTGCCGCCATCATCGAGAAAGTGGAGAAGACCTTTTCGGACAAGGCGGACAGCAAATGGCTGAAGCAGGTTATCGAAGATGTGCTGTATCCTGCCCGTGCCTTCGAACGCAACCATCCGAACCTGCTCTACCGTGTTCATGAATATCTGGAGAAGTACGAAGGGGCTGATAGAACCAAAGAGCATATCATACGTTTTGAGCGTAAGATGTCCCGCTATCACGACTACCAACGTGAAATACTGGGCAATCGTGACTTCACGCTCTTTGTGGAGACTGTCACACTGGAACAGATGAACGGTTTCCGGGATTATGTCGCGAATGAGTACCTGCTGCGTCAGGAGCATCCTGAGTTCTATGTTCCCCGTATGCTTATCAACCACAAACCCAAGCCGCTCTCCAACACGACCGTCATCAACATTATGAACTTCTTCTGTACATTCCTGCACTGGTGCAAGAGGATGAAGTATTCCGACAACGAGGTGTATGCACTTTACGGCTGCAAGGAACCGACATACGGGGACCCGTTCTACCTTACTTCGGAGGAAAGGAATGTCCTGTACGATGCGGATTTGAGTGACAATCCTAAACTGGCGGTCATCCGGGATATATTCGTGTTCCACTGCTATATCGGCTGTCGCGTCGGAGACCTTTACCGGCTGACAAGGGAAAACATCAAGGACGGCTTTCTGGAATATATGCCACAGAAAACGAAAAAGTGTCAGGCAAAGACAGTCAGAGTCCCCTTGCACGAAAAGGCCTTGAAGATACTGGAACGCTATGATGTAAACGCGGACAGGCTGTTTCCTTTCAAGCCCATACATACCTATAATCTTGGCATACGAGAACTTTTGAAGTATTGCGGCATTGACCGTATGGTCACCATCCTTGACACGCACGGCTATAATACCGTACAAAAACCATTGTATGAAATCGCCAGCAGCCATACGGCACGCAAGACCTTTGTAGGCAACCTGTACAAACAGGTCCCCGATCCGAATCTGATCGCTTCCCTGTCGGGACACGTGGAAGGAAGCCGAGCGTTCAGGCGATACCGCACCATAGACGATGACATGAAGCGAAAACTGGTAGAAATGATAAACTAAGGAGGAAATATATATGAAAGTAACGGCATTCATCAGAAAGACATCGGCCAAGAACAATGTGACGGATCTGGCACGTGTCTATTTCCGTGTCCGGGATATTGGCGGAGTCGATATAAAAGCGGCAAGCGAGCTTTCCATCAGCCCCAATCACTGGAGCGCGGAGAAACAGGGTTACAAGCCACGTGTGGCTCTGGTATCGGAAGAGAAGCGGATGAACTTTGACAGGGACATCCAGCAAATCACCCACCTTATCACAAAGGAGTACCACCGTGGTGTGGACGGGAACTGGCTGAAAAGACTGATAGAGGAATACCACCATCCCGATATCAACGCAAGGGGCGGCAACAAAGCCGAAGAATACCATCTCGTCTATCAGATCAGCCGGTATATCGCAGAAAACACTTTGGCGGACGACAGCTACAAGCACCATCTTGGCAATATAGACAAGATAAGCCGTTACGAGCGTTTCCAGCATGAAGTACTGCATCGCAGAGGCTTTAAGTTGTGTATTGACACGATTACCGCCGATGATTTGCGGGAGTTCAAGAGCTGGCTACAGGAGGAACATAATCTTGCCGGACAATATCCATTGTTCTATAAGGATGTGGAAAAGCAGAAATACGAGCAGATCCGCTCCGAGAACAGCATTACAGGCTATTTTTACCGGATAAGGACGGTTGTCAAGTGGTGCATCAAGCGCGGGCTGACAAGAAACAATCCGTTTGACCAGTACCAGATAACCCAACCTATGTACGGCGACCCGTTTTATCTGACCCTCGAAGAGAGGGACAGGGTTTACTATGCCGACCTGAGCGGTCTGGGGGCCACCCATCCGGTCTATCGGGACATATTCATGTTCCAGTGCCTGATCGGTTGCCGCGTCAGCGACCTGAACAGACTGACCAAAGCCAATGTCGTGGACGGATGTGTGGAATATATTCCACAGAAGACCAAAATGGAACACGCCAATACAGTCAGAGTTCCGCTCAACCAAAAGGCTTTGGACATACTGGAGAGATATAAGGACTTGGAAGACGCATTACTTCCCCGGTTCTCTCATTTCGGTTACAACAAGAAGATAAAGGAGATTCTCAAATATGTGGGCATAGACCGTATGGTGAGAGTCCTCGACCCGAAGACACGCGAGGATGTGGCACGGCCTCTATACGAGGTGGTAACCACCCATACGGCACGAAAGACTTTTATAGGCAACTTATATAAGCAGGTCAAAGACCCGAACCTGATCGCCTCCATGTCGGGGCATTCGGAAGGTAGCCGGGCTTTTGTACGATACCGCAAGATTGATGACGATATGAAAAAAGAACTGGTAAACCTATTGGATTGACCGTTTCCCTCTTTTCTAATATCCCCTTTTATACTTGCCAATAATATAATACACTATGAATATGGATGAACGAAATTTGACATACGACCAGTTCAAGGCGGATATCCTTCATTGGAAGAACACGCACAGAGAGGAATACAACCGTTTCGCGCGACTGATGACAAACGGGGACGAGAGGCAGTACCTTGACATCTGTAAGGCCATATTCAGACAACTGCCCAGAATCAAGACTGAATGGGAGTTATGTTGGGATGATGACAGTAAGGGGAATTTTGAGAATATAGACCTCATGTTCAAAGAGGATGCAGTACCCAAGCGAATAGTGGAGTTATACCATGAACAGAGGGAGGAGAGTAATCCTTTGCATGATACAGCTCCGGCCACATTATGGGACAGGATAAAATCCATTTTCAGCAGCAAGCCCGAAGAACCGCGCATTATCCTTTCAGCACCTCTTGTGTTGAGTTGGCTGTACTACGGAAAGAGTTTCGAGGCGATGGTCAGCATGGTCAGCAAACAGGCAGGGAGTCCGGAAGCAGACGAAGCGGACAGACAAAGCTGTTCTTTTGTTACCCGACAAATCATTAGCGTATCCATCAAAAGTGGTTTCCGTACCCGTGCCGACTGGGACGAATACTTCGCCATGAACGAAGCCATTAAAGAAAATCGCATCGGTGAATGGGCCTTGCAATCCGCAACAGCTGAAATGGAATCCGATACAGACAGTAACATTAATGGCGCGGAATCAACAGATTCCGGCATTGATGCAACATCAAAGATACAGCGTACAGCCGGAAGGAAAAAGATACAGGAACGACCTCTTATAGATTATCTTAATTGCAAGAACAAAACGGAGGTCCTACAATGTCTCCGCAGTTTTGTTTCCATTAACAGGAGTGCCGTCCATCAGGCATTGCCGTACTATGTACTGAAAGAATTGCGGCTGGTGAACGGTATGCATACCGCCAAGGAATACAGTGTTGGATTGACCCTGCAAATTCCGGATTTGCCGTCTTTGAAGAGCGAAAGTGCCATACGACAGGCCGTCGGGTCCCTGAAAACGGCAAGGCACATAATCAAGGACGGGAAAGACCAGTCCGCACCACTTATAGAAAGTGACGAAAACCGGGAACTATTCCGGACATTGACAGAGGAAATCAGTGGCATTATCAGAACAGATGAAGAAACAGATATTGCAGAATAAGGTAAAATAAGGCTGTTTTATATTGTCATGCAGTCTTAAATTGTCATGACGATTTAAGACAAAGTATTATATATCAATTAGTTTTAATTCATACATACTTTTGCACCGTCAATCCTTTCCCCGAAGGTTGGCGGTGCTTCTCTTTTACAAGCCATCGGGAGTGAGGCATCAGGGAACTTTTACAGATGGTCGTGATAAATTTCAAAACTGACATTTATGATTACCATAGAAACCCTGGTCGAACAGGGAGCTAATGTAAAACTGGAAATTACTCCCTCGGACCTCAAGATGTTTGCCGAATCCATCGTACAGCGTACCATCCTGGCACAGCAGGAAGAGCAGAAGGCAGTAATGCAGCGTGAAGCGGAAGAAGTCTATCTCAACACGAAGCAAGTCCGGGAACTGCTGGACGTATGCGAAGGCACGCTCAACCTGTGGGCGAAGCGCGGCTACCTCGTGCCTGTCAAGGTAGGCAACAAGAACATGTATGCCAAGTCCGATGTACGCCGCGTGCAGACAGGGGGCAAGTCCGAAAGTGTAACATCCTATTGCAAGAGGAAAAATGGCTGACATGAAAAACAGCCGGCTTGAACTGTGCAACCGAATCCGCATGGAGGCGGAGCATACCGAAGACACAGGTTTTCCTTTGGACGCATTCCCTCAGGCCGTACAGTCCGTTATACTTGACATGACCAAATACGAGAACTACATGATTGAGTTCATTGCGACGTCCATGCTGTCGGCAGCATCGACAGCCTTGGGCGGTACTTACCGTATCCGCATCAAAAGCGACTGGCAGAGTAACGGCGCACTGTACATCATTCTGGTGGGCCGGCCCGGACTAGGCAAGACCCCACCGCTGGAAGCTGCATACCGTCCAATCCGTAAACATGACTATGCCCTTTTCAAGGCGTATGAGGCAGAAGTGGAAGCATGGAAAGCGGCAGGAGAAAACGGAAAAAAACCTGTTCTTCACCGTACCATCGTATCCGACTTCACGCCCGAATCGCTTCTACAGACACATAACAGCAATCCTCGAAGCGTTGCCATTTTGGTGGATGAGATCATGGGCATGTTCAATTCCGCCAACCGCTACACGAACGGGCAGCTCATAGAGCAATTGCTGACCGCATGGAGTGGCGGAGCCTTGGATGTAATAAGGGTAAGCAATTCCACTCCTGTACATATAGAACGCCCGTGCATCAACATCATCGGAACTGCACAGACCAAACGTATTCACGAACTTCTCAAAAAAGGATTCGAGGAAAACGGACTGCTTGACCGTATCCTGTTCGTGCTTCCCAAATCCAGGGAAGTATCAAAATGGACAAACCGGGATGATGACGGAGAAAAGACCTCTTTGGCTGCAAAACGTTGGGAAAAGATACTGGACAAGGTGCTTGCTTTGGATTATGATACAGAAACGGAAGGAGACGGAATGGAAGAACACGCTGCCCATGTGCTTTCCATGAACAGTGAAGCCAAAGAGTATTTCTTCTCCTGGTGGAACGAAAAAGTGGAACGTATCAATCGGATAGAGGATGATGCCGACGTTGACAGCCGGGAGATGAAACATCCGGCTCACGTGGCACGGCTGGCTCTGATTATCCAAGTCCTGCGGTATGCTTCCGATGAAAGCCACCTGCAGTTTGTGGATCCGGTGTCGGTGAAAGCCGCTATCCGGCTGAATGACTATTTCGAGGATTCATACATACGCATCCGTTCCTTCGTGGCAGACAATACCTGTGAAGAGCCTCCCAAAGTATTGTTGTCGTTGTTACCCGATACCTTCGATACGAAAACGGCCATAGCGGTCGGTAAGGAACTGCAGAACATCAGCGAGCGCACGGTGATGAACTATCTCAGGGAGTTGTGTCACTGCAGGCTCTTGAAAAAGTCCAAAGCCGGGCATTACGAGAAAATGGTGTATGAATCCGGTAAATATTCCATAAACGAAAATGAACCATCAACCAAAAACTGCAATGAATGACCCGCGTTGCAGCTTGCAGTTTCTTCAGTCTTGCAGTTGGGGGCTCTGAAAACGATGTTTTCCTGCAAAGCTGCAAGGACTGCAGACTGCAAATGGTCTTTCGGATTTGCAGTAATCAAAAACGAAAGCATTATGAGTGAGTACAGATTCCATCTTCAAAAATACAGACCGGGCAGTAAAACAGTTTGCCCAAAGTGCGGCAGAAAGTCCTGTTTTACCCGATATGTTGACGGGAATGCGCAAATTACATTCCCTAACCATGTGGGCAAATGTGATCATATCAACAGCTGTGGCTACCATTATACCCCGAAGAAGTATTTTCAGGATAATCCAACCATCAAAGAAACCATGATTGAACAAAATAACAGAAGCGACACCCCATCAAGAGCCGTCAAGCCAATAGCGAAGCCATTATCTAGTTCTGCACCACAGACTTCTTATCTTCCCTCTGATTGGGTTAGCCAGTCCATGCAGAAGTTTGACGTCAACCCTTTATACCGATATCTAACCAAAGTGGCAGGCAAGGAGAAGACTGACAGGCTGTTCAATCTTTATAAGGTCGGTACATCCAAGATGTGGAACGGGGCAACCGTTTTCTGGCAGATAGACATCAACGGTAATGTGCGGGCAGGCAAGATTATGGGTTATGATGCTAAGACCGGGCATCGAATCAAGCATCCGTTCAATCAGGTAAATTGGGTACACTCGGTTAAGAGGGTTCCGGATTTCCACATGAAGCAGTGCCTGTTCGGTGAACACCTATTGTCCGAAACTTCAATTCCGGCAAGTACTGTTGCCATTGTAGAAAGCGAGAAGACAGCACTGATTGCCGCCCTTTTTATTCCGGATTTCGTCTGGCTTGCCACAGGTGGAATGCACGGCAGTTTCAACAGCAAAGCCATGCAGGTGTTGAGAGGCCGGGAAGTGATTCTATTTCCCGACCTGAAGGCTACGGAAGAATGGCGGCGCAAAGTCCCGATGCTGCAATCCGTCTGCAAGCGTGCCACTTGTTCCGACCTGTTGGAGAAGATGGCGACCGATGAACAGCGCAGTCAGGGATTGGACATTGCAGATTTCCTTCTGATGGAAGATACGCCGCAGATGATCCTACAGAAGATGATAGAACGCAACCCTGCATTGCAGACCTTGATAGATACATTCGACTTGGAACTTATGGATGCAATGCAGGAGTAGAGCGACAAGAGAATCGGACAGCTTGCTGTCTGTGTAAAAGGGTTTGTAAAATCCCGTAGCTTATTAGGGCATTTTCACCGCTTTCACTCTCCGAGTGGCAGTCAAAAATCCCATAAGCGAAGGGATACCCTCTCGACACCCGGTTGTCTGCGGCACGTAGGACGGGATTTTACAAACCAATAATCAGAGTAATAACAGCATAAACGAAAGATATATGGGTAATACACAATATGCAGTCTGTCACCTGCAACGTGGCAGCGGTAATGACTCCGGTATGTCATGCCATATAGAAAGAAAGGATGCCAAGGGGAAGAAGTATATACCTTTCAATGCCGATGCGAACAGGACACATCTTAATCGGGAATTGGTTAAATTTCCAGATGGAGTAAAAAACAGGACGGAAGCCATACAATTCAGAATAGACCATGCCGGACTACATCGTAAAGTCGGCAAGAATCAGACGAAAGCTATCCGCATCATCCTGACCGGAACACATGAGCAGATGATGAAGATTGCCGATGATGGCAAGTTGGATAAATGGATAGATGCCAATATGAAATGGCTAAAAGACACTTTCGGAAGTGAGAATCTTGTATCATGTGTGCTGCACTTGGATGAGAAAACTCCGCACCTACATGCCACTATCGTACCTATTGTAACCACTGAACGACTTCGTAAAAAGCGAGAGGGCGAGAAAAAGTATGAAACGAAATCCGGGGCACGCTTATCGGCAGATGATGTGATGCGGCGCACCAAGCTACACGAATATCAGAACAGTTATGCCAAGACCATGAAACCGTTCGGGCTGCAGCGGGGCATTGTCGGCTCCACCGCCAAACATCAGGCCAATTCGGATTATTACAGGCAGCAGGTCATCCGTTATGAGGAGGACATAGCCAAGTTGCAGGCAGATGTGGAGAAGGCGCAGGAGGGCAGGAACACCATCCTCTCGTGGTTCGGCAAGGGAGACCTTGCCAGAGCAAAGAAAGAACTCTCGAACAAGGACGAAGAGATTGCCAGGCTCAACAAACGGCTCAAGGAGCTTCAGGCAGAAAAGGCATGGTTGCAGGAACAACATAAATCAGAAATCGGAAAACTACGAAATGGCTATCAAAAAGAAATAGACAAGGCCATTCAGCAAGCTGAAGAGGCAGAACAGCAGTCAAAAGAGAAAGATACAGTCATAGACAGGCTGCGAAAGCAGATAAGTTTGCTTGACCGCAAGGCCAATCCTCAGCATTACAGCCTCTCATCCGGTGCCAATCTTGTACGTATCAATGTCTCAAACTATCGGAATCCGTCGCTCCATATCTGGACACGGGTCGGAGAGGAACTTTTTGAGAATATCAAATTCCAGATAGACTATGATACGGCCCAAAAGCATTTTAACGGCGAAATCACGGACGAGGAGTTTGTCAACGCTGTATTCGATCCGCAGGAACAGGTAAACGGAAAACAGGCGGAATTGCTGGGCGCTGTTTTCACCCTTGCCGCCGGAGGACCGGCGGAGGTTCATGTCGGGACAGGAACTGGTGGCTCATCGTCTGACCTTCCGTGGAATGATAACGTAGCAAAGAAGCATACTTCGATTAAACGAAGATAGTTGATTTATAGTAAATATATTTATTGCAAATTCATATCTATACATACAAGTATTTGCTATATTTTATGTACTTTTGTAGTCAAAAACTGACAATTCTTAATCGAAAAAGTCAGTACAGAAATAAAGATCATTTAGTTTACATAAATAGCATTGATATTTTGTAATGGGAGGACTTTTAACATTCAGAGTCGGAAACTTTGACACAACAGCAGAACGTGAGCAGTTTCGGTTTCTCTGTGAGCAACTCAAAACTCACTATGAGGATTCGAATGAATTCTGTGTGTTCGCAGGCAACTATAATATTGGATGTGAGTTAGATGCCCTCTTTATAAAGAAGGACGCTATTATTTCTATAGAATTCAAAAATTATGGAGGTAATGTTGTTGCCAATGAAAATGGAGAATGGACATGCAATGGTAAAATTATTAAGGGAGGTTCGAGAAAGACTGTTCTTCAACAAGCTAGGATAAATCATTCCACGGTAAAGAAAGAACTTAAAGTCTTAGGTGTTGTAAAGAACCAAATCAAGGACGTGCCACACCTTATTATTTTTCATCAACCAATAGAGTTGGAGAACAATTTAAGTGCCACCAACAGGTCTTGGCTTCACATTACTGATAGCGAACATTTCATTGAAAAGTTGGATGACATCACTTGTCCTCACACCGACCTTGCCCCACTCGGAATCGTTAAACTTGCGGAAACTCTCAACCTAAATCCTTTCTACCTGACGGAATTCAGCAATGCTACTTATGATAAACCAGCAGAGCCAATTGAGAAAATAGAGTTGATCGAAGATATAAAGAAGTACGAGCCCCACACTGAAGAGAAAAAACAAAAGAAAAAAGAGGTAATGTTAAACTTTGATTCTTTTGTTGTCGAGGACGAAAATAGTATTGCACTTTCGAATTTTGTGAAAAGGATAGTAAAATTATCGCTCAAGCTCGACAATTTTACAGTCAAGGTGCTTGACAGCACAAGGGCATCTTCATCTTTTGCAGCACACGGAATAAGGTTAACTCAAGAATATGTTGTGACAATAAATGCAGATGGCATCGGTGAACATTGTGCAAAACTCGCAAAGTTCATTAATCATGCTGTTAAAGCCATTTCACCTTCTACAATCTTTTGGGAAGAAGGCGAGAGAATTGCAACCGAAAGTGACAATTCATCTGGCGTTGTCGAAGAACATCAATCAAAAGAACTATCAAATACTAATTCGAACGTTTGTTTCCGAAAGTCAAAGACGATTCTGCCACATTGGCTTGACAAAAAGATTTTCAATGACCATCAAGCTATTTATGCTCCAGAGCATGAGCGTTATGAGTATAATCTTGATCTCAACGAAGAAGAACTTAAAGTCTATCTTGGTACTTACTTTCCTCGCAGTTATGCAGAAATGTTTTGTATTGCTGATAATCTTTTGCAGAATAAATGCCTGAAGAAAACGTTGGAACAAGATGAGATTAGTGTATTGGATTACGGTTGCGGTACGGGTGGGGAAATTCTTGGCTTGATTACAGCAATTGGAAGACATTTACCTCATACAAAGATAAGCATCACAGCAATAGATGGCAATGATGGTGCTTTAGCCATACTCAAGGATTTAGTAGAGTGTAACCCTAATAAAAATATACAAGTCGAACTAACTACATTTAGCCAAACATTAGGCTCTATTGAAGACGTGGAAAAACTTGCATTCGGAAAGAACGATTATCATTTTATCCTCTGTGACAAGATGGTTTGTGAGTTAATTTCTAAAGAAGTCCTACCAATAAATGCATACGCAATAATGGCAAAGAAACTTACGGCTTTTCTTCATGAAAATGGTTTGCTTATAATGCTTGATGTAACAACTAAAGACGAACATTCAGGATACTTCTATCCTCAATTGATGAATAATACAATAAATGACTATGTTTGTAAAAGCAGAACCATTGAGACGCTTCTACCGTTGTCGTGTGCTTGTCATGATGGATGTAGAGACTTTTGCTTTATGCAGCAAACATTCAGCGTAAGTCATTCTCACAAATCAAATGACGAAAGCAGGGTGTGTTATCGAGTGCTGTGTAAGAAACCGCTTAAGACAGCTATCATGCAAGGGATGGAAACAGCAAACCTTATCCACGTCATACACCCCACCAAATACAAGCAAAATGATGGTTTGGCAATTTGCAGTCGATCTAAAAACAATAAAATAATAATTGATAGTTTTAACATAAATCTATAAATCTAATCATGGCTAAGAGAAGTTTTTACGTTAAAGATTCCGAACTTGATGATTACCAGGTAAAGGTGATTAACAAGAAAACAGATAACTCCTACATTGTTAAAGGGTGTGCTGGTAGCGGAAAGTCCATTCTTGCCTTGTGGAAGGCAAAACAAATACAAGATGAGCATAAGGGTACCTATCTTTACATTGTGTTCACTAAAGCACTAATGCAATATATGGCTGATGGCATTTCACAGGTAGGTATTCCACAACGAAATGTTGATTATCATTGGCATTGGCAGAATAGAGCTGGATGTCCAAGTGCTGATTATATTATTGTGGATGAAGCACAAGATTTTTCCAAAGAGGATATAGAACTATTCCGTTCTAAGGCAAAAAAAGCATTATTGTTGTATGGTGATTCGGCTCAACAACTTTATACTTTTATTAAAGATAAGCAAACTGTTTCAATGGAGGATATACAGTATTTTACTAAGTTCCCTGTCGAACAGCTTGTGTTCAATCATCGATTACCCAAAAAGATAGCCCGTCTTGCACAGTATCTAAATTCCGAAAGTGACGAACTTGAAGAGCGTTGTACTGAAGAGGGTGTTGAAAAGCCAAAGATTATCAAGTACAATAACATTACTGAACAGTATGATGCCATCATTTCGCTTATTCAAAACAAAAACATGGAGGATGTCGGCATCCTATTTAGACACAATGATGAAGTAGAGCGTGCATATGAATATTTCAAGAATCATGGTCTTAACGTTGAAGCTAAGTATGGACAGTTTATGGATCTAGATTTTTCTTCAGACAATCCAAAGATGATGACCTACCATAGTTCTAAAGGACTTCAATTTGAACATGTTTTCATTCCTGAATGTACTGTTGAAGACGATGCAAACCGAAATCCACTATATGTGGCCGTAACAAGAACCTATCGTGCTTTGTATATAATGCACTCAGGCAATCTTTCCAGTCTTTTTGATGATGTACGTACTTCGCTTTATGATACGAGCGGTCCCAAATTAACACTATGAGGTTTGTCAACTCCTAAAAAACGAGGATAATTATGAAATTATACATACCAACCTGTACTCTGAATTTCAATAACATATTGTCTTCAGAGTCAATTTCGCCCTTAGGATTTTACGCAAGACGCGGCTTTGGTAACAAACGCTTCTATCCTGTCTGCGCGAACGACAAAGACCAAGTAATAATATTGTACAGTAAATATCCAAGGTTCGAGATTGAAGAAAATGACCTTGAGAACTATCCTATGGTTATTGAGATAGAAACTGATGACTATAAAGATGGATTCTTTGAGAAGGCTAAGGAACATGACGGAGTAGAGGCCTATCTCTGCTATCATACCATCAACCTTAACCCTTTTCATTGTCGTATCTATTTTAATAGTTATCAGGAGCGTCAGGGTGTATTGTCAAAGGCAGAACAAAGTCTGGAGAATAAGTTCTATAAGCTTTATGCTCCTAACATAGGTGTTAAACCCAAAGAGAAAAAAACATTTTTTGGCGTTGCCAAAGATTTATTTACTCAATCTGAAAAAGATGATTTCTTATGGAATCCTTTATATGTAAATTTCAAGATCAAGAATGAACCTATAGATGTTAGTAGAGACGTTCTGCTAGACAGAATTAAAGGTTTCATTTATTGTTATCTAATAGGTGCTAATAGCTCGGTCAGCAACGAGGTTGGCAAATTGAAAGCTTTATCAAGAAAACTTCGTAACACGCTTTCTGCTGTTGTAAATTCTCCTGATAAAAGACCCACTCAGGCACAAGACGATGCTATCTTGAATGGAATCAGAGTGTTTAATGAAATCTATTCTTCAATAGATGAAGATACCATTTGGAACAAAAATTTATTAGAGTTAAAATTGTCTGACAATCCGCAAGGTCTTTCTACAAAAGATGCCAAGAATCTTTTGCACTACTGGGGTGTTTATGACGCATTCTGTAACAAACTTCCTCTTCGTAGAGTCTATGATGCAAACGAATTGTGGAGTTGTTTAGAGTATGTTTCCCCAGAGACGTTTTCTCGTGTCACAGACAATATGAATAGCGCCATTCGTAAATTGGAAGCAAAAGATAATGCTCAACGTGAAAAGTATGCCATTGAGGAATTGCTGAATGTTGATGATAATCTGTCTTTGCATATTTTGGACACATCTTACCAAAGTTCTTTCTATAAGAACCTTATTTGCTCCCAGTTTATGGCAGAGTACAAATCTGTAATGGAAGAAAATGGCGTAGAAGAACCTTTGGCACAGGCATATAATGGAGGTATGATTCTAAGGAACATGCTTGGAGATAAATGGGACTCAAATCCTGCATCTGCTTATGTTGGAGCATTACTTAATCATTTTCAGGAGAACTCCGCCTTTGACTTATTCGCTATTGAAAATGATGTACTTTCATCGTTTGCTGCATTCTGTCAGAAAGGCGATAACATTGATCGCTTGGTAGAGTACCTTGTACAAGTAGGATTCTGTAATTATAAGTTAGCTTATGGCATCTATGGTGCCACAAGAGGTTTTACGTCTCTGCCAAAGACATTTACGTCTGTATTGATTAATGGCAATAAGGATTATTATCAATCATTTGCAAGTAATGTTTGGCGAATGCTTAATGGAGTAGAAATAAAGGATGCAGTCTTACCAAAAGCGAGCAATAATACTTCAGTTATTGTAGAAAGTCAGTTGGGATCTAAGATTATTGAGAATCTAAATAATGTAGAGTCAAAAGTTGTAAAACAGCAGAAAGTTGTTGAGGCAATAAATAAGGCTGTTGAACTTGAAAATATAGTTCAAAGTCCTAAAGCTTTTATGTATATTTTTAGTAGTTTCTCACGTATTACTACAACTAAAGCGTACAAAGCTCTTGATGCTGTTAATTTTGCAGGAGATGAGGGCTCTTATACACCAGAACAATTCCGTAGTAAAATTTATTCGATTGTAGGTAAGGAAGGCTTAAAGACCCAAAAAGAAAATATTGATAAAGCTATAGAACTTGAGAGTAAAAGGCAAGATCCAGAAGCGTTCTTGAGCATCCTTGACAACTTCTTGAAACCAACTGATGCTGCGTATAAGAAGATTGAGAAACTAATTTCAAGTATTAAAAGTTTAAATACGACTTCGCATCCACAACCACAAGGAAATAAAGTTATTTCGCAGGGTGGTGTTGAAAAGCGAAACCTGAAACCAATACATCCAACATCATCTAAATTTGTAGAGGATGCAAATGTTAACTATTTTATCCTTTCAAGAAACTACCTACCTATAAAAATGCGAGAAACGCTTTCCAGAAAGGTAATAACATTTCAAAAAGGTTATGCTCCTGGTGGTAAATACTGTTCTAATCCATTGGATAACCCTACAGATAATAGATCAACCATTGATCATTTTAAGCATTGGTGTTTTTATGATAAAGGTGGTTATCCTCCTATCGTAGAGGGAACTTATGAGAATAAACAGTACTTTGAGCAGTTAATGCAAGATTTATTTAATCGTTATGCCAATAGGTAAAATTATTATCACGAACGATACAGGTGAACAAGTAGAAGCTACAGCTCCTGTCATTGTCTCTGCAAGTCGTTCAACCGATATTCCTGCCTTTTATGCCAAGTGGTTCTTCAACCGCTTGGCTAAAGGGTATTGTGCTTGGTATAATCCGTTCAACCAGCAGAAAATGTATATTTCGTTCAAAAACTGCAAGGTGGTGATTTTCTGGACAAAAAACCCAAAGCCGATTCTCCCATACCTTCATGAGCTTGACGAAAAAGGAATACACTACTACTTTCAGGTTACACTCAACGATTATGTAAAAGAAGGTTTTGAGCCTAATGTTTCGTCTGTCGAAAACAGAGTTGAGACATTCAAGAAACTTTCTGATATGATTGGTAAGGAGAAAGTAATCTGGCGTTTTGATCCTTTAATAATTACGCCAAACATTGCTCCTCGTGACCTCTTGACGCGCATTTGGCGCATTGGAAATAAACTGAAAGGTTACACAAATAAGCTTGTATTCAGTTTCGTTGATGTAAAAGCATATCGCAAGGTTCAAAACAATCTTGTTAAGGAAAGTATGCTCTTTACAAAGGAGAATGTGGAGAATGCCGAAGCCAACCTTGCTCAACGAATAGAAATTGTAGAAGGTCTTCAAAAGATTCGTGAAGCTTGGCACAAAGATGGTTGGGATGTTGAAATCGCCACTTGTGCTGAAAATATTGACCTTGAAAAATACGGGATAGAACACAATCGTTGCATTGATGGCGAATTGATGAAACGCATTTTTGCTGACGATAAGGAACTTGTCTATTATCTACATACATTGAAATTACCAGAAAAAGACTTGTTTGGTAATTTGCCACCAATACCAGAGAAGGTGCGTAATGTAAAGGATACAGGGCAACGTAAGGTATGTGGATGTATGGTCAGCAAGGACATCGGCATGTATAATACTTGTCGTCATTTCTGTGTCTACTGCTATGCCAATACAAGTAAAGAATGCGTCATCCGAAATGCTGAGAAACATAATGATGAAAGTGAAAGTATAATTGGGTAATTATGCAAGAGTCAGAACTACAACAATATCTCCTTCGCAACTATCCACAAGAGAATGCTCGTTGCGAATGGAAGGAATTCAAGAATTTGAAGAACTCGTTCTGTGGGGATGAGAAAAACGATGTCATCTCATATGTGTCGGCTATTGCCAATATGGAAGGAGGCCATTTAGTGATAGGGGTACATGACAGTTCTTTGGAAATTGTCGGGACGGATACCTATAATTATGACTGGCAAAAGGCAATTCTTCGTTTAACGGAACGATGTGTTAATCTTTCGACAGAAGGTCTCGATATTGAAGAGTTTGTTACCGATGACACTAACAAGAAAGTTTGGGTAATACATATTCCCAAGCATCGTCCCAAATTGCCTGTTTACGCTCATAACAAAGCATGGCAGCGAATTGAAGATTCTCTTGTAGAGTTGACCACTGAACGCATGAATGTCATTCTTGATGAGCCAATATTTGGTGAAACAGATTGGTCTGCACAGATTGTTCCTGATGCAACGATAGATGACCTTGACGAAGTTGCTATAGCTAAAGCCCGCAAAATGTTTAAGAAGGTACATAGCCGTATTCCCGAATCCGAGGTAAATGCTTGGGATATTCAGACATTTCTTGGCAAATGCGGACTAACAAGAAATGGAAGCATCACTCGTGCCGCTATCATATTGTTAGGCAAATACGAATCAGCCTTTAAACTGCGCCCTGTTGTCGCTCAGGTAACCTGGACACGCAGGGATGCAAATCAAGATGTGGTTGACTACGAACATTTCACTGTTCCATTCATACTGACAGTAGATGAAATTCTCTCAAAGATTGAAAATCTGACTTTGCGTGAAATGCCTGGTGGTACGCTTTTCCCAGATACAATGAAGCAGTATGATGACTACACTATACGCGAAGCACTTCATAACTGTATTGCTCATCAAGATTACACGATGCAACAGCGTGTCAATTTCGTTGAGAATCCCGGCTATCTATATTATTCCAACGCCGGTACTTTCATCCCCGGAACTTTGGAAAATGCTTTGAGAAATGAGGAATCTCAGACCTATTTCCGCAATGAATGCCTATGCAAGGCAATGGTGGACTTCAATATGATTGATACCGTAAGTCGTGGCATCAAGAAAATGTTTAATGAACAATGGCGCAGACACTTTCCGATGCCGGACTACGAGATTGATGCGGCGAAAAAGAAGGTTGTAGTACGCATATATGGTAACGAGATCAATAAGCGATATACGGATTTATTGAAGACCGACAACACTCTGTCATTATGGGATTGCATATCTCTCGACGCTGTACAGAAAGGCAGATTCATACATGAAGATGTTGCAAAAGACTTGCTGAACAGGGGACTTATTGAGGGCGATGCTCCCAATTATACAATTTCTTTAGGAGTTGCTAAAGCTACTCGTCAATTGCAAGGTTACACCAAGCAAAAAGGACTTGATAAGGACAAAATTAAACAAATGGTTTTGCAATATCTTAAGAATGCAGGATCAGATGGCGCCAAACGTGATGGCATCTACGAATACATCAAAGATGTAATGCCGCAAGCTAAAACACGGGAACAGCAATTGAGGATATTAGGAGACATTCTTAATGCTCTAAGTGTAGATAAACTTATTTTTGCTAATGGGCGAACTTGGTTCTTGAAAGAATAACCACAACAGATATAGCGGTTTTCGCTAATTATAGCGGAATTTATAACGGATTCCGTCATATTATAGCGGATAATGACAGCCTATTCCGTCAAAAATGTTTAAATCCATCGAATTTCGACGAAAATACATACTGAACTGAAAAGAATAAAGACCATGTTATTAGGAGACAAAATAAAAGAGTTGAGAGAAGAACACGGTGTGCTACAAAGGCAATTGGCAGCTTTGCTTGATATAGACACTCCAATGTTTAGCAAAATAGAGCGTGGCGATAGATATGCCAAACGGACACAAGTAATACAATTAGCTGAGTATTTCAATATTGATAAAAATGAACTTCTTACACTATGGCTGGCAGACAAAGTATTGGATGCTATAGAAGATGAAGACGAATTAAAGCGAAAAGCCATTGAGGTTGCACAAGAAAGAATAGGCTAATCCTCACAAATATCGGGAACTATATGGTATCATTATCATACGATTTCCGATGTTAATATTTGATAATCAGATTGATATTTTGCAATATTCGGTTCAAGCGTGGAACTGCAATGCCACGTCTTAGTTTGAAGGTCGCAGGAAACCCGTATATACAGATATAACAATAAAGGCCCACGCTATAACGTGAGAATCACTATGCAAATCCTTTTACATACTTTTGAAATTTCCTACGTTTTCAAACTACAAGATAAGCATAACGCTTCTTTCTTAAATTTAATATGCCATTTAAGAGGGCACTTCCTCTTCACTTGCAAAATTACATAAAAAGACTGGTTCGGGGATTTCCCGACTCCAGCCTTTCTAAGATTTTCCAGTGTA
>ERZ857801.1849-NODE-1849-length-20322-cov-5.656881_pt1 | contig 20322 bp, 16 predicted proteins | sample MGYA00519762_ERZ857801 | MGnify/ENA primary metagenome ERZ857801 (study PRJEB31778, sample SAMEA3449368) | human gut metagenome | biome: human gut; feature: human-associated habitat; material: faeces | place: United Kingdom | collected 2010/2012 ...
GGGGCGGGTTACTTTCTGGATGCCCAGAAAGCAACCAAAGAGGCACCAGGGATAAGCGCAATCGGCAGGCGCGTCTGCGCCGCCCCTGCCTCCATGCCGCTTACCCCTGGACCCCATTTTGCGGGGGCCGCCAATTAGGCTGCCGTGGCAATGATCGCAAAGGCGCGGGTGGCTCAGCTGACTGGTCTCCCTTCTATTACCGCTGCCGCTGAGGGTCCGGTAACCTTTGGGTGTTTCTTCTATCGGTGGAAAGCGCGCCTTTTGAGTGGGTGGGGCTCAAGTTTGGCTCAGGGGACCGGCGGGTGGGTGAGGGCACCCACCCCTACGGCGTATCCGAAGGTGCGTTTGATCTTTTGTAGGGCCCGATGCCCCCATCGGGCCGTTCCCGGGCGGCCCAGATGTGCCGCCCCTACGGTTTGAACGAACCGCTCTTATAACCGGGACCGTTCCCCTCATCCGCCTCACTTCGCTCGGCACCTTCCCCTAAAGGGGAAGGCTTGCGGGCGACCGCAAGGGTCGCCCTTACACAAGAAACAAACCGGGAGCGTTGGCTCGACAGAGTCAGGCGCGGCGGTGGAGCTGCACCAGCCTCAATTTTTGGAATGCCAGGCCCCAGTGGGCCGGAAAAAATTGCGGAAAGCCACTCAGATTTTGCGCGCCGGAAATTTTTTGCCCATCCCAAGGGATAACCCCTCGTAATGGGGGTTCTAGGGGACGGGCGGCATGGAGGCGGGAGGCTCTGCCGAACCGCCGATTGCGCCCGCCCCCTGGCGCTTTTTTGGTGACTTTTTGGGCGTCCAAAAAGTCACTCGCCCCGCAGGGCGAACCCCCCGCGATTGACAAGAGCCCCCAGAACCAAAAGGGAGGAATCACGATGGCCATAAAACCCCGTCTCTCCGCTCTCTTTCTGACCGCTGCGCTGGCGGCCGCTCTCTGTGCCTGCGCCCCCAAGGAGGAGCCCCCCCAGGTTCCGGAGGAGCCCTCCGTCTCCGTCCTGGCCCCTGAGCCCGAGCCGGAACCGGACCCCGAGCCCCCCTACATCAATCCCCTCACCGGGGAGGGCTGCTGGGAGGACATTGCCCAGGACCGGCCGGTGGCCGTGATGCTCAACAACCTGAAAAAGGCCCTGCCCCAGCTGGGGGTGTCCCAGGCGGACGTCATCTACGAGGCCCCCGCCGAGGGGGGCATCACCCGTATGCTGGCGGTGTTTCAGTCGGTGGACGGGGTGGGAGACATCGGCTCGGTGCGCTCCGCCCGGGACTACTACGTGTCACTGGCCCTGGGCCACGACGCCCTGTTCCTCCACGCGGGCGGGAGCCCCAGCGCCTACCTGGCCATCAAAAACTGGGGGGCGGCCGCCTTTGACTGCGTCAACGGCCCCTACGAGGGCACCCTGTTCTGGCGGGACAAGGAGCGGCGGCGGAATATGGGGCTGGAGCACAGCGTGCTCACCTCCGGGGAGGCCATCTCGGAGCTGCTGCCCACCTACGGCTATCGGATGGAGCACAAGGAGGGCTTCTCCTACCCCGTCCAGTTCCTGGACGAGGGGCAGACCGCCCAGGGGGACCCGGGGACCAAGGTGTCCGTCACCTTCTCTACTTACAAAACCGGGGTGTTCACCTACGACTCAGAGACCGGCATGTACGCCGTGGAGGAGTACGGCAGCCCCTATGTGGACGGCAACACGGACGAGCAGGTCCAGGTGAAAAACGTCCTGGTCCTGCGCACCGACGTGTCCAACGTGCCCGGGGACGAGGCCGGGCGGCTGAAGGTGCGCACCACCGGCACGGGCAGCGGCCTGCTTTTCTGCGGCGGCACGGTGCAGGAGATCACCTGGTCCAAGGCCCGGGACAGCGCCCCCATGACCTACCTCACCCCCGACGGCCAGCCGGCTAGGCTGGGGGTGGGCCCCTCCTATGTGAATATCGTCAGCAATTCCGCCCAGGTGGCGGTGGAGTAGCGTGAGAAAATGACAGGGCCTCCGGCATAAGCGCCGGGGGCCCTGAGCGTATATCCTTCGGAGGATAACGGTTTATACAGCTTCCGATATGAACCTTGCAGAGATGCCTGGAACTTGCTTGAAGGGACCGCTTGCCTGTTGACTGCTGTTTTGATCAAATCAAACGGCAAATGTCAATCGTCCGATTCCGCTGACAAAAATTTCACCGCAACAAACGCCCGCTGCCGTCACATACTGACGAATGGAAACGAACGATGGGCGGGGGTGGAATGCGTGCGGGACAGCGGAGCGCCCTGGGTGAGCTGGGTCTTGTTGGTGGTGTGCTTTATGCTGGCGGTGCCGGCCTCCGTGCCGGAGACGGCCTCCCCCGCCTCCGCCCCAGCCCAGGTGGAGGCGGAGCCGGAGGAGACCGATATGCCGGTGGTAGCCCTCACCTTTGACGACGGGCCGCGCTCGTCCACCACCGGGCGGCTGCTGGACGAGCTGGCCCTGCGGGAGGTGCCCGCCACCTTCTTCCTCCTGGGCCACCGCATCCCGGGCAACGAGGACCTGGTGCGGAGGATGGCGGCGGAGGGCCACCAGATCGGGGTGCACACCTACGACCACGTGGAGGTCACCGGCCTGTCACGGGAGGACTTCGACCTGCAGGTGGGCAAGACCCGCAGCCTGCTGCTGGACATCCTGGGCGAGGGGGAGTTCTGGCTCCGGCCCCCCTATGGGATCACAGACGAGGCCGCCCGGCAGTGGGCGGACAGCCCCATCGTCCTGTGGTCGGTGGACCCGGAGGACTGGAAGGATCAGGACGTGGGGCGGATTGTGGCCGGGGTGGTGGAGCACGTCCAGGACGGGGACATCATCCTCATGCACGACCTGTACGGCAGCTCGGTGGACGCGGCGGTGCAGATCGTGGACGCCCTGCTGGGGAAGGGCTACTGCTTTGTCACCGTGGAGGACCTGCTGGCCCGGAACGGGATCGAGGCCCAGGACGGGGTGATTTACCGCTCAGGGCGGAAATAGAGGACCGCATCCCGTTGAATCGGAGTGAGGCGGCGCCCGGAAGCATGGCTTCCGGGCGCCGGTGTTTCCCGGGCGCTGGAGGGGTATGCCCCGCCCGGCGGGGGCATATATTGGTGCTGACCAATGCGTATTTTTGGGAGGCGAATTACCATGAAAACATTCCTGATCCGCCGAAGGGCCCTGTCTCTGGCTGCTTGCGCCGCCGCTGTCTGCCTGATGTTTTATGTGATCAACTACCCCGCCGCCGTGGACGCCTCGGCTTCCCAGCGGCAGCTGCCCATCTACTGCGTCCAGCGGGACCAGAAGCTGGCCTCCGTCAGCTTCGACGCGGCCTGGGGCAACGAGGACACCCAGCAGCTCATCGACATCCTGGACCGCTACCAGGTAAAAGCCACCTTCTTCGTGGTGGGGGACTGGGTCGATAAATACCCGGAGTCTGTGAAGGCCCTCCACGACGCGGGGCATGAGGTGATGAACCACTCCAACACCCACGCCCACTACCCCCAGCTGTCGGTGGAGGAGATCGTGGCCGACCTGAACGCCTGCAACGACAAGATCGAGGCCATCACCGGCGTGCGGCCCACCCTGGTCCGCCTCCCCTACGGGGACTACGACGACAACGCCGTTCGGGCGGTGCGGTCCATCGGCATGGAGCCCATCCAGTGGGACGTGGACAGCCTGGACTGGAAGGAGATCCCGGCGGAGGAGATTGTCCAGCGGGTGACGGGCAAAGTGCAGCCCGGGTCTATTGTGCTCTTCCACAACGCGGCCCTTCACACGCCGGAGGCCCTGCCCTCCATTCTGGAGACGCTGATCCAGGAGGGCTATACCTTTGTGCCCATCTCCCAGCTGATTCTGGGCGGGGAGTACAACACCGACTACACCATCGATCACACGGGCCGGCAGTGTCCGGCGTAGCGGAAAAAGGCCCGCCTCCCCGGATGGGGAGGCGGGCCTCAGCATGTGGAAAAGCTTGTGTGCGTCCCGCGGAAGCGGTCAGCGCGTCTCAGCGCCAGTTCTCGGTTCCGTTGGACTTGGTGTAGTCGTGGGCGTTGGTGGCCTCCATGATCTGGAAGTAGCCCCAGTGGGCCCGGGTCAGGTCGGTGAACTGGACCAGGTCGGCCTGGTGGTCGATCACGTAGTCACGGTCGGCCGCGCGGCCCAGCATGTTGTTGACGATGGTGGTCACCTGGGCGCGGGTAATCCGGTCGTTGGGACCGAAGTTCCCGTTGGTGTAGCCGCCGATCCAGCCGTAGCTGGCCGCCTGGGCCACGTAGGTGTAGAACCAGTCGCTGCGGGACACGTCGCCGAAGTAGCACACGGCGTTCTCGGGCTCATAGGCGAAGGCCAGGGCGATGACGCAGAACTCGGCCCGGGTGATGGGGTCGTTGGGCCGGTAGTTGCCGTTCTCGTCGCCGGAGACCATGCCCAGAGAGGCCAGGGTGTTCACGGCGGTGGCGTACCACGCGTCGGCGGGCACGTCGGGGAAGGTCTTGGTAATGGTCACGTTCTTGTTGTTCAGCAGAGCGTAGAACATCTGGGCCACTTCCGCCCGGGTCATGTTGTTGTCCGGTCCGAAGGCGCCGCCGGGATAGCCGGTGAGGTAGGCGATGTGGTCGGTGGTGTTCAGCCAGCGGGACACGCCGGTGACGCTGGGGTCGGCCACGGGCACGGTGCGGGTGGCGGTGAACTCCGCCTCGTTCATGCCGGTGTGGATGACGCCCTCCTCGCCGTCGATGACGTAGGTGTAGCCGTCGGCGGTCTCGATGATGACTTCATACCGGGTGCCCTCGGGCAGGTTGCGGATGACGATCTTGTCGCCGCCCTCCAGGGTGATCTCGTCGCCGCTGCCGATGGTGCCGGTGTAGTCGCCGTTGTAGTAGAAGTTGTTCTCCAGGTCGTCCCCGTCCTTGTCGGTGAGGATGACGGTGAAGGTGAACTCGTCGTCGCCGCCGTTCACGTCAAGCTCGATGGACAGGTTGCCGGTGGGGTCGCTGTCGCTGCCGCCGCCGGAGCCGCCGCCGTGACCGGGGTTGGGGTTCACCGGCCGGGAGGTGTCCTCCTCATAGACCAGGACGAAGGGGGAGAACGTAGATGTCTGGAAGGAAATACTGTTCCCGTTTACCGTCAGGCCATTGCCGGGCTCATAAGTGGTCATTGTTACCTGATTGGGATCTTTCAGAATGTTGTTTAGGTTACCAACGGAGAAGTCGCGGTCCAGACCGTCGAAGTGGACCACGCGGACGGTATTGGGGTCCGCATTCGCGGGCAAGGGCCAGTGGATGGTCACACTGTCGTTGCCCTGCATGGTCACATAGGCGGCGCCGTTGCTGGCGTCCACCAGATCCAGGTACATGAAGTCAAACTGCGGGTCAGTAAGTCCGTGCCCCTCGCCAAGCGCACCCAGAGCCGCGTTCCGCATAACGGGCGCTGTGTCGGCCGTCAGGGCCAGATCATCGGCCAGCAGGTGAATGCTGCCGTTCGTCTCAATGTCGCTGCCGTTGATGTAATACTTATTTTCTCCATCTGCGGTCACCTGGAAGCCGTTGGCGGTATTGTTCTGATCGTTCACCGCCACGGTCTCCGCGTTATTGGTGGTGCCGCGCACGGTCAGAGAGCCGGTGTCCACGTAGACCTTGTATGTCTGACCATTTACCTGAGCCGTGACATTGCCGGTCTCGACAGCGCCGCCGTAAATGCTCATGGTATACGTTTCAAACAGGTTGGTGGAGGCGAAGTCAAACCGGTCGCTGGGCACTGAGGTATTGCCGTTCATAATCTGGAGACGGACGTCGTCCTGGCCCGCACCGGCTACCAGCCGGTAGACAAACTTGTCGAACGCGATGTTGCTGAGGCTGTTCTCATTATACAAGTCCAGGGTCCAGGTTCTGTCCACACCTTCTGCCTGATAGGAGAAAGACAGTTTATCGGAGAGGTTTACCGGACCAGACTGACCGCCTCTCAGCGCATTGTTCAGGTTGGTGGGCAGAGTGATGTAGAAGCCGGGGGTGGGGAAGCCGTTGTAGTCAGTCGCAGCAGAGGAATCAGTGACGGGGTTTCCGTACTCGTCCACAATGCCGCCCTGGTAGCTGCTGCCGCCGGTATAGATAGTGATGTCGGCGGGAGTGACCACAATCTCGTTCACGTCGGCCACGCCGTCGCCGTCCTCGTCATAGCCCCAGACGGCGTGGACGGTGACGTCTGTGTTCACGATCTGCACGGAAGTGGTCGTCTCAGGCACATCCATTGCGCCTGCCTCATAAATTTTATTCGTGTCGGTCAAAGACCAGCCAACGAACGCCACATTCTTCCCATTTTCGGGCGCATGGGTGGGCACGGTGGTGCTCAACGTGTAGGGCCCCGCAGACAAGCCGGTGACCGGTCCGGGAGCTCCGGTGCCGCCGTTGGCGTCATAGGTCAGGGTGTACTGAATGTCATCCCACTGTGCAGTCAGGGTAGTGTCCTCAGTAATCTGGATGGTATCGCCCGGCTGATAGGTGGTCGTTCCGTAGGTCCAGCCCTGGAATGTATGACCCGTCCAGGTGGGTCTCACAGAAGAAACCTTGGCTTTCTGGTTATAGGTGTATTGTTGTTTATCAGTGGGCACATCGATTTCGTCAGGAGCTGTCCCATTGTTATAGGTCAGGGAGAAGGTCTTGGCGGTATTGGTGAAGGCAAATTCTGTTGTCTGGTCATCGGCTACAACATTGCCCTTAACTGTAATACTGCCGTCCGAGTTGAGGGTAAACTTATGTTCCTCTGTCGGCGTTACCCACATCTTCTCCTGGTCGCGGTCGCTGTCCAGCACCTCTTTGATCACATAGTTGCCGGGGGTCAGGTGTTGGCCTTTCACTCCGGGTTCCATGATAAAGTCGTACTGACCATTATAAGGAGCTACCTTGCCGATTTTAATGTCGGTAAACTGATTCCCAGTGTCATTGGCCCGGTCCAGATAAATAGCAAATTCTTCATCGGTCCTCCGATAGCCACCGTCATTATAGGGCCAGTTACCTTCCACCGTCTTTGTAATGTCTATCTTATCCAGAATATCTTCCACGGTGGTCTTCTCGTAGAGCATGCCGTCTACGTGGTAGCGCACACTGTCATTGAGATGCTCAGACTCATCCTTTGCCGTTGTGGCATGGCTGATCTTCACCCAGCGGATTTCATACTCCTCGTCGGTGTAGGTTTGTTCTTTGCCGTACTTGTCGGTAATTGTAATCGAGAAGTCGCTTACATCCCCGTTTTCATCAATCGTCCAGTAACTGCCTGCTCCGACAGATTCGCTGGCAATCTCAAACTCAACATCAGTTGTATCTCCGAGTTGTACATTTGTTCCAGCAGGCCAAGTCTTTACATAATGGGTAATCGCGGATTCGTCGTTCGTGTTGGTAATTCCATTTTCATTAATCCCGTCCTTCACAGCCGCATCTTTGTCAATGACGCCCCCGTGGGTCAGGTAGCGGTAATCTTCCTCATCGCCCGATAGAACCGTGTTCGTGGGCAGGGCAATGAAGAAAAAGATGTCGGTTTCGGGGTTAACCGGTTCTGTCTTTTCAGTCCACTTGGCATAGTAGGTGGCACTGCTTTCTATCGATACAGTTTCGCCGGTTACTTTGTCTCCAGTCCCTCCCTGCTGGGTGTACCATCCTGCAAAGGTATATCCAGGATAGCTAAATCCAAACGAACCATCTTCCACAGTATAATTATTTGAGGTAGATTCCACTCGTGCGGTTACTGTTTTGGTCTCGCTTTTGTCCGTTTGCGTTCCACCGTTCCCGTCATAGGTCACAGTAATAATATAACCTATGGAATTCGACGTAGAATCTTCAGCCTCGGCAGTCTCATCTTTCGCTGTAACCGTTGCGGTGTTTGTCAGAGTATATCCTCCATAATAATCTTCAATGGTATATTGAGCAGTGATTGTTTTGGTATGACCGGCCTGAACCGTAAACTCATTTTGCTTGAAACTACTTTCACTGCTGTCGTCACTCCAAAGGATAGTGCCCTCGGCTGGGAAAGATTGATTTTCGCTTGAAACATACTCAATATCATCGCTCAAGCTATAACTCTTGGGAGTATCCGTTCCATTCGTCACCGTGATTTCCCAAGTGACCACATCTCCGGCGTAAAGGGTAGTATCGTTATCAAGGGTGCCCTCCAGCGGGCTGCCGTCCCGTAATACTTCCTTTAACTCCTTCGTAGCGGTAAGATCGGGACCTTTCTTAACATACCGACCGTAGAAAATCTTATCTTCGGTAATTGGGGTATCTGCAGTTACTTTATTTTTAAAGTTATCGTCCGTGTACCAGCAGCCCTCAAATTCATAGGTGGTTTCGCCCTCTGTCCGATCTCCCATTTGGGGCTTATTGGTTATCGCACCAAAAGTACTGTCCTTATCTACGTACCAATAAGTATCAGGTTGCCCTGGTTTACCGTCACTTCCCACAATGGTAAAGCTGCTTTCCTCTGGAAATTGGACTTGAAATTGTACATTGACTTTGTCATTCAGGGTAACGAACCCATCCACATGCCAGCACATACCCGTTACGCCTGCTCCGTTTGCACCAGATGCACTGGTATAGCGGAACCACTCTATTGTATAGTAGGATGTTGTCGGCTCAGGATCGTTTTCATCCCAATATTCATAGTCCTCTCCCTGATAAGTTATATTTTCTAATTCATCAGGCGGAACATAACTCCACTGATTCCACTCCGGATCATCCTTGTCAATTTCTCCACCATGGTAATCATCATCTGCGGCAGATTCTGCACCAATGATCCGGCCCTGTCCCATATATATAAAATTTTCCTGATTACGGCTTGTATCATTCGCTTTCTCGGGTTTCACGACATAGAAATATGCATTTTGACTCCCCCCGCTGCGATCTTCCATATCCTCCCCCGGCGCGGCCAACGCCGACACCGGCAGCAGGGAGACGATCATACACAGGGACATAATCGCCGCCAATAATCGTTTTTTCATCTCGCATTTTCCTCCTTTATACTAGGGTCAATTTTCCGGCCTCCGCCGGGAAATGGAACACACGCTCAGGGACCCCTCACCTCCCTGGAATCCCAGCCGATGGACAGCTGTTCAGCCTCCAGCAGGCCGTCGCAGGCCTGTTCCACCATCCAGTCCAGCTGGGCCCGGAAACCGTCCCGGGTCGTCTGCCACAGGTGCTTGAGGCACCTGGGATTTGCTTTCTCCTCCGCCACCCGGGCGTCCCGGCACAGCTGCTTCATGCTGTCGGTGACGGCGGTGCGGCCCAGGGGGCGGCCGTTCCTGGTCTGGAACAGGGGACCCCGGACCACGCCGCTGCGGCTGGCGTAGTCCAGCAGCTCCCGGCGCAGGAAATCCGGCAGGCGTACCGGGCACGCCTCCTCCCCGCGTAAGGCCTCCACCGTCAGCTGCTCCAGGTCCCCCACCGCCAGTTCGGTGCTGCCGAACAGCTTGACCAGCAGATAGATCCGCTCCTTGCCCAGAATCCGGGCGGTGGACAGCAGCCGCAGGTACTCCCGCCGGGTCAGCTCCGGCGTGCCGCCCTCCTCAATTTGGAGGGTCCCCCGGGTCTGCAGCTCCCGCCGCCCCAGAAAGGCCACCAGGTGGTTGGCCACCGACAGGCGGGTGTTCACCGTCCGGGGGGAATATCCCTCCGCCAGCATGTCCTGCTGCCACCGGTCCAGTGTCCCGGGCCGCAGCGTCTTGTCCTCGGGCAGGGCGTCGTACAGGGAGCAGATATTCCGCTGATAGGTGTCCAGCGTGCCGGGGGTGCGACCCTTCCGGGCCAGCTCCTCCAAAAAGGAGGCGATGCACTCCTCCGTCAGCCTCAGCTCCGCCGTCCCCTGCCCGGCAGCACGCGCCTTGAGACCGTTCAAGCTCCTCCCCCCTGTCCCTCGTAGGCAAAATAAGTGTTTTGAGATCGGCTCGGGCCGTGAGGGACAGCGAACTTTTCCGAACATGGAGGAGCCGGCGGCAGCCGAGGGCCGCACAGAGGCAAATAGGGCGCAAAAATCCGGCCACATAAACAGTGATGGTCTATGCGGCTGAATTTTTGCACCCAAAATCAGGAAGAAGCCCTTGAAAATTTGGAATTCCCGTGCTACAATGCTCTTACTTCTATGTAGCGTTTTGGTGTTTTTATAAAAAAGTATGTCAAAACACTTATTTTGTCTTTATTGGATGAGGCGCATTTTCCTTAAAATTCCCGCGTGCTCCGCACCGGTGGAGATGAGGTAGATGCGGGTGGTCTCCACGCTGCTGTGCCCCAGCACGTCGGCCAGCTTTACCACGTCCCGGCACACCTTATAGAAGGTCCGGGCGAACAGGTGCCGCAGGTTGTGAGGGAACACCTTGCTGGGGGCCACCCCGGCCGACTTGCACAGCCGCTTCATCTCCGCCCAGATCTGCCGCCGGGACAGTCCTTTTCCGCTTCTGGTGCGAAAAATCTCGCCGGAGGCGATTTTTTGTGCCCTGGCGTACTTTTTCAGCTTCCGGCACAGCTTGCCGGGGAGCAGAATGGCGCGCAGCTTGCCTTTCAGGGAGACCTCCGCCCGCCCGGCCCGCGCCGCCTCCACCGTGATATACTTCACCTCGCTCACCCGGATGCCGGTGGCGCAGATGGTCTCCAGCAGCAACGCCAGCCGTTCCCGGCCCAGACCGTGGGCGGCGTCCAGCAGGCGCTGGTACTCCTCCCGGGTCAGCTCCCGCCGGTCGTCCCGGAACAGCTTCCGCTGGATTTTCAGGGCCTTCACCTTGCAGTCCTCCCAGCCCAGAAAGGCAAAAAACTGGTTCACCGCCGCCACCATGGAGTTGACGGTGACGGGAGCATAGCCCCCCTCCAGCAGGCTGTCCCGCCAGGCCGCCGTCCGCTCCCGGCTCACCGCTCCCCCGCCTGCCCATGCGGCAAATTGACATACATCCCGCAGGTATTTCTCAATGGTCCCCGGACTGCGCTCCGCGGCCCGCAAAGCGCGGGCAAAGGCGGCGGTCTGGCCCTCTGACAGGTATCGCTTGTCCATTGATTCGTCCTCCAACCCAAAATATCTCTTATTTTACCTGGGATCGGAAGGTTTATGCAGGCGTCATGCACCGGGAAAGGGCCGCTCCTATCCCGCTGGAGAAAACAAAAAGCCGCCCCGCCGGAACAAATCTGTTCCGGCGGGGCGGCCTGATGACGGGAAATTTAAGCCTCCTGGTAGAGCTCCAGAATGGCCCCGTCCTTCCAGACGAAGGCCAGCCGGTCGCCCTTGTCGTTGGCGGCCATGGGGCCGCAGATGACCGAGTCGGCGTCGGCGATGTAGTGCTCCAGATCGTCCACCTTGTAGGCCACGTGGGGGTTGCGGTGGATCTCCTCGGGGAAGGGGGTGCCCTCCTCGAATTTCAGGTACTCGATCTTGTAGTCGTAGTCGTCCACATTGCTGACCCAGAACTTGGCCCCCTCATTGTAGACCATGCCGGGCTTCTTGTTGGTGATGGGGATGCCGATGTGCATATAAGTGGCGGACATAGCGATTCCTCCTTATTTGGCGTTCTTGACTTCCTGGTAGACCTCATAGGCCTGCTGGGCGGTGTAGCCCTCGTGGACCACCTTGCCGATGGCCTGGGCCATGCCGGCAGGGCAGTCGGACTGGAAGATGTTCCGGCCCATGTCCACGCCGTGGGCCCCCTGGTCGATGGCCTTGTAGGCCATCTCCAGCGCCTCCAGCTCGGGCAGCTTTTTGCCCCCGGCGATGACGATGGGCACCGGACAGGCGGCGGCCACCCGCTCAAAGCCGTCGCAGAAGTAGCTCTTGACGATGTTGGCGCCGTTCTCCGCCAGCACTCGGGTGGCCAGCAGGAAGAACTTCTCCGTGCGCTCCATCTCCTTGCCCACGGCCACCACGCCCAAGGTGGGGATGCCGTACCGGGCGCCGGCGTCGGCGGTGCGGCACAGCAGCTCCAGGGAGCGGCTCTCGCCGGAGGCGCCGATGAAGGTCTGCACCGCCATGCAGTCAGCGTCCATGCGGATGGCGTTCTCAATGTCGCAGGCGATGCCGCCGCCGTTGGACATGTCGTCGTAGAGGACGGTGGAGTCGTAGGTCACCCGGACGCAGCGGGCCACCCGCTGGGCGGGAGAGATGCAGGAGCGGATGACCCCCTTGGTCCCCATCAGCACGTCCACATAGGGGATGAGGGGCGGGATCACTAGGTCGATGCGCTCCAAACCGGCGGTGGGGCCCATGATGTAGCCGTGGTCAAAGGCCAGCATCACCGCGTTGCCCGACTTGGGGTTGAACATGCGGGCCAGACGGCTCTTCATGCCGAAGTCACAGTTGGCCGCCCCCCGGACATAGAAGCCCTCCTGGGCCACGGGCACGTCCAGATGATAGTCGTGGGCGGCCTTGTTTCCGATATTGTCTGCCATGGCTTACTCCTTGCTGTACGCGGGGGTGTGGCAGGGGGTGTTCCAAAGACGGATGAACTCCTCGTCCCACTTGGCGATGTTCATCTGGAAGCCGCCGGCCTCCTGCACGGTGAGGATCTCGCCTACCATGCTGGCCACCACCTCAATGTCCCGGGCCTTCAGGAACTCCACCGTGTCCTTGAACAGCACCAGCATCTCCATGGTGGTGGTGGCACCGCAGCCGTTGATCATCACAAAGGTCTTGTCCCCGGCCTTCAGGTCCAGGACCTTGCACAGGGCCCCGGCCACGTGCTCCACGGTGTCCTTGGAGGACATCATGGGCACCCGGACGCCGCCGCCCTCGCCGTGCTGGCCGGCGCCGATCTCCATCAGGTCGGTCTCCCCCAGGTCGCCGAAGGACATGCCGTTCTGGGGTGGGTGGCGTCGGTGGACTTGACGGTGAGGGAGGCCATGCTGTCCGCGTAGCGCTGGGCGATCTCCGCCACCTCGTCCAGGCTCTTGCCCTCCCGGGCGGCCGCCGCGGCGATGTGGTACAGGGCCACCGCGCCGGCCAGGCCCCGCTTGTTGTCCTCGCCGTTGGGGTCGTACTGGATCTCCTCGCCGGTAACCACCTGGCGCACGTTGAGGCCCGCCTTCTTGGCCAGCTTCATGGCCTGCTTGCCCGCCAGCTGGTCGCCGGCGTAGTTCAGGGTGAGCAGCAGCACGCCGTGGCCCTTGTCCGCCAGCTTCATGGCGTCAAAGACCAGCTGGCCGTTGGGGGCGGCGAAGATGTCGCCCACCGCCTGGACGTCCAGCATGCCCTTGCCCACAAAGCCCGCCTGGGCGGGCTCGTGGCCGGAGCCGCCGTAGGTGACGATGGTCACCCGGTCCGCGCCGGCCAGGTCGCGGCTGACAACCAGATGGCCGTCCACATCCAAAATGTCGGGGTAGGCCAGACCCAGACCCACCAGCTCCTCGTCGGTGATGGTCTCAGGGGCGTTGATAAACTTCTTCATTTTCATATGCAGTACCTCTCATTCAAGCAGAGTCAGTTGGATTCGGAGGAGTCCTGAGCCAGGCCCCGGAAGAAATAGGCCATGGACATGGCGCCGGCGTCCGGGGTCCCGATGGTCTGGGCGCCGTAGCTCTTGGCCCGGCCGAACTTGGACACAAAGTTTTTGGAGTTCTCCGCGCCGGCCGCGGCGGCCTGGGCCGCGGCGGCGAACAGCCCGGCCTCGTCCGCTCCGGAATAGGAGGCGACGGCCTCGCTGGCAGGGATCAGGGCGTCCATCATGGTCTTGTCCCCCACCTTGGCGCCGGACATGTCGTTGAGCTCCTCCAGGGCCTGGGCAAATACGGCCTGGAGGCCCGGCACGTCGATCTCCTCCCCCTCGGGGGCGGCCTCCTGCATGCCGTCCAGCCAGGTGTTCCACAGCGGGACAGCGCTGCCCCCGTTCAGGGACATGACGGCGGTGGCCGCGTCGTCCAGCATGGCCTGAATCCCGCCGTCGGACTGGTCCACCGCGTCGGAGATGGCCTTGGCGATCTTGGTCATGGTCAGTCCGTGGTCGGCGTCGCCGAATTTGGAGTCGATCTCCGTCAGCTCCTGCTCGGCGGAGATCACCGACGCGCAGGCATGTTTCAGCCTGGCGGCAAATTGTTCTTTTGTCATCTGCTGTCACCTCCTTTTCAGAGAGCAGTGGGCGCAGCGCCGCCGCCGGAGGGCGGAGCGGACGCCGCAGAGATGTTACATCTGTGCAAAATATACGCCGGCAAGTTACAAAAGTCAATTATATAAGGTGGAATTCCATGAAATAGACAGAAAAATCAAAGGTGATTTAGGCACAATACATAAAGCACGGAGCGCCTTTTGAGAGGCGCTCCGCGCTTTGCGGTTACATATGTTACTTATGAGGGCAGCAGAGCACGGACCAGTTCCGCCCGGGCGGCGATGTGGGTGAAGATGCCGGAGTGGAGCGCCCCGCGCAGGGCTTTGGCGCTGGTGTTGGCCGAACAGACCCCAATGATCCTGGGGCACCGCTTCAGAAGCTCAATGGGGATCTGGATGGCGAAATCCTGGTCGGACTGAATGACGGTGCCCGCCTCGTTGAAGTAGTAGATCAGCATTCGGCCGCAGGCCCGCTGGTCCTGGAGCAGGCTCCCATACCGGACCAGGGAGGCAAAATCCGGGCTGGAGGGGTAGTCGCCGATGTTCACCAGAGCCGTGTCGATCTGTTCCCACTGCTGGCAGATCTGGCGGTAGATCTCGGTGGAGCACAGCAGCTGCCGCTCCTCCAGGCTCTCCGGCAGGGCGGGCAGGTAGAGGAAGTGGGGGACGGCGCCCAGCTGCTGGGCCATCAGGCGGACGTTTTCGTTGGACTGGTAGTTGCGGGCGGGGATGCTGGCGTTGCCCACCAGGGGGCAGATGTCGGTGATGGCGCTGTGGGGCTGGGGGTGCTGCTCCAGCCAGGTCACCAGCTGGCCGATGAGGTAGCCCCAGCCCACCCCCAGGCGGCGGGCGCCGATCTCCCCCAGCAGGGCCACCGCCCCCTGAGAGAGCCGCTGGTTGGTCTCGTCGCTGTCCGCCCCATCCTCCACCAGGACGCCCCCCTGGATCAGGCCGGCGCTCCGGAGCTGCTCCAGCAGGGCGTCCGACTGGCGTTCCGGATCGTGGATCTTGATCTCCACCACGCCGAACTCCCGGGCCTCCGCCAGGAGGCGGCTGACCATGGGGCGGGAGATCCCCAATTCCCGGGCAATATCGCTCTGCTTCTGGTCCTCCAGGTAGTACCGGCGGGCCGCATAGACAAGCCGTTTTTGCTTTTCCAAACTCAGTTTCACATTGGGGCCCCTTTTCTCCATTGTTACATATGTTACTTATAGCATAAAGCGCCCGGGGATGCAAGGTTCCAGTCCGGAAAAAGAGGCGGCAGCCCCTGGAAGGCGGGGCGGCGGCAAGTGTAAACAAATTATGAACCCCCTTGCATTTTCAGCAAAGCGCGCTATAATAATGTTAGCACTCATAGAAAACGAGTGCTAACATTATTTTTCTTTTTGTTATTAAAATACTTTCTTATACATGGAGGAATCAGAAATTATGGCAAAGAAACAGTTTAAGGCGGAATCCAAGCGCCTGCTGGACCTGATGATCAACTCGATTTACACCCACAAAGAGATCTTCCTGCGGGAGCTCATCTCCAACGCCAGCGACGCGGAGGACAAGCTGGCCTATAAGGCCCTCACCGACGACCAGGTGCCGGTGGACCGCAGTCAGCTGAAAATCACCATCGTCCCCGACAAGGAGAAGCGCACCCTCACCATCTCCGACAACGGCGTGGGCATGACGAAGGAGGAGCTGGAGAACAACCTGGGCACCATCGCCCACAGCGGCTCCCTCCAGTTCAAGCAGGAGATGGACCAGGAGCACAAGGGGGAGGACATCGATGTCATCGGCCAGTTCGGCGTGGGCTTCTACTCCGCCTTCATGGTGGCCGACGCGGTCACCGTCATCTCCAAGGCCTACGGCAGCGACGAGGCCTTCATGTGGCAGTCCAACGGGGCCGACGGGTACACCATCACCCCCTGTGAGAAGGACGCCCCCGGCAGCGACATCATCATGCATATCAAGCCCAACGCCGACGAGGAGAACTACGACCAGTATCTGGAGACCTATAAGCTCCAGGAGCTCATCAAGAAATACTCCGACTACATCCGCTACCCCATTGTCATGGAGGTGGAGGACTACCGCCAGAAGCCCAAGCCCGAGGACGCCGGGGACGACTACAAGCCCGAGTGGGAGACGGTGAAGGAGTGGAAGACCATCAACTCCATGGTCCCCCTGTGGCAGCGGCCCAAGGCCAAGGTCACCGACGAGGAGTACAACAACTTCTACAAGGAGAAGTTCATGGACTGGCAGGACCCCCTGGCCGTCATCCACACCAGCGCCGAGGGCGCGGTGACCTACAAGGCCCTGCTGTATCTCCCCCAAAAAGCCCCCTACGACTTCTACACCCGGGAGTACCAGAAGGGCCTGCAGCTCTACTCCTCCGGCGTGATGATCATGGACAAGTGCGCCGACCTGCTGCCCGACTACTTCCGCTTCGTCAAGGGCGTGGTGGACTCCCCTGACTTCTCCCTGAACATCAGCCGGGAAATCCTCCAGCACGACCGGCAGCTGAAGGTGATTGCCAACGCCCTGGAGAAGAAGATCAAGGGCGAGCTGGAGAAGATGCAGAAGGACGACCCGGAGAAGTACGAGAAGTTCTGGGCCGCCTTCGGCAGCCAGATCAAGTACGGCGTGGTGGCCGACTACGGGGCCCACAAGGACAAGCTGAAGGACCTGCTTCTGTTCTGGTCCTCCAAGGAGGGCAAGAACACCACCCTGGCCGCCTATAAGGACCGCATGAGCGAGGACCAGCCCTATTACTACTACGCCTGCGGCGAGAGCGTGGACAAGATCGCCAAGCTGCCCCAGGTGGAGCGCATCCTGGACAAGGGGTATGAGATCCTCTACTGCACCGAGGACGTGGACGACTTCGTCATGCAGGCCCTGGGGGAGATCGACGGCAAGAAGTTCATGTCCGCCACTGCCGAGGACGCCCTGCCCCAGACCGACGAGGAGAAGAAGCAGGCCGAGGAGAAGGCCGAGGCCGGCAAGCCCGTGCTGGAGGCGGTGAAGAACGTGCTGGGCGACCAGGTGAAGGAGGTCCGCATCTCCAAGATCCTGAAGTCGGGCGCCTGCTGCCTGTCCGCCGACGGCCCTGTCTCCCTGGAGATGGAGCGCTACATGCGCAAGCTGGAGGGCGGCGAGCACATGAAGGCCCAGCGGGTGCTGGAGCTCAACGCCGACTCCTCCCCCTACGCCGCCCTGAAGAAGGCGGTGGACGCCGGCGACCAGGCCACCGTGGAGAAGTATTCCAAGCTGCTCTACGGCCAGGCCCTCCTGCTGGCCGACCTGCCCCTGGAGGACCCGTCTGAATATGCCGAGCTGGTGTGCTCCCTGATGGTGTAAGGGCCAAGACGATATGAAAAAAGACTGCTTTCCCCAGCGGGAAGGCAGTCTTTTTTTGTAAAAACAGTTGCTTTTTGCAGCAGATGGACGAATGGCGTTTTTGGAGAAATTGTGTGAAAAAACGGGAAAATAGAGCGATTTTGAGGGGTATGCAGCTGGCATATTGTTTTTTCTCTCAAAACCATGTAAAATTACAAGACATAAAACGTGCAGCGTACTTACAAAAAAGCAGGGTTTAAAAACAAGCGCGCAAGGGGGATTTTGTATGAAGTACTGTACAAAGTGCGGGGCGCAGCTGTCCGATGAGGCGGTCTTCTGCGACAAGTGCGGGGCCAATCTGGGTCAGCCGGCAGCTCCGGCGGCGGAAGGCGGGCCGGTCCAAAAGAAGGGCTCCGCCCTGGGTGTTGCCGCCCTGATCCTATCCATTATCGGGTTTCTCACCGGATTCCTGGGGATTGGTGTTGCCCTGGACGTGATTGCCATCGTCCTGGCGGTGTTGGTCTTTGTCCAGGCCAAGAAAAAGCCCATCAAGACCGGGATGGCGACCGGGGGCCTGATCGTGGCGGCGGTGTCCATCGTTCTGTGCGGATTCCTGCTCGGGCCTAGTCTGCTTGAGGAGATAAATGTTCCGTCGGAGAGTGAGATGCTGGAACAGGCCGAATCGGTCAGTTTCCGGGAGCTGGCCATCGAGAAGTATGAAAATGACGCCGCGTTTGTAGAGAGATATGACGGTAAAATTTTGCAGGTGACCGGTTATGTCACCGACATCAACGATACCTTTGGCGTTACGTTGTCCTGGCGGCTGGGCGATGTCTACACGTTTACAGTGGATGAGATTGAACGCATGGGCGGTGACGAGTTTTTTGCAGCCAACTGGGATATCACAGTCAATTTTGAAGATGAAGATGTGATGCAGACCTTAAAAAATGAGGAGGAAATCACAGTTGTGGGCGTTTTTGATGGGACTATGATTGAAGGCGCGTTAAATCACGCATATCTAGTTACTGGCTAGACGTTCTTCCACAACTGCAAAAAAGGACGCTGGAGCGTGCTCCAGCGTCCTTTTTATCGTTTTGTCTGCAAGATCAGAGCCGCTCCACCTGCTCCTGGTCCAGGACCTGAATGCCCCGGCTGGCCAGGGCGGTCTCGGCGGCCTTGTCGTCGGCCACCCGGAAGATCATATAGGCGTGGTCCACGTCCTTGCCCCCCAGGAAGGCGTACATGTACTCCACGTTCACCTTGGCGTCGGTGAGCACCTGGAGCACCCGGTTCAAGCCGCCGGGCACGTCGGGGATGGCCACCCCCACCACAGGGGTGAGGCTGTGGACGTAGCCCGCGTCCTTGAGCAGGGTGGTGGTCTTGTACAGGTCGTTGACGATGAGGCGGACGATGCCGAAGTCCTTGGTCTCGGCCAGGGAGAGGGCCCGCATGTCGATCTGCCCCTGGGCCAGCACGGCGGTGAGGGCGTACAGGGCCCCGGGCTTATTTTCCACAAAGACGGAGATCTGCTTCATGCTCATAGCGTTATACCCTCCTTAAATTTTCCGCTTGTCGATGACGCGGACGGCCTTGCCCTCGCTGCGGACGATGGACTTGGGGGCCACCAGGGTGACCTTGGCGGCCAGGCCCAGCATGGACCGCAGGCCGTCCACCAGCTCCTTCTGCCGGCGCTCGATCTCGCCCATGTTATCGGTGAACATCTCGGGGGTCATCTCCACCTGCACGTCCAGGGTGTCGGTGGAGCGCACCCGGTCCACGATGATCTGGTAGTTGGCCGGATAGCCGTGGTTCAGGAGCACCGTCTCGATCTGGGACGGGAACACGTTCACGCCGCGGATGATGAGCATATCGTCGGTGCGGCCGCGGGGCTTGGTCATCTTCACATGGGTGCGGCCGCAGGAGCACTTCTCGTGGCTGAGCACGCAGATGTCCCGGGTGCGGTAGCGCAGCAGGGGGAAGGCCTCCTTGGTGATGGAGGTGAACACCAGCTCGCCCTGCTGGCCATCGGGGAGGACCTCGCCGGTCTCCGGATCGATGATCTCGGCGATGAAGTGATCCTCGTTGATGTGCATACCCGACTGGGCGGAGCACTCGAAGGCCACGCCGGGGCCGGAGAGCTCGGTGAGGCCGTAGATGTCATAGGCCTTGATGCCCAGGGTGTTCTGGATGTCCTGGCGCATCTCCTCGCTCCAGGCCTCCGCGCCGAAGATGCCCGCCTTCAGGGGGATCTGGTCGGGGGTGAGGCCCATCTCCTTCATGGTCTCGCCGATGTAGGCGGCGTAGGAGGGGGTGCAGCACAGGATGGTGGCGTTCAGGTCCCGGATGAACATGATCTGCCGCTCGGTGTTGCCCGAGGAGGTGGGGATGGTGAGGCAGCCAACCTTATGGCTGCCGCCGTTGAGGCCGGGGCCGCCGGTGAACAGGCCGTAGCCGTAGGACACCTGGCACACGTCCTCGTTGGTGCCGCCGGCGGCCACGATGGCCCGGGCGCAGCAGTCCTCCCACAGGTCGATGTCGTGCTGGGTGTAGAAGGCCACCACCCGCTTGCCGGTGGTGCCGGAGGTGGACTGGATGCGCACGCAGTCCTTCAGGGGCTTGGCCACCAGGCCATAGGGATAGGCCTCCCGCAGGTCGGCTTTGGAGATAAAGGGCAGCTTATGCAGGTCTTCCGTCCCCTTGATGTCCTCGGGGGTCAGGCCCTTGGCCTCCATCTTCTTGCGGTAGTAGGGCACATTGTCCCACACATGTTTTACCTGCTTGACCAGACGCTCGTCCTGCCAAGCCTTGATCTGTTCCCGAGACGCGGTCTCAATCTCGGGCTGGTAGTACCGTTCCATTGGGATCATCCCTTTCTTGATTTGATTTTTCGCAGGAGAATTTCGCCGCCCACCTCTTTAAGCCTTCCCCCTTGGGGGAAGGTGGCACGGCGAAGCCGTGACGGATGAGGG
>ERZ857801.1860-NODE-1860-length-20231-cov-3.395123_pt1 | contig 20231 bp, 12 predicted proteins | sample MGYA00519762_ERZ857801 | MGnify/ENA primary metagenome ERZ857801 (study PRJEB31778, sample SAMEA3449368) | human gut metagenome | biome: human gut; feature: human-associated habitat; material: faeces | place: United Kingdom | collected 2010/2012 ...
TCCTGATTTTGAAGTTCCATATCATACAGAAATTATGGAATCTTTTAGTGGAATTGATCTGGATAGTGCAAGAAAAGTAGCAGGTAATGGCTTTTATTATCTAATGGGAGATATAGCAAGACTTCATTCATCTGTTATTGCTTATGCAAGAGATTTTATGATAAATAGAGGTTTTACGTACTGCGTACCTCCGTTTATGATCCGCAGTAATGTTGTTACGGGAGTTATGAGCTTCGCAGAAATGGACGCCATGATGTATAAGATTGAAGGCGAAGATTTATATTTGATTGGTACCAGCGAACATTCTATGATTGGAAAATTTATAGATACGCTTCTGTCAGAAGAAGAGCTTCCTCAGACATTGACAAGCTATTCTCCATGTTTTAGAAAAGAAAAGGGAGCACATGGAATAGAAGAACGCGGAGTATATAGGATTCATCAGTTTGAAAAGCAAGAAATGATAGTAGTGTGCAAGCCAGAAGAAAGTATGCAGTGGTATGACAAATTATGGAAGAATACAGTAGATTTATTTCGGTCGCTGGATATTCCGGTTCGTACTTTAGAATGTTGTTCTGGTGATCTGGCAGATTTAAAAGTTAAATCTGTAGATGTGGAGGCATGGTCTCCGAGACAGAAAAAATATTTTGAAGTAGGAAGCTGTTCTAATTTAGGTGACGCACAAGCAAGAAGATTAGGAATCAGAGTAAAAGGTGAAAATGGAAAATATTTTGCGCATACATTAAATAATACAGTAGTGGCTCCTCCGAGAATGCTGATAGCATTTTTGGAAAATAATCTCCAAGCTGATGGAAGCGTTAAAATTCCAGAAGCTCTTCGCCCATATATGGGAGGAATTGAGAAGATTACGCCAAAAAAATAGTATAAAATTGGAGAACAAAATGCACCAATATTTAAAAGCAATCGGTTTTGGAAATGTTCATACAAGAAAAGAACTAAAATCCGTTTTAAAGCAGGTGGAAGAGAATTTTACACATCAGACGATTGTTTCTTATCATACATCAGAAGATTTCTGCGAATTTCAGAAAGAATATGGACAAAATATGGGGATTACACTTTGCGGAGAATTAGACGAGCAAGAGAAATTCGATATGAGTTATTATTTCCCATATTTTGAAGGAAGTGGAGTAACAACTTATGCAGAAATTTCAGTAGAAAAGAAAATAGAACGTGAACAATATGTAGGAGTGTGTGAGGATCCCAAGGTTGGAATTAGTCTGATTTTTACGTTGCAAAATGGGGTAGAATACATGAAAGAAAAACAGATAGGATTTGTATCTGGTCTGGAAACCTCTGTAACGTTTGCAGGGCTTGCACTTTCGGGGAAAATATTGTTTCCTGTTCAGAAAGATGAAAAGCAGATAAGAAACGAACAAGAAGCTTCCCAAAACAGAAAAAAACTTCTGAATGCCGCACGCAGTGGGGATCAGACGGCAATAGAGACTTTGACATTGGATGATATGGATATTTATTCAAAAGTCTCAAAAAGACTGATAAGTGAAGATATATTTTCTATTGTAGACACATATTTTATGCCTTATGGAGTTGAATGTGATTTATACTCTATTATGGGAGAAATTCTGGCTGTACGTCTACGGGAAAATATCGTAACAAAAGAGAAAATATATCAAATGAAATTAGATGTAAATGAATTACAGTTTGATATTTGCGTGCCGGCTTCAGAAGTTATGGGGGAACCGGAAATCGGAAGAAGATTTAAAGGAACTATCTGGCTGCAAGGATATATTAATTTTTAAAATACATGGTTAAATATCGGATAATCTCCTTCTCAAATAATTTTACTTTTTATGTTTTGGAATGGAAAAGCTGATACAAGTGCCTTGTTTTAAATGACTGATTATAGTTAGTCCTGGGTTATCAGGATAAGTAAGAACAAGGCGCTTGTGTGTATTTTTTATTCCTATGTGGTGTTCTTGATCTTCTGGAGAATGAAGAGATTCTCTAATTTGTTTTAGTCGTTTTTTTTCAATTCCTATTCCATTATCTAAAATATGAAATTTTAAAAAATCTCCAGTATCATAAATTTTAATCCGAATCACCAGGGTATCCTGTGGTGATTGAATACTATAGTGAATACTGTTTTCAAGTAATGGTTGAAATAAAAGGCGTATGACGGAGTAATCCAGTAAAGCATCATCATAGTCCCATAAAAGTACAATTTGCCTAGGGTTATGAAATTTTTGAATTTCCATATACTCTTTACAAGATTGAATTTCATCCCTTAAAGAAACAGAAGTCCTGGAATCACCAAGTGCATAACGCAAAATATCCGAAAGAGAATGTATTAACCTACTGGCCGGAGCCTGATACCCTTCATTTTTTATAATTTCCATATCTATAGATTGGAGCGTATTAAAGAAAAAATGCGGATTAATCTGAAGTTGAAGAGCCTTAAGTTCACTGATAGTTTTCTTTAACTGCCATTCGTTTATCTGTATAGTCAATGTATTATTTTCAACAAATGTGAGAATAACACGATTTAAAATCAGATTATATTCATCCAATTTTTTAGTATCTACAAGTTCCCCGCTTCCATCAATGGGAAGAATCCCTTTTTCTGCCCGCCAAAGGATATCCATAAGAAGTTCTATTTGATGAAAGTTCTTTTGAGTCAGATAAAGACTGAATAAAAGACAAAGTATTGCGGCAATAATAATGCCTGCAATAACGCAATAAATTATATTATACATTAGGCGGTAAATATCTTGTGAAGGAACAAGCGACAAAAAATGAAGATTATATTCAGGATAGATAAATTCATTTACTGTATAAGTATGATGATTATATTTTACTGAAGAAAGATAATGTCCCTTGTCAGATAAGGAAAGAGACAGTTGTTTATGAATTCCTTGATCCTTTTTTAAATTAAGTTTATCTGCATTTGCATTTGAAAACAAAATATCACCATTTGAATCAGTTACAAAAATAGATTCATTCGGATAATTTTCAAGAGAAGAAAGAAGTTCCGATAAAACAGACTGATTCAGATTTATGACTAAAACACCATCATAATATTGAATCCGTCTGTATATTGTTATTACATTATGGGAATCTTCAAAATAGTAATTTTGGGAAGAACGCAATGTAATCCATTTTTCATCCCTTTTTGTATGATTTTTGAATTCATTAAGCCATTGTTGGTCAGCGGAATTATCTATAGATGTAAGCTTGCTATTTGTCTGAAAAAAATAATCCCCTTCGTTTGGAAAATATACATATACAGAATCGACATAAGAGGAGCTGGATTTTAAGTTTTCAAAAATATAAAACATTATATTTTTTGTAATATTTTCTTTATAATCCATAGAATTTTGGTTAAGGATACGGTACATAGACATAGAAATAGCGCTGTTGGTATTCATCAGATCGGCAATATCATCACCTTTAGTCAAAATTTCTTCCATAAGCTGGCTGCTTATTCGAAAAGTGCTTTGTGCCTGTCTGTCTGAATCTTCTCGTATTTGAAAAAATGAGTAGACAGTCAATAGAAGTCCTATAATAATTACAGGAACAGAAAAAAGAAAAAAATACCGGATAAATTTATTAATAAAATATTTTTGTTTCATAAAGTAAATTCCTGACCTACTTATTCTTTAATAATATGATTTCTATATTCTCTTGGAGTAACATTAAAATATTGTTTAAACGCCCGGGTAAAATTTTTAGGATTATCATAACCAACCATCAAAGAAATCTCGTATGTCTTAAAATGAATATCATTCAGCAATTCTGCAGCCCGTTCCATTTTACATTGAATTAAATAATCCGAAAAAGTTAATTGAGTTATTTTGTGAAACAATTTAGAAAAGTATCCAGGACTTAGGTGGACATATATAGCGGTAGTTTCCAAAGAAGCGTTGCTTAAATTATTCTGTACGAAATCTTTGGCCATTGTAATGAGTTTTGTATGATAAGTATTGTCGCCGTTGTTCGTGGGTTCGGGAAAATCCTCGGATTCTTTTTCCAGCATATCTTTAATATTCAATATAGACTTAGTGAGGTCTTCATATTTGATTGGCTTTAGAAGAAAATCACGTACTTGATAGCGAATTGCCTGTCTGGCATAGTCAAAATGTTTATATCCTGTGAGAATTATAATTTCCACTGGATTTTTATCTTCGCGCAGCATACGAATTAAATCGAGTCCAGAAATATTCGGAAGCCGTATATCAGTTAAAAGAATATCTACATGTTCTGTAGACAAATAATGATATGCATCCTGGCCATTGGAAAAACTAGCAGTCACTTTTATACCAAGAGAATCCCAAGGAAATAAATGAATAAGACATTCACGAATATTTAACTCATCTTCAACAATGACTAAGTTTAACATATGAATTCCTCGCTTTATGACATAAAAAGAGTATAAATATTAATAATTGATACTTATAAAAAAATCATATCATAATATCAGAATAAATGTCAAGAAACGTATCTGTGAGAAAAAATATGAGTATGCTACTTTAATAATATCAAAAGAAGGAGGAACTGATTTATGAAGAAAAAATATTTGTCACTGTTTATGTCTGTAATTTTGGCAGTCTCATCAGTAGTAGCATTTAGTGGATGTGGAAATGCAGACAAGGGAAACAAAACGGATGGGCAAAATACGGAAAGTTCAGATGAACAAGTAACTTTGCGTTTTATGTGGTGGGGGGATGATGTCAGACATCAGGCTACTTTGGATGTAATTGAACAATATGAAAAGGAACATCCAAATGTAAAGATTGAGGCAGAATATGGTGGATATGACGGTTATTTTGAAAAATTAACGACACAGCTTTCGGGTGGAACTGCTGCGGATATTATTCAATATAATGCAAATACAGTCTCGGATTTAATGGCTATTGGAGATGTATTCGTAAATTTGGAAGATTATGCAGATATTTTAGATACATCAGACTTTAATCAGGAGTTTATTAAAAACTTTTCTTATTATGACGATAAGATGATTGCATTGCCAACAGGAATTAATGGCGGAATCTGGCTGGCAAATACAGCGCTGTTTGATGAAGCCGGTATTGATACAGAAACAATTAAAACATGGGAGGATTTTATTGAGGCAGGAAAGACACTCCATGAAGTGAATGAAGAATATTATCTGTTTAATATTGACATTGAAACACTTGGAAAAGAACTTCTTGGTTCTATTATGGCACAGATTACAGGGGAAGACTTAATTAATAAAGATACAATGGAGATGAATTTTACAAAAGAGGAACTTCTAAAAGCGTTTACATTGATCCATGATATGTATGAAAATAATGTAATAGAACCAGCGGCAGACAGTGCTCCATATGCATTAAAATTAAATACAAATCCCAAATGGATAAATCACGAATTAGCAGTAGTTTATGGTGCTACATCTAATATATTTGATGGATATTATGATTTTCAGGATACAGCTGAAGCTTTGGATATGCCGCAATTTGAAGATGCAAAAGAATCTGGTATTTTATATGTACCGCCCCAGATGCTTGCTATTTCATCAAAATGTGAGCATCCGGAAGTAGCGGCAGATTTTTTGAATTATTTTTATAATGATGAGACAGCAATTAATACATTAAAGGCATGTCGTTCTCTTCCTGCTACAGAAAAAGGTCAGCAGATTTGTGAAGAAAATGGTTATGTTGATCCAGTGTTAGTATCAGCAATTGATAAAGCGGGGGAAACAGGAACAATTCATCAGAATCTTTATACACCGACAGAAGTGGTTGAAATTCTTCAGGATGGGGTAGAAAAGATTGCTTATAACCAAGGAAACGTAGAAAGCATAACAGATGATACAATGGGTCTTCTCGAAGAGACATTAGAGCGTTTACAAAAATAATAAAAAGACTAAGGAGGGTTGATATTCCTGTCAACCCTCTGGAAAGTGAGAAGATATGAAAAGAAAAAAACTTGGAGAAGCAAAAGGATATCTGTATATATTTCCATGGATTATAGGATTTTTAATGTTTCAATTAATTCCGTTAGTGAATTCTTTCCGGTATTCTTTGACGGATATTAAATTAGGCGGGGAATATCAATTTATAGGGATAGAAAATTACATAAGAATGTTTACAGAAGATGTAGATTTATTTAATTCCATGTGGGTAACGATAAAATATATCATAATGGTAGTCCCTGCAAAATTAATATTTGCTTTGGTCGTAGCGATGATATTAAGCATGAAAATTAAAGGAATAAGAATTTTCCGGACAATGTATTATCTTCCTTCCATACTTGGCGGAAGCGTGGCAATTTCTGCTTTATGGCGTGTCATGTTCATGAAAAGCGGTATTATTAATAATCTCATAGGAACAGATATTAACTGGTTAGGAGATCCCAAATATGCATTGTTTACAATTGGATTAATTGATATATGGCAGTTTGGTTCTTCCATGGTTTTATTCTTTGCAGCGCTGAAACAGGTGCCGAGAGACTTATATGAAGCCGCCCAAATTGACGGAGCAGGCAAAGTGAAAGTGTTTTTTAAAGTGACGCTTCCATTAATAAGTCCGGTTATGTTATTTAATATTGTAATGCAGACGATCAATGCCTTGCAAAATTATACGTCGGCATATGTAGTAACAGGCGGCGGACCTTTGAAGTCAACAAATATTATGGCGTTAAAAATATATGAGGATGCTTTTGTAAAATCAGATCTCGGGTACGCCAGCGCAGAATCATGGCTGCTATTTATATTTTTACTCTGTTTAAGCGGATTTATTTTCTTTACTTCAAAATATTGGGTATTTTACAGCGATGGAGGAGGAAAATAAGATGAAAAAGAAGAAATATACACGTTGGTGTTCCTTTATATTGATAACAGTAATTGGTATTTGTATGATCTATCCATTAGTATGGATGTTTTTTGCCTCATTTAAAACGAATGAAGAGATAAATCTCGCAGTTAATTTGTTACCGGAACATTTCGACTGGTCTGGTTTTATTAAAGGATGGGATTCTTCAGGACAGTATACTTTTACTGATTTTTTTATAAATACGTTTGTAATGGTAGTGCCTACAGTATTGTTTACGGTAATATCATGTACGGTAGTTGCATATGGATTTGCGAGATTTTCTTTTAAAGGAAATAAACTTTTGTTTGGAGTTATGTTATCAACATTAATGGTTCCGAATGCTGTCCTTATTATCCCAAGGTATCTTTTGTTTCGAGATTTCGGATGGCTGGACAGTTATATGCCATTTTGGATGCCGGCATTATTTGCATGTTACCCGTTTTTTATTTATCAGGAAGTACAATTTTTAAGAGGAATACCAAAAGAACTCGATGAAGCGGCTAAAATTGATGGATGTAATTCTTTCCAGATTTTAACAAGAATACTGATTCCCATATTAAAGCCGTCTATGATATCAATTTGTATTTTTCAAACAATCTGGACATGGAATGATTTTATGAATCCTCTGATTTACATTAACAGTGTATCAAAATATCCACTTTCCCTTGCATTACGTATGGGGCTGGACGTCGCGGCGTCTACGAACTGGAATGAGATTATGTCAATGGCATGTGTTTCGATTCTTCCATTAGTGATTATGTTTTTCTGTTTACAGAAATATTTTGTAGAAGGAATTGCGTCATCAGGATTAAAAGGGTAAATTAAGTATTTATTAAACAAAAATAATTATATTACATAAGGAGAATGAATAAATGGACAATTATACTTTTCGGGCAATGGAAATTCACGATTTTACTCAGATATGGAACCTGGATGAAATTAGAAGACGTTTAGACTTTATGGTACGTAATAATATGAACGCAATGGTATTTCATGAACCGGGGATTGAAGACAAAATAGTTTTTCCCGCAAAGTTTTTAGGAGGAAGCGGAGAGCCTAAAAGTTATTATGACGCTTTTTTGGAAGTGGATCATCCTATATTAAACCATGCCTTGCGGGAAAATTTGAATTTAAACAGAAGAGATTACATAAATCATGTTATACGTGAAGCAAAAGAGGCTGGAGTTAGTATTTATTTTGAAAATAAAGAATTATGGTTTTCGGATTTTGTTTTGAAGTATAAAAAAGAACTTATGCAGGCAGATGGAACCATATGTCCGAGTAATCCTTTCTGGTATGAAGAATTTTTACCTTATAAATATAAAGAATTATTTCTTGCACTACCGGATTTAGCTGGAATTATTTGCTCTATTGGTACAGGAGAGGCAAGACTTGCTATTAGTAATACATTTGCATGCGGATGCGAAAGGTGTTGTAATCTAGATCCGGTAGAATGGTATAAGAATATGATTATGGCAATATATAAACCATTTAAAGAAGCTGGGAAGAAATTAATTATACGTGATTTTATTTATACGAAAGCAGAACAGGAAAGATTTCAGAAAGCATTTATGGAAATGCCGGAAGAAATTGTTTTATCACTGAAAAATACGCCGCATGATTTTTATCCGACTTTTCCGGATAATCCATTGATGGGAAAAGTGGGAGAACATCCACAAATTACAGAATATGATGTAAATGGTCAGTTTTTCGGCTGGGGAGTACAGCCATCCGCAATGCTTTCTGATATTAAACGCAGACTAAAATATGGAAAAGAACACAAAGTAAGCGGATTTTTGGCGCGAACAGACTGGGAAGGTGTACAGGATTGGACTTGTTTCGATAATTTAAATATGGTGAATTTATATGCAATAGCAGCATATGCAGATAACGAAAATATCAGTGAAGAAGAGATTTATTTGCGCTGGCTGCAGGGGGAACATTTGATTAATGACGAACTTTCACCAGGAGAATTGAAGAACTGTGTAAAACAAATAAAAGAAATTATGGATGCAACATGGACAATTGTGGAAAAAACAAACTTTGTAAATGGCTGTTTATTTTCAAACGATAGTTGTATGCATCTTACGCCAGAGCAGTTTACTTTTATCGGTGGAACACATCATAGTTTAAGTGAATGGGATCCAGAGAAAAAAGATGCACTGGAAATGTCACCTGATAATATTATGAAAATCGTATCAGATAAAGAAGACGCATATATAGCGTGTGAAAAATTGGTGGATTTAGTTGAAGCGGGAAATATGGGATTAAAGGAAACTGCATATCAGAAGATGAAAGAACATTTTGAATTTATGCGGTGGTATGTACGTGGATTTAGACTTACGGCACGAGGGTACTGTTTTGGAAGATATGTAACTGAAAAAGATGAAACAGAGATTTTATTAGAAAGAAAAACAGCATCACAGCTTTTAAATGAAACAATAGATGAAATGGAAACGTATAAGGAAGGGCTTCTGCAAACTTCATTTATATCGAAATATCCTTTTGATGCTCAGTTAAATCCAGAACGAGTAGAATTCTACATAAATGCGTTGAAAAAAATGTTAATAGAAGGAAAAAAATATGACTCGAATAGAAATTAACCGTAATTGTTTTCGTGATAAGGTAATGGGATGCTGGCTGGGCAAGAATGCAGGAGGGACATTGGGAGAACCTCTTGAGGGAAAATTCGGTGACAAACAAATGTTTCATATAGACTGGTATCCTTTTCTTCCGGAAGGCGGAATTCCAAATGATGATCTGGAATTACAGCTGATTTGGTTGCAGGAGCTGCAAAAAAAAGGACCGGGAATTACTTCTGTCGATTTAGCAGAGGCATGGAGAGACTGTATAGCCTATAACTTTGATGAATATGGACTATGTAAAGAAAATATGCAAAAAGGGTTGCTGCCGCCTGTATGCGGCTGGCATAATAATTCCTTTAAAGATTGTATGGGCAGTCCAATCCGTTCAGAAATTTGGGCATGTATAAGTCCGGGATGCCCGGAGTTAGCGGCATGGTACGCATTCCAGGATGCAATTATAGACCATGGAGGCGGAGAATCTGTTTATGGGGAAATTTTTAATGCAGTATTGGAATCTTGTGCTTTTGTAAATGGGGATAAATTTGTTCTTCTGGATACAGCATTATCTTCTATTCCTTCTTCTTGTCTGACATATCAATGTGTAAAAAGATGTATAGATAATTATCATGCAGGAATGAAATATGAAGATAACAGGAATGACCTGGTGGAGACATTCTATCACCCAGTAGCTCAGTATTCTCCATTAAACCTTGGATTTCAGACAATAGGATGGCTTTATGGAGAAGACTTCGGCGATTCTATTTGTAAGGCAGTCAACTGTGGATGGGATACAGACTGTACGGCAGCAACTCTGGGGGCAATACTGGGTATTATCGGCGGAGCATCTTCTCTGCCGGAAAAATGGATAAAACCTTTAGGCTATGAAATTGCCACAAATATGACTACAGGTGGAATCAGGAACCTGACCGCGCCAACAGACATACGTGAATTGACGGAAGTAGTTTGTAAAGAAGCGGAAAAAGTTATGCGATATTGGGGCAATGAAATGATCTTTTCGGATAATGGATCTATGAGCCAAAATGTAAAATTAATTGTTCCAAAGCTAACATTTTTAGATAAGTATGCGGCAGATAGTATTACATATACATATGGTTCAATAAATATAACAGTACGGTATAAGAATGACGCTGCAATTTTAGGAAATCGTACTTCAAAAGTATATGTAAAGTTTGAAAATCCTCATTTAATTGAGAAAACGATACAGGTCTCTCTGGAAATGCCGGTTGGTTTTTATTCCCCACAGGCAAAGAAAAAGATTATAAAGATAAAAGCGGAAGAAGAATCAGAAATTTGTTATGAAATTCAGGCAGATTATCAGCAGATTAAAGAATCAAATATTTTATGGTTGAGAACAGAGATAAGGGAAGAGACGGCCGTTCCGGCTGTTCCGATTATACTGTTAGGTGGAAACCGCTGGATGATTTCAGAATTTTATCAGGGAAAAACGCTCGAAGATGACTGTGGCGTAGATGAAGAAACCTGGTTTATTGCTCCACCTTCTGGATTTACAGAACAATGGAATCCGGGAAATGATTTACAGTTAAGCGCACGTTTCAAAGAGAAAGGAATTATTTATGCTCTGCATCATATCTATTCCTGTGAGGATAAAGAGGTTGTATTAGGAGTACCTAATAATGGGTTTATGAAATTGTATTTAAATGGAGAATTACTCCACACTACAATACAAAAAACTGCATTACGGGCGAATCTTGGAAACGGAGGCGCTTTAGGAGACTTATCAAATTATAAAGTAACAAAGCTCTTAAAAGGCTGGAACCAAATTTTAATAAAACTCCAGGCGGACGATATACCGGAAGAGGCACATTTTACAATCGGGGGAATGAGTACTGTATGTGAAAAAAATCATGGAATGCCGGTTATGGGAATTTACAGAAATAAATTTATATGGGAAAGATAAAAAATGAGTAATCCAAAAGAAATAATACAAAATAAAAAAGTGCAATATCAACCATTGATTAAGCCGGGATATCTTTCACAGATTATGAGAGCAGATGAAAGAAGAATGGAATTTGATTGTAAAAATCAGATTATTGTACAAAAAAATTGTAAAGTAGATATAGTATTTATCGGAGACTCAATTATACAAATGTGGGAATTATCGGCATATTTTCAGGATTATCCACTTCGGATACTAAACCGTGGAATCGGAGGAGACAGGACAGTGTCCCTCCTCCATCGGTTTCGTGCAGACGCCGTACAATTAAAACCTAAAATTGTGGTCATAATGGCAGGAATTAATGATTCTTGGGATTTAGAATTTGATTATTGGAAACAAGAAACAGGAAAAAGCTTAGACAATGTTCTTCAGGAGGCTTTGCTGAATATGGAGAAAATACTTACTATTTCAGCAAAAGAACAGTTATCCATAGCACTTTGTTCTTTATTACCTACTTGTATGGAATGGACAAATCATGAAAAGGACAGGCAAAAATATATTTGGATGTACAATCAAGGATTAAAGAAATTGTCAAAAAAGTACAACACTTTTTTTGTAGATTATTATCCACTTTTTTTAAACAAAGATGAACATTCTATGTGTAAAGAATTAAGTTTAGAAGGATTACATCCAAATGTATTTGGATATGATAAAATGACAGAGACTTTGAAAAATACAATTAATTTTAATGAATATTTTTCCGATAATGCCAGGAAAAATACCTTTGGCAGATAATAAAATATGGAAAACTTATAAGGAAAGATATTGAGAAATTTAAATAATTGTGTTATATTGTTAAATGTGTCAATGAGTGCCTTTAAAAAGGTAACTGACATAAGAAAAGTAGTTGTTATAATTTGACAATTTTGAAATGTCGCTATAGCTCAGCTGGATAGAGCGACCGCCTCCTAAGCGGTAGGCCGGAGGTTCAAATCCTCTTAGCGACGCCAGAAGATTCCGTCGGAAATGTTGATTTTTCAAGATTTCCGGCGTTTTTTCATTTTTTGATTAGACTTTTAGACAGATATTCTTGAACTGTATTTTTTTCTTATTTAGTGATAAAATATTTTCAAAGTATTTACCGAGAAGGCAGCCTATTGCTGTGGAGGTTAAAAAATGAGAAAATCAGGAAAACAGATTTTACTTATGATATTGGCTATTGTGCTTATACTACAACCGTCATGGAAGGTAATGGCAGAAGAGGCTTTGACGGATACTGTATCCGAAACAGAAATGACAGAAGAAGAAAAACAGGCGGCAGAGGAGAAGGAAAAACAAGAATCCTACGAAGTAGTGCCAGATACAAATACATTTGAGAAATGGCCGCAGGGACCGAATGTGTACGGGGCTTCCGCAGTCGTTATGGATATGGACAGCAAAGCTGTTCTATATGGAAAGAAAATAGATGAGAGGCACTACCCTGCAAGCATTACAAAACTGCTTACCACACTGGTAGCGCTTGAGAACGGAGAATTGACAGATACGATTACTTTTTCAGAAGATAGTGTTTCCTTTCTGGAGTACGGGGATGCCAGTATAGGAATGACGCCAGGAGAAATTCTCACATTAGATGAGGCGTTGTATGGAATTCTTCTGGCGTCTGCAAATGAAGTTTCCTACGCTGTAGCGGAGAATATCGGACAGAAAATGGGCGGAGGATATTCTGCCTTTATACAGGAAATGAATGAACGTGCAGTGGAGCTTGGCTGTACAGGTTCCCATTGGGTGAATGCGAATGGACTGCATGATGAAGAACATTATACAACGGCACACGATATGGCTCTGATAGCGTCCGAAGTTTATAAACAAGAAGAATTCCAAAATGTTATGGGAACATTATCTTATACGATTCCTCCTACTAATCTGATGAATGAGGAGAGAATCGTCTATCAAAATCACAAAATGCTCTGGCCGGAGAACTACTATTATTATGCATATTGTACCGGTGGAAAAACCGGATATACAGATCAGGCAAAAACGACACTTGTAACGATGGCAGACAATGGGACAATGCGTCTGGCAGCAGTCGTGTTATATGATTACGGTGTGGCAGCCTATGATGATACCCGCGCAGCGCTGGACTATGCCTTTGAGAACTTTAATAGAATATCTTTAAACAACCAGATAAGCACAACAGGCTCTGAAGAAATAGAATCCTTTTCTGAAGAAGCATATGTAACAGTGCCAAATGGGGTGACTTTCTCTGAATTAGAACAAGAGATTACTCTTTTAGATGAAGAAACAAGGGAGGGAATAGCTGCCTATACGTATCATGGACAAAATGTTGGGAGTGCAAGTGTAATTTTGACGAAGAAATATGTGGAAAGTCAGAAAGAAGAGAATAAAAATATTAAGATTGCACAGAAGGAGAAAAAGGAAGATACGTCTAAGAAAACGAAATCTTCCAGCATTGCTAGGATAGCAGTCAGTGTGGGTATTGCGGTTGTAGTATTATGTATCGTATGGATATTGATAGTAAAATATAGGCAGGTAAAAAGAAGAAAGAAAAGACACAGAAAAAATAAATATAGAAAATACTAGAATGTACAGCAAACCAAACAAGTAAGTAGTAACTTCATTCCCTCTATGCTAGAATAAAAGTAAGTAGCTGTGTTATACGGTTTCTGATTGATTCGCAAGGAGGAAGAGAGTATGAAAAGGTACAGGTGTAGTGTTTGCGGTTATATCTATGATGAGGAACAGGAGAGAAGACCGTTTTCAGATTTAAAGGAATGTCCAGTCTGTCATCAGCCGACAGAAAAGTTTACCGTTTATGAGGAGGAAAGAAACGAAGAGATAAAAGAAAAAAAGGAAGTAAAATTAGAGTACCCAAAAGAGTTTGTAAGGCAGGACGAAAGCTGTAGATATATGAAGGAAATACATGAAATTGCTGTGACAGGGAAAAGCATTTCCGCTGCTATGGGAACAGAAATGCCTATGCCAGGTTGGGACGATATTCTTATATTAGGGGCACAGCTAGATCCTATGCCATTAGAAGAAACAGCGCAGGTACGGACAGAGACGGTAATTGGGAGACATGCGCGTAAACCGCTTGTCTTAGAAAATCCAGTGTATATTTCCCATATGTCTTTTGGCGCACTTTCAAGAGAAGCAAAAATATCTCTTGCAAGGGGTTCTGCTTTGGCACACAGTGCTATGTGTTCCGGAGAAGGCGGAATTCTACCGGAAGAAATGGAAGCAGCAGATAAATATATTTTTGAATATGTCGGGAATTTGTATAGTGTAACCCCAGAAAATTTACGGAATGCAGATGCTATTGAAATTAAAATCGGGCAGGGGACAAAACCAGGAATGGGAGGACACCTTCCAGGAGAGAAAGTAACGAGAGAAATTAGTGAAGTCAGAAATAAGCCGATAGGGAAAGATATCATTGCTCCATCCAGATTTCCGGGAATAAAGACAAAGGAAGATTTAAAAAATTTAATTAGTCAGTTGAAGTATGCTTCGGAAGGAAGACCTGTAGGGGTAAAAATTGCAGCAGGAAGGATTGAGAGAGATTTAGCTTTTTGCGTATATGCCGAGCCAGATTTTATTACGATAGACGGAAGAGGAGGGGCTACCGGTTCCTCTCCGAAATTTTTAAGAGATAGTTCGAGTGTTCCGACGATTTATGCGCTGTATCGTGCAAGGAAATACTTGGATAGTATCCAGTCAGACATTAGTTTGATTATTACAGGAGGATTGCGGGTATCTGCTGATTTTGCTAAGGCGCTTGCAATGGGGGCGGATGCCATAGCAATTGCTTCCTCAGCGTTGATTGCAATGGCATGTCAGCAGTATAAAATCTGTGGGACAGGTATGTGTCCTATGGGTATTGCGACACAGGATAAAGAATTAAGGGCACGTCTGCATGAGGATGCGGCGGCAGCCAGAGTGGCAAATTTCCTGCGTGTTTCTCTGGAAGAATTAAAAATGTTCGCCAGAATTACAGGGCATGAGAACCTACATGATCTGTCAGTAGAGGACTTATGCACGATTAGTAGAGAAATCAGCGAATATACAAATATTCCTCATGCATAAGAGAAATTACCCGAAAGATTATCCAGAAACTCTTGACTATTTTATGTATCCTACTTATAATAACCCTGTATAAGCATAAATAAAGAAAAGGCTATGATAAAGACAGTAGATTATATCTGAACATCCAAGCGAGTCGGGGACGGTGTAAGCCCGGTATCAGTAAGATATTTTACGAACATCACTTTTGAGCCGCAGTTCTCGAAACGCGAGAGATTTTCCGTATAGAAGGTAGAGAAATAAAGGAGTAGAGACTGACGCAGGTTTCAGCGTTATCAGGAACACATATACGAACTATAAGGTTTAAGTATGTTGTAACAGGTGGTGAAACGTAAGTATAAAGCTTTCGTCCTATTACAGGGCGAAAGCTCTTTTTATTGTATAGGAAACTTTGTTCCCTTTTATCCACCAGGAAATGTCTTTGGTGTTCTGTTTATATAAATGTCTTCTAACAGGCCATATCTCTTAATAAAAGAGGGAGAAAAGTGGAAGCGGGCATACCCGCATAGTTCTTTAATATTATAATAGAAAGGAAAGAGAAAAGATGTATAAGAAAGTTTCCACAGACATGAATTTTGTAGAAAGAGAAAAAGAAATTGAAAAATTTTGGGCAGACAACCAGATTTTCCAGAAAAGCATGGAGGAAAGAGAAGGCTGTCCAGAGTATACATTCTATGACGGCCCTCCGACAGCAAACGGAAAACCGCATATTGGCCATGTACTTACCCGTGTAATTAAGGATATGATTCCGCGGTATCGTACAATGAAAGGAAATATGGTACCGAGGAAGGCAGGATGGGATACGCATGGTCTGCCGGTAGAACTGGAGGTAGAAAAGCTTCTGGGGCTGGACGGAAAAGATCAGATTGAAGAATATGGTCTGGAACCGTTTATCGACAAATGTAAAGAGAGTGTCTGGAAATACAAGGGAATGTGGGAGGATTTTTCTAGTACAGTCGGATTTTGGGCGGATATGGATCATCCTTATGTCACATATGACAATAACTTTATCGAGTCAGAGTGGTGGGCATTAAAACAGATCTGGGATAAGAAACTTCTCTACAAGGGATTTAAAATCGTGCCCTATTGTCCGCGTTGTGGAACTCCGCTTTCTGCGCAGGAGGTAGCGCAGGGATACAAAGATGTAAAAGAGCGCTCGGCAATCGTAAGATTCAAGGTAAAAAATGAGGATGCATATATTCTTGCATGGACTACAACTCCTTGGACACTGCCGTCCAACTTAGCGCTGTGTGTGCATCCGACGGAGACTTATTTGAAGGTGAAGGCAGTAGATGAGAGAGTCTACTATATTGCACAGGCGCTTGCAGACAAGGTACTTGGAAAACTGGCTGAAGAAGGAACACCGGCATATGAAGTGTTGGAAACTTATGTAGGAACAGATCTGGAGTATAAAGAATACGAACCGCTTTATCAATGTGCTGCCGATAGCGCGCAGAAACAGAACAAAAAAGCTTTCTATGTTGTATGTGATACGTATGTTACTATGACAGACGGAACAGGTATCGTCCATATTGCTCCGGCATTTGGTGAAGACGATGCCAACGTGGGAAGAAAATACGGGCTTCCTTTTGTACAGCTTGTAGATGAAAAAGGAAATATGGGAGAGACAACCCCATTTGCCGGTGTATTTGTAAAAAAAGCGGATCCAATGGTATTAAAAGATTTGGAGGAGAGAGGACTGCTCCTGGACGCTCCGAAATTTGAACATAGTTACCCGCACTGCTGGAGATGTGACACGCCGCTTATTTACTATGCACGTGAATCCTGGTTTATCAAGATGACAGCAGTAAAAGACGATCTGATTGCCAATAACAATACGATTAACTGGATTCCAGAGAGTATCGGAAAAGGGCGTTTCGGCGACTGGCTGGAGAATGTACAGGACTGGGGAATCAGCAGAAACCGTTACTGGGGAACTCCTTTAAATATCTGGGAGTGTGAGTGCGGACATATGCATTCGGTAGGCAGCATTGCAGAGTTAAAACAAATGTCTAAAAACTGCCCGGAGGATATAGAGCTGCACCGTCCGTATATAGATGACGTGACAATCACCTGCCCAGAATGTGGAAAGGAGATGCACCGAGTACCGGAAGTAATTGACTGCTGGTTTGACAGTGGTTCTATGCCTTTTGCTCAGCATCATTATCCATTTGAAAATGAAGAGATATTTAAACAACAGTTTCCGGCAGACTTTATATCTGAAGCGGTGGATCAGACTAGAGGATGGTTCTATTCGCTTCTGGCGATCTCTACACTTCTGTTTAATGAAGCGCCGTATAAAAACGTAATTGTTTTAGGACATGTACAGGATGAGAATGGACAGAAGATGAGTAAATCAAAAGGAAATGCGGTAGATCCATTTGACGCTTTAAAGACATATGGTGCCGACGCGATCCGCTGGTATTTCTATGTCAACAGTGCTCCATGGCTTCCAAATCGCTTTCATGGTAAAGCAGTGACAGAAGGACAGCGCAAATTTATGGGGACGCTGTGGAATACTTATGCATTTTTTGTATTATACGCGAATATAGATAAGTTTGACGCTGCAAAATATACATTAGAGTATGAGAAGCTGTCTGTTATGGACAAATGGCTTTTGTCTAAGTTAAATACACTGATTCGTACAGTAGATGACAATCTTGCAAATTACCGGATTCCAGAATCTGCAAGGGCGCTTCAGGATTTTGTGGACGATATGAGTAACTGGTATGTAAGAAGAAGTCGTGAACGGTTCTGGGCAAAGGGAATGGAGCAGGATAAAATTAACGCATATATGACCTTATATACTGCACTTGTTACAGTTTCCAAAGTAGCGGCTCCTATGATTCCGTTTATGACAGAAGAGATTTATCAGAATCTTGTACGCAGTATTGACAAAACGGCTCCAGAAAGTATTCATCTGTGTGACTTCCCTGTATCAGAAGAAAGATATATTGATACAGAGCTGGAAGCAAATATGGAAAATGTCCTGAAATTGGTTGTAATGGGGCGTGCATGCAGAAACACATCTAATATTAAAAACCGGCAGCCAATCGGACAGATGTTTGTGAAAGCAGGTTTTTCGCTTCCCGAGTTTTATCAGGATATTGTGACAGATGAACTGAATGTAAAGAAAATAAAATTTACAGAGGACGTAAGAGAATTTACTTCCTATACCTTTAAACCACAGTTAAAGACAGTTGGCCCCAAATATGGTAAAATGTTAGGTGGAATCAAAGCAGCCCTTGATGCATTAGACGGAAATGCGGCAATGGATGAATTAAATGAGACAGGTGCATTGAAACTGGATGTAAACGGACAGGAGATTACATTGTTTAAAGAAGAGCTGCTGATTGATACAGCGCAGATCGAAGGGTATGTTTCAGAAAACGATAACGGAATTACAGTTGTTCTGGATACAAATCTGACAGAAGAGCTCTTAGAGGAAGGATTTGTAAGAGAAATTATCAGTAAAGTTCAGACAATGCGTAAAGAAGCAGACTTTGAAGTAATGGATAGAATTCGCCTGACTTATGAAGGAAGCCAGAAAGCCGAGACAATTTTTGAAAAATACAGCGAAGCTATCAGCAGTGAAGTATTGGCAGAAAGTGTTTTAAAGGGACAGCCGTCCGGTTATGTAAAAGAATGGAAGATAAACGGGGAAGCTGTCACAATGGGTGTTGAGAAAGAAGGTATGTAATATATATGTATAGCAAAAGATTTGAAAAAGAAACTTTTAAAGCGGCAGTTCAGGACAATGTAAAGGCACTTTACCGCAAAACGATGGACGAGGCAACGCCGCAGCAGATTTTCCAGGCGGTGTCTTATGCGGTAAAAGAAGTAATTATTGATGACTGGCTGGCATCTCAGAAGGCGTATGATGAGGCGGATGCCAAGACGGTCTATTATATGTCTATGGAATTCTTAATGGGACGCGCTCTTGGAAATAACCTGATTAATATGACTGCATACAGCGAAGTAAAAGAAGCACTTAAAGAGATGAACATTGATTTAAATGCGATTGAAGATGAAGAGCCGGATCCGGCTCTTGGAAACGGCGGCTTGGGACGTCTCGCCGCATGTTTTCTGGATTCTCTTTCTACATTAAATTATCCGGCATATGGTTGTGGAATCCGTTACCGTTATGGTATGTTTAAGCAGAAAATTGAAAATGGATACCAGGTAGAAGTGCCGGACAATTGGCTTAAGGAAGGAAATCCGTTTGAGCTGCGCAGAGAAGAATACGCAAAGGAAGTACGTTTTGGCGGAAATATCCGGTTTGAGAAGGATCCAGAAACAGGAAAAGACATCTTTATTCAGGAAAATTATGAATCTGTGCTGGCGATACCATATGACATGCCGATCGTCGGATATGGAAACCATGTAGTGAATACACTGCGTGTGTGGGACGCAAAGGCAATTACAGATTTCCAGCTGGATGAATTTGACAGAGGAAATTATCACAAAGCAGTGGAACAGGAAAACCTGGCAAAACTGATTGTAGATGTACTTTATCCAAATGACAACCATTATTCGGGTAAGGAGCTTCGCCTGAAACAGCAGTATTTCTTTATTTCTGCGAGTCTTCAAGCGATGATTGCAAAATACAAAAAGAAGCACAGTGATATTCGGAAACTGCATGAGAAAGTAGTTATTCAGATGAATGATACACATCCAACTGTAGCAGTTCCGGAACTGATGCGGCTTCTGATTGACGAAGAAGGATTAAACTGGGAAGAAGCGTGGGAGGTTATGTCCAGGACATGTGCATACACCAACCATACAATTATGGCAGAAGCACTTGAA
>ERZ857801.1863-NODE-1863-length-20158-cov-4.908322_pt1 | contig 20158 bp, 16 predicted proteins | sample MGYA00519762_ERZ857801 | MGnify/ENA primary metagenome ERZ857801 (study PRJEB31778, sample SAMEA3449368) | human gut metagenome | biome: human gut; feature: human-associated habitat; material: faeces | place: United Kingdom | collected 2010/2012 ...
AGAGCCTTACAGGCGCATATGAAGAACCACCGGCTTTGCCGGTGGGTCACTTTTTGTTTCAGATAGAGTGTGCCTGAGATGCACGGGCATATACTGTGTAGTGTGATGTTTTTCTAGAGAATGGTGGAGCAGCCTTCTTCTGAAGGTCTGATCCGCACAGCCCGGGCTGAAAGAATCGTCAGCAGAATCCTCCGCCATCCCGGATTGCCCGATCCTGTCACTTTATGACACGGTTCAAAAAATTGTCCTTTCCCTCTTGACGGCGAGAGAGGGCATGCGTATGCTTGCGTAGCAAAATTTGTACTCACGTGGAAAACGGATACATTTTTGCTATGTCTGGCTGGGATGTCCCTGGGGAGGAACGTCCCATGCACGTCAGGAAATTTCTCTCAGGAAGGAAGGTTTTTATCATGAAAAAGCTGATGACCCTCGCTCTTGCTGCGGGTATGCTGCTGGGTGCCGCTACCGGCGCCGGCGCTATTGATTTCAAGGCCAAAGGCCAGTGGCTGATGGGCTTCTCCGCCGGTGACGGTGCCCTTGTGAGCCATAAGAAGCTTGATAAGGCCAGCAACCACAACAAGGCCGCTGATACCGACGACATCTTCTCCGCTTCCCAGCGTGTCCGCCTGCAGTTGGACGCCGTGGCTTCCGAAGCCCTGTCCGGTACCGTGTTCTTCGAAATTGGTGACCAGGTGTGGGGCAATGCCAAAAGCGGCGGCGCTCTGGGCGCTGACGGCACCGTGGTGGAACTGAAGAACGCCTACATCGACTGGATGGTGCCCAACACCGACCTCAAGTTCCGCATGGGTATCCAGGGCATCCAGCTGCCCAACGTGGCCGGTGGTTCCGCCATCCTGGATGACGACGTGGCTGCCATCACCGCCAGCTACCAGTTCAACGAAAACGTGGCCCTGACCGCCATGTGGGCCCGTCCGTACAACGACAACTACGATGCCCGCGCGGATCGCACGAACTATCAGGACAACATGGACCTGTTCGCCCTGATGGTGCCCCTGACCTTCGACGGCGTGAAGGTGACCCCCTGGGCCATGTACGGCATGGCCGGTGCCAACAGCAAGACTGTCAAGTCCATGGGGCCCTACACCCGTCCCATTTCGCCCGACGACGGCGTGGCTGATACCACTACCAGCAAGGCTTACGGCTCCATGTTCTGGGCCGGCCTGCCCATCTCCCTGACCCTGTGGGATCCGTTGAACGTGGAACTGGACATCAACTACGGTTATGTGGAATCCATGGGTCGCTACACTGCCGATCGCTACAACGGTACCGGTTTCCGCATGGGCGACACCAAGCGTGAAGGCTGGCTGGTCAAGGCCCTGGTGGAATACAAGATGGATTGGGGTACCCCCGGCATCTTCGGCTGGTATGCTTCCGGTGACGACGGCAACGTCAAGAACGGTTCCGAGCGTATGCCCACCGTTTCCGGTTGCGGCAACTTCATGTCCTTCATGGGTGACGGCAACTACGGCTGGTCCTCTGCCGACAGCCTGTATGACCGCAACTTGACCTACACCGGCACTTGGGGTATCGGTCTGCGCATCCACGATCTGAGCTTTGTGGAAGATCTGAAGCACTCCTTCCGCGTGGCCTACTGGGGCGGCACCAACAGCCCCTCCATGGCCAAGTATGTGGAACATTCCTGGGGCTGGGACAATGGACTGGATAAGGACGGCCACTACCTGACCACCAACGACGGCCTGCTGGAATTCAACCTGGTCAACAGCTACCAGATCTACGAAAACCTGGAAGCCAACCTGGAACTGGGTTACATCGTGAACATGATGGACGACGACACCTGGAAGCGCAGCTACCGCAAGGATTCCTACAAGAAGCAGGACGCCTGGAAGGCCCAGCTGATCTTCGCTTACAGCTTCTAGTCTTTACGACAACGATGCTTTCAAGGGGGGCGCAAGCCCCCCCTTTTTTATTGGATAAGACGATCTTTCGCCTGGCGGAGGTCGTCTTTTCTTTTGTCCGGAGGAGGGGAGAGCGGATGGAGCAAAGGCCATGCCTGGTGCAGCAGGCGTTTCATGCAGATGTTTGGGGACAGGATGTCTTGCAGGGAACAGTTTTTTGTATGGCTTTTTCCACACAAGTCCCTGGCGTTTTTTTTAGGGGGACAGCCTCCTTTTTCTTCCTCGCTCCTTTTTTTTTTCACGACGCTGTCGAGTGATTCAATAAATTGACCAATCGCCTTGACCCACCCATATGCCCATGCTAACGCAACAAGATAATAGACTCTTTTGATGAGTCCTATAAGATCGATGGCCTGCCGGAGATGTCTCGGGGAAGGACTTGGAGTTCTCAGGCCTGGAAATTTTTCATTTAGGGAGGAAGGTTTTATCATGAAGAAGCTGATGACTCTTGCGCTCGCTGCGGGCATGTTGTTGGGGGCTGCCAGTGGTGCTCACGCTATCGATTTCAAAGCCCAGGGGATGTGGCTGATGGGCGTGGGGCCGGGGATGGTTCCTTCGTGAGCCATACCCGCCAGGCCGGTGCGACGTCGAATAAGGCCCGGGATACCGATGACGCCCTCAGTGCCATGCAGCTCGTGCGCTTGCAGTTGGATGCGATGGCTTCCGAATCGCTGTCCGGTACGGTCTACTTCGAAATCGGCGACACCATGTGGGGCCAGGCATCTTCCGGCGGCGCCCTGGGCGCTGACAAGACCATCGTGGAATTGAGAAACGCCTATATCGACTGGACGGTGCCCAATACCGACCTCAAGTTCCGTATGGGTATCCAGGGGCTCTCCATGCCCAATGTGGCCGGTGGCTCCGCGGTGCTGTTTGACGATGCCGCCGCTGTCGTAGCCAACTACCAGTTCAACGAAAATGTTGGCCTGACAGCTTTCTGGGCCCGTCTGTTCAACGACAACTGGAACGAGAGCAGTGCCGCCAACCGCTGGTCTCCTGACGATGATGCCAACTACCAGGATAACGTGGACCTGTTCGCCCTCATGCTGCCGCTGACCTTCGAAGGTGTGAAGCTGACCCCCTGGGCCATGTACGGCATGATCGGCGTCAACTCCTGGGATGCCATGGATAACGGGCTGCATATGGGCAGCTATCCTCCCTACAGCCTGCGTCCTTATCCGCTGGCCTACAACGGCGGAACGCTGGATACCGACAAATCCTATGGCTCTGCGTTCTGGGCCGGTCTGCCCATTGCCGTCACGGCCTTTGATCCGCTGAATATCGAAGTCGATATCAACTACGGTTATGTGGAATCCATGGGGCGCTATGATGTGCAGCAGCTGAACAGCGGTGCCTGGCGTCGTGGCGATACCCAGCGCGAGGGCTGGCTGGTCAAGGCCCTGGTGGAATACAAGCTGGATTGGGGTACTCCCGGCATCTTCGGCTGGTATTCCTCCGGTGATGACGGCAACGTGAAGAACGGTTCGGAGCGTATGCCCACCATGTCCGGTTGCGCTAATTTCATGTCCTTCATGGGCGACGGCAACTATGGCTGGGGCGACCCGCGTCTGTATGACCGCAACCTGACCTATGCCGGTACCTGGGGCGTGGGTCTGCGCATCCACGACATGAGCTTTGTGGAAGATCTGAAGCACTCCTTCCGTGTGGCTTACTGGGGTGGTACCAACAGCCCTGCCATGGCCAAGTATGTGAAGGATGCCTATGGCTGGGACAACGGTACCCCCGAAGGTCCGTACCTGACCACCAATGACGGCCTGCTGGAATTCAACCTGGTGAACAGCTACCAGATCTATGAGAATCTGGAAGCCAACCTGGAGTTGAGCTATATCGTGAACATGGTGGATGACGACACCTGGAAGCGCAGCTACCGCAACGACTCCTACAAGAAGCAGGATGCCTGGAAGGCCCAGCTGATCATTGCCTACACGTTCTAGTCTTTCCCGACCGGGATGTTTCAGGGGGGCGCAAGCCCCCCTTTTCCGTTTTTGGGGCAGCCGTATCAGACGTCCTTGCCTTGCCTGTCTCCTGCGTCTATGCTGCGGCATCCTTCGGATGCATAGCTCTCTTTTGGCGGGAGCGATGCAACTTTCTGCCGCTGTGTCCGTGCAGCCTGGCAGGCCCGACAGATCCCCCTCTTGTCACGAGGTCCCATGTTTGCCCGTATCGCTCTGCTTTCCGCTCCTTACAGCACCCTGACGTACGCCTTGCCCGACATCTTTCCCGAAGAGTTCTGGCAGGAAGGCCTGCGCGTGGCCATCCCCCTGGGCCGTGGTGCGTTGCGGGCAGGCATCCTGATGGAGCGGCTGGAGCACAGCGATCTTCCTGACGGTGTCACCTGCAAGGAGGTGGCCTGGCCGCTGGAGACCGCCCCCCTGCTTTCGGAGGAGATCAGGGCGCTGGCACGGGATCTGGCCATCCGGCAGGGACTGGAGCCGGGCTGTGTGTTCGGGCATGTCCTGCCGCAGGGCTTGCGTCAGGTGGATCTGCGCATCCGCTGGCTGGCGGCGGACAGGGATTTTTCCTGTACGGTGAAGCAGGTCACGAAACTGGAACCGGATCTGCGCCAGGCCCTGGCCGTGGCCCTGTGCCGGGGGGAGGCCCGCCTTGTCGCTCCGGGCCGGGATGCCGCCGGGGAGGAACTTTGTGTGCTGCGGGTGGATCCTCCCTGGCCGGTACGGCCGCAGGCCGCACGGCAGCGCGAGATACTGGACTATCTGCATGAACGGGGACAGGTCAGCCGTCGCCGGTTGACTCGGGATCTGGGAGCCGGCAGTGCTCCGGCCCTGCGATCTTTGCTGCAGGCCGGATTCGTGGCTTTGCGCCACGCGGAGGCCGATGAGCCCGCTGACGAGCTGCTTCCGCCCGCGCCCCGGGCCTTTGAGCTCAATGCAGACCAGCAGCGGGCCCTGGAGGCCCTGCGTGCTGCGCTGGAGACGGAGCGGCCCGCATCGGTCCTGCTGTTTGGGGTGACCGGCAGCGGCAAGACGGCTGTCTATCTGGAGCTGATCCGGCATTGCATGGAGCAGGGCAGGAGCGTCCTCCTGCTGGCTCCCGAAGTGGCTCTTGCCTGCAAGCTGCGCCGGGATGCGGCCTGCGTCCTGCCCCATGTGCCCCTGTTTTTCTATCATGGCTACCAGCCCCCGGCACGACGGGAGGAGATCTTCCGCCGTCTGGCCACCCGGCAGGAGCCCTGCCTCGTGGTGGGGACGCGTTCGGCGCTCTTCCTGCCTGTACCGCAGCTGGGCTGCGTCATCCTGGACGAAGAGCATGACAGCTCGTTCAAGCAGGACGAGTCTTTGCCCTATCAGGCCAAGGAACTGGCCTGGTCGCGCATCGCACGGCAGCGCGGCCTGCTGGTGCTGGGCTCGGCCACGCCGGACATCAAGACCTTCCATGCGGCCAGTCAGGGGCAGATAGATCTTCTTCGCCTGCCGGAGAGGGTAGGGGGGCGGCCTTTGCCGCCGGTGGAGCTGGTGGATACCAGCGGCCTGGCCGGGGAAGGGCTGCTGGCCGCCCGCAGCGAGCAGGCCCTGCGCGAAGTGCTGCAACGCGGGGAGCAGGCCGTTGTCCTGCTCAACCGGCGCGGTTACGCGCCCCTGCTGTACTGCCTGGACTGCAAGGAGACCGTCAGCTGTCCGCATTGCCACATTGCCCTGACCTACCATAAAGGGCGGGGGCGGCTCGTTTGCCATTACTGCGGCTATGCCGTTCCCTTTCCCAGTCCCTGCCCGCAGTGCAGGAGCATGAACTTCCTGCCCATGGGGGAGGGGACCGAAAGGCTGGAAGAATATTTGTCCACGCTGGCCGGGCAGCCTGTCCTGCGTCTCGACCGTGACAGTACCCGGCGGCCCGGACGCATGGAAGAGATACTGGCGGCCTTTGCCCGGCACGAGTCCCCCATCCTTGTAGGTACGCAGATGCTCTCCAAGGGCCACCACTTCCCTGATGTGACCCTGGCCATCGTGGCGGACGGGGATCTGGGGCTCAATCTGCCGGACTACAGGGCTGCGGAGCGGTCCTTCCAGCTGCTGGTCCAGTCCGCAGGCCGGGCAGGACGTGGTGACAAACCCGGACGGGTACTGATCCAGACCCGCAATACCGATCACTACTGCTGGCAGTATGTCCAGAGCGGTGATTATGAAGGTTTTTATGCCGCCGAGCTGGCCCGGCGGCGACAATACGGTTATCCGCCTTTCGTGCGTCTGGCGTTGCTGCGCATCTCCTTCCCTGCGGAAGATCCCGGTGGCGCCGCGGCGCTGGGGGAGCTGGCCCGTTTGCTGCAAACCAGGGCCCGTGAGCTGGGCGTGCGCCTGCTGGGGCCTATCCCGGCGCCCCTGGCCATGCTGCGGGGGCGCAGACGTTTTTCCTGCCTTATCAAAAGTGCCGACTGGCAGTCGGTCAGGCTGCTGTACCATGAAGCTTTGCGGCAGCAGTGCGCCAGCCGCTTGCGGCTTTTCCTTGACCTTGACCCTGTCAATATGCTCTAATCTTCCGGTTTATTTTTCCCGTACGCGGGATTTTACTGGGGAATGCTCTGCGGTGCCTGCCCCGGCATTTTTGCGGCCTTTGACCGGCCCTGATGCCGGAGCGTCCGGCATATGCCATGGCCGGGCACGGCAGGGCAGGAGTCAGTACCGGGCGAAACGAATATGCCTGGTGCTTCATGGTCAAGGGAGGAAGAATGAAAGCTTTGCGTGTGGTGGGCCTGTGGGTGGCCCTGGTTCTGGGTGTGGCGTCGTCCGCCATGGCTGAAGGTTTTGCGCTGACCGAGTGGAGCGCACGCGGTCTGGGTCTGGCCAGCGGCATGGTGGGCCGCGCCGACGACGTGTCGGCCATCGCCTACAATGCGGCCGGCATCACCCAGCTGCCCGGCGTCCAGGTCATGGGTGGTATGGGCCTTATCGCGCCCATGGGGACCTTGTCGCTGGATACGAAGTATGGCAAGGCCGAAACCACCACCAAGCCCGCTGTGTGGGCCGCGCCGCACGCCTATGCCAGCTGGCAGCTCAACGACAGCCTGTGGCTGGGTCTGGGCGTGTTCTCGCGCTTCGGCCTGGGCAACAGCTATGACCAGAACTGGACCGGCCGTTACAACCTGTACAGCGTCAACCTGCAGACCGTGTCCGCCGTGCCCACCCTGGCCTGGAAGATCAATGACATGTTCTCCGTGTCCGCCGGTCTGGAGATCATGAATCTTAACCTGACCACGGAACAAAAGGTTCCTGGCATACTTACCCCTCCGCTTGTCTCTTCCCCTATACATAATCCTGCATATGATCACGACGCTGAAGTTCAGGGTTCTGGCTGGGGCGTGGGCGGTCACTTTGGGGTGCATGCCCGTTTGAACGATCAGTGGTCGGTGGGCCTGGCCTACAAGACCCAGGTCACAGCCAATGTCTATGGTGAAGCCAAGTTTGATGGCCCGCTGGCAGGAGCCAAGCAGGAACTCAGGGATTGTGACGCCCACGGTACCGTGCAGTTGCCCGATTCCCTGGCCTTGGGTGTGGCCTACAAGCCTCTGGACAACCTGAGCTTCGAAGTGGGCGCCGTCTGGACGCGCTGGTCCACCTACAATTCCCTGAACATCTACATGGACAACGGCAACCAGTCCATCAGCCATAAAAACTGGCAAGACGGCTGGAATTTCAACGCCAGCGTGGAATACAAGCCTCTGGACTGGTGGAGTCTGCGTGCCGGTTTCTGGTACGAGACCCCGGTCATCAACGAAGACCATTCCGACTTCATGGTGCCGTCCAACGGCCGTACGGCCCTGACCCTGGGCACGGGCGTGGAATGGAACGATTTCACTGTGGACTTCGCTTACTGCCATATGTGGATCAACCCCACCAGCTATGACGATACTGATGCAAGTGGTGTCCGTACCCCCGGTCTGGCATCCGGCATCACCGGCGGCCATTCCAAGGACACCGTGGCCAACATCTATATGCTGAGCTTCGGCTACAAGTTCTAGGCTGCTTTCCGGCAGATTTCAGGGGCGTCGTCCTTGGGGCGGCGCCCTTTTTTCATGCCCTGCGTACAGACTATTTGACCAGCGGCTAGAAAGTCTCTATAGTCCCGTTTGAGAAAGTCTAAACTTTACCTGCCTGAACAGGCCCTGCTTTGCAGGAAACATCTCTTTGGAGGAGAGCAATGAAACGCACCATCCTTGCACTGGCTCTGCTGGTGGCTCTGGTCCTGCCCGGCATGGCCAAGGCCGAAGGTACCGGTATGTACCTGGCTCCCAAATTCTTGATGACCATTCAGGAAACCGGCACCATCGAACGTTCCGGTATGGGCGGCGTGGACGAATACTCCCAGTTCACCCTGGGCGGCGCTCTGGCTGCCGGTTACGACTTCTGGCCCCAGTATCTGGTGCCCCTGCGTGTGGAACTGGAGTACGCCCTGCGCGGCAACAGCGAAAAGAGCTGGGGCAGCAACTGGGGCAGCGTGGACTGCACCTGGAACAGCTCCACCCTGTTCGCCAACCTGTACTATGACTTCCGCAACGACAGCGCCTTCGTGCCCTACATCGGCGCCGGTATCGGTATGTCCTTCAACTACCTGGGCTTCGACCTGCACCGTGGCGGCAGCGCCGTTTCCCGTGACGAAAGCACCACCAACTTTGCCTGGAACGTGGGCGCCGGTGTGGCTTGCAACGTGAACGACGCCCTGTACATCGACGCCGCCTACCGCTATGTGGACCTGGGCTACACCGAAGCCAGTGGTGCTCTGAACGGCGACCAGATCAAGGTGGGCAGCCGTCCTTACAACCACGAATTCATGCTGGGCCTGCGCTTCGCTTTCTAAAGCGCATTATCCGCGATTTGAAAAGGCCGCTCCTTCGGGGGCGGCCTTTTTTGTTTTTGGGCAGGGCAGGGGCAGCGTGAGGGGCCTGTCCCCCGGGATCCGTGAGCCACAGACAGGCCGGGACGGCCTGGTAAAAAACCGTGATGGCCGCCACTGCGGTCTTTTCTTGACGAAACGGCGTAAACAGCCTATGAATCACAATTCTGTATGCGCTGGCCGGGCCCGCGTGATCTGCCGCCATGTCCTGCGGCAGGGAGGGCAGGGCCTTTCAGTGTAACTTGATAGCGGGGTTCCCATGTTTGAAAGTCTTTCCGATCGCCTTTCCGGTGTGTTCCGCTCCTTCAGCGGACGCGGCCAGCTGACGGAAGAAAATATCCAGGCCGGCCTGCGCGAGGTGCGTCTTGCCCTTCTGGAGGCCGACGTCAACTTCAAGGTCGTCAAGGACTTTGTGGAGAACGTCCGCCAGAAGTGCCTGGGACAGGAACTCATCAAGGGCGTCAGCCCGGCGCAGCAGGTCGTCAAGATCGTCCATGAAGAACTGGTGGGCCTGCTTGGTGGTGAGACAGCGGGGCTGAACCTTCAGGGCCAGGAACCCGCCGTCATCATGCTGGTAGGCCTGCAGGGCTCCGGTAAGACCACCTCGGCGGGCAAGATCGCCAATCTGCTGCGCAAGCAGAAGATGCGTCCCTATCTGGTGCCTGCCGACGTGTACCGTCCCGCGGCTATCGATCAGCTGACCGTGCTGGCCAAGCAGCTGGACATGCCCTGCTTCCCGTCCACGGTGGACATGAATCCCGTGGACATCGCCCGTCAGGCCATGGAAGCCGCCCGTGAGCAGCAGGCTACGGTGGTCCTGCTGGACACCGCCGGCCGTCTGCATGTGGACGAGCCGCTGATGCAGGAACTGGCCGCCATCAAGGCGGCGGTGAACCCGCAGGAGATCCTGTTCGTGGCCGACGCCATGACCGGTCAGGATGCCGTGACCGTGGCGGAGTCCTTCAACGAACGTCTGGGCCTGACCGGTGTGGTGCTGACCAAGATGGATGGCGATGCCCGCGGTGGTGCGGCCCTGTCCATCCGGGCGGTGACCGGTGCCCCGGTGAAGTTCGTGGGTATGGGCGAAAAGCTGTCCGAGATGGAGGTCTTCCATCCTGACCGCATCGCGGGCCGCATCCTGGGCATGGGCGACGTGCTCACTCTGGTGGAAAAGGCCCAGGCCACCATCGACGCCGACGAGGCCGAAGCCCTTGCCAAAAAGATGCGCAAGGCCAGCTTCGACCTGGAAGATTTCCGTACCCAGATGCGCCGGATCAAGAAGCTCGGCTCTCTGGACAGTATTTTGAAGATGATCCCCGGTATGGGCGGCCTGCGCGAAAAGCTGGCCGAAGCCAACGGGGCCATGCCTGAAAAGGAAATGGCCCGTACCGAAGCCATCATCAATTCCATGACCATGGCCGAGCGCCGCAACCCCGATATCCTCAACGGCAGCCGCCGGGCGCGTATCGCCAAGGGCGCCGGGGTCACGGTGCAGCAGGTCAACCAGCTGGTGCGCCAGTTCGAGCAGATGCGCCAGATGATGAAGGGGATGATGGGCGGCAAGGCCAAGGGGATGCCCGCCATGCCCAGGATGCCCCGGGGCATGAGCATGCCCGGCGGCATGGGCGGGATGCCCGGCATGATGCCGGGGATGGGTGGCATGCCCGGTATGCCGCCCATGGGGCTGCCGGATGCCGGACACGGCAAGTCGGCGGCGGCCAAAAAGCGCAAGAAGCGCGAACGGCCTGCCAAGCGCAAAAAGAAATAGGCCCGTCCGTGCGGTCTGTCCGCACGGATCAGCGTCCGTTCCCCGGCAGAGCACGGCGAAACCTCATCGCCAGACGGCTGCGGCGATGCCGGAGACGCGATAAAAAAATCGTTGCGGCGCACTGGTCATTGATATAATGGGGGGAGGGCAAACTTGCTCTTTTGCCCCCGCAACGCTACCATAGCACAAACAGGAGATAATCATGGCTGTTAAGCTGAAATTGACCCGTCTGGGCAGCAAGAAGCATCCTTTCTACCGCGTCGTGGCCGCCAACGACGAAACCCGTCGTGATGGCCGTCCGCTGGAATTCCTGGGTTACTACAACCCCATGACCGATCCCGCCGAAGTGAAGCTGGACGCCGAAAAGGTGAAGGCTTGGCTGGATCGCGGTGCCGAACCCACCGACACCGTCCGCGCTCTGCTCAAGAAGATGGCCTAAGGGTATCTTTGCAGGATACCATCGTACCGGTCTTTCCGGTACTGGCCCGATGTTCTTCCGGTGTGCGGTACTGACGCGGCAGATCCCTGAGGGGGCTGCCTGATGGACGTACCGCACCGCAGGCGCATGGCGCTTTTCCCGCGGGCTTTTTCCGCGGAGATGCAGCGCCCGCTCACAGCAACAGTCTTGTCACGGCAGGACTTGCGGGAGGCCAGCAATGAAAGCTTTGATTGAATTTATCGCCCGTTCGCTCGTGGACGCGCCTGATCAGGTACAGGTCACTGAAGTGGAAGGCGAACAGACCACTGTGCTGGAATTGAAGGTCGCCAAGGAAGATCTCGGTAAGGTGATCGGCAAGCAGGGCCGCACGGCACGCGCCATGCGCACCTTGCTCAGCGCCGCGTCCACCAAGGCCAAAAAACGCGTCGTACTCGAGATCCTGGAATAGTTCCTCATGGCACGACGCATCCATATGGGCACGCTCGCGCGCCCGCACGGTATCAAGGGGGAGATCTGCGTCGACTGGTACGCAGACTCCCCTTCGCTGCTGGACGGTCCTTTCTGGTTGCAGGCGGGCGATGCCCCGCCGCGTCCTGCCCGGGCCCGTTCGTGGCGCATGCACAAAGGTCGTCCCCTGCTCCTGCTGGAGGGGGTGACCGACCGTAACGACATCGAAGCCCTGCGCGGCCAGAAGATCCTTGTGGACCGCGACCTGCTGCCCCCTGTGGACGAAGACGAAGTCTACGTGGAGGACGTGCTGGGCTTTGCCGTCATCCTGCCTGACGGCTCCCGCCTGGGCGTGCTGGATCATGTGGAATATCCTGCCGGTCTGGAGGTCTGGAGCATCGTGACCGATGACGGCAAGGAAGTCCTGTTCCCTGCGGAAGCCTCGTTCATCGAAGGCTTCGACCTGGAAGGGGAGTGCATCCACATCGCGCCGCCGGAAGGCCTGCTGGACATCTATCTGGGCGGTGACGAACAGGCCTAGCCTGTGGAGTCGGTTTTGCCGCCGGATTGCGGCGGGCATTTCGGACCGTCCATACGACTGTCCTGTTCCCTGTTTTTGCCTGTCTTTTTTGCTGCCCGTGCTGTCCGCAACACGGGCTGTCTTTTTCCTGGCCGGATGGGTTCCGGCCCCTGCTGTTTTGGACCTGCCCTCGGCAGGTCTTTTCGTATGAGGTGGATCATGCCCGAATTGCCGGAAGTGGAGACCGTCGTCCGTACTCTGCGGCCGCAGGTACTGGAATGCTGCATAGAGCGGGTGGACGTGCTGCGCGAGCGTTCCCTGCATCCCCTGAGCCTTCCTGTGGAGCGACTGGCGGGGACGCGCATCAGCGCTGCCCGTCGCCGGGGCAAGCTGGCCCTGCTGGATCTGGAGCCGCCCGCCGTGGCCGCTGCTCTGCCTGTGCCGTCGATTCTGGCCGTGCATCTGCGCATGACGGGGCGCTTCATGGTCCACCCGGAAGGGGCCGTCCCTTTGAAGCACACGCGCATCATCTTCCATTTGCAGCGGCCTGACGGGAGCCGGGCGCAGCTCTTTTTCGATGATGTGCGCTCCTTTGGCCTGGTCTTTGCCGCCACGCCGGAGCTGCTGGAGCGCTGGGACTTCTGGCGCTCGCTGGGCCCGGAACCGCTGGACATGGGGCCCGGTTCTCTGGGGCCGCGTCTGCACGGACGCCGGGCCATCAAGGCAGCCCTGCTGGATCAGACCGTACTGGCCGGTATCGGCAATATCTATGCGGACGAGTCCCTGTTCCGGGCCGGTATCGATCCCCACCGGCCTGCCGGGGAGCTTTCGGAGGCAGAAGCGGAACGTCTCCGCTGCGCTTTGCAGGAGGTCTTGCGGGAATCCATCGCCCAGTGCGGCAGCTCCATCCGTGATTATCGGGATGCCAACGGCAATGTGGGCGCTTTCCAGAATACCTTTTTCGTCTATGGCCGTGGCGGACAGCTTTGCCGCCGCTGCGGCACGGAGCTGGAAAAAGGGCGCATCGCCGGCCGGGCCACGGTATTTTGTCCGCAGTGCCAGAAGTAGCGGGCGATCTTTTGGGGAAGGGAGCTTTGCGGTAAAGCTTTTCCCCTCTCTCAGGAAACCTCGGTCTGGCGGGCATTTCGGGTCGTCAGCCTGACAAACAGTTGTGTATGGCTGATGTGCAGCCGTGATGAGCAACGGGCCGTTCCCCGCGGGGAGCGGCCCGTTGTCCGTATCCGACGCCGTACAAAGAGAGGAGTGTGCGCAAGGGTATCCTCTTTTCCAGAGCTTGAGGCCGCAGGCTGTAGAGTGATGCGCAGCCTGTATCCTGTGGTGCAGGCTGCGCACAAAGGTCGCCGGACAACCACCGCACTGCTGCCACTGTCATCGCGTCAGCCGAGCGAACACCGTACGTTGCGGAGGACGACAGCAATTTTTTATCCGGAGGACTCTCCACCCTGCCGTCGCCGTTCGCAAGGCATGCGCTCGTCGATGAGGCCCCACACGTCCTGCGGCAAAGTCGTCCCGCGTCCGGCAGGCAGCGGTAGCAGTAGGGAGGATTTTCTTTCTCGTATGTTTTCAGGGCCGTACCGGCCGGGCGGTGTCCCAGTCCAGAAGAGGGACCTCCGTGCCGCCTGACAGGGGCCAGGTCACACGGACATGCCCGTGGCGGCCTGTCTGCAGCAGGGGGATATGCTGTTCTTCCAGCCATTGTCTGAGCTGTTTCCCCGGATGGCCGAAGCGGTTGAAGGCGCCGCAGGAGGCCACCACCAGCCGGGGGCGCACAGCCGTCAGGAATTCAGGCAAAAAAGAACTGCCCGAGCCGTGGTGTGGTGCCAGCAGGACATCGGCCTGCACGTCCCGGCCGCTGGCCAGCAGGTGGCGCAGGGCGGCCCCGTCGGCATCACCGGGGAAAAGGGCCAGGCCGTGCCCATTGTGGACCAGGCGCAGGACCAGGGAGGCACTGTTGCCTTCCCAGACATAGGCGCCCGGGGCTGGCCGGGGCGGATGCAGCACATGCAGAGCCAGCCCGTCTTCGGGATCGCCCAGTTGCAGGGTATCTCCGGCATGGAGGGGGGTGTTCTTCCGTTTTTGCAGGGTGGCCTGCCAGATATGCCCCATCTGACCGCTGCCCGGCTGGCCGTTGTGCAGCAGGAGCGCTTCGGGAAAGGCCGCCAGCAGGGGAGGGATGCCGCCCGCGTGATCGATGTCGGGATGGCTGTTGATGATGGCGTCCAGACCAGGGCGGGCATTGCAGGTCAGCAGGGGAAGGAGGAGTTCGCGTCCCGGGTTCCAGGAGCGGGACATGCTGCCTGCGGCGTCCACGAGCAGGGTCTGGCCATGCGGCAGACGCAGCAGGACGGCCTGCGCCTGTCCCACGTCAGGGACGGAAAGCTCCAGCCGGGGCACCAGACTGTGGTGCAGACGCAGGGCCGGGCCCACACAGGCCAGCAGCAGACCGCAGATGAGCAGGCGTTTTCCCGCCGGCGGCAAGCCGGGGCGTCCGGCCCGCAGGGCCAGTGCCAGAAAAAGGCAGGCCATGGCGGGCAAGGCCGTCCAGTGGGGCCGCAGGATGGGGGGGACGCTGAGCCAGCCCTGCGTCTGGAGGAAAAGCAGACCATCCACCAGCCACTGGCAGGGCAGGGCCACCACATCCAGCACCAGAGCGGCTGCCGGGCCAAGGCCGCACAGGCTGAGCCCCAGTCCCAGGAAGGCCCCCGGCAGGACAAGGGTGCCCAGGACGGGCAGCCAGAAAACATTGAGCAGGAACCACAGCCCGCTGTTGTTGAACAGCAGCAGGGAAAGGGGCAGCAGGGCCAGCTGGATGAAGAAGGAGACCAGCAAAATGCTGGCCAGTGAACGGAGCAGGCGCTGCCCGGGGGACGTCCGCGGGATACGGCGCAACAGCTGCCCCATAAGCGGCGTGGCGCAGCAGATGACGGACACGCACAGGGCGGAAAGTTGCAGACCGGTATCGAAGACGGACAGGGGAGAGATGACGGTGATGCAGAGCAGCGTGCAGCACAGGACATCCAGCCCGCTGGAAGGGAGGCGCTCCCGGAGCGTCTGGGGCAGCGGCATGCAGCGCAGGTGGGCCAGGGCCATGGCCGTGGCCAGCAACAGGAGCATCCCGGCCGCCCGCAGCAGCGAAGGCGGCGCATTGCCCAGCCAGAGATAGGCCAGGGCCGCAGGGCAGGCCGCCAGTGGGATGAGGACGGTACGGGGGCGCCAGAGATAGAGGCCCGGATGCAGACGGGCCGCCAGCCAGACGATGAACATCCCCGCCAGACCGGCCACGAGCAGATGTTGCCCGGAAAGGGCCAGACTGTGGGAAAGGTTGCCGGCATTGAAGGCCTTCACGGTGGGCGTCTCCAGCAGGAAGCGTTCCCCGAAGAGCAGGGCCAGCAGGATGGCCTTGCCCTGGGGCACCGGTGCCGCGGAAGGCGTGGAAGGCGCGGCGACAGGGAGCTGGGGAGGGGCTGCGGCCGTCAGACCGGAGGGAGAAGCGGCGGCGGGCGGCAAAAGCTCGTCCCTGCCCGGCAGGAGCACGGCAAGGAACTTTCGTATGAGTTCCAGACGCTGCCGGGCAAAGGGGGAGGGGGCGCCGTCGACGGTGGGCTGACCGTCCGTGCCCCGGCTCCAGATGCGCCAGCCGGTACCGTGGCTGTGCCACCAGAAGCCCCAATCGGTGAGGCCGAAGTTGCGCTGGGTATCCACGGGCAACAGCTTGCGTTGCAGGTGTATGGTCTGCCCCGGCAGCGGGAAGACGGCGGCCTGCTCCCATGTCCAGGCAAGGTTGCCGGGAAGATGGGCCAGAGGCTGGCCGTCAGGCTGTTGCAGATGCAGGTCGGTCAGGCTGATGCGCAGGCGCTGTTCCGGCAGGGTGCGTACATCGCTCACCCTGGCTTCCAGCACAGGCCAGTGGCGGGGCGGGGTGCGTTCCTCGTACAGCTGTTCCAGCACGGGAGGCACGGGAAAAGCGGGCAGCAGGGCCTGGGCCGTGACGCAGCCCAGCAGGGCGACGGCACAGCCCACCAGCAGGCGGGGGAGACGCCACAAACGGCTGTCCGCCACCAGGACGCAAAGACCCGCGCAAAGCGCGGGTCCGGGCCAGCGTGCCGCCAGCAGGCCCAGCAGCCAGCATAAGAGCCAGCTTTGCCAGAGAAGGCCCGGGGCCAGCGGCGGACGCCACATGATATCAGGCCAGATCGCGGGCGGCGTCGCGTTCTTCGGCCCTGCGTTTGAGGGTCTCGCGATGGTCGAAGAGCTTCTTGCCGCGTCCTAGGGCGATCTCCATCTTGACCTTGCCCTGCTTGAAGTACATGCGCACGGGCACCACGGTCAGGCCTTTCTGTTCCACGCGGGCCGCCATCTGGCGGATCTCGGCGGCGTGCAGCAGCAGGCGGCGCGGGCGGTCGGGATCCTGCGGCACATAGCCGGCATTGTCGTACGGGGCGATATGCAGCGAAAGCACGAAGGCCTCGCCGTCACGGAAATCCACATAGCTGTCCAGAAAGTTGATCTTTCCGGCCCGGATGCTTTTGACTTCAGGGCCGGTCAGGCTGATGCCCGCTTCCACGAAGTCGGAGAGTTCGTACAGGTGGCGGGCCTTCTTGTTGACGGCGATGGTGGACGGGGATGGTTTTTTGCTCATATTCCTAACTGTTCGTCATGATGCTTGTGGTATGGAAGGCCAGCTCCGAGCCCAGGCTCTCCTGCAGGCGTTCGCGCAGCATGCGCTGCGAGGCCGTCACGTCGGTGCTCATGAGCACGCTGTGGGCCATGTCCATGCAGGTCTGGGCGTCCAGGCGGCGGATCATGTGCTTCATGCCCGGTACGAAGCGCGGCGAGGCCGAGAGCGTGTCCACGCCCATGCCCAGCAGCAGGGCCAGACCGTAGGGGTCGGCGGCCAGCTCGCCGCAGACGGAGACCCCGATGCCCTCGCGGTGGGCGGAGTCGATGATGCGCTTCAGGGAGCGGACCACAGCCGGATGCAGGGCCTCGTTGAGGTAGCCCACATGCAGGTTGTTGCGGTCGATGGCCATGAGGTAATGGATAAGGTCATTGGTGCCGATGCTGAAAAAGTCGCATTCGCGGGCCAGGGCATCGGCGATGAGCACGGCCGCCGGGGTCTCCACCATGATGCCCAGGGGCAGATCGGCGGCGTGGGGCAGACCGGCGGCCTGCAGCTCCTGCTGCAGTTCCTGCATGATGCGGCGCACGCTCTGTACCTCGGCCAGGCCGGAGATCATGGGCAGCAGCAGGGAGATATTGCCTTCCACCCCGGCGCGCATGAGGGCGCGCAGCTGGCTGCGGAAGATCTTCTGGTGCCGCAGGCAGAAGCGGATGCCGCGCAGGCCCAGGGCCGGGTTGGGTTCCTTGAGGGCTTCCTGGGCGCGGAGCATCTTGTCCGCACCGGCGTCCAGGGTACGGAAGACCACATGCGCGGGCGCGGCCTTGCGGGCCACGGCGCTGTATTCGGCGTAGAGCTCTTCCTCGCTGGGCAGATGCTCCCGCAGGAAGGAGAATTCCGTACGGTACAGGCCCACGCCTTCGGCGCCGCTGGCCTGCAGTTCGTCCATCTCTTCCAGCCGCTCCAGGTTGGCATGGACGCTCACGCGCACGCCGTCGCGCATCTCGGCGGGCCAGTGGGACTCGCTGCGGGTGCGGGCCTCCCACTCCTGATACTCGCGCTGGCGCTCTTCATAGGTGGCCAGGTCGTCGGCATCGGGGTCCAGCAGCAGGCAGCCGTTGAGGCCGTCCACGATGACCTTTTCACCGGGCTTGCCGGTCTCCAGCAGGCCGGTGACGCCCACCAGGGCCGGGATGTGCAGGCCGCGCGACAAAATGGCCGTGTGCGACGTGGGCCCGCCCTCTGCCGTGATGACGGCCCGCACGTCCTTGAAATCCATGTCCATGACGTCGGCGGGCGAAAGATCCTGGGCGGCCAGGATACCGGCACCGGACGCGGCGGGCAGGGCGCAGCTGCCGGCCAGGCATTCGCGCAGGCGCAGGCCCACGGCCCGGATGTCCTGCGCACGGTCGCGCAGATATGGGTCGTCCATGTTGCGGAAGATGCTGCACAGCTGTTCCACCGTGCTGTCCAGGGCCCAGGCGGCGCAGACCAGTTCCTTCTCGATGCGGGAAAGGGCGCTGCCCACCAGCTTGGGATCGCGGGCCAGTTCGATCTGGGCGGCGATGACCTCACGGTATTCGGAAAGGTCTTCCGGGACCTTGGCCATGGCTTCCTGCAGGGCGGCGCGCACATTGGTCACGGCGGCGCGCAGCTGTTCCTGCTCGCCTTCCACTTCGCGCGGGCTGATGCGGCGCATCTCCACGGTCTGGACATTGTGGGCGAAGCGCAGCACCCCGATGGCGATGCCGGGAGAGACGGACGTACCGAAAAGAAGAGAGCGTGCCATATCAGTCCTGCAGATTTTCCAGATAATCGGCCAGGGCCGTCAGGGCTTCGCGGGCGTCATCGCCTCGGGCCAGCAGGGTCAGCGTGCAGCCTGTGGAGATGGCGAGGGAGAGGATATCCAGCATGCTTTTGGCATCGGCGGTACCGTTGTCGCTCTGGATCTGGATGTCGGAGGAAAAATTCTGGGCCTCCTGCGCCAGACGGGCAGCAGGCCGTGCGTGCAGCCCGCCACGCGTATGCAGCGTGACGGGGAGGACGAGGCCTTCGGGTGTTTCCTGAACTTCTGCCATGAGATATTCTCCCTGGTCGCCCGGGGCGACCTGTACGATCTGTTCCTGACGGTCCCCCGCACCGCATCGGGGGCCTTGCGGCAAGGATGCCATGCCGTATGCGGCCCTGTCGTCTGAGGCGGCCGCAGGCCCTGCGGAGCGCGCCTTTCCCGTCCGTGTGGCCGGATGTTTCCCTGCCGTGGCGGCAAGGGCCTTTACAGGCCGACCAGCCCCGTGTCCATGAGCACGAGAAAGGTCAGCAGGATCAGCCAGAGCACGATGCGCGGCAAATGCAGGCGCCCGATGATCCAGGCGGCGGCCAGAACGGCAGCGCCGCCGCCCATACACCAGAGGAGCGTATGCCGGTTCCCGCTGTAGGGCAGCAGCATGGCGGCCGCCACGGTCAGCAGGCAGGCATTGACGACCTTGATGCGGCCGGTCCAGTTGATGAGCCCCAGACGCTTGAGCCAGGCCAGGGCAGCCAGCCCGTAGCGCAGGGCAAAGAAAAACGTGCCTGTCCTGAAGGCCAGCAGGGCCACGACCAGCAGGACCGTCAGCAGGATGACGGGCAGCGTGTGCCCGGCCAGCAGGAAGCAGATGCAGCACAACGCCCAGCAGGGGAAGACGCCCCCTTCAAAAAAACCGTCCCCCACGGCGGAAAGCGTGGTGCCCAGCGTGCGGCGCACCGTGTCCAGCGCGTTGGAGGGCAGTTTGCCTTCGGCCACCTGTTCTTCGATGTTCAGCAACAGGCCCATGTAGAAGGGCAGCATGTAGGGATGGGTGTTGCTGTGGGCGCTGTAGTGGGCCGCCGCCTGTGCCCGTGCTTCGGCCTCGGGATACAGATGGCGCAGTGCCGGTTCCAGGGCGAACAGCAATCCCAGCTGCTGCATGCCGCGTGCCGTGACGGCGGCGTTGATGCAGCAGCTTCGCGCAAGGCAGGAAAGGGCTGTCCGGGTGGGCAACATGACGGGCTCGCTTGGTTGGGCGGTCGGTTCCGTGGCGGAGAAAGGCTCAGGCGCGGGTCAGCAGTTCGTAAAGCTCCTTGGCGCTCCAGCCGGGGGCCATCTCCTGGGCCCGGCGGGCCACTTCCTTGGGCTTGAGACGCTCGTCCGCAGCGGCCATGACAGCTTCCAGGGCCCGGCGGGCTTCGGCTTCATCGGCGCGTTCCTTCTGTTCCGGCGGGCCGATGATGACCGTGATCTCGCCCAGCAGTTCTTCGGGCAGCTCCTGCCATTTCTCCAGACGGCCAAGTATAAATTCCTCATGTGTCTTGGTCAATTCCCGGCACACGGCCCCGGCCCGGGGGCCCAGCAGCTCCGCGGCCTGGGCCAGGCTCTCGCGCAGGCGGTCCTTGCGTTCGAAGAAGATGAGCGAGCCCGGCGTGCGGGCAAAGGCCGAGAGCGTGGCGCGGCGGCCCGCGGCATCACGCGGCAAAAAGCCCAAAAAGGTGTAGGGCAGGGGCGGGATGCCCGCGGCGGAAAGGGCCG
>ERZ857801.1866-NODE-1866-length-20112-cov-2.836915_pt1 | contig 20112 bp, 20 predicted proteins | sample MGYA00519762_ERZ857801 | MGnify/ENA primary metagenome ERZ857801 (study PRJEB31778, sample SAMEA3449368) | human gut metagenome | biome: human gut; feature: human-associated habitat; material: faeces | place: United Kingdom | collected 2010/2012 ...
GAGTCAGCTACAATCTCTTTGTTAAATACAAAATCGGAGCTAGTGGATCAGTTTGAACAATTAGCCAAAACCTATAAAGAAGCGACAGGGATAACAATCGATGTACAGTTTACAAATGATGTTGTCAGCACACATTTATCAGAAAAATATGCTTCTGGTAGTCCATATACAATTATGATGGTTGACAGAACCGATGTCTATGCTTTCCAGGATTATCTGCTGGATCTAAGCGACCAGAAATGGATTGAAGACGGAGGATCGGAATACGGTGTTAATATCGACGGAAAAACATATAGTTTTCCTCTTTTAGTAGAAGCGGTAGGTCTGCTCTATAATGCACAGGCAATAGAAGAGACTACAGGAGAAGAATTTAACTGGGAAGATTATAATACACCCGAAAAGTTTGAGGCATTGCTTAAAGAACTTTCCGAGAAGGGGATGGAAAGACCTGTAGCAGTAAATAAAGATGACTGGTCCCTGGCAAATCATTATTTTGGACAGCTTTATGATCAGCAAGGAAATGCAGAAGAAACATCGCAGGCATTTGTAGATTCTCTGAAATCAGGAGAAATGAAGCTTGGAGAAAATACAAGATTCCAATCTTTAATGGACAGTTTCGATATGCTGCTGGAATACAATATAAACAGTGCAGATCCTCTTGCAGCAGACTACGATATGAACAATGAATACTTTGCCAATGGAGATGTTGCTTTCTGGTTTAATGGAAGCTGGGTGACAGACGTATACGACAAAACTGAAAAAATTGGAATCATGCCGCTGCCTCAAAGTGATGCATCAGATGAAGCGAATGACTATCTAATCGCGGGAGCGAGCAAAACGTTCGTGATTGACAAAGAATATTCTACTGAGGAACAGCAGGAGGCGGCAAAGGACTTTTTGAATTGGCTGGTTTATGAGGAGGAAGGACAACAATTTATGGTGGACGACTGTGGGATTATACCGGCATTCGGAAATATTACCAAAGAAGTGTCTGCACCGATCAGTGTTTCTGCACAGCAGTTTATAAAAGAGGGAAAAACACAATACTGGTATCAGGCAATCCCAGGTGATCATGGCACAGAGGTTGGAGCAGCTATTCAGAAATATATGAGTGGAAATATCGACAGAGAAGAACTTGCAGCAGAAGTAGAAAATTACTGGAAGGGTCAGGAGTAAAGAGGAAAGGGACGTCATGCTGAAAGGTTATCTGGCAGGATGACGTTCCTTTCCTGTTTCTGGAAGAAAATGTATAGAAGTAATCGAAAAGAAGTGAGGAAAAATAATGAGGAAAAGGAATACATTCCGATATAAACTTGTTCTATTTCTGGTATTTGCAGGACCGGCAGCATTTTGTTTTTTAATGGTAATGATTGTTCCGTTTTTTTACGGAATATATTTGACATTCACAAGCTGGGATGGGATTTCAGCTGTAAAAGAGTTTGTAAATATAGAAAATTATTCCGCAGTATTTGCTGATAGCCAATTCTGGCGTTCTTTGCTGCTGACGGCGGTGTATTCGTTGATTTCGGTTGTTCTGGTAAATATTCTGGCCTTTACACTGGCGTATCTCGTGACAGGAAAAGTAAAAGGGCAGAATTTTTTTAGAGCAGGATTTTTTACACCGAATTTAATTGGGGGACTGGTTTTAGGATATATATGGCAGTTTGTGTTTTCCAGAGCGCTTGTTTGCGTTGGAACGGAGCTAGATATAGGAGTGCTGTCCACTTCTTGGCTTTCGGATCCATACAAGGCTGTTGCGGCGTTAATTATTGTCTCTGTTTGGCAATATTCTGGCTTTATGATGCTGATTTACATAGCTGGTTTTACAAGTGTGCCGAAAGATCTGATAGAGGCAGGGTTTATTGACGGATGTAATAAATGGCAGGTACTGAAAAATGTGATTCTTCCTCAGATGCGATCTTCTTTTGTCATCTGTATCTTCCTGTCCATAACCAGATGTTTTATGACGTATGACTTGAATTTGTCTTTGACGGAGGGAGGACCTTACGGGGCTACGCAGATGGCCGCGATGTATGTCTATCAACAGGCGTTTGTGTCAAAGGATTATGGAGCAGGGCAGGCAGAAGCGGTCATTCTATTTGCCATCTGTGCTGTAGTTTCTGTTATACAGGTGTATATTGGGAGAAAAAATGAGGAGGTTTTACAATGAAGAACCAAAAAAACAAATACGGTGTAAAATTTTGGGGACTTAGCATGGTCTTTCTTCTCTATATTCTTCCGTTTTTTATGGTAGTAATCAATTCTTTGAAGGAAAAGAAAGATATTATAAGAGATCCTTTGGCATTGATCGGAGAACACGGTGTTACATTTTCAAATTTCGTAGATGCGGCTGAAAAGATGGATTTTTTTCGGGCACTGGCGAATTCATTATTTATAACAAGTATCAGCACCATATTAATTGTACTCTTTTCGTCAATGGCAGCATACATTATGAGCAGAAAAAACTGGTTAGCATGCAGAGGACTGTTTCTCCTTATGATTTTGTCGTTGGCGATTCCGTTTCAAGTATTAATGATTCCTCTGGTTTCAATCTATGGAGGGATTTTCCATATTTTAAATCATAGGACTACGCTGATATTTATGCATATTGGATTTTGTGTCAGCATGAGTAGCTTTTTGTTTTACGGGACTATTAAATCGACCATTCCGATAGAATTAGAAGAGGCGGCGAGTATTGACGGATGCGGACAGTTTCAAATATTCCGAAAAATTGTATTTCCACTTCTGAAGCCTACAATTGCAACGACAATTATTATCAATGCCTTAAACATATGGAATGATTATCTTCTTCCTAGTTTGATATTAACAGATAGTAAGATGCAGACACTGCCCATTGCTACTCGGGTATTTTATGGTGCATTTTCGGCTGATTTGGGACTTTTGATGGCAGCGCTTGTTCTTATGATAGTACCTATTCTTGTTCTGTATTTATTCTTACAGAGACATATTATTGACGGTGTAGTTGCAGGAGCAGTGAAGGGATAGCTATGAATAAAAAAGAAATGATGAACAATTTTGAGAAACACAGGCCTATCTATCATTTTTCTAGTAAAAAGGGCTGGATAAACGATCCGAATGGATTAATCTATCATGGAGGGTATTTTCATTTGTTTTATCAACACTATCCGGAAGGGGTTGTCCATGGGCCGATGCATTGGGGGCATGCACGTTCGAAACAACTAATAGACTGGGAAGAATTGCCGATTGCATTATATCCAGATGAAAAGGGAACAATTTTTTCAGGATGCATTGTGTATGACCAGGAAAATACAAGCGGATTAGGGAAAGAAACAGCTCCTTTGGTTGCAGTCTTTACGCAAAATCAAGAAAAAAATGGCCTTACACGGCAATATCAGAGTCTTGCTTATAGCACAGACGGAGGAATGACATTTGAAAAGTACGCGGGCAATCCCGTGCTGGATTTGGGGTTGAGTGATTTTCGGGATCCTAAAGTTTTCTGGTATCCAGAGGAAAAAAGATGGATTATGCTGGCAGCGGTTTTAGACAGTATTTTTATATTCAGTTCAAAAAATCTGCGGGAATGGAAGAAAGAAAGCATATATTACACAGGAGATCTGGAAAAGAATGAAATTTGGGAATGTCCAGATTTGTGTCTGTTTAAAACAAGAGAAGGAATTCAAAAGTGGGTTTTGATTGTAAGCCAGAATACACTGGATTATAAAAAAACAGGTGTACGCTATTTTGTAGGAAAATTTGATGGAAAGAAATTCTATGAGGAAAATAGTGAAGAGGTGTTGTGGCTGGACTTCGGACGAGACAATTATGCCGCAGCTACATTTGCTGGTATTGAGGGAAGAATTGTACAGGTAGGATGGATGAACTGCTGGGCATATGCTCAAAAACTGCCAGAACAAGGATTTAGAGGCAGCATGACCATTCCAAGAGAACTGTATCTTCTACAGACACCAATGGGGCTGAGACTGGGACAGATGCCGGTAGAAGAGGTAAAGGAATACCTGAATGTTTACAGATTGTCAGAGGGTACACTGGAGATGGACATTTTATTAGGCGCATTTCTTATTGATATACATAATGGAAAAGGGAAAATATGTCTGTCGAATAAAAAAGAAAGATTTATGATTGACATAGACTTTGACAAGCAATACATTGTAGTTGACAGGAGCAAATGTGGTGAAAATCTGGGAAAAGAATTTACGGAGACGAAAAACAGAAACTTTCATATCTCCAGGCAAAGGCAAATTCTATTGATTATAGACATAACAAGTGTAGAGATTTTTACAGCCGGAGGAGAAGTTGCAGGCTCTTTTCAGTATTTTTCCAAATATCCATTCCAGACAATCAAAGTACAGGGAGGTACATTGTGAAAGGAAACCATTACATTTTTTATACACCAGAAGAGCAGTATCCAGGTATGCCGCATGGGGAGATGTGCGGAGATTTGATGCCTTTTTATTGGGAAGGAAGATACATTTTTTTCTTTTTGTATAAATACTGCATCTATGCAACAGAGACACGAGATTTTGTACATTATACAAAGGCCAGGCTGGTGCTTCAAAACGGAAGTCCAGATGAACAAGACTGGCATGTGGCAACGGGAAGTGTATGTTATGCAAACGGGAAGTTCTATTTCTACTATACTGGTTTTTGTGAGGGAAATAGAAATGAAGAAGGAAAAAATGAGCAGGCGATTTTAAGGGCAATAAGTAAGGATTTATATACATGGGAAAAGGATAAAACATTTTGCTTCACGCCGGATATAAACCGCTTTGAAAACCTTCATTGGCGGGATCCACAAGTATTTTGGAATGAAGAAAAGGGAACGTATTCTATGCTGGTGACTGCGACAACGAAATATGGAGATTACCTGCGAAATGGCTGTACGGCGGTTTATGCTTCCGATGATGTATCAGAATGGCGGTTTGATGAAGTGATTTACTCTCCGAGAATATACCCTACCCATGAATGTCAAGATGCTTTTAAAATAGGAGATAAATGGTATCTTGTTTTTTCGACGTATAGTAAATGGTGGGAAACACGTTACAGGATAGCGGAACATTTTTCAGGTATGTGGGAGACGCCTCTTTTGGACGATATGTTTGATGGCAGAGAGTTTTATGCGGCCAAAACTGTTACAGATGGGGGAAAAAGATATTTGGTAGGATGGCAGGCAATTCGAAAAGATTGCAGAGATGAAAACCCCTTTGTTTGGGGAGGGAATGTGATTGTCCATGAGCTTGTCCAACGAAATGACGGTACATTAGGGGTGAAGCTGCCAGATAAAATAAGATCGGTTTTTAAAAGGCAGATACCACTCGCTTATCAAAGAAAAGATGGGACACCTGGAGAAGATTGCTTCCATGAAATATGCGAGGAAGGGTTCTGCTGGAGACAAATAGGAAATTTGAGTAAAACTGTGCTTTTTGAAGGAGTAGTTTCCTGGAAGGAAGGAACACAGGCAGTGGGGCTGATGTTGCATACCGCTGGAAGCCGTCTTGAAAAGTGGTGCCAACTGCGAATCGAACCTTACCACGGAAGGATTGCGATGGAGAGATACAATCAGATAGATGGGGATCAGATGTATGTGGATGAAAGAAGAATACAATTTAATAAAAATGAGGCGACCGTTTTGCTTCTGGTAAGCGGAAATATAATGTTGGCATATATAAATGATACAGCGCTAACTACTAGATGCTACAGTGTGTCAGACGGGGGAATCGGAATATTTGTAGAATGTGGAGAAATGCGATGGACAAAACTTGCCTTGTTGAAAGGAGAAGAGTCGGATGAACATATTTGATATAAGTGATGTGACACGAATTACAAAGGACAGAAGCCGAGCAGTAAATGCAGAAAATCCAACTGGAGAAAAAGGAAGTGGAGGAAAGGCATCTAGTTGTCTTGGAGCTTCTAGGAAAGGTTCTCCATGTATTCCTGAAATAAAGTCGGGGGAGACAAAGATACTTGCAGATATTTCTGGTCCAGGAATTATAAAGCATATCTGGATGACGGTGACGGATAAAATAAGTCCGGAAAATCGCTTTGTCCTTCGGGATTTGGTGCTGCGTATGTACTGGGATGATGAAACTCTCCCATCTGTGGAATGTCCACTGGGAGATTTCTTCTGCTGTGGTTTTGGACAGACATATTTTGTAAATTCTGTTCCGGTAGTGGTAGCACCCAGAAGAGGAATGAATATGTATTTTTCTATGCCTTTTCGTAAAAATGCCAGAATTACGATAGAGAACCAAAACACACAGAGTATTCCGTCATTCTTTTATCAGATTGATTATTGTTTGAAGGATGTACTGCCGGACAATATAGGATATTTCCATGCGCAGTGGAGAAGAGAAAAGCTAACCACACCTGGGAAGGATTACGTGCTGCTGGACAACGTAAAAGGAGCAGGCAATTATGTGGGAACGTTTCTGGCAATATCAGCTCTTGAACGGTACTGGTGGGGAGAAGGAGAGATGAAATTTTACCTGGACGGAGATAAAGAGTATCCGACGATTTGCGGGACAGGGCTGGAGGACTATTTTGGGGGAGCGTGGAGCTTTGCGAAAATAGAAAATGGAAAGATGGAAGAACAGACTTTCTGTACTCCTTTTTTGGGGTATCCGTTTTATTCTAGGACGGATGAGGAAATACAGAGTGATTATCACAACCGAGACTGCCCTCCGATGAGAGCGTTGTACCGTTTTCATCTGCCGGATCCGATTTCTTTTTGTGAAGACATCAGAGTTACTTTACAACAGATAGGCTCTTGCCATAGCGGGATCTTTGAACGACAGGATGATGTGTCCTCTGTTTCCTATTGGTATCAGACGGAGCCGCATAAGCCATTCCCTAAATGGATGGCAGCAAAAGAACGATGGCCTAGATAGAGCGCCAGTAAAAAGAGGAAAGGTTGTGTGCAGCGGGAAATTCTGGTTGACAAAATGATAAAATTTGCATAATATATATCTATATTCGGAAAATGCAGAGAAAGGCTGAGAACGAAAAGAGTAGCAGGCTTGAAGCTGCCAGAGAGGAACTGTCACCGGCTGAAAGCAGTTCTAAGGGGAGGGCTTGTGAAGTGCATTCGGGAGCTGATTCCGCGAAGGGATACTGGTAGCGGAGTACGTATAGGACATACGTTACATGTCAGAAAGTGAAAGAAGAAATTCTTTTAATAGAGTGGAACCGCGGATAGACTTCGTCTCTAAATGAGACGGAGTCTTTTGTTTTCTGCGTTGTTTTAGACCAATAAGGAGGCCTTAAAGTGGGAATCATATCTTATATCAGAGAGGAAATTCAAGTCATAAGAGAACGTGACCCTGCAATTAAATCGAATATGGAAGTGTTGCTTTATCCGAGTTTTAAAGTAATACTTCGATACCGGATTGCGCATAAGCTGTATATAAAGAAGCATTATTTCCTGGCGCGGTGGATTTCCCAGAGAGCAGCGCGAAAGACTGGGATTGAAATTCACCCCGGGGCGACGATCGGCAAAGGGCTGTTTATCGATCATGGAAGCGGAGTGATTATCGGAGAGACGACGATCATAGGCGACAATGTAACACTATATCAAGGGGTTACTCTTGGCGGTACAGGTAAGGAGCAGGGAAAACGCCATCCTACCTTGGAAGACAATGTGATGGTCAGCGCGGGAGCGAAAATATTAGGCTCTTTTACAATCGGAGAAAATTCTAAAATCGGTGCTGGCTCCGTTGTGTTGGAAGAGGTTCCGCCTAACTGTACAGTTGTTGGAGTTCCAGGACGTATTGTACGTATGGGAAATAAGAAGGTACCCCGCAGCGACATGGATCAGATTCATCTGCCGGATCCGGTGTTGAATGACATTCGTTCCCTACAGGCAGATAATGAAAAAATGCACAGCCAGCTCATTGAAATGCTCAAAAAGATGAAATGTATGGAAGAAGATGGCTATGAGTGCGGCCAAAAATAAAAAAGAGATAAGAAGAGAGGAGATACAAGATGAAGCTGTATAATACAATGTCAAAAAGAAAAGAAGAGTTTGTTCCCCTGGAGGATGGAAAAGTAAAGATGTACGTCTGCGGCCCGACTGTCTATAATTTTATTCACATCGGAAATGCCAGACCTATGATTGTGTTTGACACAGTGCGCAGATATTTTGAATATAAGGGATACGAAGTGAATTTTGTGTCGAATTTTACAGATGTGGACGACAAGATCATTAAAAAAGCGATAGAAGAAGACGTGACGGCAGAAGAAATTTCGAAGCGTTATATTGCAGAGTGTAAGAAGGATATGGAAGGGATGAATATTAAACCGGCTACAAAGAATCCGTTGGCGACGGAGGAAATTTGTGGAATGGTAGATATGATCCAGACGCTGATCGAAAAAGGGTATGCGTATGAGAAGAATGGAACGGTTTACTACCGTACACGTAAATTTAAAGAGTATGGAAAGCTGTCTCACAAAAATTTAGATGACCTTCAATCCGGAGGACGTTCCCTTCTTGTGACTGGAGAGGATGAAAAGGAGGATTCTCTTGACTTTGTGCTCTGGAAGCCGAAGAAAGAAGGGGAGCCGGCATGGCAGTCTCCATGGGGAGAGGGGCGGCCTGGCTGGCATATAGAATGTTCAGAGATGTCTAAAAAATACTTAGGAGAGCAGATTGATATTCATGCAGGCGGAGAAGATCTGGTATTTCCGCACCATGAGAATGAGATTGCGCAAAGTGAGGCGGCGAATGGAAAGGAATTTGCAAAATATTGGCTGCACAATGCCTTTTTGAATATTGACAATCGTAAAATGTCCAAATCTCTTGGGAACTTTTTTACAGTGCGGGAGATCAGTGAAAAATACGATCTGCAGATCTTACGGTTTTTTATGTTGAGCGCACACTACAGAAGTCCATTAAATTTCAGTGCAGACTTGATGGAAGCGGCAAAAAGCGGGCTGGATAGAATTGTAACTGCGGCAGAAAATCTGCGGTTTTTAAAGGAAAATACAACACGAAGAGAAATGTCAGAGACAGAAAAAGACGCTTACGCAAAAACGCAGGAATTTGTAGATGGGTTCGAGAAAGCAATGGATGACGACTTTAACACTGCGGATGCTATTGCCTCTGTATTTGAACTGGTGAAATATATCAATACCACTGTAAATGCTTCTTGTTCTGCGGAGTATCTGGCGTGCCTGCTTGACAGACTGGCAGTGTTGACGGATGTACTTGGAATTATAACAGACAAGAAAAAGGAAGTGCTGGATGAAGAAATAGAAGCTTTGATCGCCGAGAGACAGGCGGCGCGAAAAGAAAGAAATTTTGCGCGTGCAGATGAGATCAGAGATATGCTGCTTGCAAAGGGGATTATTTTGGAAGATACAAGAGAAGGAGTAAAATGGAAAAGAGCATAAAACAAGGACTGGATTTTTATATAGAAAAGATTCTTGATATAGGGAAAATGGATGTGGAAGTATATTCTCCTTTAGCGCTTGCCTATATTGGTGACTGTGTCTATGATTTGATTATTAAAAGCTGGATTATGAGCAGAGGAAACAGGCAGGTTCACAAAATGCATGAAGAAACAAGCGAATATGTGAAGGCTTCTGCACAGTCCTTGATGATGCGCACAATGCAGGGATATTTAACCCAGGAAGAACATGCGGTATACCGGCGGGGAAGAAACGCAAAATCGGTTTCTCCCGCTAAAAACCAGTCTATTACAGATTATAGAAGAGCGACAGGATTTGAGGCTCTTGTAGGGTACCTGTATTTAAAGAAAGAATACCAAAGACTAACGGAGCTTGTAAAAATCGGGCTGGACAGCCTTGAGGGGAAGGAAGAAAAGTAAGATGCCAAAGAAGGAACATACACTTTTATTAGAAGGGCGCAATGTAGTGCTGGAGGCATTCCGATCTGGAAAGCCGATTGACAAAGTATTTATTTTAGACGGATGTCAGGATGGACCGGTCAGAACGATTGTAAGGGAAGCGAAAAAGAGAGATACACTTCTCCAGTTTGTCAGCAAGGAAAGGCTGGCGCAACTGTCAGAGACGGGGCAGCACCAAGGCGTGATTGCCTATGCTGCGGCATACGAGTATGCGACGATAGAGGAGATGTTTGAACTGGCCAAAAAGCGGGGAGAGGATCCATTTTTTATTTTATTAGACAATATCGAAGATCCCCATAATTTAGGAGCGATTATCCGTACGGCGAATCTTGCAGGAGCGCATGGAGTGATTATACCTAAAAGAAGGGCAGTGGGGTTAACCGCAACGGTGGCAAAAACGTCGGCGGGCGCCCTGCATTATACTCCTGTGGCAAAGGTGACGAATCTGGCAAAAACAATAGAGGAACTGAAAAAAAGAGGAATGTGGTTCGTATGTGCGGATATGGACGGAGAAAGTATGTACCGGCTGAATCTCAAAGGCCCAATCGGGCTGGTTATAGGCAGTGAAGGAGAAGGCATAGGACGTCTTGTAAAAGAAAAGTGTGATTTTGTAGCAGGTATTCCAATGAAAGGGGACATTGATTCACTGAATGCATCTGTAGCGGCAGGTGTGCTTGCCTATGAGATTGTCAGGCAGAGGATGCTGCAGTGAAAAGAAACGGGAAAGAAAGCATGGGAAAGTATGAGAAAATTCCGGACGAGCAGCTGATTAAAAAACTGCGGGCGGGAGAGAGTGACATCATGGATTTTATCATGGTGAAATATAAATCAATGGTAAGGAAAAAAGCCAGAGCAATGTATCTTCTTGGAGGAGAGAACGAAGATTTAATCCAGGAGGGAATGATCGGCCTGATTAAAGCGGTAAGAGATTTTGATGAATCTCAAGGGGCTTCATTATGTGTTTCACGCCAGATGTATACAGCGATTGAGGCGTCAAAGAGAAAGAAACACCTGCCTTTGAATTCCTATGTATCTTTATATGAAGAGAGTGAAACAGAAGGAGAAGGAAAGAGGCTTGCCCTGATAGACACGATTGAGCCGGAGCAGGAGAATAATCCAGAGGCGCTGTATTTCGGAAAAGAATATACAGAGGCGCTGATCGAAAATCTGAAAGAAAATTTAAGTACGTTAGAAAACCATGTTTTGTATCTGCATCTCATGGGAACAGACTATAAAACGATTGCAGAGCTTTTGGACAAAAGCCCGAAAGCAATAGATAATGCGCTTCAGAGGATTAAAAATAAGGCAGAAAAAATGTTGAGATAAAGGAAAATCAGGAAGGAGAAATACGGTGAGATTTGTAATACAAAGGGTGACGGAGGCGTCTGTTTCTGTGGAGGGGAATGTGATTGGAGAAATTGACAAGGGTCTGCTTGTTCTGATAGGAGTGGCAGAAAGTGATACTTGCGATATAGCAGATAAACTTGTAAAAAAACTGATCGGACTTCGAATTTTTGAAGATGAAAACGGAAAGACAAATTTATCCTTGTCAGATGTAAACGGCAGTCTTCTGCTCGTTTCCCAGTTTACACTTTATGCGAACTGTAAAAAAGGAAACCGCCCTAGCTTTACAGAGGCGGGGAATCCTGAAAAGGCGGAGAAGCTATATACGTATATTATAGAAAAATGTAAAAAAGAGATTCCCTGTGTGCAGACGGGAAGGTTTGGGGCAGAGATGAAGGTCAGCCTGGTAAATGACGGCCCGTTTACTGTTCTGCTGGATTCTGAGAATCTGTAGCCGCCTGGTTATCAGAAAGGAAAGACAGTAATGATAGAAGAGAAGAAGATTTTTCAGTTAATAGAATCCGCTTTGGAACAGAGAAAGTTTTCTTATGCCCCATATTCTGGCTTCCGCGTGGGTGCGTCTTTGCTTACCGAAGACGGAACGATATATACAGGATGTAATATTGAAAACGGAGCATACAGTCCGAGTAATTGTGCCGAGAGAACCGCTTTTTTTAAAGCAGTAAGTGAAGGGGCGAAAGAATTTCAGGCAATCTGTATTGTGGGAGGACCAGGAGAGGAGGAGCCAAAAGAGCTGTGCCCGCCGTGCGGCGTATGCCGGCAGGTGATGTTGGAGTTCTGTAAGCCGGATTTTCAAGTGGTTCTGGCGGTAAGCAGAGAAAAGTATCAGATCTTTGCATTGGAGGAATTGACTCCAATGGGATTCAAGCTATAAGAAACAAAATATGGCAGCAGGCTGGAAAGGGGAAATAGGAAATGGTAGATTACACAGAAGGAGCAGGGATACAGTACCATGTAGGACTAAAAGAAGGCGATGTAGGAAAGTATGTGATTCTTCCAGGAGATCCAAAACGATGCCGGAAGATAGCACAGTATTTTGATGATCCTGTGCTTGTGGCGGACAGCCGGGAATTTGTCACTTATACAGGGACGCTTGACGGAGTCAGGGTCAGTGTCACCAGCACTGGAATCGGCGGCGCCTCCGCCTCCATCGCACTGGAAGAGCTTTGTAACTGTGGCGCGGATACCTTTATAAGAGTAGGTACCTGCGGCGGTATGCAGACAAAAGTATGCGGAGGGGATCTGGTGATTGCTACAGGGGCTATACGGATGGAGGGAACAAGCAAAGAATATGCACCAATCGAATATCCGGCAATTCCAGATTTAGAAGTGACGAATGCACTTGTCAGCGCTGCGAAAAAGGGCGGCGTTCCGTACCATACCGGAGTGGTGCAGTGTAAGGATTCTTTTTACGGTCAGCATCAGCCGGAAAAACATCCCGTCGGCTATGAGTTGATGGAAAAGTGGAACGCATGGCTTGGAATGGGGTGTATGGCGTCAGAAATGGAGTCGGCGGCATTATTTATTGTGGGGGCATATAGAAGAGTAAAAGTAGGGTCTGTATTTTTGGTTGTGGCGAATCAGGAACGGGAAAAACAAGGACTTCCGAATAAACAGGCACATGATACGGAAAGTGCAATCAAAGTGGCAGTGCAGGCAATCCGCGAGCTGATTTGGGAAGAAAAGCAGAAGGGCATGAAAAGATAAAATATATCTGCTATAAGAATTTTATAACAGAAAAGGAGTTGATTCATACAAAGAATCAACTCCTTTTCTATAAACAGGTTCTAAAAAAGAAGACATCGCTTCCTTTATAAAGCTGCCTAGCGGACTTGAACCGCCGACCTCCGCCTTACCAAGGCGACGCTCTACCTACTGAGCCAAGGCAGCCTATGCACAGCAAAATACAACTGTACGCAACGATATAAATATACAACAAAACACCAGAGGTTGTCAAGAAGTTTTGTTATGCCTGGTGTAAAGCATTTAAAAAGTCGTTTACCTGCGGGCAGCCGGATATGTAAATTACAGAGCAGACAATTTCTTGGCGCGGCGGTATTCTAAAGGGGATAATCCAAATTGTTTTTTAAAGATAGCGGCGAATTTCCCTTGATTGCAATATCCTACCTGTTCGGATATTTCTGCAATCGGACGTTTTGTTTCTGAGAGAAGTCTGGAAGCGGTGTTCATGCGAAACTCGCGAAGATAAACAGAAATATTTTGTCCGTATACTCCGCGAAAATAATTTTTCAAGCTGCTTTCACTGACGGAAAAAGATTGAGCGATTTGGCGTATAGGAATATGTTTCTGTAAATTATCCGTAAGTATTTTAGCCGCTTGTTTAGCAATCTCAACTTGGGTTTCTGTATAGAAGCCGCAGGCCTTAGAGGGGTGCACTCCCATATTCAGCAGTATATAAAGAAGTTCGAGTGTATAAATTCGTAAATAAAATACAGAATTTTCCTCAGAGGCTTTCCAAAGCTTCCAAAAGGCTTCTGACAGCTTATTATCAGCTTCGTTGATATAGGTTTTTCTCTTGTTACAAAACTTTTTTTCCAAATCGGGAAAATCAATAAAAAAGTAATCTGTAATCTGGCTACAGGATTGCAGAAGAGGCATATCGAGATATATTTTTAAGCCCTGGTATTCTCCTGTCGGGAAGATATACTCTTTTTGCGCTGTTTGTCCGCTGACAGAGAAGTCATTTTCTTTCATATAAATATAAGAGCCGTCGTCTAAGAGCAATTCACTCCGGCCGGAGATACAATAATTTATTAATAGTGGTTTCAATTCTGTATTTGCATCTGATTCCGGCCATTTTAACGCATTGACGTGAATCTGTGCGAGCGTAAGCCCGGGGAAAAGCGTATGAAAGAACATCCGGCCTTTACCAGAGGGCTGATTCAGTTGTAATTCGTAACCATTTGGGCTTTTCTTTAATATCACTCCTGAAACGGAGTTACTATTTTCTAATATATTCTGCACGATGTCCTTCAATTGTCTTTCCCTCCCTCTTTCATAAACAGCATGTTCTGAATGTATTATAATTACAGCCACGTAAGAGGTCAACCTTTATTCTGTATGGATAGAAAAACTGCTTGCTATACGGGCCTAAAATACTTATATGAGCATAGAACTATGAATTGAGATATGCTATGATTACGTACGGTTAGCTAATCCTAACATAATATATTTTACAGAGGAGGACGTTCAATGAATAAGTTACAGGGAAAGGATTTAATCAATATTGGTATTTTTACGGCGATTTATTTTATCGTCATTTTCGCTGCAGCTTCGATTGGCTTTATCCCGATTTTTATTCCTCTAATCAGTGTAATTGTACCCTTAGCAGGCGGCATTCCTATGATGCTGTTTTTTTCTAAGATTAAAAAATTCGGTATGCTGACGATTTGTGGGCTGCTGCTTGGGATTATTATGCTGGTTGCCGGTATGGGATACTGGTGTATTCCTACGGGAGTGATTTTTGGGTTAATCGCAGATCTGATGATGAAAGCATGCGGCTATAAAAATGCAAAGCGTGAAGTCCTGATTCATGGTGTGTTTTCTATGTGGGTGATTGGTGCGTTCATTCCGATTATTGTAACGAGGGATGCATATTATCAGAACTTAATTCCCGGATATGGAAAAGAATATGCAGATACGTTGATGGCTTATATGCCAGACTGGATTTTGCCGGTACTTTTAGCGGCAGCTTTTATCAGCGGGTTAGCCGGCGGACTGATTGGACGGAAAATTTTTAAAAAGCATTTTGAACGGGCAGGAATTGTATGATGAAGCGAGAACTTCTTGCAAGCAAAAGAAATGACAGCGGTATTCTGTTAGATCCGCGCACAAAGCTGGCGGTTTTACTTACGATTGCCGTCTTTATTCTGGGCGGATCGCACAGGTCTGTTATGCAATATTACATAATTATATTGGCGGCAATTCCGCTGTTGCTTTTGATGGCTGCAAAGAGGTGGAAAGGAGTGCTTTTCTACATCGTGTTTTTTGGCGGAAGCTTATGCCTGGAGATGTTTGGACTGGCAAGACTGACCGGAACAGCGAATTATATTGCAGTTGCAGCCGTCGGCCTGCTGCTTCGTTTTACTCCGAGTGTAGTAATGGGATATTTTGTAGTAACAACAACTACGGTCAGTGAATTTATGGCAGCTATGGAAAAGCTCCATATGCCAAAACAGATTACAATTCCTATGTCTGTCATGTTCCGCTTTTTCCCTACGGTGGCAGAGGAGTGGAGTGCGATTGGGGACGCCATGCAGATGCGCGGCGTCCGTTTTGGAGGCGGGAAAGCGAGCGATATTTTGGAGTATCGGATTGTTCCTATGATGATCTGCTCTGTAAAAATCGGAGAAGAACTTTCAGCGGCAGCGCTTACCCGCGGACTTGGAGGGCCGGTAAAAAGAACAAATATTTGTAAAATAGGATTCCATACGCAGGACATTCTTTTTCTGCTGATTTGCGCCGGTGCATTTTTATTACAAATATATGTACTTGCTTCCAGGGGGTGAATGAAATGATTGAATGCAGAGACGTTTCTTTTTCTTATCCGGCAAGTCAACTGCAGGGAAAAGAAATGCAAGACGGCGGCGCCTTAAAAAATATTTCCTGCAAGATTGAGGCAGGTTCTTTTGTATTACTATGCGGGACATCCGGCTGTGGAAAAACTACATTGACACGTATTTTCAATGGCTTGATTCCTCACTACCATGAGGGAACATTTACAGGCTCTGTATATATAAATGGAAAAGATACAAGAGAACTGTCCTTATTTGACCTTTCACAGAGTGTGGGTTCTGTATTTCAAAACCCACGTTCACAGTTTTTTAATGTCGATACGACCAGTGAGCTTGCATTTGGTCCGGAAAATCATGGAATGAAGAAATCTGTTATACGTAAAAGAGTAGATGAGATTGCAGAGCAGCTTCAGCTTCATTCTTTGCTTGACCGAAGTATTTTTTCTTTATCCGGCGGTGAAAAACAGAAAATAGCCTGTGGATCAGCGGCCGCAATGCAGCCGGATATTTATGTATTCGACGAACCGTCATCCAATTTAGACACTTATGCGATTGCTGACTTCCGGCAGCTTCTTTCTATTCTAAAGTCTCAGGGAAAAACGATTATCATATCAGAGCACCGTTTGTATTATTTGTCTGGTCTTGCCGAACGGGTGCTCTACTTGCACGAAGGTAAAATTCAAGGAGATTACACCGCAGAAGAATTTCGGAGCTTGCCGGATAAACAGAGGGAAAAAATGGGGCTTCGCCCGCTTGAGCTAAGAGGACTGAAGGATGTGACGGGTTTTACGAGAGCTGGAAACGGTTCTATGTGGGAAATCAAAAACTTTTCCTTTGCATATAAGCGGGAACCGGAAATTTTACACGTATCGGAAGCGACATTTCCTGCAGGCAGTGTCACTGCAGTTATCGGACACAATGGCGCTGGAAAATCAACATTTTCCAGGTGCTTATGCGGACTGGAGAGACACTGTAAGGGCAGTGTGCTGTATCAAGGGAAAACCTATTCCAGAAAAGAACGTTTAAAGCTCTGCTATATGGTGATGCAGGATGTCAATCACCAGCTTTTTACAGAAAGCGTGTCAGATGAAATTTTTTTGAGTATGAATAAAAAGGACTATAAGAAAGCGGAAGCTCTGCTGGAGGAAATGGATTTACTTCCATATAAGGATTGTCATCCTATGGGGTTATCCGGAGGACAAAAACAACGTGCGGCAGTTGCTTCTGCCCTGGCATCTGAAAGACCGCTTGTATTATTCGACGAACCCACCAGCGGGCTGGATTTGTTTCACATGAGGCAGGTGGCAAAAGTAGTAAATTATATAGCTTCCGTCGGGAAAACCGTAGTCATAGTGACACATGATCCGGAATTTATATTAAGATGCTGCAATTATATCCTTCATTTTGAACATGGACGAATTCAAGAAAGGTATTCTATAGATTCCACAGATGGCAGAAACCGGCTGTTAGAATTTTTTCGGGATGGAATGGAACAGAGCGTATCCCAGACAGAGACTACGAGTGTTCCAAATGCTTCAAACGCCGATATTCCAGAGGAGCCAGACCGAACTGCTTTTTAAAAACAGCGGCGAATTTACTTTGATTCATATAACCAACCTGCATTGCGATCTCGGATACGGGAAGTTTTGTTTCGACAAATAATTCGGCGGCTTTTTTCATACGGACTTCACGGAGATAGACAGAGATATTTTGTCCGAAGACACCACGAAAATAATTTTTCAGACTGGTTTCACTGACGGAAAAGCGTGCGGACAGTTCTCTGACGGGATGGTGCACACGCAGATCAGATGTGATGATTTTTTCTGCACGTTTTGCAATGCCGGCCTGTGTTTCAGTCAAGAAGGTACAAACCTGTGACGGTGGTATGTCACGAAGGTCCGATAAGTAAGAGAAGACGGACAGAGTGTAAATTTTCATCTGTGTGATAGAGGCAGGAGTAAAGGAAGAAAATAAATTCCATATATGTTCAAAGATATTCCGGATTTCAGACGGAGCTTCACATATATAGGTGTTTTTGTCCGGACAGTAGAGCTTGGCAAGATTGTAAAAGTCGATCCCGAATTCCTGGCATAGCCATGGGTTTTCTGTCATTACGGTATCTATATCAACAAAGAATTCCAGACCTTCGTAGATATGCCGCGGATATTGGTAGGGTTTCTGAGCAAAACGTTCTGTCAGAGAAAAATCGTGCTCTTTTACATATACAAAATTTTCAGTGTTAAGCGCAATCTCACAGCGGCCCGCTACACAGTAGTTCAAAAGCAGCGGCCCTGTCTTATTGGAGCCGTTTTCGGAAAAATCCGGTACCGGCCATGTAGAGGAATTGACAAAAATATATGCCAGGCTAAGCCCAGGAAAAAGAGGAAAGAAGATCATGGAGCTCTTTCCTTCTTTTTTATGCAGGATCAGTTCTGTACTATATTTTTCATATTTAATGGATATATCGGGGAGTTCGGTACATTTTTTGATAATATCACAGAGATTCATTTTATACTCCTATGCCTGCGAATGTATTTTGCGGAATTTTCTTTGTTATTATAAAGCGGAAATGGCTGCGGGTCAATACTGTAAATTCGATGCTGTTTGGAGCTAAAAAGACGATTGGATGTAGAGGAACCCATGCAGATGTGCTATTCTATTTGTCGTTAGAGAAAGCTAACCAAAATAGATACGGAGGTATTTAAGTATGAATAACAAATTGCAGGCAAAAGATTTAATCAACCTTGGCTTATTCACAGTGCTGTATTTCGTGATTGGCTGTTGTGTAGCTATTCCGATTGGCTTTGTACCCATCTTTCTGCCGGTTCTGGGAGCATTATGGACATTGATTACAGGGATTCCTTTTATGCTGTTTTTAACGCGGGTGGAAAAATTTGGTATGGTGACAATTATGGGAATCTTAAGTGGATTATTGATGGGCTTGACCGGCATGGGATTTTGGGGTGTTCCTATGGGTGTGATATTTGGGCTGCTGGGAGATCTGATTTTAAAATCCGGCGGCTACAAGAGCGTAAAGAAAAGTCTGATTGGATATGCTGTGTTCAGCCTCTGGATGATTGGTACATATATTCCGATGTATTTTATGGTAGAAGATTCCTGGGACAGCTTCGCAGCTAGCTTTGGTGAGCAATATGCCGATAAGGTAATGGCTGTTATGCCGATGTGGAGCATTATTTTAGTTGCTGCCGGAATTTTTATTTTTGCAATTCTTGGGGGAGTATTAGGAAAAGCACTTCTGAAAAAGCATTTTGCAAAAGCAGGGATTGTATGATGGACATGGTATCCTTATCAGCTGCAGCAGAAAAAAGAAAAGGTATTTTATTTGACCCTCGTACAAAGCTGCTGCTGTTGCTGACTGTTACTACCTTGATGTTCAGCACTGGCAACGAAGGAATTATGAATATAGTGAAGCCGCTGCTGAGTATGCTTCCTTTTGGATTGATTCTTTCAGAACGGCGATTCAAAACAGCCGGAAAATATTTGATTTTGTATATTGCCTGTTTTGCAGCAGAACGTGCTGCTCTTATCTGGTTAAGTGGAGTTCTTTCTTTTATTTTACTGGCTGTTACATCTGTTATGACGCGGTTTGCCCCAGGGATTATGACGGGGGCTTACTTGCTTTCTTCAACTTCAGTCAGCGAATTTATCAGCGCAATGGAGCGTATGCATGTGACAGAGAAAATCACAATTCCGTTGTCTGTAATCTTCCGCTTTTTTCCAACGATCAGTGAAGAATACAAGGCAATCAGGGATGCTATGAAGATGCGTGGAATATGTGCGGGAGGGAAAAGTCCGTTATTGATGATAGAATACCGGCTTGTCCCGCTGATGGTTTCCGTAGTTAAAATCGGAGACGAGCTCTGCGCAGCCGCGCTGACACGCGGACTGGGGGCTGATGTAAAGCGGACAAATGTTTGTCAGATCGGGTTCCATATCCAGGATTGGATCGCAGTGTCCGTCTGTGTCATATGCTTTGGATTGTTTCTCATTCAGCAATACATTGTTCTTTAAACGGGGAGGTAAAAAAATGATACAGATAAATCATGTAACCTTTTCTTATGGAGAAGAAAATGGAAATGCTGGCGGTGTACAGGATATTAACTTACATATAGACGATGGACAATTCGTTGTACTCTGCGGTGAAAGCGGCTGCGGAAAAACTACGGTTACACGTCTGATGAATGGTTTAATTCCCCATTATTATAAAGGGAGAATGGAAGGTACGGTGTGGGTAAACGGAAAAGAAGCTTCTGCACAGCCGATGTACGATACTGCTAAAATGGCGGGAAGTGTGTTCCAGAATCCTCGCTCTCAATTTTTTAATGTGG